>VFQM010000493.1_pt1 | contig 43323 bp, 48 predicted proteins | sample 3512391 | NCBI WGS metagenome assembly VFQM01 (sample SAMN10412369, study PRJNA504923) | tailings metagenome | isolation source: Replicate 1 from Balatoc abandoned mine | place: Philippines
CCTTGGTGCCCAGCGTGGTGGTGCAGATCGCCTGCGTTTCACCGCGGGTGAACAGGGCCGAACCGTGCGTGCGCGGCAGGAAACCCACCATGCTTTCGATCGGGCGGACCTGGTCCAGCTTGCGGCCGTCGATGCGCTGGCCATCCTTCAGGATGGCGGTACGCACGATATCGGCTTCCAGCTTCTTCATGGTCTTGATCGCGACCATCTGGGTCTGGGCGCCTTCAGCGGCGAAGGCTTCCTTGGCCTTGGCCCGCGCTTCGTTCAGCGCGTTGGAGCGGGCCGACTTGTCGGTCAGCTTGTAGGCGGCGGCAATATCCTTGCCGACGAGATCCTTCAGCTTGGCCTTGATGTCGGCCGTGTTGTCGGACAGGTCGACTTCCCACGGGTCCTTGGCGGCCTTTTCGGCCAGCTGGATGATCGCGCCGATGACCTTGCGGCTTTCCTCGTGCGCGAACATCACCGCGCCGAGCATTTCTTCCTCGGTCAGCTCCTTGGCTTCCGATTCCACCATCATCACCGCGTCTTGCGTAGCGGCAACGACCAGGTCGAGGCGGCCGTCTTCCAGCGCCTTGTCCTGCTTGGGGTTGAGGACGTATTCGCCATCGATGAAGCCGACGCGGCAGGCGCCGATCGGGCCCATGAAGGGCACGCCCGAAATGGTCAGGGCAGCCGATGCGGCAACCATGGCAACGACATCCGGCTCGTTCTCACCATCAAAGGAAAGAACCTGGCAGATCACGTTGATTTCGTTGTAGAACCCTTCCGGGAACAACGGGCGGATCGGGCGGTCGATCAGGCGGGAAACCAGCGTTTCCTTTTCCGTCGCGCCGCGTTCGCGCTTGAAGAAGCCACCCGGAATACGGCCGGCGGCGGAGAACTTTTCCTGGTAGTGGACGGTAAGGGGGAAGAAATCCTGCCCTTCCTTCACGCTCTTGGCGGCAGTCACCGCGCAAAGAACAACGGTTTCGCCCAGGGTGGCGAGGACCGCGCCGTCAGCCTGACGGGCAATGCGGCCGGTTTCCAGAGTGAGGGTCTTTCCGCCCCACTCCAGCGATACAGTTTTGGTGTCGAACATAGTTTTCCTTCGTGAACCCGCGCAGCCATATTGCCGGGCGGGGCCTCTTGTGCCGGGGATGCCGTCCCGGTCCGGTGCGGGGCACATTCGCTGCCCCTTGTGATAGCCGCCCCGGCCGGATTGCCGGGTTGGCCCTTCAATGTGACCGGATCGCGAAAATATCTGCGAGCGATGCGGCCATAAAGTGAAAGGGCGGCCGTTCAGCCGCCCTTTCGAAACTTGCTTACTTGCGCAGGCCCAGCTTCTGGATCAGCGCGTTGTAGCGCGCCACATCCTTTTTCTTGAGGTAGGCCAGCAGGCTGCGACGCTTGTTGACCATCATCAGCAGGCCGCGGCGCGAGTGGTTGTCCTTGTGGTTGACCTTGAAGTGTTCGGTCAGGTTGCGGATGCGCTCGGTCAGGATGGCGACCTGCACTTCCGGCGAACCGGTATCGCCCTTGGCGCGGGCGTTGTCTTCAATGATCTGGGTCTTCTTGGCGGCGGTAACCGACATGACTTTCATACCTTTCGCAGCATCATTCACACGTTGAACCCGCGCACGACCGTGGCCGCGCCCCCTTCGATTTCCATCAGGGCCACCGGGACATCGCCCAGCCTGGCAAGATGGAGCCCGTCGGGATGGGGCAATCCGGAAATGACCCGGCCCTGGCGGGCCGCCTGCGCGCTTTCCGGATCGAGTGCGAGGGCCGGGATGCCGTCCAGCCCCGCCTCCAGCGGCAGGAGGTGGTCTTCAAGTGGCGCGCCCTTACCGATTTCGTTCAATGAGTCCAGCGAAATCGCCTTCTCAAGGGTGAACGGGCCAGCCTTGATGCGCCTGAGATAGGTAACGTGGCCGCATGTTCCAAGGGCCAGCGCAATATCGCGCGCCAGGCTGCGGATATAAGTGCCCTTGGAAACGTCGGCTTCCAGCGTGACGCTGTCGAGCGCGCCCTCCCCGCTACAGCCGATGATCTTCAGGCCATGGATGGTCACCGCGCGCAGCTTCATCTCCACGTCCTGCCCGGCGCGGGCAAGGTCATAGGCGCGGCGGCCGTCCACCTTGATGGCCGAATACATCGGCGGCGCCTGCTCGATGGGGCCGGTAAAGCGAGGCAGCACAACCTGCACTTGCTCCAGCGTGGGCCGCACATCGCTGGTGGCTACACACACGCCTTCGGTGTCCAGCGTATCGGTCTGCTCCCCGAACTGGATTGTGAAGGCATAGACCTTGTCACTATCCAGCATCCGGCCACACAGCTTGGTCGCCTCGCCCAGCGCGATGGGCAGCACGCCTTCGGCCAGCGGATCAAGCGTGCCGCCGTGGCCAACCTTGAGCCCGCCTTTCAGCTTCATGTTGAAGCCTGCCTCGCGCAGGTTGCGCTTCACCGCGGATACCGCCTGCGTGGAGCCCAGCCCGCGCGGCTTGTCGAGGATCAGCCAGCCATGCGGGCCGCTGGCAGCCGGTGGGTGCCGGGTCATGCGCCGGCAATCGCGGCGGCAAGACCGAACAGCTTGTCCATCGCCCAATCGAACGGGCCGCCCACCAGCTTATCGATGATGCCCAACTGCGGCGCGAACCAGGTCAGCGCCACAAGCAGCGCGAACACCACCATGCCATAGCGTTGCAGGCGGCCATAGGCCTCGCCCAGCCGTTCCGGCAGCAGGCCCTGCAGGATGTGCGAGCCATCGAACGGCGGGATCGGCAGCAGGTTGAACAGCGCCAGGAACAGGTTGATGGAAATGAAGGTGACGATGCCGCCAAACAGCAGCGGATAGTCCTGCGGGTTGCCCAGCCAGCCAAACCGGCCCGCAAGGCCCAGCAGCACCACCGTCAGCAGCGCCCAGGCAATGTTCACCGCCGGCCCTGCCGCACCCACCGCCATCATCCCGAAGCGCGGGTTATCGAGCCGGTTCATCCGCACCGGCACCGGCTTGGCCCAGCCAAACACGGGCGCGCCGATCAGCGCCAGCATGCCCGGCACAACCAGCGTCCCCATCGGATCGACGTGGCGCAGCGGGTTGAGTGACAGGCGGTTGAGGTCGCGCGCGGTGGTATCGCCAAGTTGCAGCGCCATCCAGCCATGCGCCACTTCGTGCGTAACTATGGCGATGACCAGGCACGGGACCAGGATGACGATCTGCAGGAGGGTGTTGTCCATGGCTGCCTAGATAGGGGCTGCGCGCTCAACCCGCCAGCGCGGCGCTGAAATGCTTGCGGCACAGCGCCACGTAGCGGTCATTGCCGCCGATTTCGGTCTGCGCCCCGGCCTTAACCGCTGCCCCGCCCGCATCCACGCGCAGGTTCATGGTCGCCTTGCGGCCGCAGTGGCACACCGCTTTCAGCTCGATCAGCGCATCGGCAATGCCCAGCAGCGCGGCGGAACCGGGGAACAGTTCGCCCTGGAAATCGGTGCGCAGGCCATAGCAGAGCACCGGAATGTTCGCCTCGTCCGCCAGTCGCGCAAGTTGCCAGACCTGCTCTTTGGAAAGGAACTGCGCCTCGTCCACCAGCACGCAGGCGAGCGGCTGCACGCTGTGCGCGGCGCTGACCCGGTCCCACAGGTCAGTGGCGGCATCGAACCGGTGCGCCTCGGCCCCAAGGCCGATGCGGCTGGCGATGGGCTTGCCGGTGGCCCTGTCATCCAGCGCGGCGGTCCACAGCATGGTGGCCATGCCGCGCTCGCGATAGTTGAAATCGGCCTGCAGCAGCGTGGTGGATTTGCCCGCGTTCATGCTGGCGTAGTAGAAATAGAGCTTGGCCATTGGGTGGGCCTATTGGCCGTCCCCACCTTCATCATCGTCAATGTCGCGGCGGACGCGCGGATCATCCAGCAGCTGGTCGATGCGGAAGGCCTCGTCAAATGTCTCATCCGCCTGGAAGCGCAGCTTGGGGGCGAACTTGAGGCCGAGGCGCTGAGCCACTTCGCGCTGGAAGAAGGCGGTGTTGACCTGCAGCGCCTTAACCACCTTTGCCTCGTCCGTGCCCAGCAGCGGCTTCACGTAGACCTTGGCCTGCCGCAGGTCGGGCGACATGCGCACTTCGGTAACGCTGACGGTCACCGCGCTCAGCGTATCGTCATGCGCTTCGCCGCGCGCCAGCAGTTCGGACAGGATGTGGCGCACCCGTTCACCCACCTTGAGCAGGCGGACGGACTGGTCTTCTCCGGACGGGGCGTGGCGGGCCATTACGATTCCATTTTCTCAAGTATGCGTTGCAGCGAACGCAGGCTGCGCGCCGTATGCCGGCGGCCCAGCTTGCGCTCAATGAAAGCGCCGGTCAGCTTGCTGTTGCCGGCGCCATCCACGTAATCAACATAGAGACAACGCGGGCCGGAGGCGATCTTTTCCGACCCACGCCCTTCGTAAGCCGCCAGCAGCACCCTGAACTGGTCGGGGTCCACCTCGCCATCGAGGAACAGCGTGTGGACGCGGTCAGGCTCGCCCTCCGCGGCGAACGGGTTGTCCGCAATGGCGCTGCGCACCTCTTCCACCGTGCGCACGGCGGCGAAAGTGTCGAAACCGAACCGCTCACGCACGATCCATTCGAGCATTTCGGACAGGCCATCGCTTGGCCGATCCTCGTAGGAAAACAGCACGTTGCCGCTGGCAACCACCGTCTCCACGTCCTCGATATCCTCGCGCTGCAAGGCATCGCGCAGGTCCGCCATCGTCAGGCGGTTGCCGCCCACGTTCATGCTGGCGAAAAAGGCGACGTAGCGGTTCATTCAGGTCCTCATCCCCTCCCGCAAGCGGGAGGGGAACCAGGCATTACAGCGTGCGTTCGCGTTCCTCGACCTCGAAGATTTCGAGCTGGTCGCCCGCCTTGATGTCGTTGGTATCGGCCAGCACGACGCCGCATTCCAGACCAGCGCGCACTTCGTCGACGTCGTCCTTGAAGCGGCGCAGCGAGGCGATGGTGGTGGCGGACACGATGACGTCGTCGCGGGTGAGACGGGCGTTGAGGCCCTTCTTGATGATGCCTTCCAGCACCAGCAGGCCCGCGGCCTTGTCGCGCTTGCCGGCCGGGAACACCTGCTGGACGCGGGCGCGGCCAACCACGTGTTCGATCCGTTCCGGACCCCAGATGCCGGCCATCTCCTTCGCCACGTCGGCGGTGAGGTGATAGATGACATCGTAGTACATCATGCGCGTCTTGTGACGTTCGATCTGCTGGCGCGCGTTCGGGTTGGGACGCACGTTGAAGCCGATGATCGGCGCCTTCGATGCCGCCGCCAGCGTCACATCGCTTTCGGTGATCGCGCCAACGCCCGCGTTCAGCACGCGCACCTTGATCTCGTCGTTCGAAAGGTTGTGCAGCGCGGTGACGATCGCTTCGACCGAGCCCTGCACGTCCGCCTTCACCACCACCGGGTATTCGATCACGCTGCTCTTCATGTTGGAGAACATCGTGTCGAAGTTGGTGGGGGCCAGCGTGGTGCGCTTCTCGTTCGCCTTCTGCTGGCGGAACGAGGCGACTTCGCGGGCGCGCTGCTCGTTTTCGACCACGGTCAGCACGTCACCGGCACCCGGCACGCCGCCAAGGCCCAGCACTTCCACCGGGGTGGAAGGCAGCGCGGTCTTCACCTGCTTGCCATGATCATCGATCAGGGCGCGCACGCGGCCGCTTTCGGTGCCGACCACGAAGGTGTCACCCACCTTCAGCGTGCCGCGATTGACCAGCACGGTCGCCACCGGGCCGCGGCCCTTGTCCAGCTTGGCTTCGATCACGGTGGCGTCAGCCATGCGATCCGGCCGCGCCTTCAGTTCCAGCAGTTCCGCCTGCAGCAGGATCTTCTCGATCAGTTCGTCCAGGCCAGCGCCGGTCTTGGCGGAAACTTCCACGTCCTGCACGTCACCGCTCATCGCCTCGACCACGACTTCGTGTTCCAGCAGGCGTTCGCGGATCTTCTGCGCGTTGTATTCCGGACGGTCGGACTTGGTGATCGCCACGATCATCGGCACGCCCGCCATGCGGGTGTGGCGGATGGCTTCCACCGTCTGCGGCATGATCCCGTCGTCACCCGCCACCACCAGGATGACGATGTCGGTGACATTCGCACCGCGCATACGCATCTGGGTGAAGGCTTCGTGGCCCGGGGTATCGAGGAAGGTGATCTTGTCCTTGCCTTTGGTGGTGATCTGGTAGGCGCCGATGTGCTGGGTGATGCCGCCGGCTTCGCCCTTCACCACGTTGGCCCCGCGCAGCGCGTCCAGCAGGCTGGTCTTGCCGTGATCGACGTGGCCCATGATGGTGACCACCGGCGGGCGCGGACGCAGGGTTTCTTCCGGATCGGTATCCTCGGCGGTATCGATATCGACATCGCTTTCGGAAACGCGGGTGATGTTGTGGCCGAATTCGGTCACCAGCAGTTCCGCGGTGTCCTGGTCGATCGTCTGGTTGACGGTGACCATCATGCCCATGTTGAACAGGGCCTTCACCAGGTCGGCGCCCTTTTCCGCCATGCGGTTGGCCAGTTCGCCCACGGTGATGGCTTCAGGCACCACCACGTCGCGAACCTGCTTTTCACGCTGCTGCGACTGGCCTGAATAGTGTGCGCGGCGCTCCTTCTCGCGGGCGCGCTTCAGCGCGGCGAGCGAGCGGGCGCGGGCGCCCTCGTCCTCGTTCAGCGCACGGTTGACCGTCAGCTTGCCGCGGCGCTGGTCGCGTTCGCCAACCTTGCCGGCGCCGCTGCCACCGCCACCCGGAGCCTTGCGCTCGGGCTTCTTGGCGGCTTCCTTCTCGACCTTTTCCGGGCGGCGCACTTCGGGCCGTTCCACCGGGGTGAAGCGGCGGGGCGCCGGCGTGGTGGCACCGGCAGGACCGGCAACCGGGGCGGCTTCGGGCGCAGCTTCGCCCTGCTCGGGATCGGCAACGGCCTTGCTGGCGGCCTCGGCCTCCTGCTGGCGGCGCTTTTCCGCCTCTTCTTCGACGCGGGCCTGCTGGGCGCGATTTTCCTCTGCCCGGCGCTTTTCCTCTTCAATGGCGCGGAGCTTTTCCTCCTGCTCGCGGCGGCGGGCTTCTTCAGCCAGGCGCAGGCGATCTTCCTCGGCCTCGCGCTGGAGGCGGGCGACGCGTTCCTGCGGGGTCTCGCCGGCGGGCGCCGCGGGACGGCGCGGGGCCGGCGGCGGAGGCGGCGGAGGCGGCGGGGGAGCGGCCACGGGAGCCGGCGGCGGCGGCGGCGCGGCGACAGGTTCGGGCGAGCCGGGCTTGCGCAGGACGCGGCGCTGCTTCACCTCGACCACAACCTTGTTGGTGCGGCCGTGGCTGAAGGTCTGCTTGACCTCGCCCGCGTCAACCGAGCGCTTCAGCCCCAGGGGCTTGCGTTCGCGCTGCGGTGTGTCTTCGTTATCGCTCATACGCCTTCAACTGTCCTTCACATTCAATTCGTAGCGCAGCCAGGGGGGGCTGCTTCCGCATGCGCGGACGCAAGGTCCGCCACGCCATCACTTCCGTCAGCCGGGGCACTTCCGTCAGCCGGTGTCGCTGCCCCGAGAAAGCCCTGCAATCGCCGCAAGGGGGCCAGCACGCGCCGGGCAGACCCTTCGTCCGCCAGCGCCAGGTGCACCACGTTGTCGCGGCCCAATGCCACAGACAGGGCATTGCGGTCCAGTGGCAGGGTCTCGCCGGCAAGGCCAGTGCCTTCCTCGCCCAGCCCCACGCGCCATGCCTGGTCCAGCTTGCGCGCGCCGTCCGGACTGGCATCGGCGGCATGATATAGCATGGCCACCTTGCCCATCCGGGCCTCGTTTGCGATGCGGTCGGACCCTAAAAGGAGTTTGCCAGCGCGCATTTCAAGCCCCAGCCGGTCAAAAAAGGCGCGACGCAGCGCCGCTTCCGCCTTTTCGGCCAGGTCTTCGGGAATGGTCAGCGTGCCATCCTTGAAGGCGCGCGCCAGCGCACCCTTCAATTTGCCGTTGGCCACTGCCGCCGCAAGATCGCCCCTGGCAACGCCAATCCACGCCCCGCGCCCCGGCGCCTTGGCCAGGGCGTCTGGCAGGACCACGCCGTCAGGCGAGATCGCCAGGCGCAGAAGCTCGTCCCGGTCCGCGTGGCGGCCGGTCAGGACGCAGCGCCGCTCGGGGGCATCACTGCCCCCGCCGCGCGTGCCGGATCTGCCGGAACCTAGCGGCTCATTGTGAGGAATCCGCATCAGCGGCCTCCTCGGAAGCGGCAACGGATTCGTCTTCGAACCAGTGTGCGCGCGCGGCCATGATGATCTCGTTGCCCTGCTCTTCGGTCAGGCCGAACGCGCCCAGCACGCCGCCCTTGTCCTGCTCGCGCGCATTGCGGCGCAGCTGCGGGCCATCGGTATTGCGGCGACGGGGCGCCTCGCGCTTCTTGGCGATCAGTTCGTCGGTCGCCAGGTCAGCCAGGTCATCGAGGTTCTTGATCCCGGCCTTGCCCAGCACCACCAGCATTTCTTCGGTCAGGTGCGGGATTTCAGCCAGGGCATCCTCCACGCCCAGTTCGCGGCGCTGTTCGCGGAAGGCTTCTTCCTTGCGCTCCAGCGCTTCGGTGGCGCGGGTCTGCAATTCCTCGGCCAGTTCCTCGTCGAAGCCTTCGATCGTGGCCAATTCGGCCAGTTCGACATAGGCCACTTCTTCCAGCTCGCTGAAGCCTTCGGCCACCAGCAGCTGCGAGAGGGTTTCGTCGACGTCCAGTTCTTCCTCGAACATCTTGGACCGCTCGGCAAATTCCTTGCTGCGCTTCTCGGAGGCTTCCTCCTCGGTCATGATGTCGATCTGGTGGCCGGTCAACTGGCTGGCCAGACGCACGTTCTGGCCGCGGCGGCCGATGGCGAGCGACAGCTGGTCATCAGGCACGACCACTTCGATGCGGCCTTCGTCCTCGTCGAGCACCACGCGGCTGACGGTGGCCGGCTGCAGCGCGTTGACGACGAAGGTCGCGGTGTCTTCCGACCACGGGATGATGTCGATCTTTTCGCCCTGCATTTCCTGCACGACGGCCTGCACGCGGCTGCCCTTCATGCCGACGCAGGCGCCGACGGGATCGATGCTGGAATCGCGGCTGATCACGCCGATCTTGGCGCGGCTGCCCGGATCGCGGGCGGCGGCCTTGATCTCGATGATGTTGTCGTAGATTTCGGGCACTTCCTGCGCGAACAGCTTCTTCATGAAGTCCGGATGCGCACGGCTGAGGAAGATCTGCGGACCGCGATTGTTGCGTTCCACCTTCAAGATCAGCGCCCGCACGCGCTCGCCCACGCGGGCAGCTTCACGCGGAATCTGCTGTTCGCGGCGAATAACGCCTTCCGCACGGCCCAGGTTGACGATCACGTGGCCGAATTCGACCGACTTGATGACGCCGGTGATCACTTCGCCCGCGCGGTCCTTGAATTCCTCGTACTGGCGCTCACGCTCGGCATCGCGGACCTTCTGGAAGATCACCTGCTTGGCGCTCTGCGCGTCAATGCGACCCAGGTCCACCGGGGGCAGCGGATCGACGATGAAGTCACCTACCTTCGAGCCCGGCTGGAGCTTTTCGGCCTGCTTCAGGTCAACCTGCTTGAAGTAGTCTTCCACCTCGTCGACCACCTCGACCACGCGCCACAGGCGCAGGTCGCCGGTCATCGGGTCCAGCTTGGCGCGGATGTCGTTCTCGGCACCGTAACGCGCGCGGGCGGCCTTCTGGATGGCCTCCTCCATCGCTTCGATCACGATCGCCTTGTCGATCATCTTCTCCGATGCGACGGAGTTGGCGATCGCGAGCAATTCGGCCTTGTTGGCGGAAATGGGACTGGCCATCAGTTGTCAGCCTTCTCTTCTTCTTCGGTGGATTCCTCGATTTCGTCCACGCCGGACGTATCGAGCGGTTGGGTTGCGGCAATCAGCTTGTCAGTCAGGACCAGCTTCGCCGAATGAATGTTTGCCAGCGGGATGAAATGCACCAGGCCGTCAGCCAGCTTCAGGCCAACACAACTGGCGTCACCGCGCGGATCAAGGCCGGCGAGTTCGCCAACCAGGCGCTTGTTACCTTCCCACGGCTCAACCAGTGTGACCTTCGCTTCGTGACCCGCCCAGTTGGCGTAGTCCTTGGGCCGGGTCAGTGGCCGGTCGATGCCGGGGCTGGACACTTCCAGCATGTAGGCGCCCTCCACCAGCTCGCCCTCGGCCTCCTCGACCTCGTCGATCCGGGCCGAGATGGCGCGCGAAAGCTGGGCACACTGTTCCACGATCATCTGCCCGGTGGCGGGATCTTCCGCCATGATCTGCAAGGTTCGTTCCTCGCCCGCCCCGGTCATCCGCACGCGCACGAGTTCAAAACCGAGCGCCACGGCTTCGGCTTCGATCAACTGCGTGAGACGATTCATGTCAGGCATTGAAACTCCATCATTTCCCGGCAACAGCGAAGGCCGCCGGCCCCCGCAGGCGCCAGCCCCACCTTGTCGCGACAATGTCGGGATGGGACGCCCATAGAACAAGGTCGCGCCTTGCGCAACCGTCATAACGCCCGGCCTGCCATTTGACATGATCCGAGGAAGCTGACAGCCTTGTTGGCATGGCAAGGACCTGGTTTCGATATCACGGGGGACAACTGCTCGCAGGCTTCTAGCCCCGGGTCCGGTGCGTTCGCGCCCCGCGCCCGGGGCGAAACGGATCGCCTTGCCGCGGTCTCCCCGCACTCCTCCCCCTATTGAAAGCCATTACCATGCACACCGTCACGGCCCGTTCGCGGCCGGCCATCGTCCTGATTGACAGCGAAGCCGATTCGCTGGCCGAAGTCGCCCTCCAGATCGAAGACCGCAATCCCACCGTCAGCCGCATGTTGATGGGCGAGATCGAGCGTGCCCGCATCGTCCCCGCCGCCAAGATCCCGGATGACGTGGTGACGATGGGTTCGACAGTCGAATTCATCGACGAGAAAGACGGGCAGCCCCACCGCGTCCAGCTCGTCTATCCAAGGGATGCCGACATCACCCAGGCGCGCCTGTCGATCCTGACGCCGGTGGGCGCGGGGCTGATCGGCCTGCGGACAGGGCAATCGATCAACTGGCCCGATCGTAACGGCAACCGCCGGGTGCTGACCATAACCGGGGTGACAAGGCCGGCAGGCTGACGCCCCGCCCCGGGTTTACTCGCTGAGCCCGTGCTTGCGGATACAGTGGCGCAACTGGTCATAGGACAGACCCAGCGCCTTGGCCGTCTGCCGCTGGTTCCAGCGGTGGCGGCCGAGCGCGTGTTCGAGGATCGCCCGTTCATGCGCATCCACCGCCGCGCGCAGGTCGTCCACAGCGGACAGGTCCGGCCCGGCAACGGGGACGGTGGCGACAGGCGGCGCATCGGCGGCCGGGTGGCGGGTGCCGGCGGCGGGTGCGGACATGGACCTCATCGGCTTCCACGGGCTGTCGAACGGATCGAAGATCACGTGGGCGATGGGCTCTTCCCAATTGTCCCAGCGATAGACCGCGCGCTCCACCACGTTGCGTAGTTCGCGCACGTTGCCGGGCCAGGGATGTTCCTCCAGCGCGCGGGCAACATGGAGCGCAAAGCCCGGCCACTCCTCCCAGCGCAGCTCCGCCGCCATGCGCCGGCCGAAATAGTCGGCCAGCACGGGGATATCCCCCTCGCGCACTCGCAGCGGCGGCAGGGTGATGACCTCGAAACTCAGCCGGTCAAGCAGGTCGGCACGGAAGCGGCCCTGCTCGGCCAGCCTGGGCAGGTCCTCGTTCGTTGCGGCCACGATGCGCACGTCCACGCGGATCGGCCGGCTGGATCCGATGCGCGTCACCTCGCCATATTCCACCGCGCGCAGCAGCCGCTCCTGCGCGCCCATGGATAGTGTCGCCAGTTCGTCAAGGAACAGGGTCCCGCGATCCGCCTCCTCGAACCGTCCGGCCCGCGCGCGGGTGGCACCGGTGAACGCGCCCGCCTCGTGCCCGAACAATTCGGCCTCGATCAGCGTTTCCGGCAGGGCCGCGCAGTTGAGAGTGACGAGCGGGTGCTCCCAGCGTTCGGACAGGCGGTGAAGGCGTTCCGCGATCAGTTCCTTGCCTGTGCCGCGCTCCCCGATGACCAGCACGGGCCGCTGCATCGGCGCGGCGCGACTGGCGCGTTCCACCGCGTCGAGGAAGGCGCCGGACTGGCCAATGAACTGCTTGTCGCGCTCCATGACCAAGACATAGCGAAAAATCCCAACGCTTGGCAATATTCCCCACACTTTGACCCGCACTTGGGGCCGCCAGCGCCACACTCCATCCGTAAATCCAAACTGGCACGGGGTTTGCGATAGGTCCGGCAACTATCCCACCAGGAGAATGAAAATGTACGATCAACGCTTCTTCGCCAGCAAGCTCGGGCTGACCGCGCTGGTGAGCATCGCGGCGATGGTCTCGTTCAACGTCTACGCGCTGGCTCATCAGCCGGTCGCCGGGGCGGACCACGTGGTGACTCTTTCCACCGCGGAATTGGCGTGACCGGCGAAAACGCCTATCCTCTGACGCCGATCGTGACGGGTGATTCCGGCATGGCCAGCACGGCGCGCCTGACGCGGATGGACCGCGAGATCGAGCGCCTGCGCACCAGCCCCACCCCCACGCGCAATTCGCTGTACGCCAACACTTCTTCTGCAGGAGCCGCCTTGATGGGCATTTTCTCCCGGACCCGTGACATCATTGCCGCCAACTTCACCGAGCTGCTGGAACAGTCGGATGACCCGGCCAAGATGATCCGCATGATCATCCTGGAAATGGAGGAAACGCTGGTGGAAGTGCGCGCCAGCGCGGCCCGCACCATTGCCGACCAGAAAGAGATGCACCGCCACGCCGTGAAGCTGGACAAGCTGCAGGCAGACTGGGCCGACAAGGCGCAGCTGGCGCTGTCCAAGGGCCGCGAGGACCTGGCCCGCGCCGCGCTGGTGGAAAAGCGGAAAGCCGCCGACATGGCCGAACAGCTGAAGGCCGAAGTCACCGTGCTGGACGATGCCCTGCGCGCCTACGAGGCGGACATCCACAAGTTGCAGAGCCGCCTGCGCGAGGCCCGCAGCCGCCAGAGTCAGATCGCCGCCCGCCTCGAAAGCGCCGAAAACCGCTTCAAGCTGCGCAGCCTGATGACCAACGAGCGCGTGGACGAGGCCCTGGCCCGGTTCGACCAGCTGGAACGCCGCGTGGACCTGGCCGAAGGCCGCGCCGATGCCGTGGGCATGCAGGGCCCGCGCACGCTGGCGGACGAATTCGCCGCGCTGGAAGGCACCGACAAGGTGGACGAGGAACTGGAAGAAATGAAGCGCGCCCTGGGCCTGGGCGGCGGATCGAAGGAGGGCTGATCAATGGAAACCGCTATTTTCTTCGCCTCCGCCTTCATCGCCCTGCCGTGGATCATCATGCACTACATCACGAAGTGGAAGACCGCCGCCACCATCACCAACGAGGACGAGGCGCTGCTGGAGGAAATGTACCAGCTGGCCCGCCGACTGGACGAGCGGATGGACACGGTGGAACGGCTGGTGGCCAGCGATCATGCCGATTTCAAGCCCGCGCGCTTGCTGCACGACCGGGAAAGCGACAACGTGCAGCTGCACGAACTGGAAAAACTGCTGAGCGAGAAGAAGGGGGACCGCCGGTGAACAAGACCACTCACACCACGCTGTATCGTGACAAGGCCTGCGGCAAGATCATGGGCGTGTGCGCAGGCATCGCGGATTACACCGGCGTCAACGCCTTCTGGATCCGGCTGGGGGCTTTCCTTTCGCTGTTCATTCTCGGCCCGATCAGCGTGCTGGTCTACCTGGCGATGGGCGTGTTCCTCAGCAAGAAGCCGCCGCACCTCTACCAGGACAAGCAGGAACAGCAGTACTGGCAGGGCGTGCGCCAGAACCCGCGCCGCTCCGTGCGCGAGGTCAAGGCCCGCTTCCGGGATATCGACCGCCGCCTGGCCGAGGTTGAAAACTACTACGTATCCAGCAACCCGCGCCTGTCCGACGAGATCGAACGCCTGCGCTGATCAGCTTTGAAGGGGGAATTTCGCAATGGGTAACCTTGGCATCCTCATCCCGATTCTCGCGCTGCTCATCCCGATCGTCGCGATCTGGACGAGGCACCAGCAGCGGATGGCCGAAATGGGCGGCACCGCGCCCTCCGCGCAGGACAGCGCCATGATCGCGGCGCAGAACGACAAGATCCGCGCGCTGGAAGACCGGGTGAAGGTGCTGGAACGCATCGTCACCGATGGCAGCTACCACGTGGCCGCCCAGATCGAGGCGCTGCGCGATGCGCCCGCCGATGCCGGTGTGCCGCTGGGCCTGGAAAAGGAACGCCTGTGATGGACCCCGTGCTTGCCACCGTGCTCGATTTCTTCCCGATGGTCCTGGTCGCCGCGGTGGCGATCTCCGTCGCCGGGATTGCCGGATCGGTGTTCAACACCCGGCAGAAGATCAAGGCCGGCTATCCTCTGGAAGGCATGTGGGGCCAGTCGCTCAAGCCGACCACCTCGAACGAGGGGATGGAGCGGATCAAGCTGCTGACCCAGGAAAACGCCGCCCTGCGCGCCGAGGTTTCCGCTGTGAAGGAACGCCTCGCCAACGTGGAGCGGATCGTGACCGACAGCGGATACCACCTGTCACACCAGATCGCCGCGCTGGACTGCGCGCCCGATGCCGCACTGGACAGTGGCCGCCCGCTCAATTTCGCGCGCGACCGCAGCCAGGCCTGACCTTTCGATTATCGCCAACCTCAAGGATGCTGGAGATGATGACCGAACAGATCTTTCTCGCCACCTCCACCCTGCTGGGCCTGCTGATCCTGGCGGTGGCCATGCTGCGCGGCTGGCAGGGCTGGCTGGCCCTGAAGGAACGCGAACTGGACCTGCGCCGCAGCGCCCCGGAGATCGAGGGCGGATCGCGCGAAGGGATGCAGCGGATCGAGATTGCCGACCTGAAGGAACGCATCCGCAAGCTGGAAGCCATCGCCAACGGAGTGGATCTTTAGGCGGGGTGGATTTGTAAGCGCCAGCCGCTACATGGCGTGCCATGCGCAGCCTGCAAGACATCCTCGACGAATACGAATTCCTCGAAGGCGATGAACGCTATCGCCTGCTGATCGAACTGGGGCGGGAACTGGAAGCCATGCCCCAGCCGCTCAAGACCGATGCCACGCTGGTGCGCGGCTGTTCGGCGCAGGTATGGGTCTATCCCACGGGGGATGCGGGAAAGCTTCACTTCCTGGCGGACAGCAACGCCGCCATCACCAAGGGCATCGTCGCGCTGGTCATCGCCGCCGTGCAGGACAAGCCGGCCGCCGAAGTGGCGGCGATGGACGTGGCCGGGGCGCTGGCCCCGTTCGACCTGAAGAACCAGCTCTCCAGCAACCGCACGCAGGGCGTGCCCAACATGATCGCGCTGGTGCAGAGCCACGCCGCGCGCATCGCGGGCGGCTGAGCCGTGCGGAGGCCGCTGTGGTCGGCGGCCGGGCTCGCCTGCGTTGGCCTGGGGGCGCTGGGGGCCTTCCTGCCGATCCTGCCGACCGTGCCCTTCCTGCTGGTGGCCACGTTCTGTTTTGCGCGCGGCAATCCCGCATGGGAACAGCGCCTGGTGGACCATCCGCGCTGGGGCCCGCCGCTCGTCGAATGGCGGCAGCGCCGGGCGATTTCGCGCCGGGCCAAGGTTTCGGCGCTCACCGCCATGGGCGCGGGCGTGGGGTTGACCGCGCTGACGGCCGGCTTTCCGTGGTGGCTGGTGACGCTGGCCATCGTGGCGGTTCCGGGCACCTGGATCTGGACCAGGCCGGAATGAGGGCCGGAATGAGGAGGCCGCGATGAGCGAATGGGATGCCATCGTGCTGGGTGCAGGGGCCGCAGGCCTGTTCTGCGGCGCGATTGCCGGGCAGAACGGCGCGAAAGTGCTGGTGCTGGACCATGCCGACGAACCGGGGAAGAAGATCCTCATTTCCGGCGGCGGGCGGTGCAATTTCACCAACCTCCACACCGCGCCAGACCGCTACCTTTCGGCCAACCCGCATTTCGCCAAGTCGGCGCTCAGCCGTTACACCCAGCACGATTTCCTGGCGCTGGTGGAAAGCCACGGCATCGCCTGGCACGAAAAGACGCTGGGGCAATTGTTCTGCGATGGCTCGTCCCGCCAGATCGTGGAACTGTTGCTGGCAGAATTAGCAAAGGGCAGCGGGGCCCTGCGCTGCGGGGAGGCGATCAGCGGCGTGGCCCATGCAGACGGGCGCTACACCGTCACCACTTCCGCAGGGCAACACTCGGCCCCGGCACTGGTGATCGCCACCGGCGGGCCGTCGATCCCGAAGATGGGGGCAACCGGCTTTGCCTATGACCTGGCGCGGCAGTTCGGCCTCAAGGTCGTCCAGCCCCGCCCTGCCCTCGTCCCGCTCACGCTGGGGGGTGAGGAAGTGCTGTTCCGCGAGCTGTCCGGCGTTTCCGCCCCGGTCATCGCCAGTGCCGGCGGCATGGCGTTCCGCGAGGCGGCGCTGTTCACCCACCGGGGCCTGTCCGGCCCGGCGATCCTGCAGGCCAGTTCCTATTGGCAGCACGCCCAGCCGGTGCTGATCGATTTCCTGCCCGATGCCGGTGGGGACTGGCTGCTCGTTGCCAAGCGCGCCACCCCCCGCGCCACCCTGCGCGGCCTGCTGCGCGATCACCTGCCACAGCGGCTGGCCGACGTGCTGGCAGACCGCCTTGCCATCGAAGGGATGGTCGGCAACCTGCCCGACAAGCCGCTGCGCGCCGCCGGGGAGCAACTGGCGCACTGGGCCTTCCACCCCAACGGCACCGAAGGATACGCCAAGGCGGAAGTCACCGCCGGCGGCATCAGCACGGCCGAATTGTCATCCAAGACGATGGAGGCGCGCAAGGCGCCGGGCCTTTATGCCATCGGCGAAGCGGTGGACGTGACCGGTTGGCTGGGCGGCTACAACTTCCAATGGGCCTGGGCCAGTGCCCACGCGGCCGGTCTGGCAATTGCCGGCGCGGCGCGGGCCTAGGCGCGGCTTCAGGCCCCGGCGCTGTCGCGCACCACGGCAATCCCGGCTTCGCGCTGGCGCTTCAGTTCCGCCTTCAACACCGCCGGATCGCGCGCGAAGACGAAGCCGAAGGATACGCCGCCTTCCTTGCCAATGGTGGCATGGTGCAGCTTGTGCGCCTGCACCAGCCGCTTGGCGTAGCCCTTCTTGGGCACCCAGCGGAAATACCGCTGGTGGACCAGACCATCGTGGATCAGCGTGTAGATGATGCCGTAGAACAGGATGCCAAGGCCGATCCAGGTGCCTGGCCACCAGGCCTTTTCCCCCATCACCAGCGTGCTGCCGATGGCGAACATCGAAATGCTCATCACCGCGCCAACCACGCCGTAAAGGTCGTTCTTCTCGAACACCTTGTTGTGCGGTTCGTGATGGTCCCGGTGCCAGCCCCAGCCCCAGCCGTGCATGATGTACTTGTGCGAACTCCAGGCGACGAATTCCATCGCCAGCACACTGGCCAGCACGATCAGGATGGCAAGGACGGTATCACTCATGGCAACCTTATAGGGCCGCCCGCCTGCCAGCGCAAAGCGGTCAATCGGCGGTAGGCACGCCCTGTTTGCGCGGCAGGCCGAAATGGGTTTCGGCAATATCGCGGTCAATCCGCGCCGGGCGCAGGGTCTGGCTGTCCACGCAGCACCACATGCTCTGCACTTCGGCCAGCACCTCGCCCCCGCGCTCGATCACGGTGTTGTAGAAGGCGCGCGCCCCGGCGATCTTTTCCAGCACCGTGCGGGCGACCACGTCATCCTTCAGGAAGGCCGGGCGGCGATAGGTGATCTCGTGCTTCAGGGCGACCCACAGGTGCGCGGCCACCGCTTCGGGCGGGGCGACCTTCTGCCAGTGGCTGAGCACCACGTCCTGAACCCAGGTGAGATAGCGGGCATTGTTCACGTGCCCCATGAAATCGATATCGTCCTGGGTGATGGCAATGGGAATCGCGTGGGTATTTGCTGACATAAGTGTCAGTTACACCTTCCTCGCCGCATTGGGAAGGTCTTTCGGCCGGGACGATTGCCGCTCCCCAAGCAAAAGTTTGCCTTTCTCCCGCTTGAAAGGCCCGGCGTTTGGGAGCAAACGGCGTGCCATCATGGCCAGCAAACCACGCACCCTTTACGAGAAGATCTGGGACCAGCACGTGATCGCGCAGCGGGACGATGGCACCTGCCTCGTCTTCATCGATCGCCACCTCGTCCACGAAGTCACCAGCCCGCAAGCGTTCGAGGCGCTGCGCATGGCGGGCCGCAAGGTGCGCCGGCCGGAACTGACGCTGGCCGTGCCCGATCACAACCTGCCCACCACCGCGCGGGTGGATGCGGCGGGCCACCGCGTGCCGATTGCCGACGTGGAAAGCCGCCAGCAGCTCGAAGCGCTGGAACGCAACGCGCCGGAATTCGGCATCACCTATTTCGGGGCCACCGCCGCGCAGCAGGGCATCGTTCACGTTGTCGGCCCGGAACAGGGCTTCTCCCTGCCAGGCACCACCATCGTCTGCGGTGACAGCCACACCGCCTGCCACGGCGGCGTGGGCGCGCTGGCCTTCGGCATCGGCACCAGCGAGGTGGAGCACGTGCTCGCCACGCAGACGCTGCAACTGCGCCAGAGCAAGACCATGGAAGTGCGCGTGGAGGGCGACCTTGGCCCCGGCATTTCCTCCAAGGACCTGATCCTGCACATCATCGGCGTGATCGGCACCGCCGGGGGCACCGGCCACGTGATCGAATACCGGGGCAAGGTGTTCGAGGAGATGAGCATCGAAGGCCGCCTGACGGTGTGCAACATGAGCATCGAGGGCGGCGCGCGCGCCGGCCTGATCGCGCCGGACGAGAAGACCTTCGCCTACCTCAAGGGCCGTCCCTATGCCCCCAAGGGAGCGGACTGGGATGCCGCCGTGGCCTATTGGCGCACGCTGCACACCGACGAGGGCGCGACTTTCGACAAGAGCGTGGTGATCCAGGCTGCCGACGTGCAGCCCACCGTGACCTGGGGCACCAGCCCGGAAGACACCGTGGCCATCGGCGGCGTTGTCCCCGATCCGATGAGCTTTGCGGACCCCAGCAAGCAGCGCGCCGCCCGCGCCAGCCTGGAATACATGGGCCTCCAGCCGGGCCAGCGGATGAACGAGGTGGAGGTGCAGAACATCTTCATCGGTTCGTGCACCAACAGCCGCATCGAGGACCTGCGCGCCGCCGCCGCCGTGCTGAAGGGCCGCAAGGTGCACCCCAACATCAAGTGGGGCATCGTCGTCCCCGGCTCCGGCCTCGTGAAGATGCAGGCCGAGGAAGAGGGGCTGGACAAGGTGTTCATCGAAGCCGGGCTCGAATGGCGCGAACCGGGCTGTTCGGCCTGCCTTGGCATGAACCCGGACAAGGTTCCGCCGGGTGAGCGCAGCGCCTCCACCAGCAACCGCAACTTCGTTGGCCGCCAGGGTCCGGGCGCACGCACCCACCTCGTCAGCCCGGCGATGGCGGCGGCGGCGGCGGTGACCGGCAGGCTCACGGACGTGCGTGAACTGGTCTGACGGCCAGCCACAAGGCCGCAAGGCCAGCTTTCCGCCGCACGTTACCCTGGCCACGCGCCTGCTGGTGCTCGGCAGCCTGCCGGGCGAGGCATCGCTGGCCGCCCGGCAGTATTATGCCCATCCGCGCAACCGGTTCTGGCACCTGATGGGCCACGTGCTGGGCGAAGACCTTCCGGCCATGCGGTACGGGGACCGTCTCGCCGCGCTGGAACGGCGGCACGTCGGGCTGTGGGATGCCGTGGCCAGCGCGGTGCGCCCCGGCAGCCTCGACACCGCAATCCGCGAACATGTGGCAGACCCCCTGGCGGACCTCGCCACGCGCCTGCCACACCTGCAAGCCGTGGCCTGCAACGGGCAGAAAGCGGCGCAGATCGCCGCGCGCGAACTGGCCGGCAGCGGCGTGCCGGTGATCACTCTTCCCAGCTCCAGCCCGGCCCACGCCGCCATGCCGCTCGCCGAAAAGCGGCGCCGGTGGGAGGAATTGCGCAGATTCGTGTAATCGGCATCTTGCCACTCGCCCCGCTCACCCCCATTGGAATAGCATGAACGACGATACCAAGACCAAGCTGATAGCCGCCGGTGCCGCGATCGGTTCTGCTGCCGTCGCCGCCGCGCTGCTCTATGCCAGCAAGCGCAAGAAGAAGAACGAGCCGCAGCAGCTCGGCCCCATCCCGTCGGGCGAAAATCCGGAGACCGATTGATGGACCCCGTCACCAAGGTGGAAGGCCGCGCCTACCCGTTCGGGATGAAGAACGTCGATACCGACATCATCATCCCCGCCCACTACCTCAAGACCGTGACCCGCGAAGGCCTGGGCCGCGGCGCTTTCGAGGCGCTGCGGAAAGACCCGGCCAACGTGTTCGACGATCCGCGCCACGCGGGCGCGCCGATCATCGTGGCGGGTGACAACTTCGGCTGCGGCTCCAGCCGCGAACACGCCGCCTGGGCCCTGCTGGACATGGGCGTCAAGGCCGTGATCGCGCCGAGCTTTTCGGACATCTTTTCCGGCAATGCCTTCAAGAACGGCATCCTCACCGTGGCCCTGCCACAGGAGGCGATCGACCGGCTGATGGAAGTTGCCGAGACGGACCCCATCACCATCGATCTCGAATCGCAGACGGTGACCACCCCGTTCCAGGACCGCTGGACTTTCGAGATCGATCCGTTCCGCAAGCACTGCCTGGCCGAAGGGCTGGACGAAGTAGGCCTGACGTTGCAGAGCAAGGCGGCGATCGAGGCTTACGAGGCCCGCCAGCGCAGCGAGCATCCGTGGCTTGCCAGCGGCACCGGTATCGCTGCCTGAGTATTTGAAAAGAACCGAGGGACTTATGACCGATTTCAAGGACCGCGAACGCGCCGAGGAAGCCAAGTTCGCCATGGACGAAGACACCGCCTTCCGCGTGGCCGCCCGCCGCAACCGCCTGCTGGGCGAATGGGCTGCCGCCAAGATGGGCCTGACCCCGGAAGAAACCGAAGCCTACCGCAAGAGCGTGGTGCAGGCCGATTTCGAGGAAGCCGGTGACGAGGACGTGATCCGCAAGGTGCTGGGCGATCTTGTCGCCGCCGGGCACGACGTGGACGAAGCCACCGTGCGCGCCATGCTGGAGGAAAAGGCCGTTGAAGCCCGCCGCCAGCTGATGGGCGAGGTCTGATCCCGTGCCCATGGCCGCCGCCGATATCGAGGCGTTGATCAAGGCCGCACTGCCCGATGCCACGGTGGAACTGACCGCGCTGGTGGACGATAACGACCACTGGCGCGCACATGTCATTTCCGCCGCCTTTGCCGGCAAGCCGCGGGTGGCGCAGCACAAGATGGTCTACGAAGCTCTCGGCGGGCGCATGGGCGGCGTGCTCCATGCCTTGCAACTGACCACTGCCGTCCCCAACTGAACCGCAGCAATCGCGCATCATTCGAAGATTACGGTGGGATCCATGTCTGACGTCAATCAACGCCTCTCCGACATCGTGAATAACAACGATGTCGTGCTGTTCATGAAGGGAACCCCGCTGTTCCCGCAGTGCGGCTTCTCCAATCGGGCCGTGGCCATCCTGGACCATTGCGGTGTCGCGTTCGAAAGCGTGGACGTGCTGCAGGACATGGATATCCGCCAGGGCATCAAGGCGTTCTCCGATTGGCCGACCATCCCCCAGCTTTACGTGAAGGGCGAATTCATCGGCGGCAGCGACATCATGATGGAGATGTATGAGGCCGGCGAACTGCAGGCCCTGCTGCAGGAAAAGCAGGTCGCCAAGGCCGGCTGATCGCACCCCGCCGATGTGCAACCTCTACCGGATGACAAAGCCCGCCGCGGAAGTGGCGGGTTTTTTCGCATCTGTCGCACAGGATTTGCGCGTGGCGCCGGGCAACGCGGCCGAGGAGGTCTATCCCGGTTATCCCGCGCTGGTGCTGGCGGCGGGCGAAGTGCGGCCGATGATCTGGGGCTTTCCGCTGGTGCTGACCGGCGCGAAGGGCCAGCCGCTTAAGCCGAAACCGGTCAACAACGCGCGGATGGACAAGCTGGCCAGCCCCTTCTGGTCCGCCAGCTTCCGCAACCGCCGCTGCCTGGTGCCCGTGTCCACTTTTGCCGAGGCTGAAGGCCCCAAGGGCGGCAAAACGCGCTGCTGGTTGACCCTGCCGGGGCAGGAGCTGTTCGCAGTGGCGGGCCTGTGGCGCGAAACGGCCGAATGGGGTGCGGCCTTCACCATGGTGATCACCGACGCGAATGATGCCGTCTCCCCCTTGCATGACCGGATGCCGGTGATCGTCGCGCCGCAGGACTGGCGCACCTGGCTGGCTGGCAGCCCGGAAGAAGCCTTCGCCCTCTGCCGCCCGTATCCAGGCGCAATGGACCTCGATCACAGCGCAGAACCGTGGGTGAAGCGTCAGGCCTGATTTTCGGGAAGCGGTCTTCGGGGAGGCGGAGCCGGGAGACTTTCGGGGACCCACGGGAATGGGATCGGCTCCGCCTCGTTCGAAGAACTAGGGTACGCCAATACCTTTGCACGGCCCGTGCCATTTCGGCGGAACCAAGGAATCTCGCGGGAGACGATGGTTATCGAAAAGTTGCCGCAACGTTTGACTGTAAAGATTAGCGACGGTTTCCATCCTGCCCAGAGTTGGCCTGAACCCGGACGGAAAGGCGGGGACTGCGGCGACGCCATTTCTCCTGCGATGCCGATTGCCCGCTAATTCCTGACCATGAGCCAAGTAGCGCACCAACCAATTCTATCGGCGAAGGGAATCGCGATCATCAATCGACTGGATAAGGCGCAGTTTCGCTGCCGCAGTCGTTCGAGATGTCGATATTACGTGATCGACGCCTTCAATCGTTATGGCAAACGTCCCATTCTCGGTAACGCCAACGAACCCTTTTTCCCTGAGGTACCAGATGTGGAAATCGAAATTCTCTTCTGAACAATTCAATACTTCCAACAGGAGGTGATGGCCAATCCCCGGTTCACGCGGAAATTCGCGCCTCCTGTTATACAGGTGCATCAATATCCTTGAATGAGCTTCCGCATCAGAAATAGCGCACTCCACCTCATCGCTGACCTCATCGTATCTGGAAAACACAAAACCTGTATTTTGCGAGTACAATTCGTTGTACTGGTCCCTCAATTCATCGCTTCTAAGTGTGCGATAAGCCTCAATGACCTTTGTGAAATTCTCGATGCTGGCGGTTTCCGGATGATCTGGATGATAGAGCTTAGCCAGATGACGATACGCCGCCTCCAGTGTCTTCGCATCGCAATCTGGATGAACGTTGAGTGTCTTGTACAAATCAACGAATGCTTGATCTTCGTTCATCGCAAATCTTCCCGGCGCGAATGGAGCGGTAGGTCTTGGCTGGTCAGTCCCCTGACTACGCGAACCATGGCACCTTTTCGATCAAGGTAACTTCATTGTCAAAGATCATTGCGGCACTGCAAGTAGCCGCCAGAAAAGCCGTGGGCGCTTCCGACACCAGCAACCTGGCCCAACGTTCCACGTCTGCCGCTCCCGGGAGACCGACACTGTCCTCGCCTCCTGCGAAAGTCAGGAGTGCTGGCGCGCCCGGCAGGATTCGAACCTGCAACTCCAAGCTTAGAAGGCTCGTGCTCTATCCAGTTGAACTACGGGCGCGCACCATGGGTGAGTGGCTGGCTCTTTAGCGGTGTTTGCGCCCGCCGCAAATCACGATAGGCTGCTTTTTCATGAACGATCACCCAACGCAGATCAGCGGCCAGGCCGGTGCACGGCGGCACTTCCGCCACTTTGACCTGGTGATGGCGGCCTTTGTCGCCATCCTGCTGCTGTCCAACGTAATCGGCGCAGGCAAAGTCGCCGTGGTCGATCTGCCCCTGCTGGGCGCGTGGGCGTTTGGCGCGGGCATCCTGTTTTTCCCGCTGTCCTATGTCATCGGTGACGTGCTGACCGAAGTCTATGGCTATGCCCATGCCCGCCGCTGCATCTGGGCGGGCTTTGCCGCGCTGGTGTTCATGGCGGTCATGTCGCTGGTGGTGGTGGCCCTGCCCCCGGCAGAAACGTGGACCGGGCAGGCGGCTTACGAGCAGGTTTTCGGCCAGGTGCCGCGCATCGTTGCCGCGTCCATCATCGCCTTCTGGGCCGGCGAGTTCGCCAACTCCTACGTTCTGGCGCGGATGAAGGTGTGGACCGGCGGGCGCATGTTGTGGAGCCGCACGATCGGTTCCACCGTGGTGGGCCAGGGTGTTGACAGCGCGCTGTTCTACCCGATCGCCTTCCTCGGCGCGGAGGGCTTTACGCCCGAACTGGTGGTGCAGCTCTCGCTCACCCAGTGGGGCCTGAAGGTATTGTGGGAGGTGGTGCTGACGCCGGTGACTTATTTGGTGGTCGGGGCGCTGAAGCGCAGCGAAGGTGTCGACGTGTTCGATACCGACACCGATTTCTCGCCCTTTGCCCGCGCCCCCGAAGGAAGCGCGGGCCAAGGCGGGTAACTGGCGGGCGGATCAGTCCGCCAGGATCCAGATGGCAAGGTAAAGCACGGCCAGCAAGCCCAGCCCGGCGATGGTGCCAACCGCAAAGACCAGCCGGATCGCCAGCGGATCGATGCCGAAGTAATTGGCAAGGCCGCTGCACACGCCGCCGATCTTGCCGTTGGCCCGGTCAAGCCGGAATGCGCGCGAGGCAGGTGCCGTGCGGGTTTCGACCTGGCTCATGCGACAACTCCCGAAACGATGGTGGTGGCCGGTGCGGCGAAATAGCTGACCATGATCGCCAGCGTCATGGCCACGGAACCGGCGGCGGCAAAGACGCGGCTGAGAGCGGTGTTTTCGGTATACATGGTTTCTTCCCCTTTGTTTGTCTGGTCCGGACGGCCATCCCGTCCGATGCCAGGTACTTTGCAGGGGGCGTGCCAGTTTTCAAAAATGGCTGAATTCTGCGGTTTCCGCTCAGCTTGATGATGGCCCGCAGAATCTTCCTTGCCGCAAGTTGGGAATTTTCACCAAGTGTTGGATATGGTGATTTTCGTGGCAGGCTGCCGCGCGCTCGCCTAATCGATGCGCGCACCATGGCGCTTGACCGGATCACCCTTGCCAGCTTCCGCAACCATCCCGCCACGCGGCTGGATGGCGCGCGCGGCTTCAACCTGCTGGTGGGGGAAAACGGCGCGGGCAAGACCAACGTGCTGGAGGCCCTTTCCCTGCTGGCGCCCGGCCGCGGCTTGCGCCGCGCAGGTCTGGCCGAGATGGCCGGACAAGGCGGCAGCGGCGGCTTCTCCGTATCGGCCGCCCTCAACCAGCCCGATGGCGAGCCGGTGATGCTGGGCACCGGCATGGCGCCGGATCGTCCCGGCCGGCGGCTGGTGCAGGTCAACGGCGCGGAAGCCAGCGCGGTGAGCCTGGGCGAATGGCTGGCCATCGGCTGGCTGACCCCGGCAATGGACCGGCTGTTTGCCGACAGCGCCTCCGCCCGCCGCCGCTATCTCGATCGGCTCGCCGTAGCGCTCGATCCGCTGCACGCGCGCCACGCCAGCCGCTACGAGGCGGCCTTACGCGAACGCAACCGCCTGCTGGCGGACGCGCAGGCCAGCGGGCGCGAGCCGGACCGGGCCTGGCTGGAATCGGTCGAACGGCCGATGGCGGAAGCGGGCGCATTGCTGGCACAGGGCCGCTTGCGGCTGGTGGATGAATTATCAGCCGCGCTGGCCAGCCTGCCGGCCGAGCCGTTCGCCCGCCCCGTTCTGGCGCTGGTCCCCGGCGGGGCAACGACGAAGGAAGGGCTGCTGGCAGAACTTGCCACCAGCCGCGCGCGGGACCGGGCGGCAGGGCGTACCCTCGCCGGGCCGCACCGCGATGAGCTGGAAGTGACGATGCACGGCAAACAGATGCCCGCCGCGCTGTGCTCTACAGGGGAGCAGAAGGCGATGCTGATCGCCATTACCCTCGCCCATGCGAGCCTTGCCGCGCAAGGCAGGCCGGGTGTGCTGCTGCTGGACGAAGTGGCCGCGCATATCGATCCGCTGCGCCGTGCGGCCCTGTTCGAACGGCTCAGAGAAACCGGGGCGCAAGTCTGGCTGACGGGTACCGAGCTCGCCCCGTTCAGCGACATTGCGGGTGAAGCCGCCGTGTGGCGGGTGGTTGGCGGCGCGGTGGAGCGGCTTTAACGCTCGCCCTCCGCCTCCGGAATGGCCGCCGCCACCGTGCCGATGGTCGCAGCCACGATCACCTCGATCCCTTCGGCCGTGGGATGGATGCGATCGTCCTGGTTCAGTTCCGGCTTGTCGTACACCGCTTGCAGGAAGAAGGGCACGAGGGCGGCATCGTATTGCCGGGCGAGGTCGGGATACATGGCGTCGAATTCGCGCTGGTACTCCGCACCCATGTTCGGCGGGGCGCGCATCCCCATCAGCAGGATCGGGATATTGCGCGCCTTCAGCTCGTCCAGGATGGCGGTGAGGTTGGCGCGCGTCTGGTCAGGCGTGATGCCGCGCAGCAGGTCATTGCCGCCCAGTTCCACCATGGCGAGGTGCGGCGGCTGGTCCAGGTTGTCGAGCACGAAGGCGATCCGCTGGCGTGCCGCCGCGCTGGTATCGCCCGACACCGCGGCATCGATCACCCGCGCGTTGATGCCCTGTGCGCGCAGGGCCATTTCCAGCCTCTCGGGATAGCCTTCATCGGGGCCCAGCTGGTAGCCGGCGAACAGGCTGTCACCAAAGGCGAGCAGGCGGCGTTCCGGCCCCATCACGGGCAGTTCCTCCTCGATCGGCGCGGGGTCTGCCTGCGGCTCTCCCGTGGGTACGGAACCATTCCCGCACCCCGCCAGCATGAGCGCCGCCAGCCCGACCGTCCAACCGCGCATACCCATCGACCACCGCCTTTTTGCCCTGCTTGTCTGCCTGCCTTAGCTATGCCATCTCATTGATGTGACAAGCCCCCTCGATGTTCCCCCCGCCATCATCGCCCGCAACCTGCGCTTGACGCTGGGAGAGGGCGCTTCCGCTGTCGAGATCCTGAAAGGCATCGACCTCGCCGTACCTGCCGGGCAGACGCTTGCGCTGCTTGGGCCATCGGGTTCCGGCAAGAGCTCGCTGATGAGCGTGCTGACCGGGCTGGAGCGTGCGACATCGGGCCAACTGACCGTGGCTGGCGCGGAGTTTTCCACGATGGACGAGGATGCGCTGGCGCTGGCCCGCCGGGGCCGCATCGGCATCGTCCTGCAGGCCTTCCACCTGCTACCGACGATGACGGCGCAGGAAAACGTCGCCACCCCGCTGGAACTGGCCGGAGCGGACGACGCCTGGGCGCGGGCCGAGGCGGAACTGGCCGCCGTGGGCCTGGCCCATCGCCTGACTCATTATCCGGCGCAGCTTTCCGGGGGCGAGCAACAGCGCGTGGCCATTGCCCGCGCGCTGGCCCCCCGCCCGCCGCTGCTGTTCGCGGATGAGCCGACCGGCAACCTTGACCATGCCACCGGCACCAGCATCATCGATGTCCTGTTCCGCCGCCGTGCGGAGACCGGGGCCACGCTGGTCATCATCACGCACGATCCCGCGCTGGCCGCGCTGGCAGACCGGGTGGTGACGCTGGGCGACGGGCTGATCGTCAGCGATACCCTGCCCGGTGCGCTTCCCGCCTGATGGCCCGCACCACCCTCTCCTGGCGCGCCGCCTGGGCGATTGCGCGGCGTGACCTCAACCGCCAGTTCCGTGGCCTCAGGCTGCTGCTCGTCTGCCTGTTCCTGGGTGTGGGGGCGCTTGCCGCCATCGGATCGCTGACCGGGGCCATTCGCGGCGAGCTGGATTCGCAGGGCCAGGTGATCCTGGGCGGTGACCTGGAGGTGGAAGTCTACCAGCGCCCCCTGTCTGACGAGGAGAACGAGTGGCTCGCGCAGTATGGCGAGCTGTCCCCCGGCCTCAGGATGCAGGCGATGGTCAGCACCCCGGCCGCCGCCGCGCCGGTGGAGCTGAAGGCGGTGGCGGAAAACTGGCCGATGTACGGCGCGCTGACGCTGGCCGATGGCCGGACCGCGGGCGCGCCGCCGCAGGGGCAGGCGTGGATCGCGCGCGGCGTGGCAGATCGCCTCTCGCTCGCCGTGGGCGATACGTTTACCCTTGGCACCCTGCCGCTGAAAGTGGCGGGCGTCATTGGGGAGGAGCCTGATCGCCTGTCCGAAGGCTTCAACCTGGGCCAGACGGTGATCGTGGGGCTGGATGTGCCCGCCGCCGCCGGCCTCACCCAGCCCGGCGCGATGTACGAAAGCAAGACTCGGGTCCGCTTCACCGGCAATGCCGATCCGGACGTGGTGGAGGAAGACCTGCTCGAGGCCTTCCCCGAAAACGGCCTTGATACCCGCACCCGCAACCGCGCCAGTCCGGGCGCGGAGCGGTTCGTCTCGCGCATGGGCGAATTCCTGACGCTGGTGGGCCTTGCCGCGCTGGTGATCGCCGGTATCGGCATTGGCGGGGGCGTGGCTTCCTACCTGCAGGCGCGGCGCACCAGCATCGCCACGCTGAAGATCCTCGGCGCGACCAGCGGCGACATCGCCCGCATCTATGCCCTGCAGGTTGGCGCGGCGGCGGTGGCGGGGTCGCTGGCGGGCCTTGCCGCAGGCGTGCTGGTCACGCCGCTGCTGGCCAGCGCGCTCGGCTCCCTTCTGCCGGTAGACAGCTCACTGACCATTGACCCGCTGGCCCTGCTGCGCGCGGCCGCCTTCGGCCTGTTGGTGGCGCTGGTCTTTGCCGCCCCGCCGGTGCTGCGGGCGCGCGATTTTCCGGCCATGGCGCTGATGCGCGAACGGGTGGCCCCCATTGCCCACGGCTGGCGGGCGGCGGCCCTGCCGGTGGGGCTTGGTCTTGCCGGGATCGTGGGCCTGAGCATGGCGGGATCGCCCACCCCCGCCCTTTCGCTGGGCTTCCTGGCGGGCGCGGCGGTGTTGCTGGGCGTGCTGTGGCTGCTGGGCCGCGCGATCCAGGCAGCAGCGCGAAAGGCCCCGCGCCCGGCCAACCCCATCGTCCGCGCGGCGCTGGCCAACCTCCACCGCCCCGGCGCGGCAACCGGCGCGCTGGTGACGGCGCTGGGCTTCGGCCTGTCCGCCTTCGTGCTGCTGGCAGGGGTGCAGACCAGCCTTGCCGGCAACATCCAGCGGTCCGTGCCCGCCATCGCCCCCGATTACTTCGTGCTCGATATTCCCAAGGACCGGGTGGGCGAGTTCGAGCAGATGGTGCTGGCCGCCGCCCCTGAGGCGCAGGTCATGTCCACCCCCACCCTGCGGGGCCAGGTGATTGCCTATGGCGATCCGGCCAGCCCCACGGTGGTGGCGGATCTGGAGGAACTGCCCGAAGGCGCCTGGGGCCTGCGCGGCGAGCGGGGGCTGACATATTCGGCAAACGTGCCGCCGGGCAATGTCGTTACCGAGGGCGAATGGTGGCCTGCCGTCTATCGCGGGGAGCCGCTCGTTTCCGTTGATGAGGAACTGGCCAATGCCGCCGGGCTGAAGCTGGGCGACATCATCACCGTCAGCGTGCTTGGCGTGCAGAAGACGGCAACCATCGCCAGCTTCCGGCGCCTCGACTGGGAAAGCATGGGCTTCAACTACGTGTTCGTGTTCACCCCCAACACGCTGGCCGATGCACCGCACAACGTGGCCGCCACGGTCACCTTCGGCGATGGCGGGGAACCGGCAGGCCTGCTGCGCGATCTTGCGCGCGCCTTCCCCTCCAGCTCGGTGATCGAGGTGGGGCCGATCCTTGGCGAGGCCCGCGCGATCCTTGACCAGGTGAGCCTCGCCATCCTTGCCGCCGCATCGGTGGCGGTGCTGGCGGGCATTGCAGTGCTGCTGGGGGCCATTGCCGCTGCCCGCGCGGCGCGCATCTACGATACGGTGATCCTGCGCGTGCTTGGGGCCAGCCGGGGCCAGCTGCTGGGCCTGCAACTGGCAGAATTCGGCCTGCTGGCAGCCGTACTGGCGGGCGTGGCCCTGCTGCTTGGCACGGGGGTGGCCTGGGCCATCATCACCCAGCTGTTCGAATTCGACTGGCTGCCGGACTGGCCGCGCATCCTGGCCGTGCTGGGCGCGGGGCTGGTGCTGGTGCTGGTGTTTGCCCTGGCCGCCAGCCTGCCGGTGCTGCGCGCGAAACCGGCGCAGACCCTGCGCAGCCTGTGATGCGAAAGGGGGCCGGGAGCGCCATGCTCCCGACCCCCTGATCGCTTGCCCGTGGGCACGCTTATTCGAAGACCTGCGCGCCTCCCGCAACGGGCTGGCCAACATAGACCAGTGTGCCCGCCAGCATGTCATGCAGGCCCTGCTTCTTTTCGGTAAAGGCCACCATGATGAAGCCGATCAACAGGATGATGGCGGACAGGATCTTGGCGAAGTAGCGGCCCACCGCCTTGCCCAGGCTGATGCGGTTGCCGTTCAGGTCGGTAACCACAAGGCCCAGCGCCTTCTTGCCCAGCGTCGCCTGCCAGCTGGAGCTTTCCATCCCGGCAAAATAGGCCACGCCAATCACGACCTGCACCAGGTTGGCGGCGAGGTTGCCTGTCAGGTTGGTCGGGTCGGTGCTCATCGTGCCCACGCCAATAAGCGGGCCGATTATTCCGCTGACGATGACCAGAATGATCGCGTCGATGATGTAGGCACCCACCCGGCGCCAGAAACCTGCATAATTGGCCATATTATCCTTCCCCTCCAATCAAACTTGTTACGGTGTGTGAAACAGCAATGGCGGTGGCTTTGCCGCGAAATCCGCATCGTGCAGCGCAAAAGTATTGCGGCGAAATGAAAGGCCGTGAAATTCAGCAAAATGGCGCAGCGAGAGCCAAATTCAGTGCACGGCCGTCTCCCCAAGATAGCCAAGTGCCACAAAGGACCACCAAATTTCCCAAGAGTCAAATTACGGTGCCCCCCGGCCCGCAAAAGAAAAGGGGGGCCGAAGCCCCCCTTCCCGATTATCGTTCCTGCGCCATGGCCCGGTCAGAAGGTCTTGCGGACCGTGACCCCGTAGGTGCGCGGCTGGCTGGGATAGCCGGAGATCGACAACGGCTGGCCCGGTGAATCGAACAGGCTGAGCAGGTAGCGATCGTTCAGCAGGTTGCGCGCCCAGACGGTCACGTCGAGGCCCAGCGCATCGGCTTCATAGCCGATCGAGGCGGACACATCGTCCACCTGCCGCTGGAAAGGCGCTGCTGCCGCGATGGCCGCTGCCTGGCCACCACCCAGGAAGCCCTGCAGGCCTTCGATCACCTGCACGTTGCTTTCATAGTGGTAGGTCGCACGGGCCACGATGGCATCGCCGTTGGCCAGTTCGTGTTCGTACTGGCCACCCAGCACCACGGTCCATTCCGGGATGCCGGCCGGGCGGGTGCCCGACAGGTCGCCCACGGTGGACAGCGGGAAGCTGACATAGGTCGGGTCCAGCCAGGTCACCGCGAAGTTGATGGAGAACGGATCGACCGGGGTGATCACGCTTTCCAGTTCCACGCCCCAGGTGCGCTGCTTGCCGGCGTTGGCCAGCAGGAAGCCCGTGCCGGTGAAGGTGTTGGACTGGAAGCCGTTGATGTCCTGGCGGAAGCCGGCCAGGTTCAGGCTCAGCATGTCCCAGTTACCCTTCAGGCCCAGTTCGAACACCTTGGAGTGTTCCGGGCCAGCAAAGCGGCTGCCCGAGGTCTGGTTGTTGAACGTGGGGTTCAACGCCCGCACTGCCGCCAGGTCGCTGGCCAGCGGGCGGCTATCACGCGCAAGGTTGAAGCTGCTCGCCTTGAAGCCGGTGGCATAGGAGGCATAGACGTTGAGGTCCGGGCTGACGTCGTAGGCCAGGCGGATGGTGTAGGAGAAGTCCTCGTCATCCGTACGGCCGCTTTCCACCGCGTTGGGAATGTTCACGAACCGCGGGAACAGTTGCAGCGCCCGGCCCACCAGGAAGGGGTTGACCGATGGGTTGTTCTGGTTGGCGGTGGCAAAGGTGGTGGCCCCGGCAACGATGGTCGGATATGCCAACGCACCCGCCGCGCCCGCCGCGCTGGTGCCGGTGGCAAAGGCGGTGATTTCCGCCTGCGTGGCCGGGCGGCCAAGGCCAAGCTGGGTGCCCACCGTGGTGGCAATGCCCTGGGCGCGGATGGCGCGGAAGCCGGCGTCCACCAGGTCGATGTTCGAGAAGACATCGCTCGACTGGTAGTTGGTCACGCTGGTCTTCTTGTCCATCGTGTAGTTGCCGCCCAGCGTCAGCACCAGGCCCGGCGCCAGCTCGAAATCAACCTGCGCGAACAGCGACAGCGCCTCGTTGTTCAGGCGGAAGGTGCCGGTTTCGGCAAGGCCGGCGGAACCGAACTGGCCCAGGTACTGGGTGGGGTTGCCGTAGAGCGTGCCAATGGTGGCTTCCAGCACCGTCACCGTGGACCCGGTGCCGTTGCCGCCGGCCGAAAGGTCGGCAAAGTTGCGGAAGCGGTCACCCTTGAAGATGTCCTGCTGTTCGCGGATGTTCTCGTTGAAGTAGAAGGCGCCGCCCAGCAGGCTGACCGGGCCGATCTCGCCCGCCACGCGGAATTCCTGCGTGAATGTGTTCAGCTTCTGGTCCTGGTAGCGCTGCAGCAGGTCAAGCGAGGTAAAGTCCACGTCCTGCCCGTAAGTGGCATCGGTGCTGCGGAACGCGGAGATCGAGGTGAAGGTGAAATTACCCGATTCATAATCCATCTGCGCCGAGATACCGGAATTCTCGATATCGTTGGTGGATGCGAAGTTGTTGAACACGCGGTTGCCGTACGGGTCATTCGGATCGTTCAGCTGGCCGCCGAGCGCCAGGATCGCCTGCGAGGCAGCCGACCGCTGGACATTGACCACACCGCAACAGTTTTCATCGATGCTGTCGAAATCGGCGATCAGGCGCATGCGGAAATCGTCGCCGTTGTCCAGCAGCAGCTGGCCGCGCACGAACCAGCGATCCCGCTCGTTGGTGCGGGAATCGGACGCTGTGTCCACATTGTAACCGTCGCGCACGCTGTAACCGGCAGCGATGCTGGCGGCGATGCTGTCCGAGATCGGCCCGGAAATGTATCCGCGCGCCACCACCGCGTTGAGGTTGCCGTAGGACGCCTCGAACGAACCTTCCGGCGTGAACGAGGGCGCGCTGGTGACCAGCGAGATGACGCCGGCCGAAGCGTTCTTGCCGAACAGGGTGGACTGCGGGCCACGCAGCACTTCGATGCGGCTGACGTTGGGCAGGTCGTTGATCTGCGCCGCGGTGCGGCTGCGGTACACGCCGTCCACGAACACGCCGACCGAAGGCTCGATGCCGGCGTTGTTGGCGCCGTTGCCGAAGCCGCGGATGATGAAATTGGTATTGGCCGAGCTCTGCAGCTGGCTGACGCGCAGCGAGGGCACGATGGTCTGCAGGTCCTTCAGGTCGCGGATCTGTTCGCGCTGGAGGGTTTCCGCCGTGGTCACCGTGACGGCGACTGGCGTTTCCTGCAGGGTGGTCTCGCGCTTGGTTGCGGTCACCACGATCATGTTGCCATCAGCCTCATCCTCGGCAGATGCGGCATCCTGGGCGTTTGCGACGAACGGAAGGGCAAGGGCAATTACAGCAGCGCCGCGCAGCAGGTGGCGGGCAAAACCGGCAGTACCGGCAAAACGGGTATTCATGGGCTTCTCCATCTCTCCCTCGCGGTTGCCGGGCGGTGCTTGCACGCACTCTGTATACCGGCAACTTCGAGTGATCTGAATAGGCCCGGCCCCGTAGTTAACGCAATGGTTAAGCACAATTGCCCGGTGGATTCGGTTGCCGTTGAAACCGAAGACGTGACAATTGGGCCACATATCGGGCCAAGCCTCCATCGAAACCCGGTAGTTTTACGGTCAAGAGATGGCCATTTCTCTTTCCTTGCAGTGCAGCATGGCCTCCGCTAAGGCGCGGCGCGAAAGCGCGCGGCCGGTGTGCCACGCCCTCCCAGATCAAACCCAAGGCTATCCCTATGTCCGCGCCCCTTCGCAATGTGGCGATTATCGCCCACGTTGACCATGGAAAGACCACGCTGGTCGACCAGTTGTTCCGCCAATCCGGCACCTTCCGCGACAACCAGCGCGTGGAAGAGCGCGCGATGGACTCCAACGATCTGGAGAAGGAACGCGGCATCACCATCCTGGCCAAGTGCACCTCAGTCGAATGGAACGGCACGCGCATCAACATCGTCGATACCCCCGGCCACGCCGATTTCGGCGGCGAGGTGGAACGCATCCTCTCCATGGTGGACGGCGTTATCCTGCTGGTGGACAGTTCAGAAGGGGCGATGCCGCAGACCAAGTTCGTGACCGGCAAGGCGCTCAGCCTCGGCCTCAAGCCCATCGTGGTGGTCAACAAGGTCGATCGTCCGGACGAACGCATCCAGGAAGTGCTGGACGAAGTGTTCGACCTGTTCGTCAGCCTCGATGCCAATGACGAACAGCTCGATTTCCCCGTGCTCTACGCCTCGGGCCGCAACGGCTATGCCAACGAAGACCCGACGCTGCGCGAAGGCACGCTGACCCCGCTGTTCCAGAAGATCGTGGACCATGTCCCCGCCCCCAAGGCGGACGAAGACGGGCCGTTCAAGTTCCTCGTCACCCTGCTGGATCGCGACAACTTCCTGGGCCGCATCCTCACCGGCCTGGTTGCCAGCGGCACGATCAAGGTCAATGACCCGATCCACGCGCTGGATGCCAACGGCAAGGTGGTGGAAACCGGCCGCGCGTCCAAGCTGCTCGCCTTCCGGGGCCTTGAGCGGATTCCGGTGGACGAGGCGAAGGCGGGCGACATCATCTCCATCGCCGGCCTGACCACCGCCACCGTGGCCAACACCATCGCCAACCCTTCCGTGACCGAGCCGCTGAAGGCCCAGCCGATCGACCCGCCCACGCTGTCGATGCGCTTTGCCGTGAACGACAGCCCGCTGGCCGGACGCGAAGGCACCAAGGTAACCAGCCGCATGATTCGTGACCGGCTGGAGCGCGAGGCGGAGAGCAACGTCGCCATCCGCGTCACCGAGAGCGAGGACAAGGACAGCTTCGAAGTGGCCGGCCGCGGCGAACTGCAGCTGGGCGTGCTGATCGAAACCATGCGCCGCGAAGGGTTCGAGCTGGGCATTTCCCGCCCGCGCGTGATCTTCGGCCAGGACGAGAACGGCAACCGCACCGAGCCGTACGAAACCGTGGTGATCGACGTGGACGACGAGCACTCGGGCACGGTTGTCGAGAAGATGGCCATGCGCAAGGCGGAACTCACCGACATGCGCCCCAGCGGCGGCGGCAAGACCCGCATCACCTTCTCCGCCCCGTCGCGCGGCCTGATCGGCTACCACGGCGAATTCCTGTCCGACACGCGCGGTACCGGGATCATGAACCGCCTGTTCGAAAAGTACGGCCCCTACAAGGGCCGCATCGAAGGGCGCATCAACGGCGTGCTGATCTCCATGGAGAACGGCGACGCGGTGGCCTACGCGCTCAACGCGCTGGAAGATCGCGGCCAGCTGTTCATCACCACCGGCACCAAGCTGTATGAAGGCATGATCATCGGCGAAAATGCCAAGCCGGACGATCTGGAGGTCAACCCGCTCAAGTCCAAGCAGCTGACCAACTTCCGCTCCAGCGGCAAGGACGATGCCATCCGCCTGACCCCGCCGCGCATCATGACGCTGGAACAGGCCATCGCCTACATCGACGAGGACGAAATGGTGGAAGTGACCCCGCAGTCGATCCGCCTGCGCAAGGTCTACCTCGATCCGCACGAGCGCAAGCGCCACAAGCGCAAGGTCGAAGCGGCCTGAGGCGACACGCCCGGTGAAAGCCGGGCGGGCCGCCTCTGGCGCGCCCGCCCGCAGGTCAGTTGATGACGAGCTGCATGAAGGCGGGCGGTCGCCCTCCCTGCGTTGGCAGCAAGGTGGACGCGCGCGTAGCCGCGCCAAGGGCCATCAGCGGCATTCCGGCCTGCGCCAGGACATAGGGCGAGATGCGGTGGCGGGTGATCAGTCCGCCAGAACCGTCGCTGATCAGCGGGGTTTCGAAACTCAGGCCCTGCGCGCGTTCGGAAGAATTGACGACCTGGGCCACCACCAGCTGGCCGCTGCCCAGATCCAGCACCACTTCCGTGCCAACCGGCACGCCGCCCAGCCCTTCGATCCGCGCGCCGGTTTTCGACAGGTTGCGCAGCATCACGTCGTAATAGTGGTCTTCGTGGATCAGGCCGACCTTGCGGTAAACCGAAATGCGGTCCGCCCGGTGGCGCGCCGGGCCCTGGGGCTGGAAGATCAGGTCTCCATCCACGACCCGCTGCATGATCTGGTCATGCGTCAGTGGGTGGGAATAGATGTAGCCCTGCACCAGGTCGGCACCGCGGTCCTTGACCAGCGCCAGTTCGTCGATGGCTTCCACTCCTTCGGCCACGGTTTCCATGTCCAGGGCTTTCGCCAGCGCCACGATGGCGCTGATGATGGCCGGGTTGATATCCCCGTTCTGCGTGCAGCCGCGCACGAAGCTCTGGTCGATCTTGATCTTGTTGAATGGTGCGCGCTTGAGATAGCCGAGCGAGGAATAGCCGGTCCCGAAATCGTCCAGCGCCAGCCGCACGCCCAGCCGCTTCAGCGAACAGAAGATCTTGTCCACCTCCTCCACGTCGCCGACGAAGACCGATTCGGTGATTTCCAGTTCAAGTCGCGAAGGGGCAAGGCCGGATGATGAGAGCGCCTGGGACACCATGCGAACGAAATCGCTGTTCATGAACTGGCGTGCGGAAATATTCACCGCCACCCGCAGGTTGCCGGGCCACGCCGCTGCATCCATGCAGGCCTGGCGCAAGGCCCATTCGCCCATGCGCACGATCAGGTCCGATTTTTCGGCCACCGGAATGAAATGGCCCGGCCCGATCATTCCCCCCTGCGGATGGGCCCAGCGCATCAGGGCCTCGGCCCCGCGCACCCGGTTTTCATGCGGATCGATCAACGGCTGGTAATGCAGCTGCAGCTTGCCGGTCAGCAGGGCCTCGTGCAGGTCCTCCTCGATCCGCGCGCCTTGCGATGCCTGTTCCTTCAGCTCGGTGGTGAAGAAGCGGAAGATGCCGCGCCCTTCGGTCTTGGCAGCATATAGCGCCATGTCCACCGCGCTGTTGAGGTCCGCCGTTTCCACCCCGTCATAGGGGGCAATGGCCAGGCCGATGGAGGTGCCGATCACCGCGCGGCGCCCGCCGATTGAATAGGGCTGGCTGATGAGCTGGATCAGCCGGCCCGCCAGTTCGCCCAGCGTCCCGCGATCATCGATGTCGGGCAGCAGGATCTGGAACTCGTCGCCCCCGAGGCGCCCCACCACGCCGCGATCCTTCACGATCGTGCGGATGCGGTCAGCCACCTGCTTCAACAGCTCGTCACCCGCGGGGTGGCCCATCGTATCGTTGACCTGCTTGAACCGGTCGAGATCAAGCATCATCAGCGCACAGCATCTGCCCACCGCCTTGAACGCGCTGAGCATGGCGGTCAGCTGCTCGTTCAGCCGGCGCCGGTTGGCAAGGCCGGTCAGCTCGTCGAACTGCGACTGGCGGGCCAGCTTGCGCTGGCGCCGGAATTCCCCGGTGATATCGATCGCATCACCGCGATAGCCCTGGAAGTTGCCGTCCGCATCATGGAGAGGGCGGCCGGATATGCGCCAGAACAGCCGGTCACCCGGCTCCTCACCGTCCCCGGCAGGATGATCACAAGCGGGATCATCATCGACTGGCGGCGCATCGCGGGTGATGACCTCAACCACGTGGTTTTCCACCCGCGACCTGGCCCGCAGCTTGAACGCCAGCGACCGGTTGCTCTGGGAATCGTCATCGATGCTGGCATCGCGGAACACCCCTGCAAGGGGCTGGCCCATAACCCGTTCGCCTTGCGTGCCCAGCGAGCGGCGCGCCCGATCCGACAGGTAGATGATGCGCCCTTCGGCATTGGTTGCCCAGAAGGCGCCGACGCCCACTTCCTCGATCTCGCGCAGCATCGCGATGCGATCCGCGGCGGACGAACCCGAGCCAGCATGGCCGCTGACCCGTCCGGCGGATCGCGCAAACATTCGCAACGCCACGTGAAGGGTCTCCTTCGGCAGAGTGCGACTTATCTCCCCGCCATCATTTCGTCTCAGCGGCAGTTACGCCCCGGCAGATTGAAGAAGGGTTAATCCATCCTGGGGGAAGCCTCAGGCAGAAATACGGGGTTCCCGCGGGACTGGTGCAATCCCGCATCTTGCATTCCGGCACGCGTCACCTGGGTGCCATCACCCTCTCGCCATTAGGCATTTCCTGCCTTAAGGGGCTTTGCCATGGAACTCGCCGGTCTGCGCATTGCCCTGTTCAGCGGCAATTACAACATTACCACGGACGGGGCGAACCGGGCCTTGAACCGGCTGGTGGAATACCTCCAGCGCCAGGGCGCCACCGTGCGCGCCTATTCGCCGACGACGGACAAGCCCGCGTTCGAGCCGCAGGGCACGCTGGTGCACATCCCTTCCGTCCCCATCCCGCTGCGTGCGGAATACCGCCTGCCGCTGCCGCTGCCGGCAGAAGCGATTGCCGACATGGCGGCGTTCGATCCGCACGTGGTGCATATTTCCTCGCCCGATTTTGCCGCCCGCTCGGCCGTCAAATGGGCGCGGCAGCGGGGCAAGCCGGTGCTGGCATCGGTCCACACCCGCTTCGATACGTACCTGCGCTATTACCATCTCGGCTTCCTCGAACCCACGCTCACCGCCTATATCCGCACGGTCTATCGCCAGTGCGATGCGCTGGTGACGCCATCGGAAAGCATGGCGCAGGTGCTGCGCGATGAAGGGATGAACGACGATATCGGCATCTGGTCGCGCGGCGTGGACCGGGCCGTGTTCGATCCGTCCCGCCGCTCGCTGGAATGGCGCCGCAGCCTGGGCATCGGCGATGACGAGGTGGCCGTGGGCTTCCTTGGCCGCCTGGTGATGGAAAAGGGGCTGGACGTGTTCGGCGCGGCCGTGGCCGAACTGAAGCGGCGCGGCGTGGCGCACAAGGTGCTGGTGGTGGGCGTCGGCCCGGCGCAGGAAGCCTTTGCCGAAATGGTGCCCGATGCGATCTTCGCGGGCTTTCAGAGCGGGACCGACCTTGGCCGCGCGGTGGCCAGCATGGACATGCTGCTCAACCCCTCGGTGACGGAAACCTTCGGCAACGTGACGCTGGAAGCCATGGCCAGCGCCGTGCCGGTGATCGCCGCGCGCGCCACCGGCTCCACCAGCCTGGTGGCCGATGGGGAAACCGGGCAGCTGGTCGATCCCGCCGACATCGCCGGCTATGCCGATGCGCTGGAAGCCTATTGCCGCGATCCGGCCCTGCGCGCGGCCCACGGCGCGGCGGGCGAACTGCGCAGCCGAGCCTACACCTGGGACGCGATCAACCAGGCCGTGGCCGACGTCTACCTGCGGCTGGTCAACAAGGCCAGGGACCGCAAGGCGGCCTGATCAACCGGGTCTGGCACCGGCCGCGCTTAGGCCCTATCTCCCGCTGATGGCTGACCTGTTTGCCGATAACCTGCCCGCCGGCCAATCGCCGGAACCGCCAGCCGATGCGCCGCTGGCGGACCGGCTGCGCCCGCGCGAGCTTTCGGAAGTCATCGGCCAGGAACACCTCACCGGCCCGGAAGGCGCGATTGGCCGCATGGTCGCCGCCGGCCGCCTGTCCAGCATGATCCTGTGGGGGCCGCCCGGCACCGGCAAGACCAGCATCGCCCGCCTCCTCGCCGCCAGTGTGGGCATGCGGTATGAGGCGGTGAGCGCGGTCTTTTCCGGCGTGGCGGACCTGCGCAAGGCCTTTGCCGCCGCCGAAGATGCCCGCAAGATGGGGCAACGCACGCTGCTGTTCGTGGACGAGATCCACCGCTTCAACCGCGCGCAGCAGGATGGCTTCCTGCCGTTCGTGGAAAGCGGCGCGGTGACGCTGGTGGGCGCGACGACGGAGAACCCCAGCTTTGAACTGAACGCCGCGCTGCTGTCCCGCGCGCAGGTGCTGATCCTTCACCGACTGGATGCCGCCGCGCTGGAAAACCTGCTGGCGCGGGCGGAGGAGCTGGAAGGCCCCCTCCCCCTCACCCCCGATGCCCGCGCCGCGCTGGTTGCCAGTGCGGACGGCGATGGACGATTCCTGCTCAACCAGGCGGAAACGCTCTATGCCGCGAAGATAACGGAACCGCTCGACCCGGCCGGCCTCGGCGCGTTCCTGCAACGGCGCGTGGCGGTGTACGACAAGGATCGCGAGGGGCATTACAACCTCATTTCCGCGCTCCACAAGGCGGTGCGCGGGTCAGATCCGCAGGCGGCGCTATACTACCTCGCGCGGATGCTGGTGGCGGGGGAGGAGCCGCTGTTCCTCGCCCGTCGTCTGGTCCGCATGGCGGTGGAGGACATCGGCATGGCCGATCCGCAAGCCCTGCCGCAATGCATCGCGGCCAGGGATGCCTACCAGTTCCTCGGCAGTCCGGAGGGTGAACTGGCGCTGGTGCAGGCCTGCCTCTACCTTGCCACCGCACCCAAATCGAACGCCGCCTACGTAGCGCAGAAGGCCGCATGGAAGGCGGCGAAGGAAACCGGCAGTCTCTCCCCCCCGGCCAACATCCTCAACGCGCCCACGAAGCTAATGAAGGATATCGGCTATGGCGCGGGCTACCATTACGATCACGAGAGCGAACACGGCTTTTCCGGCGACAACTACTGGCCGGAGGAAATGGAGCCGCAGACCTTTTACGCGCCCGTCGAACGCGGGTTCGAACGCGAGGTGAAGAAGCGTCTCGATTACTGGGACAAGCTGCGCAGGGAGCGCGGGTGAGCCGGTTCGAACACTTCCTTGCCATCGACTGGTCGGGCGCGCGCGGACGGTGGCACAAGGGGATTGCGCTGGCGCTGACCGATGCAGATGGCGGGCCGCCCGTGCTGGTGCCAGCCGGGCCGCGGGGGTGGAGCCGGGAGGACGTGCTGGCCGTGCTGGCAGACCTGCCGCCCGCCACGCTGGTGGGGCTGGACCTCGGCATTTCGCTGCCCTTCGTTGATTGCGGGGCCTTCTTCCCCGGCTGGGAGGAAAGCCCTGCCAGTGCGCGCGAGCTGTGGGCGCTGGTGGACCGGCTGAGCGCCGCCGATCCGCACTTTGCCGCCGATGGCTTTGTCAGCCACGCCCGCGCGGCGGACTATTTCCACCACGGGGCGCAGATGGGCGCGCACTACCGGTGCGACGGGGCCGAGCATCGCAGCGGCCGCCTGCGCGTGACCGAACTGGCCCAGCGCGCCGCCGGGTGCCGGCCGCACAGCAATTTCAAGCTGGTGGGCAACGGGCAGGTGGGCAAGGCTTCGCTGACAGGCATGCGGGTGCTCCACGCGCTGGGGGGCCGGGTGCCGGTGTGGCCGGTGGATCCCGATCCCGGCCACGGGTCGCTGATCGTGGAAATGTACACCGCGATTCCCGCGCTGGCCGTGGGGCGCAAGGCGTCCGCCACCAAGTTCACCAGCTACGAGGCGCTGAACGAGGCGCTTGCCCACCCGGAGATCGCCTCCCCGCCGCTGGCCGGCAGCGGCGCGATCACCGATCACGAAGCAGACGCGCTGCTTACCGCCGCCTGGCTGCGCCGCGCCGCGGGCCGCGCACGGCTGTGGCAGCCTGCGGGGCTGACCGACCACATCGCCCGCACCGAAGGCTGGACCTTCGGCACCGGCTGAAAGAACACGGTTCAGCGGCCCACGGCCACGTATTCGAAACCGTGTTCCTCGGCATCCTTGCGGCTGTAGAGGTTGCGCAGGTCCACCAGCAGCGGCCGCGCCATCAGGCCCCTGGCGCGGTCCAGGTCCAGCGCGCGGAACACGTCCCATTCGGTCACGATCACCGCCGCGTCGGCCCCGGTGACGGCTTCATAGGAATCGGCGCAATAGGTCAGGCCCGAAATCACCGCCTTCGACGTTTCCATCCCTTCAGGGTCATAGGCGCGCACGGTGATGCCCGCTTCCTGCAGGGCAGCGGCAATGTCGATCGCCGGGCTGTCGCGCATGTCATCGGTATTGGCCTTGAAGGTCAGGCCCAGCAGGGCAACAGTCTTGCCGGCCACGTCCGCGCCCTCCGGCCCGGCCAGCGCGGCAATGATCTTGGCGCCCATCGCCTGTTTGCGCTGGGCATTCACCTTCACCACCGATTCGACGATCTGCAGCGGCGCGCCGTAATCCTGGCCGGTCTTCAGCAGGGCCAGCGTGTCCTTGGGGAAGCACGATCCGCCATAGCCCGGCCCTGGTTGCAGGAAGCGCCCGCCGATGCGGGTATCGGTGCCGATGCCATGGGCCACGTCGCGCACGTCGGCCCCCACCTTCTCGCACAGGTCGGCCATCTCGTTGATGAAGCTGATCTTGGTGGCAAGGAAGGCGTTGGCGGCATACTTGGTGAGTTCGGCCGCGCGGCGGCTCATCACCAGGATGGGGGAATCGTTACGCGTCAGCGGGCGGTAGATATCCCGCAGCACCTTCTCCGCATGCTCGTCGTTCACACCGATCACCACCCGGTCCGGCCGCTTGAAATCGTCGATCGCCGCGCCTTCGCGCAGGAATTCCGGGTTGGAGGCGACAGAGAACTTGAGCGCCGGGTTGGTCTTGGCGATGATCGCCTCAACCTCGTCGCCCGTGCCCACGGGAACGGTGGACTTGTCCACCACCACCGCGCCATCGCGCAGCAGCGGGGCCATTTCCTCCGCCGCGGCATAGACATAGCTCAGGTCCGCATGGCCATCGCCGCGGCGCGACGGGGTGCCCACCGCGATGAACACCGCGTCAGCGTCCCCGATCACGCTGGCCAGATCGAGCGTGAAGGACAGCCGGCCCGCCGCCACGTTGCTTTCCACCAACTGGTCCAGCCCCGGCTCGAAGATCGGGATGCGGCCTTCCAGCAGCGCGTCGATCTTGGCCTTGTCCTTGTCCACGCAGGTGACCCGGTGGCCAAAATCGGCAAAGCAGGCGCCGGAAACCAGGCCCACATAGCCCGTGCCGATCATCACGATGCGCATTCGAAACTCCTCGCAAGGCGGCCGCGGCCACCATCCGTTACCGGCTGCGCCCCCCAGCGGGACGAGATTGCCAGCGTCCTAATGCGCAGGGCGCGGATGGCAAGCGTTCAGCCCCAAACTCAGGAGCGGCCTCAGCCGCGCCCGCGATAGGGCGCCACGCCCTGATCGGGCAGCCACAGGCCCTCAGGCGCCGCGCCGCTCTGCCAGAACACGTCAATCGGGATGCCGCCGCGCGGATACCAGTAGCCGCC
>VFQM010000494.1_pt1 | contig 43313 bp, 46 predicted proteins | sample 3512391 | NCBI WGS metagenome assembly VFQM01 (sample SAMN10412369, study PRJNA504923) | tailings metagenome | isolation source: Replicate 1 from Balatoc abandoned mine | place: Philippines
GCGTCCATCATCGACAGACAGCCGCCGCACACGGTCGCCATCGAGGACGAGCCGTTCGACTCGGTGATGTCGGACAGAACGCGGATGGTGTAGGGGAAGTCTTCCTTGCTCGGCAACACGGGGTTGAGCGCGCGCCAGGCGAGCTTCCCGTGACCGACTTCGCGGCGACCCGGCGCGCCGAAGCGGCCCACTTCACCGACCGAATAGGGCGGGAAGTTGTAGTGCAGCATGAAGCTGGAATAGCTGAGGCCTTCCAGACCATCGATCATCTGCTCGGAATCCTTGGTTCCGAGCGTGGTGGTGCAGATCGCCTGCGTTTCGCCGCGGGTGAACAGCGACGAACCATGCGTGCGCGGCAGGAAGCCGACGATCGCTTCGATCGGGCGGACCTGATCGAGCTTGCGGCCGTCGATGCGCTGGCCATCCTTGAGGATCGCCCCGCGCACGATTTCGGCTTCGAGCTTCTTCATCAGCTTGCCAGCGACCATCTGGGTCTGGCCGCCTTCGTCCGCAAACGCTGCCTTGGCCTTGGCCCGGGCTTCGTTGAGCATGTTCGAGCGGGCCGACTTGTCGGTGACCTTGTAGGCCGCCGCGATATCGCCGCCGATCAGGTCCTTGAGCTTGGCCTTCATGTCCGCGGTGTTGTCGCTGAGGTCGACGGTCCAAGGATCCTTGGCGGCCTTTTCAGCCAGATCGATGATCGCGCCGATGACGTTGCGGATCTCGTTGTGCGCGAACATCACCGCGCCGAGCATCACTTCCTCGGTGAGTTCCTTGGCTTCGGACTCGACCATCATCACCGCGCTTTGCGTTGCGGCGACAACGAGATCGAGCTGGCCTTCGGCAAGCGCCTTGTCCTGCTTCGGGTTGAGGACATATTCGCCATCGATGTAACCGACGCGCGCGGCGCCGATCGGGCCCATGAAGGGCACGCCCGAGATGGTGAGCGCAGCCGAAGCTGCAATCATCGCAACGATATCAGCCTCGGTCTCGCCGTCGAACGACAGCACCTGGCAGATCACGTTGATTTCGTTGTAGAAACCTTCGGGGAAGAGCGGACGGATCGGACGGTCGATCAGGCGGCTGGTGAGCGTTTCCTTTTCGGTCGCGCCGCGTTCACGCTTGAAGAAGCCGCCGGGGATACGGCCGGCAGCCGAGAACTTTTCCTGATAGTGGACGGTGAGCGGGAAGAAGTCCTGCCCTTCCTTCACCGACTTGGCGGCGGTGACAGCGCACAGCACCACGGTTTCGCCATAGGTCGCCAGCACGGCGCCATCGGCCTGACGGGCAATGCGCCCGGTTTCCAGAGTGAGGGTCTTTCCGCCCCACTCCAGCGATACGGTTTTCGTGTCGAACATTGGTTTTCCTTCTGACCCGCGCGGCCACATTGCCATCGCGGGGCCTCATGTGCCGGGGAAAGAACCGTCCCGGTCCGGTGCGGGGCACTGGTTTGGCCCCAAGGCAGCAGGCCGGATGCCCGCTAGCCCCAATGCAAAAAAGGCGGCCCTTTCGAGCCGCCCTTTCGCTAAACTCTTACTTACGCAGACCCAGCTTCTGGATCAGGGCGTTGTAGCGCTCGACGTCCTTCTTCTTGAGGTAGGCGAGCAGCGTGCGACGCTTGTTCACCATCATCAGAAGGCCACGACGCGAGTGGTTGTCCTTGTGGTGATCCTTGAAGTGCTCGGTGAGGTTGCGGATGCGCTCGGTGAGGATCGCGACCTGCACTTCGGGGCTGCCGGTGTCCTTGGGATCACGGGCGTTGGACGAGATGATTTCCTGCTTCTTTTCGGCGGTCACCGACATATTCGTTCTCTCTTACTCAGCGACATCGGGAAGGTTGAAACCCCGCACGACCGTGGCCGTCCCATCCGAAACTTCCATCAGCGCGACCGGGACAGCGCCCAGTTTCGCAAGGTAGAGCCCGGATGATTGGGGCATGCCAGACAGCACCCGGCCCTGTCGGACCGCCTGCGCGCTTGTCTGGTCGAGGTGAAGGGCCGGGATGTCGTCCAGCCCTGCCTCCAGCGGCAGGAGTAGGTGTTCAAGGCCCCGCTCCATAGCGCTTTCCTCCAGCAAGTCCAGCGAAATCGCCTGTTGCTCGCGGAACGGCCCGGCCTTGATGCGGCGCAGAAAGGTCACGTGGCCGCAAGTGCCGAGGTCACGCGCAATGTCCCGCGCGAGGCTGCGGATATAGGTGCCCTTGGAAACGTGGGCCTCAAGCGTCACTTCCTCCACCACGTCACCCCGATCCGGATCAGGCTGCCGGACGGCAAGCGCGTAAATGGTGACATTGCGCGATTTCAGCTCCACCGCCTGCCCGCTGCGCGCCAGATCATAGGCCCGCGCGCCATCGACCTTGAGCGCGGAATAGGCAGGCGGCACCTGTTCGATCGGGCCGGTAAAGCGCGGCAACACCGCTTCCACATCGGCCAACGTCGGCCGCACCGCACTAGTGGCAATCACCGGGCCTTCGGTGTCGAGGGTATCAGTTTCCTCCCCGAAGCGGATGGTGAAGGCATAGATCTTGCTCGCATCCAGCATCCGCCCAGCGAGCTTTGTCGCCTCGCCGAGCGCGATCGGCAGCACGCCTTCAGCCAGCGGATCGAGCGTCCCGCCGTGGCCAACCTTCGTTTTGGCATAGCCGTTCTGGCGCAGCACCCGCTTGACCGCACTTACGCCCTGCGTCGAACCCATCCCACGCGGCTTGTCGAGGATCAGCCAGCCCGAAAGCGGCGCGCTTATTCCAGCGCTCATCCGTTCAGGGCCTGCGAGAAATGACGGCGGCACAGGGCCACGTAGCGATCGTTCCCGCCGATCTCGGTCTGCGCACCCTGCCGCACCGCGGCGCCGCTTTCATCCACACGCAGGTTCATCGTCGCCTTGCGCCCGCAGTGGCACACCGCCTTCAGTTCCACCAAAGCATCCGCGATCCCAAGCAGCACCGCCGATCCGGGGAACAGCGCGCCCTGAAAATCGGTGCGCAAGCCGTAACACAGCACGGGAATGCCCGCCTCATCCGCCAGCCGCGCGAGCTGCCATACCTGTTCAGCCCCAAGGAACTGCGCCTCGTCCACCAGCACGCAATCGAGCGGCTCCACCTTGTGCGCGCCGCTGATCGTCGCCCACAGGTCGGTATCAGGCGCGAATTTCTGCGCATCGCTTTCCAGCCCGATCCGGCTCCTGACCATGCCCGCCGAGCGGCTATCGAGCGCCGCGGTCCAAAGCATGGTGCGCATCCCCCGCTCGCGGTAATTGAAATCCGCCTGCAAAAGGTGAGAGCTTTTGCCTGCGTTCATGCTGGCGTAGTAGAAATAGAGCTTGGCCATCGCGGCTGCCTAACGCTTTGGCGCGTGCACGGCGAGCGCGATGTGAACCTTTTGCCCTGTTCGTGCGTAAGGAGAAGAGGATGACCGTTCGCCGCCCTCTCTTTCGCTTGCTGATGCTGCCGCTGCTGGCGCTGTTCGCGCTGGCGAATGCGTCCAGCATGCCGCAACGCTATACGCTGGACGCTTCCGCCAGCAATGTTTCGGCCAAGGTTCCCTTCTTCGGCCTGTCCAGCAAGACCGCGAAGTTTCCGCGTATGGAAGGCGCGGTCACGATCGTCCCCGGCGCGCCGGAGAAGGCCGTGATCGACGTGACCTTCGATGCGACCGCAATTCAGGCGCCCGACAGCGTCACTCTCGCCCGCCTGCGCGGCGACAAGTTCTTCTGGGTGGAAAAATACCCGACGATCCATTTCGTGGGCCGTTCGCTGAAGCTGTCGAGCGCGACGCACGGAACGGTATCGGGCACATTGACCGCCCGCGGCGTGACCAAGCCTGCAACGCTGAGCGTGACTTTCGATACCGATCCGGTCGCGCAGGTCGGCAAGCCGGTGAGTTTCACTGGCACAACCACGATCGACCGACGCGAATTCGGAATGAGGGCCTATCAGCTGCTGGTCGGCAACAAGGTCGATATCACGCTGAAAGCCCGGATGGTGCCGCGCTAGGCGGACTATTCGTCCTCATCTTCAAGGTCGCGCAGCACCTTGGGATCGCGCAGCAGCGCCTCGATGCGGTCAGCCTCGGCAAAGCTTTCATCTTTGCGGAACTTGAGCTTGGGCGCGAATTTCAGGCCGAGGCGCTGGGCCACTTCGCGCTGAAGGAAGGCCGTGTTTTGGCGAAGGGCATGGACCACTTCCTCGTCCCCTGCCCCCAGCAAAGGCTTCACGTAAGCGGTTGCGTGGCGCAGATCGGGGGTCATGCGCACTTCGGTGACCGAGATATGCGCCGCGCTTACCACATCGTCATGCACCTCCCCGCGCGCCAGCAGTTCCGACAGGATATGCCGCACCCGCTCGCCCACCTTAAGGACGCGGACCGATTGCTGCTCGGCTGTGAAGGGTTGCTTGGCCATCAGCGTTCAAGTCCCGTGACTTGCGGCGTCGGACGCGGAGTCGGGATCGCAGTGGAGGTGGAGCGCGCATACAGCGTGCCGTCCTCGCCCAGCAATTCGCCTTCGAGGAAGATCACGCGGCGGCCGCCCTTCACCACCCGGCCCTTGCCAATGATGGTCGCGCCTTCGGGGATCAGGCGGATGAGACTCATCGAAATTTCGAGATTGAGCGGCGCCATCTCGCCGCCGGTGGCAGCGACATAGGCATAGCCCATCACATCATCGAGATAGCCCCCAACCAGCCCCCCCTGCACGCCCCCGCGCCAGGTGCACATCTCGCGCTTGACGGTAAAGCGCATGGTCGCGGTCTGCGTCTGGGCATCCCAACTCACGAAATGTGAGCCGAGCAGCGCCGTATGCGGCGACTGCCCGGCATCATCGGGGTAGTGAATGGCTTGCGTCATCGACCTTCCTTACCCCCTCCCGCCTGCCGGAGGGGCACGAGACTTGCCAGCTTGATGGCTAGTCGCAGCGGGGTGGGTTTGCGCCGCGCGCGGATCGTGCCTACCCCCGGCCCCTCCCGCAAGCGGGAGGGGAGATTATCACAGTGTCCGCTCACGCTCCTCGACCGAGAAGACTTCGAGCATGTCGCCCGGCTTGATGTCGTTGGTGTCTTCCAGCACCACGCCGCATTCGAGCCCGGTGCGAACCTCGTCCACATCGTCCTTGAAGCGCCGCAGCGAGGCGATCTTGGTGGCCGAGACGATAACGTCCTGACGGGTGAGACGCGCAAACAGACCCTTGCGGATCGCGCCTTCCAGCACCAGGAGCCCTGCCGCCTTGTCCTTCTTGCCGGCCGGGAAGACCTGCTTGACCTCGGCACGGCCGACCACGGTTTCGATCCGCTCCGGCCCAAGCTCACCCGCCATCTCTTTCGCGATCGCATCGGTCAGGTGGTAGATGACGTCGTAATACATCATCCGCACATTATCGCGCTTCAGCAGCTCGCGGGCCTTGGCATTGGGACGCACGTTGAAGCCGATGATCGGTGCCTTCGATCCGCCCGCCAGCATCACATCGCTTTCGGTGATCGCACCAACGCCGGCATTGAGCACGCGCACCTTGATTTCATCGTTCGACAGCGCGTGAAGCGCGTTGACGATCGCTTCGACCGAGCCCTGCACATCCGCCTTCACCACCACCGGGAATTCGATGACGTTGGAAGCAAGGTTGTTGAACATCGTGTCGAAATTGGTCGGCGCCAGCGCGGTGCGCTTTTCGGTGGCGAGTTCCTGACGATACTTGGCGACCTCGCGGGCGCGCTGTTCGTTTTCGACCACGGTGAGCTGATCGCCCGCCGACGGCACGCCGCCAAGACCGAGCACTTCGACCGGCATCGAGGGGCCGGCTTCCTTGAGCTGCTGCCCCTTGTCGTCGACAATCGCCCGGACCTTGCCGCTTTGCGTGCCGACCACGAAGGTGTCGCCGCGCTTCAGCGTTCCGCGGGTGACGAGCACGGTCGCGACCGGGCCGCGGCCCTTGTCGAGCTGGGCTTCGATCACGGTCGCTTCGGCATCGCGGTCAGGCCGCGCGCGCAGTTCGAGCAGTTCGGCCTGAAGACCGATCGCCTCGATCAGCTTGTCGAGCCCCGCGCCGGTCTTGGCCGAAACCTCGACATCCTGCACTTCGCCCGACATCGCCTCGACCACGATTTCGTGTTCGAGCAGACGCTCGCGAATCTTCTGCGGGTTGTATTCCGGCTTGTCCGACTTGGTGATCGCCACGATCATCGGAACACCGGCCGCCTTGGTGTGATTGATCGCCTCGATGGTCTGCGGCATCAGCCCGTCATCGCCCGCGACAACCAGGATCACGATGTCGGTGACGTTGGCACCGCGCATGCGCATCTCGGTGAACGCCGCGTGGCCGGGCGTGTCGAGGAAGGTGATCTTCTGCTTGTCCTTGGTGGTGATCTGGTAGGCGCCGATGTGCTGGGTGATGCCCCCGGCTTCGCCCTTCACCACATCGGTGCCGCGCAGGGCATCGAGCAGGCTGGTCTTGCCGTGGTCGACATGCCCCATGATCGTCACGACCGGCGGACGCGGACGCAGGGTTTCTTCCGGATCGGTATCCTCCGAGGTGTCGATATCGACATCGCTGGCGGAAACGCGGGTGATGTTGTGGCCGAATTCCTCGACCAGCAGCTCCGCGGTGTCCTGATCGATGGTCTGGTTGACCGTGACCATCATGCCCATGTTGAACAGCGCCTTCACCAGGTCAGCGCCCTTCTCGGCCATGCGGTTGGCGAGTTCGCTGACGGTGATCGCCTCGGGAACGACCACATCACGGACCTGCTTTTCGCGCGGCTTGCTGGGGCCGCCCTGACCGCGGCGTTCCTTTTCGCGCGCACGCTTCAGGGCAGCGAGGCTGCGGGCGCGGCGGCCTTCGTCCTCGTTCAGCGCACGGGTGACGGTGAGCTTGCCCGAACGGCGGTTATCCTTGCCTTCATCAGCGGGGGCGGCGCGCTTGTCGTCCTTCTTCTTGGGCTTGGCCTCGGGCGCGGCGGGGCGCTTGGGCTCGGGCCGCTCGACAGGGGTAAAACGACGCGCTGCGGGCACCGCCGCTGCGGTGGGCGCGGCGGGCGCAGCAGGAGCGGCTTCGGGAGCTGCGGAAGCTTCAGCTTCAGGCGCGACCTCAGGCTGGGGCGGAGCGCTGGCAGCTTCGGCGCGCTGGCGCTCGGCCTCTTCTTCGGCACGGCGGTTTTCCTCGGCACGGCGCCGCTCTTCTTCCTCGCGTTCGCGGGCCTCGGCCTCTTCACGCTTGCGCGCTTCTTCGGCAAGACGCAGCCGCTCTTCCTCGGCTTCGCGCTGGAGGCGCTTCACGCGCTCCTGCGGGGTTTCGCCGGCAGGCGCAGGGCGCGCCGGTCGCGGGGCTGGTGCGGGCGGCGGCGGAGGCGCTGCCACGACGGGTTCGGGAGCGGGCGGCGGCGGCGGGGCCGGCGGTGCGGCCTCGCCCGGCTTGCCGAGCACACGGCGGCGCTTCACCTCGACTACCACCTTGTTCGTGCGGCCGTGGCTGAAGGTCTGCTTGACCTCGCCCGCATCCACCGAGCGCTTGAGGCCCAGGGGTTTGCGGGTGCGCTGGTTGTCGTTGTCGTCGCTCATTATCGCTCGTCAGTCCTTCACGTATTCGTCAATCATCGCCGATCCGCCCGCAGGCTGACCGGCGTGGCCGGATTGATCCCGGCCCGTCTCATTCGTTGCGCTCGCCCGATCATCCCCGGTGTATTGCACCAGCCGGGACACCGCCTGAAGCACGCGCTCTGCGGCGCGCATGTCGCCGGGATGTCCGGCAACGCCCAGGTGGACCACATTATCGCGGCCCAATGCCACAGACAGCGCCGTGCGGTCCAGTGGCAAGACTTGGCCGCGTGCACCGGAGCCTTCGGCATCGGTGCCCACGCGCCACGCCTGATCGAGCTTGCGCCGCCCGTCTTCGCTGCAATCGCTGGCATGGAGCAGCACGGCGATCCGCGCGCTGCGGGCCTGCTCCTCGATCCGCGCCGAGCCCATCACGATATTGCCGCTGCGCAGTTCAAGCCCCAGCCGATCACCCAGATGACGCGCCAGCGCCGCCTCGACCCGTGCGGCAAGATCTTCGGGAATGGTGAGAGGCGCACCCTTGAAAGCGCGCATCAGCGCCTTCCTGAGATGGCCATCGGCAAGCGCTTCTTCCAGCTCTGCGCGGGTCACGCCGATCCATGCACCGCGCCCAGGGGCCTTGGCCGCGACATCGGGGAGCACCAGCCCGTCCGGCGAAATCGCCAGACGCACCAGCCCTTCCCGCGCCGAGGTTTCCCCGGAGAGGATACAGCGCCGCTCGCTCTCCCTGCCCCCCTCCCGCTTGCGGGAGGGGTCGGGGGTGGGCATGTCTGGCGAGAGGTCGGCTTTCGGGCCCACCCCTAGCCCCTCCCGCAAGCGGGAGGGGGAGCCGACGATGTCGGACGTCAGGCGCTCATTGGGTGGAGTCCGCATGGGCGGCCTCCTCGGTCGGCTCTTCGTCCGCGAACCAATGCGCGCGGGCAGCCATGATGATCTCGTTGCCCTGCTCTTCCGAGAGGCCGTATTCGCCCAGCACACCGCCCTTGTCGGTTTCGCGCTGCGGGCGACGCTGCGGCGGGCCGTCGGTGTTGTTCCGGCGGCGCGGCGCTTCGCGCTTCTTGGCGATCAGCTCGTCGGTGGCGAGATCGGCGAGATCGTCGAGGGTCTTGATCCCCGCCTTGCCGAGCGTGACCAGCATCGCTTCGGTGAGGTGCGGGATTTCGGCGAGGGCATCCTCGACGCCCAGACCACGGCGCACTTCGCGGTGCGCGGCTTCCTGACGCTCGAGCGCTTCGAGGGCACGGCTCTGGAGTTCCTCGGCCAGTTCCTCGTCGAAGCCTTCGATGCTCGCGAGTTCGGCGAGGTCCACGTAAGCCACTTCCTCCAGCTCGGCAAAGCCTTCGGCCACCAGCAGCTGCGAGAGGGTTTCGTCGACGTCGAGCTCTTCCTCGAACATCTTGGACCGCTCAGCGAATTCCTTGGAGCGCTTCTCGGAAGCCTCTTCCTCGGTCATAATGTCGATCTGGTGGCCGGTGAGCTGGCTCGCCAGCCGCACGTTCTGCCCGCGGCGGCCGATGGCCAGCGACAGCTGATCGTCCGGAACCACCACTTCGATGCGGCCATCATCCTCGTCGAGCACGACGCGGCTGACCGTGGCTGGCTGGAGCGCGTTGACCACGAAGGTCGCGGTATCCTCGCTCCACGGGATGATATCGATCTTCTCGCCCTGCAATTCCTGCACCACCGCCTGCACGCGGCTACCCTTCATGCCGACGCAGGCGCCGACCGGGTCGATGCTGGAATCGCGGCTGATCACGCCGATCTTGGCGCGGCTGCCCGGGTCGCGGGCGGCGGCCTTGATCTCGATAATGTTGTCGTAGATTTCGGGCACTTCCTGCGCAAACAACTTCTTCATGAAGTCAGGGTGCGCGCGGCTGAGGAAGATTTGCGGCCCGCGGTTGTTGCGCTCCACCTTGGTGATCAGCGCACGCACGCGCTCACCCACACGGGCAGCTTCGCGGGGGATCTGCTGGTCGCGGCGGATCACGCCTTCGGCGCGGCCAAGGTTGACGATCACGTGGCCGAATTCGACCGACTTGATCACCCCGGTGATGACTTCGCCCTGACGGTCCTTGAATTCCTCATACTGACGCTCACGCTCGGCATCGCGAACCTTCTGGAAGATCACCTGCTTGGCCGACTGCGCGTCGATGCGGCCAAGATCGACCGGAGGCAGCGGATCGACGATGAAATCGCCGACCTTCGAGCCCGGCTGGAGCTTTTCAGCCTGCTTCAGATCGACCTGCTTGAAGTAGTCCTCAACTTCCTCGACCACCTCAACCACGCGCCACAGCGTCAGATCGCCGGTCAGCGGATCAAGCTTGGCACGAATGTCGTTTTCCGCGCCGTAGCGGTTGCGCGCGGATTTCTGGATCGCCTCTTCCATCGCCTCGATGACGATCGCCTTGTCGATCATCTTTTCCGAGGCAACCGCATTGGCGATCGCGAGGAGTTCGGCCTTGTTGGCGGAAATGGCACTCATCAGTCGTCTGCCTTCTCTGTATCTTCGATGAGTTCGTCAGCCCCGCTGGTGTCCAGCGGGCGGGTGGCGGCGATCAGCGCGTCGGTGAGGACGAGCTTCGCGGAATGAATGTCGGCAAGCGGCAGGCGAACATCGCCAGCCTTCACCTCTTTGACAAGGACCATACCATCCTCAAGCCCGCCGAGCACGCCCTTGTTGACGCGCTGGCCGGCATAGCCCTTGTCCATGACGATGCGGACTTCATGTCCGACCCAGTTCACGAAATCCTTGTCGCGGGTCAGCGGACGGTCGATGCCGGGCGAGGACACTTCGAGATGATAGGCACCTTCGACCAGCTCTTCGCCAGCCTCTTCTGCCGCATCGATCGCATCGGAGATGCGACGCGACAGCGCGGCGCACTGATCGAGCACCAGCTGGCCGGTCGCCGGGTCTTCGGCCATGATCTGAAGCGCCACGCCGCCGTCACCAGCTTCGGACGGCACCATCGCCACGCGCACCAGTTCAAACCCGAGCGCGGCAGCCTCAGGCTCGATCAGTTGGGTAAGGCGCGCGATATCGGCCATGCGATCTTTCATTCAAGCGACTTGCACAAACGCGGTGTGGGGCCGGCCCCCGGAGGCGCCAGCATCCAAACCTTGTCACGACAATGTCGGGATTAGGCGGCGCTCTTAGGCGCCTTTAGCCGGTTTGGCAAGCGCCTTCGCGTGTTCGAGCGCTCCGGAACGATCAGTTCTCACCCGCCACCCAGCGCCGGACCTGATCGCGCAGGTCCCGCCGTTCGCGCTCCGCCAGAGTCTCGGCAAAGCTTCTGACAGCAAGCACCGCCTCTCGCGAGATCGGATCGTCGAACACCATCGCGTTGAGCGCCATTTCCTCGGCACGCTCGGCGCGCACGATCGCCCCGAAAATCTCCAGCTTGCCGATCGCGATATACCCGGACTGGCCAGGTACCACGGCTTTACGCAGCGCGATCCGCGCACCGGTGCGCGACAGATCCATGAGGATGCACGAGTGCTGGCCATAGATCGACACGAAGGTCGCCGGAATTGCCAGACGCAACCGCGGCGCCGCACGGCGACCGGCAGTCGATGATGCTGGCTCGGATTGGGGCGAGTCGGGCAGGATGGGCTCGGGTGCCATGACCCGGGCAGTCTAGACGGCAGCGAATAAAAGGGGCGTGCGCGCACGCCTCAGGTGAAATACGTGAATGCAGGGACGATACCGGAAAGGCGCCGGGACACAGCCGCGGTGCCGCCTCAGATCGGCCGATCATCCTCGCTGTCGCCCGTCACCCATTTGCGCGCGGTCTCGATCAGCGCGCGCTTTTCGCGCTCCTCGAAGTTTTCGTGATAGCGACGGACTTCCAGAACGATGTCATCGGTCAGCGGCTCATCGAATTCGAGCGCATTGAGACCGAATTCGGTCCGCGTCACGATCGCGAAATGATTGATCACGCCGCAGCGCAGGATCGCGCCCTCGCCGACGCGGATCGCATCCAGAATGGCGACCTGCGCGCCCGTGCGCGAAAGATTGAGCAGGATGCAGGTATGCGCCTTTTCGACAGCGACCAGTTTGGCGGGGAGGCTAAGCCTCAGGCGCGGCGCGGCGCGGCGCCCGATCGGAAAGGACGGCTGGTCGCTATTCCCGGGCTTCGGCTCTACCATGCCCAGTTCACCCCGCAGTTGCTCGAACGCCGGATCGCTGGCCCGATGGGAGCGTGACGAGTCGACGCCGCTATTACCCGCGACCGCGCGCATGTTAGCCGTTGCCGGGGCGCCTGGCAAAGAATCGCGCGGGGAGAAACGCTGCTCAGGACGCATCAGATAAAATCCGCCCGCGCCGGAACGTGCCGATCTGCTGCATTGCGACGTGCGTGAACAAGTATCTGGATCACTGTGCTATGGTCTTTTGCCTTCTGGAACCAGGCAACCCGATACTCGGAAAGATTTTAAAATAGGTTAGGAGCCAGCCTCGTCCTGCCCCTCCATAAGACCGTGCTTGCGGATACAGTGGCGCAACTGGTCATAGGTGAGGCCGAGAGCGCGTGCGGTCTGGCGCTGGTTCCAGCGGTGCTTGCCCAGAGCGTGCGACAGGATGGCGCGCTCATGCGCATCGACAGCGGCGCGCAGGTCTTCGATCGTGTCGAAGTTGACCGCTGCCGGTGTCGAAGCAGCCAGCCCACTACCGCCTGCTGCCGCCGGGCTTGCCTGAGGCGTGCTGCGGCGATGCTCGGGCGGGCGCGGGCGCCAGGGGCTGTCAAAGGGATCGAACTGGACATGGGCGATCGGCATGTCCGGCACATCCCAGCGATAGACCGCGCGCTCGATCACGTTGCGCAGCTCGCGCACATTGCCAGGCCATGGGTGCTCCTCCAGCGCGTCCATCACGTGCGGGGCGAAACCGGGCCAGCGGTCCCAATCAAGCTCGGCTGCCATGCGCCGCCCGAAGTGCTCGGCGAGCACGCCGATATCGCCCTCGCGCACGCGCAGCGGCGGCAGAGTGATGACTTCGAAACTGAGCCGGTCGAGAAGGTCGGCACGGAAGTCCCCGGCCGCAGCGAGCGCGGGCAGATCGTCGTTGGTGGCAGCCACGATGCGCACATCCACCCGGATCGGGCGAGAGGCGCCGATGCGCGTGACCTCGCCATATTCGACCGCACGCAGCAGCCGCTCCTGCGCGCCCATCGACAGCGTGCCCAGTTCATCGAGAAACAGCGTGCCGCGGTCGGCTTCCTCGAAGCGGCCTGCGCGGGCCTTGGTGGCGCCGGTGAAAGCCCCGGCCTCATGCCCGAACAATTCCGCTTCGATCAGGGTTTCGGGAAGCGCCGCGCAATTCATCGTCACCAGCGGCTCGTCCCAGCGGCTCGACAGGCGGTGAAGGCGTTCGGCGATCAGTTCTTTACCCGTGCCGCGTTCGCCGATCACAAGCACCGGGCGGTTCATCGCCGCAGCACGCGAGGCTCGTTCGACCGCGTCGAGGAAGGCCCCGGACTGCCCGATGAACTGGCTCTCGATCTTCATTTCCAAACTATAGTGAAATTCCCCAATGCTTGGCAATAGAGACCAACACCTCACAAGCCGCTCGCAAGGAAAATGGCGCAAATCCGCCATTTCCTGCGTTTGGCACGGGCCATGCAGAATACCGGGCAAGACCACGGACACCACTTGGGAGGCCCACAATGATCGATCGCAACGCAAGGCAAGCCAGCTTCTGGAGCTCCAAGCTCGGACACGCTGCGATGGCCAGCATCGCTGCCATGGTGATGATGATCGCGCTGTCCTCACAGCTTCAGCCGGGCGCCGCCAACGCCGCCCCGCTCGCCCATCCCGCCTCGCCCGCAGGGGCGCTGGTCGAGATTGCCTGAGGTGTCAGACCCCCGCAACCCCCTCGGGCCGGAGCGCCCTGTGCAGGATGTCCCCCCTGCCGATGCCGAGCGTGACGCGGTGCCCACCCGCGATGCGCTGTCGCTCGATGCTCCGGCCCACCCCACCCGCCTGCTTTCGGCAGGCCGGCTGTCGCGGCTCGACGAGGAAATCGAAGCCTTGCGCCGCACCCCCGGTCCGTCGCATTCCCGGCACAACCCCGCCGGATCGCAGCAAGAGCGCACCGCTCCGGCTGACCGGATCAATTCGTTTCTCGATGGAGTAGCCTTCATGGGCATTTTCAGCCGCACCCGTGACATCATTGCCGCCAACTTCAACGACATGCTCGACAAGGCGGACGATCCGCAGAAGATGATCCGCATGATCATCCTCGAAATGGAGGAAACCCTGGTCGAAGTCCGCGCCAGCGCCGCGCGCACCATCGCCGACCAGAAGGAAATGCACCGCCACTGCGTCAAGCTCGACCGGCTCCAGGCCGACTGGGCCGAGAAGGCGCAGCTCGCCCTCAGCAAGGACCGCGAGGACCTTGCCCGTGCTGCCCTCGTCGAAAAGAAGAAGGCCGGCGACATGGCCGATCAGCTCAAGGCGGAAATCGCTGTGCTGGACGATGCCCTGCGCGCCTACGAGGAAGACATCGCCAAGCTCCAGCACCGCCTGCGCGAAGCCCGCAGCCGCCAGACCGCGATCGCTGCGCGCCTCGAATCTGCCGAAAACCGCGTCAAGCTGCGCACCCTGATGAGCACCGAGCGCACCGACGAGGCGCTCGCCCGCTTTGACCAGCTCGAACGCCGGGTGGACTACGCCGAAGGCCGCGCCGACGCGCTGCGCATCGCCGAGGATGGCCCGCCCAGCCTCGCCGATCAGATTGCCGCGCTCGGCGGATCGGATGCGATCGACGATGAACTCGCCGCGATGAAAAAGGCGCTCGGCAAAACCGACAGCAAGGGAGAATAAGCCATGGATTTCGATGTTGTTGTGGTCGTTGCCATGCTGTTCATCGGCCTGCCCTGGGTCGTGATGCACTACATGACCAAGTGGAAGACCGCCGCCACCATCACCAGCGACGACGAGGTGCTGCTGGAGGAACTCTACAACCTCGCCAGGCGGCTTGATGAGCGGATGGACACTGTCGAACGGCTGGTCGCTTCCGACGATCCCGCTTTCACCCCCGCCCGCCGCCTGATCGCCGATCAGGAAAAGGACAACCAGCAACTGCGCGAACTCGAAGCACTGCTGGCCGAAAAGAAAGGAACCCGCGCATGAACAGCCCTCGCACCACGCTCTACCGCGACAAGCACAACGGCAAGATCATGGGCGTCTGCGCCGGGATCGCCGACTACACGGGCGTTAACGTCATGTGGGTCCGCCTTGCCGCGGTGTTCCTGACCTTCGCCACGCAGGGCTTCGTCCCGCTCGCCTACATCATCGCTGGCTTCGTCCTGAACAAGAAGCCGCCGCATCTCTACCGCGATGAAAGCGAGCAAAAGTACTGGCAGCGCGTCCGGCAGAGCCCGCGCCGCACCGCCCGCGAAATCCGCGCCGCGTTCCGCGACGTCGATCGCCGGCTGGCCGCGGTGGAAGCCCACTACGTCAGCAGCAACCCGCGCCTGACCGCCGAAATCGAGCGGCTGCGCTAAGCCCTAACCCACGCAACAGGGGACACAAATCATGGACGCAGGTGCCTTAGTATTCATGATCCCGATCGTCGCGATGATGATCCCGATCGTCGCGCTCTGGACGAAGCATCAGCAGAAGATGGCCGAAATGCAGGTCGGCGCCACCGCCGAGCAGACCGCCGAGAAGGCCGCGCAATACGCCAGCCACATCCAGCGGCTGGAAGACCGGGTGCAGGTGCTCGAACGCATCGTCACCGACCGCGGCTATGATATCGCAACGCAAATTGAAGCGCTGCGCGACCAGCGCCGTGTGGATGAAATGGGCGCGGGCGTTCCGCTCGGCCTTGAGAACAAGGAGCGCGTGTGATGCACTTTCAGGGCCCCGGCTTCATCGTTGCCATCGTGGTGGTCTGCACCATCGGCTGGCTCGTCAACAACTGGATCCGCGCCCGGCACGGCTACCCGCTCGAAGACGAGTGGGGCGGCAAGACCGAGCGCACGGACAACACCGAGACCTTGCGTCTGAAGGCCGAGAACAAGGCGCTGCATGACAAGGTTGACGCCATGCAGGACCGCCTCGTGGTGCTCGAAAAGATCGTCACCGACCGTGGCTATTCGCTGAGCGCCGAGATCGAGGCGCTGCGTGATCTGCAACCCGCCAGCAAGGAGCGCGTGTAATGGAGAACCTTGCCCCGTTTCTGCCCTATCTCGGCTGGATCATCGGCGGAGGCTTTGCGCTCGGCGCGCTGGGCATTGCCGCATCCTTCCAGACCACCCGGATGAAGATCAAGAACGGCTACCCGCTCGAAGGCATGTGGGGCCAGTCATTAAAGCCGGGTTCGGACAAGGAAACCGCGCACCGCGTCACTCTGCTGACCCAGGAGAACGCCGAACTGCGCGCCGAACTCGGTTCGATGAAGGACCGCCTCGCCAATGTCGAACGCATCGTGACCGATGGCGGCTACCACCTCGGCGCCGAGATTGACGCTCTGCGGGACCGCGCGCTGGCGGGCCTGAAGGACCGGGGCGAGGCGTGATGAGCAGCTGGGCCATTGTCGCCATGGTTGGCATCCTGATCTGGGGCGTGGTCGAAATCGCCCGCGCCCGCGCCGGGATCGTCAAGGATGAATACGGCAACGAAAAGCTCGTGCCGCGCGAAGACAACAGCAGCCGTGCCGAACTCGAAGCGGCACGGCGGGAACTCGCCGATCTGCGCGATCGGGTGAAGGTGCTCGAACGCATCGCCACGGATGGTAACACCGGCGATGCGCGCGAACGGGCGCGGATCGCGGCGGAAATCGAAGCACTGCGGGGGCTGCCCGCAGCCAGAACGGAAGGAACGGACCAATGACGAGCGTTCTTCTCGACCCGACCATCGTGCTGACCGCAGGGCTGCTTGTGGCAGTGATCGTGATGACCGGCGCAGCCCTGCGCGCCTGGCAAGGCTGGCTCGACCTCAAGCGCCGCGAGCTTGACCGGGTGCCGGCCGCCGCGGGTTCCGACGAGCGTTCGGGCATAGGCACAGCGCGCATCGAACTGGCTGATCTCAAAGAGAGAATCCGCAAGCTTGAAGCGATCGCCAGCGGGGTGGAACTGTGAGCAGCGCGCGCAATACCGCCACGCAGGCGGGCATCGGCCTTGGCAGCGCGATCGCGGTGGCGATCAGCTGGAGCCTCAACAAGTCGATCATCTGGGCTGCGATCCACGGCTTTTTCGGGTGGTTCTACGTGGTCTACTACGCCCTCACCCGGCCCGGCGGGATCGGCGGCTGATCTGCCCTTTGCGTTGGAGCGCCGCCCTGTCTAAGGGCGTTGCCATGCGCACCCTTTCCGACATTCTGGAGGAATACGAGTTCCTCGAAGGCGACGAACGCTACGGCCTGCTGATCGAGCTGGGCCGCAGCCTTGAACCCATGCCCGATGCGCTGAAGACCGATGCCACGCTGGTGCGCGGATGTTCGGCGGCGGTGTGGGTTTATCCTGCGGGCACCGATGCCGCAAAGCTCCACTTCCTTGCCGACAGCAATGCCGCGATCACCAAGGGGATCGTCGCTCTCGTCATCGCCGCGGTGCAGGACAAGCCCGCTGCCCAAGTTGCTGCGATGGACGTGATGGGCGCGCTGGCCCCCTTCGATCTGAAAAACCAGCTTTCGAGCAACCGCACCCAAGGCGTGCCGAACATGATCGCACTGGTCAAGGAACACGCCGCCCGGCTCGCTGCGGGCTGAGGAATGTTTCACGCGAAACCGCGCCGCAATGCCGGGCTGACGAGGGACTAAAGGGGGTCTGGAGGGGGTCTGGACGGGGTCAAGCCCGACCCTGGCCGACCCTAGATATTGCGCCCAACCACTTCGAATTCCTCGCCGCCTGCGCCGACCGCATCGCGCACCACGGCAAGCCCGGCGTCCTTCTGTGCCTTCAGTTCCGCTTTGAGCTTGGCCGGATCGCGCGCGAAGACAAAGCCGAAGCTCACGCCGCCTTCCTTGCCGATGGTCGCATGGTGCAGCTTGTGCGCCTGCACGAGCCGCTTGGCATAGCCCTTGCGCGGCACCCACTTCCAGTAGCGCTGATGCACCAGCCCATCGTGCACCAGAGTGTAGATCACGCCATACAGCGAAATGCCGACCGCAAACCACCACAGCCAGTCCCAGTAGAGCGAACCGTAGATATACATCGCGGCGTTGATCGTGCCGAACACGACCGCAAACAGATCGTTCTTTTCCAGGACATTATCATGCGGTTCGTGGTGGTCGCGGTGCCAGGCCCAGCCCCAGCCATGCATGATGTACTTGTGCGCATACCACGCAAACAGCTCCATCCCGATCAGCGAGGACATGACGGTCAGGAAAATTTCGAGCCAGCTCATGCGGGCACCTTTTCAGCAATCTGTGTGCGGCCCACCCCGGCCCGGCGCGCCGCCGGGAGCGCCCACCACGGCACATCGGGGCGGCGGTGATGTTCGAGATGATAGCCGAAATGGAAGCACGAAGCGAGGCTTGCCAGCGTGCCGAAATCATCGGAGCGGGCATTGTGATGATCGGCAAAGCCCCCGCCCTCACCCGCAATGTGCCGGTGGGTGCGGAAAGTGCCGAAGTAGAACAGCTGCAATGACGATGCCAGCGCCGGCAGGCCATAGAGCAGCACGATCTGCACCATCGGAATATCCAGCACCAGCCAGTAGATGCCCACCACCGTGTGCACGAACAGCAGCGATCGCCAGCCGAAATAGCGGCGGAAGAAGGTGCCGTACCAGCGCCAGAAATTGTCCGGATGATGCTCGTCGAAATCGGGATCGCCCGCATGGCCTGCCAGCTTGTGATGGGTCATGTGGGCATCACGCAGATGCGTCCAGCCAAAGCCCGCATAAAGCGCCAGTAGCACTGTGCCGATCGCGGCGTTCACCCGCGGCAGGCCCGGCGCCAGCGTGCCGTGCATCGCATCGTGGCAGACGATGAATACGCCCACCGAAAGCCAGCACTGCACCATCGCCGCCGCCAGCGCGATCGGCCAGTTGCTCCATGTCAGTTCGAACACGAACATGCCCCACGCGTGGATCGCCAGCCAGCTTCCGGCAATGCCCAGCCCCAGCCCCAGACCGACCGCGCGCTGCAAGGTGCGATCAGGCAAGGCAACGGCAGGGGCGAGATGCGCGTTCATCACAGCAAGGATACGGGGGCAAAGGCCATGGAGATGCGTATAGACCCGCCTCGCGAAACGGCAATTGCGTTTGCGCGCAAGGGCATTGTCCGCCTGTCATGCAAAATCGTCGCAGGGTTACAAGCCTTTGAACCCGTGCCACGATAGCCCCGGCGCAACAGGGGGTCGCCGATCATGCAGGACAAGCCGTTCAATCCGTTCATCGCCGCCATCTGGCGCCGGTTCGCAGAAACCATGTTCGTGCCGCCCGAACAGATGGTCATCACGCCGCAGGCCGTGGTCGACAATCTCCAGACGATGTTCGGCAATATCGAAGGCAAAAAGCCCTTCGAGACAGCGATTTCCGCGCTGGCGGCGTGGGTGGTGCTGGGCGGGCCGTTCTGGCACTTTGCGCCGCGTTCGTGGCGGGTTGCGCGGATCAACGCCAAGCTCAGGAACAGCCGCCGCAATCTGTTTCAGGACATGGCCCGCCTGCGCGGCATTGTTTATGCAGGCTATTACGGGCACTGGCTCGGCTCGGCTGATGACGATCAGGCCGCGCAGGAAAGCGCCAACGCTGGCAATCCGGTGTTCGAGGCGATCGGCTTCACCCTCCCCGCGCTGCGCCGCCGTGCGGGCACGCCGGATGATCCGGCTATCGCAGAATACACCGCCAACGACCTGCCGCCCTCGGTGTTTGTTGCCGAGGATGCGATTCCCGCTTCGGTCGAAGTGGTGGTGATCGGTTCGGGCGCAGGCGGCGCGGTGGCGGCAGCCAACCTTGCCGCGCAAGGGTATGAAGTGCTGGTGATCGAGGCCGGGCCTTACCTTCCCAGCACCGCCATCACCCCGCACGAATTGTGGATGTCCTCCAGCCTCTACAAGGACGGCGCGATCCAGACCACGCGGGACCGGGACATCATCGTCTTTCAGGGCCGCACCGTGGGCGGATCGACCGTGATCAACAACGGCATCTGCCTGCGCCTCAAGGCCGAGGGCGAAACCCACCCACGCGCAAATGATGTGCTGGCGACATGGGCAAGGCTGGGTGCCGCGATTGACGATGAGGTGCTGGACAAGGCCTATTGCAATATCGAAACGCGGCTCGGCATCCATGAAATCGACGGGCGTCTGGGCCGCAACAACGGCACCCGGATGCTGTCCGCGTGGCAGGCATGGCGGGCCGGTTCGAGCGATCCGATGGACCTTGAGGCGACTTCGGGCTGGTTCCGCAAGAACTGGGGCGCCAAGCACGAAGACAACCGCTGCCTGTCCTGCGGCTATTGCAACACCGGCTGCCCCTATGGCCGCAAGCGCGCCATGCCCGAAAGCTTCCTGCATGACGCGGTGCTCGATCCGGGGCCGCAGGGCCGCAAGGCGCGGATCCTCGCCGATGCGCAGGTGCTGGAAATCGGCTGGGGGCGCCGCGCGGATGACGGGCGCCGGGTGGCCAATGCGGTGCAGATCCTGCTGCCCGACGGGCGCGGCAAGCGGATCGCGGTGACAAAGGGCGTGGTGGTCGCCGCGGGGACCATCGCCTCGACCAATATCCTGCGCGCCAGCGGAATCCGGGGCACGGGCCAGAACATCTCGCTCAACATCGCCTGCCCTGTGCCTGCGCTGATGCCCGATCCCGTGCTGGCGTGGGACGAGGATCAGATGGCGACCTATATCGACCGCGGGGATTTCCTGATCGAGAGCCATTTCCAGCCGCCCATGAGCATGGCGACGCTGGTGCCCGGCTGGTTTGACGATCACTTCGGGCGGATGCTGAACTACAACCGCCTCGCTTCGGCAGGGGTGCTGTTTCCGGCGGACCGGCGCGGGCAAATCAAGGGCGGGAAGCTCGAATTCAAGTTGCAGGAGGATGATCTGGAAGTGCTGCGCCGCGCGCTGGCGTTGCTGACCAAGATCCACCTCGCCGGCGGCGCGCAGGAGGTCTATCCGGCGCTGCTCAAGGGCGATACGATCCCGGCGGGCATGACGCCCGAGGCGATCGATGCACTGCTGCGCGAGAAAATCCGCGAGCCTGATGATGTCGTACTGTCTTCCAGCCACCCGCACGGGGGCAATGCGATCAATGCCGACCCGGCCAAGGGCGTGGTCGATCTCGACCAGCGGGTGCATGGCACCGCCAATGTGCTGGTGGCAGATGCGAGCGTGATGCCAAGCTGCATCCGGGTCAATGCGCAGCTTACAACGATGGCGATGGCCGACCGGGTGACGCGCGGCAAGCGGGTGTTCGGCTGATCACAGGCAAAGGAAAAGGGCGCCCGGCTTGCTGGCCGGGCGCCCTTTCGTGGTGTTGTCGCAGCTTTAGTTGCCGACGATGCCGATGGTATCGGCGTTGCCGTCCGGATCGCCCCGCACCGTGCCGCCATTGCCGACCGCGCCTTGCAGCAGGATGCCCGCAAGGTGCGGGGCTGCCATCGAGGTGCCTGAAATGGTGTTGTAGCCGCTGCCAATCCAGGTCGAATTGATCGCCGAACCCGGCTCGGCAAAGTCGACCGGCGGGTTGCCATAGTTCGAGAAGCTCGACCAGGTGTCACCATTCGCGAAGGACGAGACGGTGTAGATGTTCGGCCCGTTGGCGCGCGCGGGCGAGGAGGTGGTGGCGCTGGTCGAGCTGTTGCCCGCCGCCAGCACGAACCGCACGCCGGTTGCGGCTGCGTTGATCACCGCGGTATCAAGCGCGGCGCTCACCCCGCCGCCAAGGCTCATGTTGGCGACATCGCCCGGACGCCCGTTGGCCGCGACATAATCCACGCCCGCGATCACGCCCGAGTTGCTGCCAGAGCCGCGCCGGTCGAGCACGCGCACCGAAACCACGGTCGCCCCCGGTGCAACCCCGATCACGCCGATCGTGTTGTTGATGGCCGCAATTGTGCCCGCCACATGGGTGCCGTGCCCGTTGGCATCAGCCGGCGAACTGTCGGAGACGAAGCTGCGCGAACGGGCGGAATCGACGTTGAGATCGGGGTGGTTGAGCTGCACGCCGCTGTCGATCACCCATGCGGTCGCAAAGGTGCCCGCCGCACCGCCGCGAACGCGGGCGATGCCCCACGGCACCGTCTGCGCGGGCTGCGTGGTGGTGCCGCCGCCGGGCTTCTTCTGGAAGGTGGTAACGACCTGATCCTGCTCGCAATAGGCGATCGCAGGGTTCTTGGCGCGCATCTTGGCAAGGCCCTGCGCCGAGGCACGGATCGAAAAGCCCTTGAGCGCCTTGGTATAGGTGTGGCCGATCTGGCCGGTGGCTTCCTGCGCAGCCGCATTGGCATGTTCCGGCACGCGCGATGCGGTCACGCTCGCATCTAGGACACAGATGTAGGAATCGGCGATTTTCTGGCCCTGGCCTTGTGCGCTGGCCGGCGCGGCCAGAGCAACGAACGGCAGCGCCGAGATGAGTGCGAAAGACCCTTTTTTCAGCATGATGATTTGCCCCCTGTGGCAGTGTGGCGCTCCTCTCACAAAGCGCGGACGGGCAAGTTATCTCGCAATCTTTGAAGTTGCGAGACAGAAAGATGCTTTACGGTCGATTACCGATATTTTTTCGAAAAATGCGTGATGGCCACGCCTCACCCGGTGGGACGAGACGCACCGCCCTTCGCCGCGCTATTCGCCCTTGGGGAAGAAGAATTCGCGCAAATGTTCGCCAATGCGCGCCGGGCGCAGGGTTTCTGCATCGATGCAGCACCACGATGATTGCACTTCGGCCAGCACCTCTTCGCCGCGCTTGATCAGTGTGGAATAGAACGCGCGCGCGCCGTTGAAGCGTTCGAGCACCGTCTGGGCAATCACCGCATCTTCGAGGAAGGCGGGCTTGCGATAGGTGATTTCATGCTTCAGCGCGACCCACGCCTTGCTCGCCACATCCTCGGCCGGAGCGATCCCGCGCCAGTGCGCCAGCACCGCATCCTGCACCCAGTTCAGGTAGCGCGCATTATTCACGTGGCCCATGAAATCGATGTCTTCCGCCGCGACAGTGATCGGGTGGAGAAACGGGCGGGCAGGAGATTCGCTTGCTGACATGGTTGTAAGCTAGCGCAAGATTATGACAATTTCCATGACAGACTGACGGGAAATCGCCGTAATCTTGCCACGGCTCGGCAAAGATGATTAGGGGGCGTCACTCTTGCCCCCTCACAGTGGACCTCGCACCATGGCCAGCCGCCCGCGCACGCTTTACGAAAAGATCTGGGACGCCCACGTGGTCGAAACCCGCGATGATGGCACCGCGCTGATCTATATCGACCGGCACCTGGTCCACGAAGTCACCAGCCCGCAGGCGTTCGAGGCGCTGAAAGTCGCCGGGCGGCCGGTGCGCCGGCCCGAACTGACGCTCGCCGTGCCCGATCACAACCTGCCCACCACCGCGCGGGTTGACGCCAGCGGCAAGCCGGTGCCCATCGCCGATCCCGAAAGCGCCGCCCAATTGGCCGCGCTGGAAGTGAACGCGCCCGCTTTCGGCATCCGCTACATCCCCGCCACCGCCAAGGAACAGGGGATTGTCCATGTGGTCGGGCCGGAACAGGGCTTCTCGCTGCCCGGCACCACCATCGTCTGCGGGGATTCGCACACCGCCTGCCACGGCGGTCTCGGTGCGCTCGCCTTCGGGATCGGGACCAGCGAGGTCGAGCACGTACTGGCGACGCAGACCCTGCTGCTCCAGCAGTCGAAGCCCATGGAAGTGCGGGTCGAGGGCGATCTTGGTCCGGGCGTCTCGGCCAAGGACCTCATCCTCCACATCATCGGCCGCATCGGCGCGGCGGGGGGCTCGGGCTATGTGATCGAATATCGCGGGCGCGTGTTCGAGGCGATGAGCGTGGAGGAGCGCCTCACCGTCTGCAACATGAGCATCGAGGCAGGCGCCCGCGCCGGCCTGATCGCGCCCGATGATGTGACCTTCGCCTATCTCAAGGGTCGCCCCATGGCCCCCAAGGGCGCGGAATGGGATGCCGCGGTCGCTTACTGGCGCACGCTCCATTCGGATGCGGGCGCGGTCTTCGCCAAGAGCGTGACAATCAATGCCGCCGATGTCGAACCCAGCGTGACCTGGGGCACATCGCCTGAGGATGTGGTGCCGATCGGTGGCTGCGTGCCCCACCCCGAAGATTTCGCAGACGAGAGCAAGCGCATCGCCGCGCAGAAATCGCTCGATTACATGGGCCTCACCCCCGGCACGCCGATGACCGAGGTGCCCATCGAGAATGTGTTTATCGGTAGCTGCACCAACAGCCGCATCGAAGACCTGCGCGCCGCCGCCGCGGTGCTGAAAGGCCGCCGCAAGGCCGATAACGTGCGCTGGGCGATTGTCGTCCCCGGCTCCGGGTTGGTCAAGGCCATGGCCGAGGAAGAGGGCCTCGACAGGATATTCACCGAAGCCGGCTTCGAATGGCGCGAACCGGGCTGTTCGGCCTGTCTGGGCATGAACCCCGACAAGGTGCCCGCGGGCGAACGCTGCGCATCGACCAGCAACCGCAACTTTGTCGGCCGGCAGGGACCGGGGGCGCGCACGCACCTTGTCAGCCCGGCGATGGCCGCAGCCGCCGCCGTCACGGGGCGGCTTGCCGATGTGCGCGAAATGGTGTGACGCCAGACCCTTGAAACCGGCTCACGCGAGGCGCATGGAACAGTCATGACCGACAAGCCCAAATCGAACACTGCCCGCAATGCCGCAATTGCTGCTGCGGGTGCCATCGGATCGGCGGCCGTGGCCGCAGCGCTGCTTTATGCCGGCAAGCGCAAGAAGAAACCGGCCGAGCCGACCCAGCCCGGCCCGATCCCCTCGGGCGAGCCGCCCCAGACTGACTGACAGGAACCCCATGCAGCCCCTTACCCGCGCCCATGGCCGCGCCATTCCGCTTGGCCTCAAGAATGTCGATACCGACATCATCATCCCGGCCAAGTGGCTCAAGACCATCAGCCGCGAGGGCCTTGGCGCAGGCGCTTTCGAAGTGCTGCGCGCAGAGCCGGGCAATGTCTTCGACGATCCCGCCTACAAGGGCGCGCCGATCCTGATCGCGGGCGACAATTACGGCTGCGGTTCCAGCCGCGAGCATGCGGCCTGGGCGATGCTCGATCTCGGCATCCGCGTGGTGATCGCGCCGAGCTTTTCCGACATCCATTCGGGCAATGCGGTCAAGAACGGCATCCTGCCGGTCGTGTTGCCGCAGGACGCGGTCGACCGGCTGCTGGAGGTCGCGCGCGAGGGGCTGGAAATCACCGTCGATCTCGAAGCGCAGACTGTCACCACCCCCTATCAGGACCGCTTCACCTTCGATATCGACCCGTTCCGCAAGCACTGCCTGCTCAACGGCCTCGACGAGGTTGGGCTGACGATGGCGCGGGGCGAGGCGATCGGCGGGTTCGAGGCGCAGCGCACGGCGGCCCAGCCCTGGCTGATGCGCGGCACTGCGGCTGCATAGAATTACCATACCGGGAGAGGACACAATGAAAGCCATTCGCACCCACCAGACCGGCGGGCCGGAAACCCTGACTTTGGACGAGGTCGAAACCCCTACCCCGGGCAAGGGCGAAGTGCTCGTCGCGGTCAAGGCCTGCGCGATCAACTACCCCGATGGGCTGATCATCCGCGACATGTATCAGTTCAAGCCGCAGCGCCCCTTCTCGCCCGGCGGCGAGATTTCGGGCGTGATCGAGGCGGTCGGCGAAGGCGTCGAAGGCTTTGCCGTGGGTGACAAGGTGCTGGCCGGGATCGGCAATGGCGGCCTCGCTGAAAAGGTTGTCGTGCCTGCGGGCCGGATGTTCAAGGTGCCGGACGGCGTGCCTTTCGAGAAGGCCGCCAGCTTGCTGATGACCTATGGCACCACCATCCACGGATTGAAGGACCGCGGCCACATCAAGGCGGGCGATACCGTGCTGATCCTTGGCGCGGCGGGCGGCGTGGGGCTTAGCGCCATCGAACTGTCGAAGGCTTTCGGCGCACGCGTGGTTGCCGCCGTCTCGTCCGAGGCCAAGGGCGAAGTCGCCCGCAAGGCCGGGGCGGACGAGGTCGTGATCTATCCCCGCGAGGCGATGGACAAGGACGCCTCCAAGGCGCTCGCGGATGCCTTCAAGAAGGCCTGCGGACCCGATGGCGCGAACATCGTCTACGACATCGTCGGCGGGCAATATTCGGAGCCTGCCCTGCGCGCCATCGCCTGGGAGGGCCGCTTCCTGGTGGTCGGCTTCCCCGCCGGGATCGCCAAGATGCCGCTCAATCTCACCCTCCTGAAGTCCTGCGACATCTGCGGCGTGTTCTGGGGCGCCTTCACCGCGCGCGAGCCCGAGGCCTTCCGCGCGCAGGTGGCCGAACTGTTCGACCTCATGCAGGCCGGCAAGATCGACCCGCTGGTCAGCGAAACCTTCCCCCTCGCCCGCGCCGGCGATGCCATCGCCAAGCTGGAAGCACGCGAGGCCGTGGGCAAGCTCGTGGTGACGATGGAATAATGTATCGTTTTGTGGCGGGCGTGCGCGGCTTCACCCTTGAAGCGCCGCGCGCCCGCCTCTATCGCTCCGCTTGGATCGTACCCGAAGGGACACAAGCACATGACCGATTTCAAGGACCGCGAACGCGCCGAGGAAGCCAAGTTCGCGCTCGATGGCGAAACCGCCTTCCGCATCGCTGCACGCCGCAATCGCCTGCTGGGCGAATGGGCCGCAAGCGTGATGAACCTCACGCCTGAAGAAACCGACGCCTACAAGAAGGCCGTGGTGCAGGCCGATTTCGAGGAATCGGGCGATGAAGACGTGGTGCGCAAGCTGCTCGGCGATCTCACCGCGGCGCAAACCGATGTCAGCGAAGCCGACATTCGCGCCAAGCTTGAGGAAATGACCGTTGAGGCGCGCCGCCAGCTGCTCGGCGAGGTCTGACGCCATGCCGATGACGGCCACCCAGATCGAAGACGCGATCCTCGCCGCACTGCCCGGTGCGACCGTGGAACTGCGCGACCTTGCCGGGGACGATGATCACTGGGCGGCAACCGTCACCGCCCCGCAATTCGCCGGCCTCAGCCGCGTGGCGCAGCACAAGCTGGTCTACGCCGCGCTGGGCGGGCGGATGGGCGGGGTGCTGCATGCCTTGCAAGTAACCACCGTGGTCCCCAAGTAACTTCCAGCCGAACTTTCATTGCCAAGGGGCAAGTTTCCGATGTCAGACGTCAACGCGCGCATTTCCGATCTCGTCACCAGCAATGATGTGGTGCTGTTCATGAAGGGCACCCCGCTGTTCCCGCAATGCGGCTTTTCCAGCCGCGCGGTCGCGATCCTCGATCATTGCGGCGTCGCTTACGAAAGCGTCGATGTGTTGCAGGACATGGAAATCCGTCAGGGGATCAAGAACTTCTCCGACTGGCCGACCATCCCGCAGCTCTATGTAAAGGGCGAATTCGTGGGCGGCAGCGACATCATGATGGAAATGTTCGAGGCAGGCGAATTGCAGGCGATGCTGGATGAAAGCGGCGTCGCCAAGGTCGGCTGAACTTTTGTTTTCCGCACCCGCCCCCGCGGGCGCGGTCCTCGACGCTGTTCCTTCGCTACGTTACGGGCGCCCGCGGGCGGCCGTTCGGCCTTGCGGTCGCTAAATCGGCCCGCAGGGCCGCAAGCGCGAAGGCGCTCCCGCAGGGGTGGCCCCGCAAGGGGCCGGGCCCCCGGAGGCAAGCCAAGCGGGCGGGACGACCCGCGCCGGCGCCTGAGGCGCAAACAAACAACCCCAAAACAAAAAAGCGCTCCGCAGGACCAGTGCGGAGCGCCTTTTGTTTTTCGGGGAGGCGCAACCCGGAGACCAGGAAGGGTCGCACCTCGTTTCGAAGACCATTCGAACCGCCATTACATATGCATGGCGCGTGCCAAACTCAAAAAATCGCGGTTTTCTGCCATTTTCGGCTTTTTGGTTGATGCGCCTTAACTGCGAGTTGTAAAGCAGCCCGACAGTCCCTCATCAAAGCGGCAGACAAGCGCCTTGGCTCTTGGCAAGCGCCTGCCGCACGGCCATCCTTTGCCGCGATGAGCACCGACACACCTGACGATTCTGGCCCGCAAGGCATTCCGGCCGCCACCATCATCATCTTCCGCAACGCGCGTGACGCTGCCATTGGGGGCGGCCCGCCGGAGGTGCTGATGACGGTGCGATCGCGCAACATGACCTTTGCCGGCGGCATGGCGGTCTTTCCGGGCGGGCGCGTGGACCCCGAGGATTATGCGCTGGCCGAAACGGTCGCAGCCGATCACGGCCTCACCCCCGATGAAGCCGCGCACCAGATCGCGGCCGTGCGCGAAACGCTGGAGGAAACCGGCCTGGCGCTGGGCCTTGCGGGGGAAATCAACGCCGCCAGCGCCGCTGCGGCGCGCACGATGCTTGCGCAGAGTGGAGCCCTCGCCCCGGTGCTCGATGCGTTTGGCTGGCGGCTCGATCTGGCGCAGATCACGCCTTTTGCGCGCTGGTTCCCCAAGAACGAGGCGATCGCCCGGGTCTATGACACGCGCTTCTATCTCGCTGATCTCGGCACCGGGGCGGTCGATGTGTCGATCGACCTGTCGGAAAACACCCATCTGTTCTGGACCACGGCGCAAGGGGCGCTCGATGCGGCGGAGCGGGGGGACATCAAGCTGATCTTCCCCACCCGCCGCAATCTCGAACGGCTCGCCCTGTTCGCCAGTTTCGCCGAGGCCCGCGCACAGGCCGAGGCGATCCCGGTGCGCACAATCATGCCGCAGGTGGTGGAACAGGACGGCAAGCCCTGGCTGACGATTCTTGCCGATGCCGGCTACCCGGTGACCGGCGAACTGCTGGAAACAGTCGCACGCGGCTGACCTTGCCCTGCGCTCAGTGTTGCAAAATCAATACAGGGCGCAAGAAGCGTGCGCGGCGCAGGGTATTTTGTATCCTTTTTCATTGACCCTCAAGGGCGCACACGCAAGATTTATCCCACACGCCAGACGCACGGGGTCGCGTCCGGCATATTCACGTCACGAGGACGGGCGCGCGCCAGCTGCGGCCCGCACAGCCCTCGCCTGACAGCACTTTGACGCCACAAGGCGTGCCGCTTCGGGAGGAAGCGGGACGCTCCGTGACCGGCAAACCCATGCCCGTGCGGGTGCTCTCGCCCGGCGGGCCTGATATCTGCGCAAGACAACAAGAAAGGGGTCACCCCATGCGAAAGATCACCACCACGTTTCAATCCGCTTCCCCGCTCGCGCTCGGTGCCGCGCTGATCGCGGCGCTGGCCGCTGCGCCCGCCGCCGCTGCCGAGACCGGGGCCGATGCCGAGAACGCCGAAGCGCCTGTCGTGCTGTCACAGGCCGCGCAAGAGGTTGTCGATGATGTCGTCGACAGCGGCGAAGTGCTGATCGTCACCGGCACCCGCCGCTCCAACCGCACCGTGGCCGACAGCCCCGTGCCGATCGACGTCATCCCCGCCGAACAGCTGCGCCAGTCGGGCCTCGTCGAAACCGCGCGCCTGCTGCGCGATCTCGTGCCCTCGCTGAACTTCCCCCAGCCCTCGATCACCGACGGGACCGACGCAATCCGCCCGGCCACGCTGCGCGGCCTCGGCCCTGACCAGACGCTGGTGCTGATCAACGGCAAGCGCCGCCATGTGGCTGCGCTGCTCAACCTCAACGGCTCGGTCGGGCGCGGGTCGGCGGCGGTTGACCTGAACCAGATCCCCGCCTCATCGATCGGCCGCGTCGAAGTGCTGCGCGATGGCGCGGCGGCGCAGTATGGCTCGGATGCCATCGCGGGCGTGATCAACTTCCAGCTCAACGATGCGCGCGAAGGCGGGCGGTTCTTCGTCAACTACGGCGGGTTCAACACCCGCATTCAGGGCGTGCAGGAAGTGACCGGCGTGAACGGCACTGCCGGGGTCACCCCCACCCTGACGCCTGACGGTGTGCTCCAGCTCAACACCACCGGCCGCGATCTCAAGGTCACCGATGGCGAAGTGCTGACAGTGTCGGGCAATATCGGCCTGCCGCTCGGCCCCGAGGGCTTTCTCAACATCACCGCCGAATACCGCGACCGCAACGATACCAACCGCGCCGGCTACGATCCGCGCCGCAACTATTCGCAGTCCGGCGGGCTCGACGCGCGCGAACTGACGCTTGACCGCCGCTACCATCGCTACGGCGATCCGCGGACCGAGGATCTCAACATCGTCGTCAACATGGGTATCCCTCTTGACGAGCAGGTCGAATTCTACGCCTTCGGCAGCTACGGCACGCGCGATGCGGAATCCGCCGGCTTCTACCGCCGCGCGGCCGATAACCGCAACGTCACCGCAATCTACCCCGATGGCTTCCTGCCGCTGATCAACACCGACACCAAGGATTTCGGCATCGTCGGCGGCCTGAAGGGCGATTTCGGCGGGTGGAACTGGGACCTTTCGATGTCCTATGGCGACAACGAGACCGAGTTCTTCATCACCGAAACGCTCAACGCCTCGCTCGGCGCGGCCAGCCAGACCGAATTCGATGCGGGCGCGATTGCCTACAGCCAGCTGGTCGCCAACCTCGACATCAGCCGCGAGATCGAAGTTTCCGGGATCGAGGCGCTCAGCGTCTCCTTCGGCACCGAATGGCGGCGCGAGGAATACCAGCTGACCGAGGGTGAGCTGAACAGCTATGTCGCCGGCCCGGTGCGGGTGGGCGCGAACAACCCCTTCATCACCGGCGCGGGCGCAACCGCCTTCGCCGCGCCCGGATCGCAGGTGTTCCCCGGCTTCCAGCCGGTGATCGGCGGGGTCGACGTGACCAACCCCAATTCCCGTGAAAACGTCTCGCTCTATGCCGAGCTTGATGCCGACATCACGTCCGGCTGGAACGTGCAGGTCGCGGGCCGTTTCGAGGATTACACCGACTTCGGATCGACCTTGAACGGCAAGCTTGCCAGCCGTCTGGAACTGGTGGACGGCCTTGCCCTGCGCGGCGCGGTGTCGACCGGTTTCCGCGCGCCTTCGCTCCAGCAGCAGTTCTTCGCTGCCGCTGCCACCAACAACATCGGCGGTGTGCTGGTCGACGCGGTGACGCTGCCGGTCAACAACCCGGTTGCGGTTGCGCTGGGGGCCACCCCGCTCAAGGCCGAGAAATCGTTCTCGTGGTCGGCGGGCGCGGTGTTCGATATGGTCGACGGGCTGAACTTCACCTTCGATTACTATCAGGTCGACATCGATGACCGCATCGTGCTGACCGACAACCTCACCGCCAACCGCGATGCGGCGGGCGCACCGACCGGCACAAACCCGGGCCGCGGGATCGCGCAGATCCTCAACGATGCCGGCTTCACCAGCATTTCAGCGGCGCGGTTCTTCTTCAACGGGATCGACACCCGCACCCGCGGCTTCGATGCCATTGCCACCTATCGCACCACGCTCGGCGATCTGGGTTCGCTGTCGCTGATGGCGGGCTACAACTGGAACGACATCGACATCACCGGCCGGCGCACCACGCCGGGCAGCCTTGCACAGGTGCCGGGGATCGATCTGTTCGGCCGGCTCGAATCCCTGCGCATTGAGCGCGGGCAGCCCAAGGACCGCATCAATCTGGGCGCCGACTGGGAATGGGGCTGGCTGAGCACCACGGTCCGCGCCAACCGCTTCGGCGAGGTCTTCTCTGCCGGGGCAACCCCGATCAACGATCTGCTGCTGAAGCCGCGCTGGATCACCGATCTGGAAATCCGCCTCCGCCCTGAAGGCACCTTTGCTGACGGGCTGGAACTGGCGATCGGGGCGAACAACCTGTTCGACCAGTATCCGACCGTGAACCCTGTCGGCCGCGCCACCGATCCGGTGACCGGCCAGCCGGGCAACCTGTCGGTCAACAACTACTTCCTGCCGTTCTCGTCCTTCTCGCCTTTCGGCTTCAACGGACGCTTCCTCTACGGTCGGATCAGCTTCGTCTTCTGAGGCACACCAGCGCGCGGGCAGAGCACGCCTCTGCCCGCGCCTATCCTGTGTGCCGGATGTGAAGAAAATGGCGCGCCCGGCAGGACTCGAACCTGCTGCCTCAAGATTAGAAGTCTCGCGCTCTATCCAGATGAGCTACGGGCGCGCAATGCGGGGAGGCCAATAGCGCGCTTTTCGGCCCAAGGGAAACACGCTAACCCTCGCCGTGATGGAAAACACCACTTCGGCCGCGCCAGCCTCCGACCCAGCCGCCGCTTTTGACCGCGATCCTGCGGACGGGATCGTTGCCACTGCCCACGCGCCGGTCACGTTCCGTTATTACGATCTGGTAATGGCGAGCTTTGTCGCCATCCTGCTGCTGTCGAACATCATCGGCGCGGCCAAGCTGACCTTCGTGGATGTGCCCTTCTGGCCCGATGGCTGGTGGCCCGCGCCTGATGGCGTCTTCATCTATGGCGCAGGGATCCTGTTCTTCCCGCTGGGCTACGTGATCGGCGATGTGCTGACCGAAATCTACGGCTTTGCCAAGGCGCGCCGGGTGATCTGGGTGGGGACCGCGGCGCTGCTGTTCCTCGCCTTCATGTCCTATATCGTCACCGCCCTGCCCCCGTTCGGCGGGTGGGAGTGTGCCGCGAGTGGCTTTGGCGGCGAGCGCCCGGTCACATCCAGCACCGATCCGGCCATCCCCGGCGGGGCGATCTGCCAGATGACCTATGAAAGCGTGTTCGGCAGCACATGGCGCATTGTCGTTGCTTCGATCACCGCCTTCTGGGCAGGCGAATTCGTCAACGCCTTCGTGATGGCCAAGATGAAGGTCTGGACCAAGGGCCGCGCCCTGTGGACCCGGACGATCGGATCGACCTTTGTCGGGCAGGGTGTGGACAGCCTGATCTTCTACCCCGTCGCCTTCTACGGCATCTGGACGACAGAAGCGGTGCTGACCGTGATGGTCACCAACTGGGCGCTGAAGGTGGTATGGGAAGCGGTGCTGACGCCGGTGACCTATGCGGTGGTGAACCGCCTGAAGCGCGCCGAGGGCGTGGACCTTTACGACATCGAAACCGATTTCTCGCCCTTTGGCAGCGAGAAGGGTTGATGCGCTTGGGGCCACCTGCGGCGGCGCGGGCCTTCCATCCTACATCACGATTTCGGGCACCACATCGACCCGCCAAGTCAGCCCGAGCCGCCCGGCGAGCAGCTTCATGTCCTTCTCGGTCGGCTGACCGAACAGCGCCGCGTGGCTCTGCGCCAGTTGCAGCACCAGCACGCCGTCTTCAACCAGCAGGCGGCTGACTTCCAGCGAGCGCGCCGATTGCCCGCCCAGCCGCCGGGCGAGGCGCAGCGCGAGGCCCCAGCGCACCGCTTCCTCCAGCGCCTCATTGCTCGCCAGCGCCCGCACTTCGGGCGGCAGCGCCAATTGGTTGCCATTGGCCGCAATCGCCGCGGCCAGCATCGCGCGGCCCTTGCCGTCAATCCCGATCCAGCGCTTGTGCAGCGCCCAGTTGATCGCCTGAGGCAGGCGGATGTTCGGCTCGATCTGCATCCCTGCAAGGCCGAGCATTGTCGCCGCCATGCGCAGCCGCTCGCTACCATGTTCGCGCGCGGGCGCCGCATCCAGCGTCCATGCCGCCATCCGCGTCGCCAGCGTCGGCTGCGTGCCGCGTCCGCTGGCAAACACCGCCACCCCGGCCAGCAGCGGGTCCTGTGCGCGGGTGTGATCGGGCAGGCGGTCATAGAGCAGCCCTTCGCGCAGGCCCCACGACGAAAACACCACCGTGTGCGGTGCCAGCCGCGCCAGCAACGCTTGCAGCAGCACCGCGGCATCGGGGAGCTTTTCCGCCCGCATCGACGAAATCCGCTCACGCGCCTTCAGTCCCTCGCTCTCGCTCCCGGCGAGCGTCACGGCGAGCGCCTGCGCATCGCCTGCGTCGATCTCGAAACCGTGCGGATCGCTGAGCGGATAGCCCTTGGCGGCCATGGCATAGACCGCCATCGCCCGCCAGGTGCCGCCGACCAGATAGAGCGCGCCGTTATCGGTCGGCGCATTGGCCGACAGGTCCCAACCGGCCTTGCGGATCGCCTTGTCGAGCGATTTCCGCATCTCGCTGCGGGTCTTTCCGCGATGGTCGGGCAGGCGCAGCGTGCCGAGCGGCAGGGTGCTCGCCCCGGCGGTTTGCCCGCTGGCCACACGCACCAGTTCAAGGCTCCCGCCGCCAAGGTCCGCCACGATCCCGCGCGCATCGGGGAAAGCCCCGATCACGCCGTGGGCGCTGAGCAGCGCCTCCTCCTCGCCCGAAATCACGCGCGGCTTGAGGCCGATCCGGCGCAGTTCCTCGGTGAATTCCGCCCCGTTCGATGCATCGCGCACCGCAGCGGTGGCAACCGTTTCGATGTCCTTGATCCCGAGATCGGCAAGCACCAGCGCGAACCGCTTGAGCCCGCGCAGCGCCTGGGCCATCGCCTCGTCAGCAAGGCGGCCAGTGGCGGCAATTTCCCGGCCCAGCTTGGCGGTGACCTTTTCGTTGAGGATCACCGTGGGCGCGCGCATCGTGCCGCCATAGACGACAAGGCGCACCGTGTTCGATCCGATGTCGATGATCGCGCGCTCACCCGTGGTGCCGCCCAGCACCGCCTCACGCCCGTCGCGCCGCCATTTCCAGATCATGCCGCCGCCCCCCGGCGCAAGGTCAGCTTGGGCACCGCGCCAGCCTCCAGCGCCCCGCCTCGTCCGGACAGCGACGGGTTGGTCATGAAATAGCGGTGGCAGTTGAACGGCCGCGCACCGGGCTCGGTCTCGACGCGGGTGTAGCTGCCATCGGGATGCAGCCACCAGCTCTGCTCGCTGTCGAGCATGTTGGCGAGCAGCACCTGCTGGAGCACCTGATCGTGAACCGTGCGGTTCAATATGGGGATCAGCGTTTCGACCCGGCGATCGAGGTTGCGGCTCATCATGTCGGCCGATGCGATGAACACTGCGGCGTGGATGCTGGGCAGCGGGTGGCCATTGGCGAAGGCATAGATACGGCTGTGTTCGAGAAAGCGTCCGATCACGGACTTCACGCGGATGTTCTCGGAAAGGCCCGCGATGCCCGGACGAAGGCAGCAGATGCCGCGCACCACCAGTTCGACCTGCACGCCCGCATTGCTGGCCGCATAAAGCCGGTCGATTACGCCTTCATCGGTCAGCTGGTTGCACTTCATCCAGATCGCCGCAGGCTTGCCTTCCTGCGCATGGGCGATTTCCGTGTCGATCCGGGTGTAGATTTCCTCACGCAGATCGATCGGAGCAATGTGGATACGCTCCAATGCATGGGGTTCGACATAGCCGGTGACGAAGTTGAACATCTTGGCGACATCGCGCCCCAGCTTGGGATCGGCGGTAAAGAAGCTGAGATCGGTGTAAACGCGCGCGGTGACGGGGTGGTAATTGCCGGTGCCGAGGTGGCAATAGGTGCGGAACGTATCGCCTTCGCGCCGCACCACCATTGCGACCTTGGCGTGGGTCTTCCAGTCGGTGAAGCCATAGATCACCTGCACGCCCGCGCGTTCCAGCTTGCCGGCCCATTGCAGGTTCTGTTCTTCATCGAAACGGGCCTTCAACTCGACCACCGCCGTCACCGATTTGCCCGCCTCAGCCGCCTCGATCAGCGCGCCCACCACCGCCGATTGCGAGCCCGCGCGGTAAAGCGTCTGCTTGATCGCCACCACATCCGGATCGGCCGCGGCCTGACGGATGAAATCGACCACCACCTCGAAACTTTCATAGGGGTGGTGGACGATGATGTCCTTTTCGCGGATCGCCGAGAAGGCATCGCCGTCATGTTCGCGGATGCGTTCGGGAAAGCGCGGGGAATAGGCGTCGAACTTGAGGTCGGGCCGGTCCTCGCGGACGATTTCGGCAAGGCCATCCACCCCGATCACGCCATCGGTCTTGATCAGCGCGGCTTCATTGATGCCAAGCTGATCGAGCAGCAGGGCCTCGGCAGCGGGATCGAAATCCTCGTCGATTTCGAGCTGGATCACCTGCCCCCGGCGGCGGCGCTGGATGGCGCTGCGGAAGGTGCGCACGAGGTCTTCGGCCTCTTCGGCGATTTCAATGTCGCTGTCGCGCAGCACCCGGAACAACCCGTCGCCCTGCACCGTGAAGCCAGGGAACAGTTCGCCGGCGTAGCGCTGGATCAGCCGCGCGATCGAGATGTAAAGCGCGCCATTGGCCCCCGTCACCTCGTCCGGCACCCGCACGAAGCGGGGCAGCGCGCTGGGGATCAGCACCATTTCGATCAGCTGTTCACCGGTCGCATTGCGGGTCAGCGTGAACAGCAGGCCCAGCCCTTCGTTCTGCACGAAGGGAAAGGGGTGCGCCGGGTCCAGCGCCTGCGGGGTGATGATCGGCAGGATTTCATTCAAGAAATACCGCTTCAGCCACTTGTGCGCTTCGGAACTGACGCGTTCTTCATCGGCAACGTGAATGTCGACGCCGGCCAGCCCTTCGCGCAAGGAGCGCCAGATCGATTGCTGCATCGCGCTCAGTTCAGCAAGCTTCTCGCGGATCGCGGCAAGCTGCTGGGAGGGGCTGCGCCCGTCGATCGAGGGCGTATCGAGCCCGCGCTGCACTTGGCCCACAAGCCCGGCCACGCGGATCATCATGAATTCATCGAGATTGCTGCCGGAAATCGAAAGGAACCGCAGGCGCTCCAGCAGCGGATAGGCTTCGTTGCAGGCCTCGGCCAGCACGCGCTGGTTGAACTGGAGCCATGAAAGCTCGCGGTTGAAATAGGGGGATTCGTCCGGGCCCAGTTCGGCCATCTGCGTCGTGCCCGGGCTGCCGGGCGCGGGGTCTGTGCCGATCGGTGAGGTCCTCATCGCTATCCTGTTCCGGGCGCCGCGTGTGCCGCGCCATGTCCGCTTCCCTTCGCGATGTAAATCAGGAAGCCGGGCTTGTCACACCAATGTCAGGGCGCGGGAGTTACACCAGATCGCGGCTGTCCGATATGGCGGCAATCCCCCGCTTGCCGTTGGCATCGCGGCCCAGTTGCACGATCACATCGATCACGCTCGCGGCATAGGCGATGGTGTCCGCACGGGTCAGGCCAATGCCGGTCTGCATCACCATCAGCGACAATTGTTCAAGCGCGCCGCGCAGGGAATTGGCGTGGATCGTCGAAAAGCTCCCCGGATGCCCGGTGTTGATCGCACGCAGGAAGCTGACGCTCTCCGCCCCGCGCAATTCACCCAGCACGATGCGATCGGGACGCAGGCGCAGAGCGGCTTGCAGCAATTCGTTGGCGGTGACCTTGGCCTCGCCCAGCTCACCCTTCACCGCCACGAGGCCGACCGCGTTGGCGCCGGGGAACTTCAATTCGGGCGTATCCTCAACCAGCACCACGCGTTCTTCGGGCGGAATTTCGCCGAGCATCGCGTTGAGGAAGGTGGTCTTGCCGGTGCTGGTGCCGCCGGAAATCAGAATCGTGCGGCGCGCCCGGATCGCGGCGCGCAGGTAGGCGACCGGCTGCGCCTGCGGATCGGGCATGGCCACGGGCGCTGGCCCGGCGAGCGGCCCGGCGTCATAGGCGTCGAGCGGCAGGTCCAACCGGCGGTGGCGGCGGATCGCCATCACCCAGTGCCGCCTTGCCGCGGGCGGCCCGCAGAACTGCACGCGCGCCCCATCGGGCAAGGTCGCGCCCAGCAACGGATGCTCCCGGTTGATCCCCTGATGCGAAACGCGGGCGACCTGTTCAGCGAGGCGCTGCACCAGCCGGTCATCGATCTCCGGAGTCTCGATGCGCTGCATGCCGGGCTGCGCGGCATCCTCGATCCACACCTCGCCCGGACGATTGACCATGATCTCGGTCACGGTGTCGCGGTCCAGCCAGCGGCGGAACGGCGCAAGATAGGCGTCGAGATAGACGCTCCGTTCCGCCGTGAGCGGCGCCTCTCCTTCTCCGATCCGGTGAACGTCAGCGCTCACGCCGTTCAGCCGCCAACCGCGCTGAAATCGAGATCGCGTGCGGTGAAGACGCGGATCGGCTCACCCATGCGCACGCGGATCGTGGGGCTGATCTGGCCCTGCGATTGGACGGCCGAATTGGCCGCGCCCTGCGCTCCGCCGGCCACGATCACGCCGCCCACGCCGCCCGTCGCAATCGCGCCAAGCCCGCCGACGACCGAAAGCAGAAGCCCCGAGCCGAACCGCTTGAAGAAGTGGCTGTTGACATCACCCTCCAGCCCCGTCGCCCCGTCAAACCCGACCGCGGGCGAGGCCAGGCTCACCGAAACGCCATCGGGCCGGATCAGCCGCGTCCAGATCACATAGGCGCGGCGCTGGCCCTGCTGCACCCCGGCCTGATACTGTCCGACGAGGCGCGAGGAGCGCGGGATCAGCACGCGCTTCCCATCGAAGCTCCGCACATCCTGGCTTACCACCGCGCGCACGAAGCCCGGCACATCGGTGTTGATCGCGGTTTCGAGGATCGCGGGGATCAGCGTGCCCTCGGTCACAGTGGTCGAAGGGCTGGTCATGGCCCGGGCCTGTGCCGGCGCGCCCCCGACCCCGCCGACGCGGGCGGCAAAATCCCCTGCCCCGCCTGTCCCGGCCACCGCCCCCGGCATGCCCGGCGGCACACCGACCGGCGCTTCGGCCACGCGGATGCCGCGTGCGGTGCTCGCATCATAGGCCAGCACCGGGCTGTTATAGGGATTGACCACCGCCTGCGGCATGATCGCGGGATTGGCAGAATAGACCGGCGCGGGCGCGGGATCGGGTTGCAACGCGACCGGGGCGGCAGCGGCCTGCGCCGGATCGACCGGCTGCACGCTGGCGGGCGCGGCGGCGGGCGGGGTGACGGCGGGATTGCCGATCCCCTGCGGCGCAGGCTGGCGTGCAGCGCTCATCGCCCAGAAGGTCACCGCGCCCAGCAGGCCGACCACCGCGACCCCGGCGGCCATCTGGAACCCGTCACCCTTGGCCTTGCGGTCAGTGACAGCGGGGAAGGCAGCGCGGCTGGCCAGATCGATGATTTCAGCGGATTCGCGCTCACGCGGATCGGCGGCATCCCCGCCCTCGCCCTTCTTCGGCGGCAGTCGCATGGCCAGACGCATCAGTTGGACTCCCTCTGGGATGTGGGCGCATCAAGGCTCGCCTGCCGCGCCTTGGCGGGCATCGGGCCGGTGTTGGTGAGCGTTGCCGTGTCGCGGCCCGACCGCAGGATGATCCGCGTGGGCACGCCGTCCACCACCACGGTATCGCCCCGGGTGGTGTAGTTGACCGGGCCCTCGGTCCCTTCCGCATCAAGGATCAGGATCGCCGGGATCGGGGTGCCGGCGGGCCAGCGGAGGAACACCGCATCGCCATCGTCATAGGTGCGCTCGGGCAGCAGGGACGGCGTTCCGGCGCTGGCCCAGGCGAAGTTGAGGCTGGCTGGATCGGCGGGGGCTTCCCCCGAAGCGGCAAGCGCGGGGGCGGCAGCCGCGCGGGCGGCCTGCGCCTCGGCCTCGGCCAGGGCGGCAAGGCGCGCTTCCTCGGCGGCCTTTTCCAGCTCGGGATAGCGGAATTGCAGCACGTAAAGTGCTGAATTTCTGGGCGATGCCACCAGATCGAACAGATAGGTGCGCTTGTCGGTCACCACTGTCATGTTGGTCCGCGCGGCGGGCTCCAGCGGCTTTACGAACAGGATCGTCTGCGCCTTGTTGGGCTGCACCTGCCATGCGGCGGAATCCCCGATCGCCACATTCTCGATCAGCTCGTCCGGCGCGAACTTGATCGTTGTCTGGACCTTCACCATGCCATCGATGCGGACCACGGCATTCTCATCGAACACCAGTGTTTTCAGGCGATTGTCCTGCGCCGCCAGCGGGGCTGCAAGGATCAGGGCGAGGCTCGCGAGGAGCATGGGCCGGGTCATTGGCCGGGTCATTGATAACTCTCCGTCGGAGGCGTCTTGGGCGTCGGCGCGGGGGTGCCAGAGGATGCGGCGGAGCGAAAGCGGTTGCCGATCCCGCGGGTGCGGCCCGTCGCGGGGGCCAGCGGGCCGGCATTGCCGCTCCCCCCGCTTTCGATCACCACCCGCGTTTCACGTGAAACACCGCCCGCAGGGCCAGTGTCATTGGCGGCAAGCCGGGTCTGGACGGGGTCTAGAGGGGGTCTGGAGGGGATCAAGACGCCCCCAAGCGCCGCCACAGGAACAGCACGCGGCGCGCCTGCGGGCACTGGCTGCGGCACAGGAACGGGGCGCGGCGGATCGATGGCACGTTCGCGCCCCTTATCCGAGGGCGCCAGCCCGAACACCTGCCAGCCTGACACCATCGTGCCCGCCACCTTCAGCACGATCAGCATCAGCGCCACATGCACCGCGCCGATCAGGAAGAACGCCATCGCGGCCTGCTGGTCGATCTGCCCGGGCACCCGCACCAGCGCGGCCAGCACCGGCACCGACATCTCCAGCATGATCGAACCGCCCAGCACCGCAAACAGCGGGGCCAGCGCCATCATCACCAGCCCCTTGAGCCAGCCGGTGAACAGCCCGCGCGTGCCTTCGAACAGGGCCAGCACCACGAAGATCGGCCCCACCGCCAGCAGCAGCGCCAGCGCGATCCGCGCCGTCACCAGCAGGCCGACCGTGCCGAGCAGCAGCAGCATCGCGCCGATCCACATCATTCCCGGAGGCGAGAAGGCGCTGATATCCTTGGTATCCCCGCTCGCCTGCTGGATGGCGAGGAACACCACATCCAGCTTCTGCGCGAACACCCCCGTCGCGCTTTCGCCGCGCACGCCTGTCAGGATGCCCGCGATCTGATCCGGCCCGCCGATGAAGATGTTGTAGAACACCGCCGAAAACGCCACGAAACTGGTCGCAAAGGTCAGCACCAGCCCCAGCGTCATCATCTTGGGTATCAGCACCCGCACCGACAGGTTCGACCGGCCCAGCATCAGCGAAATGCCGAAGAAACCGACATAGAGCCCCAGCAGGATGGTCAGCGCGAAGGCCAGCTGGCCTTCCGTGCCGAACAGCCGGTTGAACGCCTGTTCGCTCACCCCGCTGGCGATGCAATCGACCGCCGAGAGCGCCGCCGAAACGCCGGTGCCCATGGCCTGTGCGGCTGTATCGCAAGACGCGGTCATTCCGCCGCCTGCCACAAGGGATCATCGCCCGCCTCGCCCGGACCTTCCGGCCACGCCCTGCCGGTGAGCGGCGGATACCAGGCGGACGGCGCATCGCCCACCGCCTCGCGCAGCAGATCGAGCCGGCGCACCGCGCTTTCGCGGCCCGACAGGATGGTCAGCACCTCCGGCGCGCCCGACAGGTCGAGGCGGACGACCACAGAAGCATCGGGCTGGCGCACCAGAAAGGCGCGGCTGTGCGCAGGGAGCGAGCGGATCACCGAAAATTCCTGCGGCGTCAGGCCGAAGCCATCGCAGTAATCTTCGGGCCGGGCGCGGCTGTTGGGCATGAACACCATTGTCGCGGTCTGTTCGACCAGCGCGGTGGAAATCTTGCTGTCCAGCGCATCGCGCGCCGATTGCGTGGCAAAGCCGACCAGCGCGTTGCGTTTGCGCAGGGTTTTCAACCAATCGCGGATGCGCGCGGCGAACACTTCGTCATCCAGCGCCTTCCAGCCTTCATCGATGAGGATCATGGTCGGCTGCCCATCGAGCCGTTCATCGATGCGGTGGAACAGATACATCATGGTCGGCGTGCGCAGGCGCGGGTTTTCGAGCAGCGCGGTCATGTCGAAGCCGAGCACGCGGGTTTCCAGATCGAGCCGGTCACGTTCATTATCGAACAGCCAGCTATGTTCGCCCTCCCCGATCCATGCGGCGAGACGATCGGCCAGATCGCCCGGCGTCGGGCGGCGGGTGCCGGACAGCAGCTCCTTGAAATGCCGCAACCGCCGCAGGCTGGCCGCATTGGCATAGGTCGCATCGACCGCTGCGCTGATGGTGGCGAATTCCTCCGGCCCCTCGGCCTTCAGCAGCACGCCCAGCCAGTCGCGCAGGAAAGCGCGATTGGCTGGCGTATCGGGCAGGCTGAGCGGGTTGAAGCCGGTGGGCTGGCCGGGGCTGATCCTGTCATACCGCCCGCCGATCCCGCGAATGAACAGCTCCGCCCCGCGATCCTTGTCGAACAGGATGGTGCGCGGTTTGAACTTCTGGGCTTGCGCGGCAAGGAAGTTCATCACCACGGTCTTGCCCGAACCGCTCGGCCCGATGACGCTGAAATTGCCGAGATCACCGTGGTGGAAATTGAAGAAGAACGGGGTGGCGCTGGTGGTTTCCAGCAGGGTCACGGCATCGCCCCAGTGATTGCCGCTCGCCTGCCCCAGCGCAAAGCCGTGGAAGCTCCCGAAACCCGCCATGTTGGCGGACGAGATCAGCGCACGGCGCACGATATATTCCTCGTTCCCCGGGAACTGCGCCCAGAAGGCGGGTTCAAGATTGGTATCCTCGCGCACCGCAATCGCGCCCGTATCGGCAAGCGCGGCGGCGCAAGCGGCCATCGCATCGTCCAGCGCGGGAAGCGTGGCGGCGCGCACCAGCACGGTGAGGTGATGATCGCCAAAGCCCACCGCCCCGTTGCCCAGCGCATCGCGCGCGGCCAGCATGTCGGCGCGTTCCGCGGCGGCTTCCTCGTCCACCGAGCGCGAACGGCGCAGCGCAAGGTCGATCCGTTCCTTGGCGGTGGTGCGCTCGTTGGGGGCGTAGCTTTCGGTGACGACCATCTCGAACGGCAGGCGCAGCAGATTGTCGAGCAGGCCGGGGCTTGTGGCTTCGGGATAATCCTTAAGGCCAAGGATCGCGGCGAAATCGGGGGCGGCGCTGCCCCGCAGTTCCATCGCATCAAGCCCGAAACTGGCGCGGCGATAGGGCAGCATGTGGCCGATATCGGTTTCAGGCGAAGGGCGGCGCACCGGGCGCATTTCGCCGTTATAGAGCGCGCTGAGCAGCTCCAGCATTTCCGAATTGGTGCCGCTTGCACCGGGGGCCTGATAATCCCCCAGCACCGCCGCGCCATAATTCTGCAAGCTGGCAACAAGACCGGTGATCGCGGCTTTCAGCGAGCGCAGGTCCTTGGGGTCAGCCTCATGCTCGTCAGCGCGGGCGCGGCTGAACATCTTCGACAGGCGTTCGGGCAGCCCCGTCTTGCCGCGTGCGGGGCGGCGGATCAGGGTCACGAACTGATCGTTGATGAACAGCGATCCGCCGGCCAGCCGCTGCTTCCAGCGCGCATCGATGTGCCGGCTGAGCGGATCGGGGAATTCCGCATCCAGCTCCACCTCCACCCGGCGGCGGATGACATGGTGATACAGCACGAAGCGCGCATCGAGGGTGCTGCGCAGCATCACCTCACGCGTGGCGGCATGGGCGTTCAAGGCATCGCTGTCCTCGGTCTCGAACAGCAGGCCGGGGATCTGGATGGCGCTCATCACGCTGCCATCGCGCAGCAGCACGGTGCTTTCATCGATCAGCCGGGCATAGGGCAGGCGGTCGCCGACCCTGGCTTCCTTCGCGCTCCACGCGGCAGCGCCGATCCATTTACGGGGCATAGGAATTGCACCCCCACCGCTTGAAATTGGGCACTCGCGGGCACTTGGAAACCTTGATGATCCACAGATCGAAGATGCGCGGTTCGCGCAGGGATGCGAAGTAGCCGATCACGTGCATCACCGCAGGCACAGGCAGGATCCACCAGCTTTTCAGGATCAGGAAAGCGATCGTCGTCACCATCAGGTTGATGATGAAGAAGTTCATCGTCACGCCGGCGA
>VFQM010000495.1_pt1 | contig 43220 bp, 41 predicted proteins | sample 3512391 | NCBI WGS metagenome assembly VFQM01 (sample SAMN10412369, study PRJNA504923) | tailings metagenome | isolation source: Replicate 1 from Balatoc abandoned mine | place: Philippines
TGCTGTGCGGATGGCCGAACTGGCGCTGGTGGGTCGAAACGCCGAGAACCGCGACGCGAGAGCGGCGCGGCCGTAGCTTGCGCCACAAGCCGGTGCTTTCCGTCAGCAACACGCCAGCAACGAGCCCGGACGCTGTCCCGTTTCGCGACTATTCCACACAAAATGTGGGGAATGAACAAATGAGTACTACTCACCTGTAAGTCGTTTCATTCTAATAGATTAATAGTGCTATCTGTGCGCCGCATTGCCCGCCGAATCGTTTTTATCCACACGCTGCTGCTCCCGATTGTCGGATGCGGTGGCGGCAACGCCGATGTGCAAGCCAATCAAGCATTTCGGGTCGCCCTCCTCACCCCCGGTCCCATCTCCGACCAGTCGTGGAACGCCTCCGCGTACGAAGGGCTGATGCGGGTGCGCGATTCGCTCTCGGCCGACGTGCGGCACGTGCAGACGCGGACTCCGGCGGAGTTCGAGGAGAACTTTCGGCAGTACGGCGCCAGCGGCTTCTCACTCGTGATTGGCCACGGCTTTGAGTTTCAGGACGCGGCGCAGCGCGTCGGGCCCGAGTTTCCCAAGACGATTTTCGCCACCACCGGTGGTACCGGCACGGCCGCGAACGTGGCCGCGATGAGCTTTGCGTTCGACGAGCCATCGTACCTAGCCGGAATGGCCGCCGCTGCCGTCTCGCGCCGCAACGTGCTCGCCGTCATCGGCGGCACGGAACTCCCGCCCGTGCGCGCGAGCTTCGACGCCTTCACGGCGGGCGCGAAGTCCGTGAAGCCTGACATCGCCGTGCTCACGGCCTTCATCGGCAACTGGGATGATGCCGGCGCCGGCAAGGAGCAGGCGTTGGCGATGATCGCGCGCGGTGCCGACGTGATCTTCCAGAATGCCGACGCCGCCGGGCAGGGCATCTTCCAGGCGGCCCGCGAGTCGCGCGGCGTCTGGATCGTCGGATCGAACGCCGACCAGAACGGCGTCGCGCCGGAGGTCACCCTGGGTTCGGTCGTCATCGACGTTCCGCACGCCTTCCTGCTGCTCGCGCGCGAAGTGCAGGCGGGGAGCTTCGCGCCGCGGGTGATTCGCTTCGGCAGCGCCTCGGATGTGGTGCGCTGGGTGCCGAACCCCGCCGTCTCCGTCGTGCCGGCGGCGACGCAGGCGCGCATCGATTCCGTGCGCGCCGCCTTCATCGCCGGGACGGGTCCGGCGCTCGCCGTCGCCCGATGACCGCGGCGCTGGGCGACATCGCCGCGTACCTGGAGTCGCTGCTCGCGATCTCCAGCACGCCCGACTATCCGCCGGCGCTCAATGGCGTCCAGGTCGGGCATCGCGGTCCGGTGCGGCGCATCGCCGCCGCCGTCGATGCCTCGCAGCGCACGATCGCGATGGCCGCGGCGGCGGACGCGAACCTGCTCCTCGTCCACCACGGCTTGTTCTGGAGCGGGCTCCGTCCGCTCACGGGCCCGCACGAAACGCGCATCCGCACGCTCTTCGCGCACGACATCGCGGTGTACAGCGCGCACCTGCCGCTCGACGCGCATTACACCTTCGGCAACTCGACGCTCTTGGCCAAGGCCTTGGGCCTCACGGTGACCGCCGGCTTCGCCAAGTATCAGCACATCCATTGCGGCGTGCGCGGCGAAGACGATCTCGACACGCAAGTGCTCGCGTCGCGCGTGCGTGACTGGGCGGCCCCATTGGGGCATCACACCGTGGTGTCGCCGATTCCCGCCGGGCATCGCACGCGGCGCTGGGCGATCTGTTCGGGATCGGGCGCCCAGGTCGAGACCCTGCGCGAGGCCTACGGCAGCGGCGTGGACACGCTGATCGTCGGCGAGGGGCCGCACTGGAGCGCCGTCGAAGCCGAGGAATCGGGCCTGGTCATCATCTACGCCGGCCACTACGCGACGGAGACGCTCGGCGTGCGCGCGTTGGCCGAGCACCTCGGCGAGCACTTCGCGCTGCCGTGGGAATTCCTGCACGCGCCGACCGGCCTGTGAGCGCCTTCGCGCTCACGCTCGAGAACATCCGGAAGGCGTTCGGCCCGACCGTCGCGCTGGACGGCGCCTCCTGCGCCGTGCGGCCGGGCAGCGTGCACGCGCTGCTCGGTGAGAATGGGGCGGGCAAGACGACGCTGATGCGCGTGGCGTTCGGAATGCTGCAGGCCGATGCTGGCGTGATGCATCGCGACGGCCGGCCGCTGCGCCTGGCCTCCGAGCGCGAGGCGATCGCCGCCGGCATCGGAATGGTGCACCAACACTTCGAGCTCGTGCCGGCGTTCACCGTCGCGGAGAATGCCGCACTCGGTGGGCACGGGCGCTTCGACGCGCGCACCACGGCGCGGCGTGTGCGCGAACTCGCGGAGGCCACGGGGCTCGGCATCGACCCCGAGGCGCGCGTCGCAGATCTCCCCGTGGGCGCGCAGCAGCGCGCGGAGATCCTGCGCGCCCTCGCACACGATGCGCAGGTGCTGATCCTCGACGAACCCACCGCCGTGCTGACGCCGCGCGAGAGCGAGGAGCTCTACGCGTGGATGCGACGCTTCGCCGCGGGTGGCGGCAGTGTCGTGCTGATCACGCACAAGCTCAGCGAGGCCTTGGCGGTCGCGGACGACGTGACCGTGCTGCGGCGTGGCCGCAGCGTCCTGCAGGGCGCCACTCGCGTGCTCGACGCGCAAGACGTCGTGGACGTCATCGTCGGCGAGCGGCTGGCCCGTGACCACGCGGCTCCGTTGCCGCCGTCCACCGGCGAGGTGTTGCTGTCGCTGCGCGCGGCCAGCGTGGTCGATGCGCGCGGCGTGACGCGCCTCCATCCTTGCGACCTCGTCGTCCGGCGCGGCGAGGTGCTCGGCGTGCTTGGCGTCGAGGGTGCGGGGCAGCGCGAGCTGCTGCGCCTGCTCGCCGGGCGCCTCACGCCGACTTCGGGCGAGATCCTGCGGCCGTCACGCGTGGGCTTCGTGCCGGAGGATCGCCTGCGCGATGCGGTGATACCCGACTTCACGCTGGCGGAGAACCGCGCGTTGGCGGATGCCGGCTCGCGACGCGGGCTGATGGACTGGCGCGCCGAGGCGACCGCCGCGGACGCGATCATCAAGTCCTACGACGTGCGCGCCCCGGGCGCCTCTGCGCCGATGCGCGCGCTCTCCGGTGGCAACCAGCAACGATTCGTCGTCGGGCGCGAGCGGGAGGTGGCACCGGACGCGCTGGTGGCCGAGAATCCCACGCGCGGACTCGACGTGCGCGCGACGGCCCGCGTGCTGGCGTCGATCCGCGCCCTCGCACAGGACGAGCGGGGCGCGGCGGTCGTGTACTCGACGGACCTCGACGAGATCCTCGCGCTCACACAGCGCGTGGTCGTCTGCTACGCCGGGCGACTGCGTGAGGTGCCGGCGCCGGACGATCCGCAGGACCGCACGCCGTACTCGCGCGCGTTGGTGGGAGCGGAGCCGTGAGCGAGGCCTTGCTCGCGTTCTGGGATGGCGCGTTCGGGTCGTCGTACGCGTTCTGGTCGGCGACGCTGGTGCGCGCGACGCCCCTGCTGCTCGTGGGGCTGGCTGTCGCCCTCGCCTTTCGCGGCGGCGTGCTCAACATCGGAGCGGAAGGCCAGCTGATCCTCGGCGCGATCGCCGCATCGGCGGTGGCGCTGCGGCTTCCGCAGACGCCCGCACTGCCGTTGATCGCATTGATGATTGTCGCCGGCGCACTCGCCGGCGGCCTCTGGGCAGGCATCGCGGCCTGGCTGCGCCAGCGCTTCGGCGTGCTGGAGGTGATCAGCACGATAATGCTCAACTTCGTCGCCGCGGCGTTGATCGGATGGATCGTGCGTGGACCGCTGCAGGAGCCGACGGGCGTGTACCCGATGTCGGAGAGCTTCGCGGTCGCGGCGCGCTGGCCCTTCCTGCTTGGCGGCCAGCGCCTGCATCTCGGCTTCGTGCTCGGACTGCTTGCGGCCGGCGGCTTGGCGTTCGTGCTGGCACGCACGGCGGCCGGGTTCCGCGTGCGCGCGTTGGGCGCGAGCCCCACCGCCGCAGAAAGCGCCGGCGGCGTATCGGCGAGCCGCGTGTCGGCGCGGGTGTTCGTCGCGAGCGGAATGCTGGCGGGACTCGCCGGTGCGTCCGAGGTGGGCGGTGTGACCTGGGCGCTGTATGAAGGCATCTCGCCGGGCTACGGCTACACCGCCATCGCCGTGGCGCTCCTCGCACGGCTCGATCCGCGCTGGGTGGTGGTGACGGCGATCTTCTTCGGCGCGCTCGAGGCCGGCGGCGCCGCGATGCAGCGCGAGGCGGGAGTGCCGGCGATGGCCGTGCAGATCGTGACCGCGACGCTGCTGCTTGCGGTGCTCGCCGCCGCGCGCTGGCGCGACGCGCGGCGTGCAGAAGGGGCGGGCTGATGCTCGAGCTGTTCCTGATTCCATTCCTCGAGGCGACCGTGCGCACGGCGACGCCCTTGGCGTTCGCGGCGCTCGGGGAACTCGTCGCCGAACGCGCCGGCGTCATCAACCTCGGCCTCGAAGGGACGATCATCGCCGGATGCCTGGGCGGCACGGCGGCAGCCATCGTCGGCGGAGGCGCGATCGGCTATGTGGGAGCGGCTGCGGCCGGCGTCGCGATGGCCGCGCTGTTCGCGCTGTTCACCGTGCGCATCGGCACCGACCAGATCATCACGGGAACGGCCTTCACGCTCTTGGGGCTCGGCCTCACGGGCACCTTGTTCCGGATGTTGCCGGAAACCTTCGGCGCCGGCGTCGCGCTGCCGACGACGGGCCCGTGGGCCGTGCCACTCCTCTCGGAGATTCCGCTGCTCGGGCGCGTGCTCTTCACGCAGCCGATTCCCACCTACGCGCTGTATGGCCTGGTGCCTGCGCTCGCGTGGTGGATGCGGCGCACGCACGCCGGCCTCGCCTTGCGTGCGGTGGGCGAGTCGCCGGATGCCGCCGCCGCCGCGGGCCTCGCGCCGCAGCGCATCCGCACCGCGGCGATCCTCTTCAGCGGAATGATGGGCGGCCTCTGCGGTGGCACGCTGGTGCTCGCGCAGGTCGGCGCGTTCAACGAGCATATGAGCGCCGGACGCGGGTTCATCGCGATCGCCATTGTCGTGCTCGGGCGCTGGACCGCGTGGGGGACGGCCGCCGCCGCCGCGGTGTTCGGCGCGGCGTTCGCGCTGCAGTTCTTTGCGCAGACGCTGGGGCTCGGCATCCCGTACCAGGCATTCCTGGCGATTCCCTACCTGCTCACATTGCTGCTGCTCGCGGCGCTGCGCGGACGGGCGATGGCCCCGGCGCACCTCGGACGTTAGCGCGTGCGCGGCGCGGTGCCGGCGTCGTCGCGACGCGGCGGGAGATAGGGTCCGCCGAGATCCCAATGCCAGGCGTCGCGGCGTTCACCGCTGCGCGGGTCCTTGAGCGGATGGTATTGCAGGCGCTCCGCCGGGATGCCGACGCGCTCGCCCCAGGCGAGCAGCCGCTCGCGGTCGGTCGACACCAAGTGCGCCATCGGGCGACCCAGCCAGATATGGCGGTGCAACCAGAGGCCGCCGTCCATCGCGAAGATCATCCCGTCGCGACGCTTGTCGAACTCCAGCCACTCGGCGAGCAGGGCCGCCGCATCGCGGGGCGGCGGAATCGGCGGCAGGCGAAACGCGCGCGACGCGCGCGATTCGCTCACCGACAGGTCACGACGCCTTCCGGGTCGCCAGGCACAGGCGGCGTCGGTACGAAGCCCGCGAAGATCGTACAGGTGAGCGGATAGGACTGCGGGTGCGTGGCGCGCGCGGACCATCCGCCTTGCGTCGCGTCGAGGATCGTCAGCTGCACGCCGGGCGATCCCTTCAAGGTGAGCGCCGCCGTATCCGTCGTGTACCAGGAGTGCTCGTGGAAGTACGCTTCCTGCGCACTCGCGAGGTTGCGCAGGTCCGCCCGCAGCGACGCGGCATTCGCCTTGCCCTTGGTGGCCATAAACTTGGGAACCGCGATAGCCGCCAAGATACCGATGATCACGACAACGATCAGCAGCTCGATGAGCGTGAAGCCACGTGGCGTGGGGCGATCGTGCACGGGTGTGGGGCGCGAGAGGGTGCGGTTCGTCTCGAAAGTGACGCGTATCACGTCCAAACGTGACACGACCGAGGCGGTTAGCAAGACAGGGTTACGGGGTGGCAAGGGAAAGGCCAGACTGCAGCCGGACTTCCAAGCCGTTCGCCCGCAAAGATTTAGCCTCCGATTCCTCCCGCCGCCAGTCGCCCGGGGCGTGGCTTCCTTCGGCATCCGACGCATCCTGCAACGGCGTCGCGCTTTCGGACGCTGTCGCTAAGCCTTGGCCACCAGCCAGTTCTCGCCGCTGCCGATGTCGACCACCAGCGGCACGCGCAGCGCCACCGCTGACGTCATCTCGCGATCGACCAGCGTGCGCAACGCGGCCTCTTCCGCCGGCGGGCACTCGAACACGAGTTCGTCGTGCACCTGCAGCAACATCTTGGCCGCGAGGCCTTCGCCAAGGAGCGCCGCGTGGATGCGAATCATCGCGACCTTGATGAGGTCGGCGGCCGAGCCTTGGATGGGCGAGTTCTGCGCCAACCGCTCGCCGAAGGCGCGCGTGTTGAAGTTGCGGTCCTTGATCTCCGGGATGTAGCGCCGCCGCTTGAAGATGGTCTCGACGTAGCCGCGCTCTCGCGCCTCGGCCACCGACCCATCGAGCCATTGGCGCACGCCGGCGAAACGCTCGAAGTACGTCTCGATGAACGCCTTCGCCTCGGCGTGCTCGATCTTCAGCTGGCGCGAAAGCGCGTGCGCGCCCTGGCCATAGATGGTCGCGAAGTTGATGGTCTTCGCGCGCGCGCGCATCTCGCCGGTGACGTCTTCGAGCGCGACGCCGAAGATCACGCTCGCCGTCTGCCGATGGATGTCGCCACCGGCCTGGAAGGCCGCGACGAAGGCCGGGTCGCCGCTCAGGTGCGCGAGCAGGCGCAGCTCGATCTGCGAGTAGTCGGCGGCGACGAGCTTCCAGCCGTCGCGCGGAATGAAGCCGCGGCGGATGTCTTTGCCCAGCTCGCGGCGAATCGGGATGTTCTGGAGGTTCGGATCGTGCGAGGCGAGGCGCCCCGTGCTCGCGACCGTCTGCGCGTACGAGGTGTGCAGCCGGCCCGTGTGTGGGTTCACGAGCGCGGGAAGCGTGTCGAGGTAGGTGCTCTCGAGCTTCGCGAGCTCGCGATACTCCATCAACAATTGCGGCAGCGCGTGGCCTTCGTCGGCGAGCTCCTGCAGCACGCTCGCGTCGGTGCTGGGCCCGGTGGCGGTCTTCTTCTTGATGGGCAGGCCCATCTTCTCGAAGAGGATCGTGCGCAGCTGCGGGTTACTGTTGATGTTGAAGCTCTCGCCGGCCTCGGCGTGGATCTGCTTCTCGAGGTCGAGGCGCGCCGCCTCGAAGCGCGTCTTGAGCGAGCGGAACCAGGGCAGGTCGATGGCGATGCCCGTCCACTCCATCTCGGCCAGCACATCGACCAAGGGGAGCTCCACGTCGTGCAGGAGCGCCGCCGCGTCCAGCTCGGCCAAGCGCGGCACGAAGAGCTCGCGTAGGCGCAGCGCGATGTCGCTGTCGGCGCAGGAGTAGTCGCGCGCGGCGACGATGGGCACTTCGTCGAAGGGCATCTCCTGCTTGCCCTTGCCGCAGAGTTCGTCGTAGCCGGTCATCGCGACGCCGAGGAACTCGACGGCCAACGCATCGATGCCGTGCGAGCGGCGCGAGGGATCGAGCACGTAACTCGCGAGCATCGAGTCGAAGTCCACCCCACGGAGCGTGATGCCGGCGCGGCGGAGCACGAGCAGGTCGTACTTCACGTTGTGGGCGGTCTTCTTGACCGACGGGTCCTCGAGCAGCGCGCGCAGCGGCGCCATCGCGTCGCTGGCCAGCGGCGGGAGGTTCACCACGGGCTGCGGCCCTTCGGCGAGCAGGCGCGCGGCGATGCTCGCCGGCGCGGCACCGGACTTCGCCTTTGTGGGGACGGGTGCGTCGCCGAGCGCGAGACCGCCCTGCGCGCTGCCGGGTTCGCGATGGGCGAAGGGGAGGTACCAGGCCTTGCCCGGCGCGGTCGCCACGGAAATCGACACGAGATTGGCGCGCATCGGCGTGATGATCGGCGGTGCGCCGGCGTCGAGCACGGTTTCCGTGTCCACGGCGATCACACCCGCCGCACGCGCTTCGGCGATCATCTCCTGCACCAACGCGACCGTGTCGGCCACGCGATAGTCCGTGGGCACGGGTGCCGGCGTGCCCGGCACCGACGCGCGCGCGTTGCGCGCGCTGACCATATGCGCTTCGTCGGCGATCGCGGACTCGGTGCTGCGCTCGAGCGCGGCGCTCGGGGCGGCACCTGAAGCCTCGGCGTTCACCGCGGCGGCGCGCGCGGCGCTGTTGAATTCGAGCTCGACGAAGAGGTCGCGCAGGGCGGCCCAGTCCGGCGGGTCGAGCGTCAGCGACGAGAGATCCAGGGTCATCGGCAGGTCGCGCTTGAGCGTGACGAGCTCCTTGGAGAGCCGCGCCTCGGCCTCGAAGTTCTTCAGCGCGTTGCGTGCGCGGGTCGGTTCGATCTCATCGACGTGCGCGAGCATATTCTCGACGGTGCCCCACTTCTCGATCAGCGCGAGCGCGCCCTTGTCGCCGATGCCCTTCACGCCGGGCACGTTGTCGGCGGTATCGCCGACGAGCGCGAGGTAGTCGATGACGCGCTCGGCGGGGACGCCGAGGCGTTCGTGCGCGTTCTCGAGGCCGTACCACTTCTCGGTGGTGCGGCCCGGCGGCCCGTGCCAGGGATTGAGCACCCAGACGCCCTGCTCGACGAGCTGCAGCAGGTCCTTGTCGCCGGAGACCACGCAGACCTCGAGCCCCGCCGCGACGCCCTGCGGTGCGAGCGTCGCGATCACGTCATCCGCTTCGAAACCGTCGAGCTCGAGCGTCGGAATCCGGTACGCCGCGAGCAGCTGATGCACGCGCTCGACGCCCGTGTCGAAATCCTGCTGCTCCTCCTCCGGCAGCGCGACGCGGTTCGCCTTGTACGCCTCAAGCAGTTCCTCGCGACCGGATGACCCGGCGTCGTTCACCCACCCGAGGTATTCCGGCTTGTGCTTCTCGATGAGGCGTCGGAGGAACTCACTGACGCCCTTGGCCATCCCCGTGTTCTCACCGCGCGCATTGCGCAGGGGCGCGCCGCCACCGAGGGCGTGGAAGGAGCGGTAGATCAACGCATAGCCGTCGATCAGGTACAGGCGCGGGCGTCCGGGTGTGCTCATACGGGTAAGCTATCGAAGGCCAAGGAGCGTGGCGGCCAGCGCGACGGCGCCGCCCACGCGAAGGTTGTCGTCGAGCCGAAGTCGCGGGCGCTCCGCGGCAGCCGCGACGAGGCCGAGTGCGGCCGCGACCGTGGGCGTGGCAGCGGTCAACCACAGCACGCCGAGCATCGTGCTCGCGGTGGCGGCGGCGCTGCCGGTCCAGGTCTTCTGCGTGGGCGTGCGGCGGCGCAGCGCGGATACGCCGCGCCCCACGACGGCCGCGGCGGCATCGCCGACGGCGGCGGCCCAGAGTCCGGCGATGGCCGCCGGCGGCGGCGCGAGCCACGCCACCGCAGCCATCGTCAGCGCGAGCCACGTGGCCCCGGTGAGCGCCTGCGACTCGTGGGGGCGCAGCATCGGCGCGAGCGGTCCCGCGAACGCCCTCTGCACGAGCCCGGGGGAACGGCGCAGGGCCTCGATGAGCAAGGCCACGATCGTTGCCGCGGCGAGCGTCCAGCGCAGTTCGGTCTCGCTGCACCAGCGCATCGCCCAGGCAACCGGGACGATCGCCGTGCCGACGTGCAGCGCCTTGCGCGCCAACTCCGCGCGGAACGTGGGCGGCTGCGCCGCGGCGGTCACCGCAACTGGCGGCGCAGTTCTACCTCGAAGCGCGAGTCACTCTGCTGCGTGAGCCGCCAGCGGCCGGCGCCGGTCTGGTCGAAGAACTGCAGCTGCAGCGCGCGATCGCGGTACTCCCACACCTGCTGCCGCGCGCGCGAGAGGTCGGTGAACGACGGCTCGAGAATCTGGTCGGGTTCACCGAGCACGATGAACACGCGGCCGCGGTCGGAGAGCCAGCCGGCAACACCGTCCTCGCGGAAGCGGGCGTTGGCGCGCACGAGGCGGGCGAAGTAGCGCTGCAGGTCCTCGTGCGCCGGCGTCGCGGGGATGGAGTCCGTCTCGCGCATAAACTGCGTCCAGGCCGCAGGGCGATCCTGCTCCGGCGCCTCACGCAGGGCCTGCAGGCGTTGCGGCTTGGCGAAGTAGCGCAGGAACTGCAGCATATCCTCGAAGCGCGCGACCGGTAGGTCATCCCCGAAGCCGAGGAACACGTAGGTGCCGGTGGTGTCGCGGCCCTCGCTGCCGATGAACGCCAGCTGCGAGATGCCGACGCTGAGTCGCTGCACGGGCACCTGCACGACCCCGGCGGCGATGGTCGCGTGCCCGTCGAGGCGCACGAGGTCGCGCCAGAGCTCGCGGCCGGTTTCGCCCGACGCGACGAGGGTCACGACGGTGTCGGCGGGATTGGCGCTCTCGAGATACAGCGGCAGCACCGAATCCTGGCCGAGCGCCGCCGTGGCGCGCGGGCGCGTGAGGATGAACGGGATGGCGTCGCGCGACTCGCGCGGCACGATCTTGTTCACCGGCACCGGCGTGGCGAGTGCACGCTGCGCGAAGTTCCGCACGTCGAGATCCATCTCTTCCACGAATCCGCGCTGGCTGCTGACGTCGCGCACGGCGATCGTCAGGCGGTAGGCCCCGGGCGCGAGGTCGAGGATCTCCTGGTAGAGGATGCTCTCGTCGGTGCGTTCGGTCTCGCGGAACGCCCCGAGCAGGACCGTCTCGGAGGTCTGCGTCGTCACCGGCGCGGCGCCGTCACGGGCGGCGGTGATGCTGACGGTGTAGGTGGCGCGGAAGCGGTCGTCGGTCTCGCGGTTGAAGCGCAGGGCGCTGGGCGGAAAGCCGAGGGCCACGACCACGTGGGCGCTGTCGGCGCTGCGCGCGGGCAGGACGCTGACGCGCCCGATCACCGGAAAGGGCAGGCCCCGCGCGATCATCCCCATCTGGCGGTACAGCGGGATGGGGTCGAAGCTCGGGGACCGCGAGTCGCGTTGCACGGAGGGCGCAGCGGCGGTCTCGCTGGCGACGTCGGCGCGGGAGCCGCCGCAGGCTGCGACGAGCAGCGTGGCGGCGAAGGCGGCGCCGAGGGCGGCGGCGAGGCGCGCCCGAGGGCGCGAAGACGGGGGCTTACGAGGCATCGACACAGAGGAGAAACGGTTCGGTAATCTACACCGTGCCCGGCCAATGGGTCGCCGCGCTTGCACGCGCCTGTGCGAGTCGGTAGGTTCGCCGCCGTGACGCGCGACGCCTTGGTCGGATCAACGTTGGCCGGATATACCCTCGTCGACCGCGTCGGCGAGGGCGGGACCGCGACCGTGTATCGCGCCACGCACCCCGAGCACGGCACGGTGGCCTTCAAGGTGCTGCGCGAGAAGCTGCGGCAGGACCGCACCGCCGTGGCGCGCTTCACGCGCGAGGCCGGCTTCGGGCACCGGGTGCAGCATCCCAACGTCATCCGCACGATCCAGACCGGCGAGGAGAACGGCGTGCCGTTCCTCGTGATCGAGTGGGCGGCCGGCGAGCTGCTCGAGTCCTACGCGAAGCGGCACGCGCCGTTCCCGCCGGACGAGGTGTCCACGATCATCAGCCAGATCGCGAGCGCCGTGTTCGCCGCCCATTCGGCGGGCATCGTGCATCGCGACCTGAAGCCGGACAACGTGATGTACGATCACGAAAGCCGGACCGTGAAGCTGCTCGACTTCGGCATCGCCACCGCCACCGACACCACGCCCGACCAGCGGCTCACCCGCGCGGGCTTCTTCGTCGGCACGCTGATGTACGTCGCGCCCGAGGCGCTTTCGGGCGAGATCGTCTCGCCCGCCGCCGACCAGTACTCCCTCGCGACGATGGCGTACCTGTTCCTCTCCGGGGCGCTGCCGTACACCGCCAAGAGCCCGCGCGATATGTTCACGCAGCTGCTCTCGCAGCCGCCGATCGCGCTGAACAAGGCCAAGCCGGAGCTGCAGTTCCGCCCCGAGGTGGAAGCCGTCGTGATGAAGGGGCTCGCCAAGCTCCCGAGCGACCGCTACTCCGACGTGATTGTCTTCGCGGATGCCTTGGCCGAGGTGCTCAAGGATCCGTTCCCGACCGCCAGCGGCGCGAGCGGCAGCCTGTTCTCGAAGATGAAGGGCCTCTTCGGGCGCTGAGCGGCGCCTACGCCTCGACGCGAGGCGCAGGTTCCACGGGAAGCCAGCAGGTGAAGGTGCTGCCGCTGCCGAGCACGCTCTCGACGGTGATGTCCCCGTCCAGCAGGCGCACGAGGCGCCGCGTGATCGTGAGCCCCAAACCGGTGCCGCGCCGCACGGAATCCGCCCGCGAGCCGGAATCCACCTGCTCGAACTCGTCGAAGATGCGCTGCACGTCGCGCTCGGCGATGCCGATGCCCGTGTCCGCGACCTGCAGCGCGATCCACGCACCCCCGGCGGCGAGCAGCGGGCGCTGCCGCACCGCGAGTGCGGCCAGCGCCGCCGAAGGATCCTTCACGAGCGCGGCCCGGACAGTGATCGTGCCCGCCGCGGTGAACTTCACCGCATTGCCGAGCAGGTTCACGAGGATCTGGCGCAGGTGCATCGGGTCCGTGGAAAGGCGCGGTAGCGTGGCCGGCACCTGGATCGACAGCGCGAGGCCCTTGGCGACGACGAGCGGCTCGATCTCCGCCGCGACGTCGATCACGAACGCCCGCAGCGACAGCGCCTCGCGGTGCACCTCGAGACGGCCTGCCGAGAGCTTGGCCAGGTCGAGGATCTGGTCCACCAAGGCCTGGAGATGCTCGGCAGAGGCCTGGATGCGCTCCACCGGTCCGACCATCCGCGGCGCGAGCTCGCCGTAGGAACCGTCGCGCAGCAGATCCACGTACCCGACGATGGCCGCCAACGGCGTGCGCAGTTCGTGCGAGACGTTGGCGAGGAACTCGCTCTTGGCACGGTTGGCGCGGGCCAGCTCGAAGGAGAGGTGTTCGAGCTCGGCGCTGCGCTCGCGCAGGCGCCGACGGCGCTCGCGTTCCGTCACGAGGACGGCGGCGAGCGCCACGATGGCGACGATGCCCAGCGCCCAGCTCAGCATCGCTGCATTGACCCCCTCGACCCGCGTGGGTAGGCTCCCCGTATGGATCCGCGCATTCGTCTCCTCGATCTCCTCGCCACGCGCAGCGCGCGTCGCGGCAGCTTCACGCTCGCCTCGGGCCGGCAGTCCGATCTCTACATCGACTGCCGCCCGACCACGATGCATCCCGAAGGCCTCGCGACCATCGGCCCGCTTGGCCTGCACGCCATCGGCGAGCTCGGCTGGCGGCCGCAGTCCGTGGGCGGCCTTACGCTGGGCGCCGACCCCGTCAGCTACGCGATCGCCTACGCGAGCCAGCTGGCCGGAATGCCGCTGCGTGCGTTCACGGTGCGGAAGGAAGCGAAAACGCACGGCACGGGCAAGGTGATCGAGGGGGCGTTCGAGACCGGCGACCGCGTGGTCGTGGTGGAGGACGTGATCACGACGGGCGGCTCGGCGCTGCGCGCGGTGGAGTCGGTGCGTGCCGCGGGCGGCACGGTCGTCGGCGTGCTCGCCGTCGTGGACCGCGGCGAGGGCGGCCGCGAAGCGCTCGAGGCCGCGGGCCTCGAGGTCACGGCGCTGGTGACGGCCGCGGAGATCGTCGCGCGGATGTAGCGCTGCCGCGCGCCCGGCGCATCAGCTGATGCGCCGTTGGCGCGCGGGCGTGCGGTTCGCGATGCTGCGCGGCAGCGACTGACGCGGCGCGGGACGCAGCCCCTGCGGCTGGCTCCGCATTCCCGGCTTGAGCGCCAGCGGACGGAGGGCGCGCAGCGTCGCGCGATGCGGCCGCACGAGTTCGTCGAGCAGGCGCTCGAGCATCCGCTCGGCCGTGAAGTGGCGCCGGAACTCTCCTGCCGACACGCCGAGGAAGGTGTACACGTGGCGCCCGAAGCTTTGCGGCGACGAGAAGTCGAGCGCATTGGCGACGTCGGCGATCGAATGCCCTTGATCCTCGAAGAGCCGCGCCGCGCGCAGCAAGCGCGCGTACGCCAGATAGCGCTTGGGCGCCGGCAGCTTGGCCCGGAAGAAGCGGCTCATCAGCGTGCTCGGCAGTACCTGCATCCGCAGCGACAGCGCCTGCACGGTGTCGTTGCGCGCGCTCGCGGCGAACAGCGCCTCGAAGAACTGCCAGGTGTCGTCGGCCAACGGCGCGAGCTCCTCGCGGATCCGCGCCAGCGCGACGCGGTCCGTTGCGCGCATCGCCTCGGTCGCGAGGATGCGACGCAGTTGGCTCCACCCGTCCGGCACGCGCACGTCGACCAGGCGCGTGATGCCGGCGTTCCCGATGCGCAGCAGGGTCTCGGCGCTTGGCGGTTCGGCGCCGAGGAGCGCGACGGTGGGCACGGTGGGGTACTCGCGGACGACAGCGGCCACGCGACGGTCCAGCTGCTGGCCGCAGCGCACCACCCCGAGCAGCACCGCGCCGACGCGGCCCTTCTTGAGATCCTCGAGCGCATCCGCGACCGTCTCGCGATGCACGGCGCGATAGAGGCCCTCCCCTGCGGCGTCCACGCGCGCCCGCTCGTCGGGATCGAGGACAGTCACGACGGGAGCCTGCAGGGTGGGCAGCACAGCGCTCATACGACCTCCAGCGAGAGTGGGGGACCGCGATACGCGCCGAGCATAAGTCCGCGTGGTCACCCTCTCGTCATTCCACCCTGCGGCGGGTCCCGCACCTGTCACCGTCGACGGCGCTAGATTGCAGGTGAGGTTCCGTCGGACGATCGCGTCGTGGCTTCGGCTGCGCCGAGGAAAGTCCGGGCTCCTTGGACACGCTGCCAGGTAACGCCTGGGCACGCGCGCGCGCGAGCGCACCGCGTGACGGACAGTGCAACAGAAAGCAAACCGCCTTCGGGAAACCGGAGGTAAGGGTGAAAGGGTGGGGTAAGAGCCCACCGCGCCGGCGGTAACGTCGGCGGCACGGCAAACCCCAGCGGGAGCAAGGTCAAATAGGCGGCGAGCAGCAGTCCTCTGCGATCAAGACGCCGCGGGTTGGCCGCTAGAGCGTGCCTGCGAAGGTACGCCGAGAGGAATGATCGTCCGGCGCGGCAACGCGTCGACAGAACCCGGCTTACAGACGGAACCCTCGATGGGCCGCGCGGGGCGGCGTCCACACGGACGCTCGCCCCGCGTGCGCGTTCCGGTGTATCCTACGCCGATGCGTTCACGCGTCCCCGTTCTCGCACTCGGCCTGCTCACGCTCGCCTGCGCCACCGTCCGGCCGGAGCCGCGCAGCGGCCGCGATGTCGCCGTGACCGTCGCCAGCGCCCGCGACTCCCTGCGCGGTCCCTGGCAGCTGCGCGCCGTGGGACATCCGCGGAGCGCGCTGGTGTCGCTGCGCGCCGAGCTGTCGTCGGCCGTCGACACCGTCACGCGGCGCGATAGCCTCGCGAGCGAGACCGTGCTCGAGTGGTCGTCCACGCCCGAGGGGGACGGCACGCGCGTGCTGGGAATGGTTCGCGCGTTCACCGTCCGCGCGGGCGGTGACTCGCTGTGGCAGGTGCCGCCGGGACTGCTGTTCCCCGTGACGTTCTCGGCCACCAGCGCGCGACGCGACGCGCAGCCGCAGTTCGTGCAGCCCGATGCCGCCGCCTGCGATGCGCGCGCCGCGGTGGTGCAGGCGATGCGCGAAACCTGGCTGCTGCCGCCGGCACAGCTCGACGTCGGCACGCGATGGCAGGATTCGAGCGTCTATCCCGTCTGTCGCGACGGCATCGTGCTCGAGGTGACGAGCGTTCGCGACTACGTGGTGACCGGCGCGGAGCTCTTGGACGACCGCCTGGCCCTCCGCGTCGAGCGGCGATCGCGAGCTGCGCTCGAGGGCCGCGGCCTGCAATTCGGTGATTCCGTCACCGTGCGCGGCAGCGCCACCGGACTCGCGACGCTGATGCTCTCGCCCGATGCCGCGGTCGTGCTGCGTGGCGAGGGGACGTCGACGCTGACGATGGAACTGCAAGGGCGCCGGCGCACGCAACAGCTCGTGCAGACCGGCGCCCTCTCGTTGCGCGTGCCCTGACGCGCCGCGCGCGTCAGTCGACGAGGCGCAGCGGCATCAGCAGGCAGAGGTACTTCGCGGCATCGGCCCAACCCTCGGGCTCGATCGTGCTCGCGCGCTCCGGGGCGCGGAACGTCATCCGCACCTCGTCCGTCGGCATATAGCGCAGGATCTCGAGCAGGTACGCGGCGTTGAAGCCGATGTCGAGCGGGTCGCCCTCGTAGCGGATCGGCAGCTCGTCCTGCGCCTCGCCGAGGTCCGGCGTGCTCACGGAGAACTTGAGCATTCCCGCGTTGAACGACAGCCGGATGCGATGCGTCTGGTCCGAGGCGACGACGCTCATCCGACGCAGCGCGCTCGTGAGCGCGGCGCGATCCACGATGGCGTACTTGTCGTTGTCCTTCGGGATGACCTGCTCATAGCCCGGGTAGGGACCTTCGATGAGCCGCGTGTACACCGACGTGAAGGGCGAGCGGAAGCCGAGGTGATTCTCGCCCTGCGCGACCTCGAGTTCCTCCTCGGCCGGGAAGAGGCGGCGGATCTGCTCGAGCGCCTTCGGCGGGATGATGAGATCGGACTTCTGTCCGGCCTTCACCGGCACTTCCATCTTCGCCAGGCGATGTCCGTTGGTCGCGACCATCCGCATCACGTCACTGCGCAGTTCCCAGAGCACGCCGTTGAGGATGGGGCGGCTCTCCTCGGTGCTGGCGGCGAAGGCCGTGTGCCCGATCAGCTTCTGCAGGTCACCCGAGGGGACGCGGACGGCCTTGTCGAACTGCACCGCGGGAAAGCTCGGGAACTCCGACTTCGGCAGCCCCAGCAGCTTGAACTTCGAGCGGCCGCACTCGAGGGTGATGCGCTGATCGCCCGTCGAGGAGATGCGCACCGGTGCCGGCGGCAGCTCCCGCGCGATCTCGCTGAGCTTGCGCGCGGGGATCGTGATCGCACCGGCCGACTCCACGTCGGCGGTGACCTCGGTGGAGACCGCGATATCGAGATCCGTGCCCGAAATGCGAATCCCCTTGTCCGTCGTCTGCACCAGGAGATTGGCGAGCACGGGCAGCGTCGTCTTGTTGGGCACCGCCGGCGTGACGGCGGCGAGCCCTTCCTGGAGCTTCTCGCGAGTGATCGTGAAGCGCATCTGCGGCGGACGTGAGGATTGTGGACGGAGCGGAAGACCGGCTGTTGCTGTCTACTGAATTTCTTAAGTAGTAGACGTAGTAGAAAGGTGTGGATTGTGGACGAACCGCGAAAGTGCTTGTGGTAGCGGAAGTTCGCGGCGGCCGTTCACGTGCAACCTGCGTGGAGCGATTGGGGACTGGCGGGGAAAGACGGTCGATCGCGCGCCGGCGCTGTGGACAGTGTGGATGCTATGCGGAATGCCGGACGGTTTCCCGCACGCGTTCCACACGCCCGCGGAACTCGGCGCTTTCCTTCATTGTCTCGGCCACGCGCTCCAATGAATGGATCACCGTGGAGTGGTCGCGGCCGCCGAAGGCCTGCCCGATCTCGACGAGCTGCAGGCCGAGGATCTCGCGGGCGAGGTACATCGCCACCTGGCGCGGGATGGTGAGCGTCTTGGTGCGCGTCTTCGACTGCAGCCCTTCGACGGTGACGCCCCACTCGGCCGCGACACGCTGCTGGATGACGCCCATCCGGTCCTGGCGCTCGCTGCGCGGCGCCGAGCTCTCGGCGTTGGCGCGCAGCTTGTCGCGCAGGGCCTCTCGGGCGAGGTCCACCGTCACGACGCGGTGCTTGAGCGAGGCGTAAGCGAGCAGCTTGATGATGGAGCCTTCGAGCTCGCGCACGTTCGACTGCACGTGGTCCGCGATGAAGTGCAGCACATCATCGGGGATGGTGTGCTCGAGGTGGTCCATCTGCGCCTTGCGGCGCAGGATGGCGATGCGATGCTCGAGGTCGGGCTGGCCGATGTCGGCCACCATTCCCCAGGCGAAGCGCGAGGCGAGGCGGGCCTCGAGCTTGGAGATCTCGGAGGGCGGCCGGTCGGAGGTAAGCACGATCTGGCGGCCCGCTTCATAGAGCGCGTTGAACGTATGGAAGAACTCCTCTTGCGTGGAGTTCTTGCCGCCGATGAAGTGCACGTCGTCCACCAGGAACAGGTCCGTCTCGCGATAGCGGCGGCGGAAGTCGTGCATCGCGCCTTTACCGATGGACGTGATGACGTCGTTGGTGAACTGCTCGGTGGTGATGTAGGTGACGCGAGTCTGCGGGTTCTTGCGCACGATCTCCTGCGCGATGGCCTGCATAAGGTGCGGCTTGCCGAGTCCGGTGGGCCCGTAGAAGAAGAGCGGGTTGTAGGTCTTGCCCGGCGCTTGGGACACGGCCATCGCGGCGGCCGCCGCGAGGTCGTTGGACTTGCCGATGACGAAGGTTTCGAACGTATAGCGGTCGTTGAGGGACGACAGCGTGACGTTGTTGGGCTGCTTTTCTGGCTCGATGGTGCGCTGTTCCTGTCCCTTTTGTGGGACGAACAGGTCCATCTGGCTACGCTGCAGGCGTTCCTGCTGAACGCGCAGTGCAATCTTCACGGGGTGCCCCACCGCCACCGGCGCGAAGGACTCCAGGAGCGCCGTGTGTCGGCGCTCGTTCCACTCCACCGAGAACTGATCGGGGGCGTTCAGCACCAGCTGGTCGCCGGTGATTTCCGCGGCTTCGAGCGGGGCGAGCCAAGTCTCAACAATGTGATCCGACAGTTCTGTCCGCGCGCGATCAAGCAGGCGGGACCAGACGTCGGCGGCCGAAAGGGACATTGCAGAGTGGGGGCGCGAAATGTGGAAATCCGGGAGGGGTGGCGAACCTACCCCGCCCGTGTGGATAAGTCAACGCTCGTGTGTCCACACAAGCGCACGGGCCTGCGCGTCCCGTTGACGTAACCTCAGTTGGCGACTACGTTTAGCGGTCTGTCCGCGAAGTGATTTCAGTTACCTGGAGCAACGATGGGAAAGCCGACGTATCGCCCGCGCAATAAGCGTCGTATCAAGACGCACGGATTCCGCGCGCGAATGGAGACCAAGTGGGGGCGTGAAGTGCTCAGCCGGCGCCGCAAGAAGGGGCGCAAGCGGCTGACGGTGAAGCTCCCGTCGAAGTACGCAGGCGTCTGAGGCAGGTCGGCACGTGGCGTCGCCGGCACGGCTGACGCGCACGGCTGACCTTGCATTGGTCCGCCGCGAAGGGAAGCGAGTCCGAACCGCGCTGCTCGAGGTTCGGGTACTCGCTTCCCTTTTGCGTGCGGGGATGCCCGCAGCCACGACGCATCGCATCGGCATCGTCGTGCCGAAGCATCGGCAGACGGCGGTAGATCGCAATCGCCTGAAGCGACGGCTGCGCGAGCTGACGCGCGCGCACTGGCCGGCGGAGTTTGCGGCGCTGCCTGCGCGCGACGTGGCGCTGTATGCGTTGCCGGCGGCGTATCGCGCGACCTTCGAAGCGCTGCGTGACGACGTGCAGCGCCTGGGCCGGAAGGTCGTGGCCCTGGTGGAGGCCGCGTGAGGCAGGTGCTGATCCTGTTCGTGCGTGCGTACCAAGTGGTGTTGTCGCCGCTGTTGCCGGCGGCGTGTCGGTATCATCCAACGTGTTCGCATTACGCCATCGAGGCGCTCGAGAAGCACGGCGCGCTGCGTGGCGGCTGGCTCGCGGTGAAGCGGATTGCGCGTTGCCATCCCTTCCGGCCCGGCGGTTTCGATCCCGTGCCCGAGCCCACACCTCCAGACTCCCCCCGACGTGATGGATAAGCGTTTCTTCCTGGCGATCCTGCTCACCGGTGGCGTCGTGTTGGCCACGCCGGTGCTGTTCCCGCGTCCGACGGCGCCGGTTCCGGCGGTATCCGCTGGCGCCGCGAACGGCACGGGCGACGCGGCCGCAACGGCCGCCAACGCACCCGTCAGCAGCGCCGCGCCGAGCGCGCAGGCGCCGGGCAGCTCTGCCGCCGCCGCCACGATGTCGGCGACGACCGGTGCTGCCGCGACCGCACAGCCGGTCCCCGTGGCCGCGCCGGTCGAGACGCTCACCGTGAGCAATGCGCTGACGACCTTCGCCTTCTCGACGCAGGGCGCGCAGCTGCTGCGCGTGGCGTTGCCGAAGTTCCAGCGCCTCGGCGTGGAGCAGGGCAGCGTCGCGCTGGCCAGCGGGCGTGAGGCGCTGCTGCGCTACACGCTGCTCGCCGGCGGCGACACGATCGACGTGTCGGCGCTGGCCTTCACGGCGACGCGCGACTCCAGCGCCAACGGCACGCGGCTGCGCTTCGATGCGCCCGTCGGCAGCGGCAGCCTCCGCATCGACTACACGCTCGCGCCCGACAACTACCTCGCGCAGGTGCGCGTGCAGGCGAGCGGCCTGCCGCAGCCGGCGTTCCTGCTCACGCAGCTGCCGGTCGGGTTCGAGTCGCAGGAAGCGGATCCCAAGGAAGACGCGCGGCATCTGTCGTATGCGTTCAAGCCGCTCACCGGTGGATCGGACCGCATCGACTTCCGCAAGCCGGATCCGGGCGAGCGCCTGCTGGAATCGGGGCCGTTCACCTGGGCGGTTGCCAAGAACAAGTACTTCCTCGTGGGCGTGCTCGCGGCCGAGGGCCAGCAGAGCCCGTTCGCGGAGCTGCAGGTGACGGGCGCGGTGCGCGAGAACAAGATCGCGACGCGCGCGCAGGGCGTGGTCGTCTCGCCGCTGCCGGAGTCGGGCATCGGCTTCGAGCTCTACGCCGGTCCGCAGGAGTGGGAGCGGCTCGTCGGGATGGGCCGCGAGTTCGAGAAGACGAACCCCTACGGCGGCTGGATCAGCGGCGTGGTGCAGCCCTTCGCGACGATCGTGATGCGCCTGCTGCTGTGGCTCAAGAAGACCACGGCGCTCGAGTACGGCTGGATCCTCGTGGGCTTCGGCGTCGCGATCCGCGTGCTGATGTGGCCGCTCAACAGCCGGATGATGCGCACGCAGATCGAGATGCAGCGCGTCGCGCCGCTGGTGCAGGAGGCGCAGAACAAGCACAAGGGCGATCCGGAGAAGCAGCGGCTGGCGGTGATGAAGGTCTACCAGGACCACAACGTGAGCCCCTTCGCGGCGCTCTCGGGCTGCCTGCCGATGCTGATCCCGATGCCGATCCTCATCGCGCTGTTCTTCGTGTTCCAGAACACGATCGAGTTCCGCGGCGTGTCCTTCCTGTGGCTGAGCGACATCTCGCTCAAGGATCCGTACTACATCCTGCCGCTGGCGATGGGTGCCTCGATGTACGCGCTCTCGTGGCTGGGGATGCGCAACGTGCCGCCGAACCCGCAGACGAAGATGATGTCGGTGCTGATGCCCGTGATGATGACGGTGCTGCTGATCAACTTCGCGTCGGGGTTGAACCTGTACTACACGGTGCAGAACCTCGCCGCGCTGCCGCAGCAGTGGCTCATCTCGAACGAGCGCGCGAAGGCGGCGAAGACGACGGTGGTGGCCGCTGGTGGGGGCGCGAAGCAGAAGCGCTGAGCGCCGCGACGCCACGATCGTCGCGCTGGCCACGCCGCCCGGACGGGCGGCGTTGGCCGTGATCCGAATGACCGGTCCCGCGGCGCGCGCCATCGCGCGCCGCGTCGGCGTCGGGGACCTCGAGCCCCGCCGCGCGACCCGCGTGCGCCTGCACGCGGCGGATGCGCCGGCCGAGCCGCTCGACGATGCGGTCGCGACGTTCTACGCGGCGCCGCGCTCGCCCACCGGCGAAGACCTGCTCGAGCTCTCCGTGCACGGCGGCAACTACGTGAGCACGCAGGTCTTGGCCGCGCTCGTGGCCGCCGGCGCCGTGCCGGCGCTGGCCGGCGAGTTCAGCGAGCGTGCGGTGCGGCACGGCAAGCAGGACCTGCTGCAGGCGGAAGCGGTGGCGGACCTCATCGACGCGCGATCGCGGGCGATGCACCGCGCGGCGCTGACCCAACTCTCGGGCGCGCTCACGCAGCGCCTGCTGCAGCTGCGCGAGGCGCTGATCGGCGTCGAGGCGTTGCTCGCCTACGACATCGACTTTCCCGAGGAAGACGACGGCCCGCAGCCGCGCACAGGCATCGCCGCGGCGGCGCGCGACGTGCTCGCGGCACTCGGCGCATTGGGCGCGACCCTGCCGATGGCCGAACTCGGCCGCGACGGCGTCGCCGTGGTGCTCGCCGGCGCGCCGAACGCCGGCAAGTCGTCGCTGTTCAACGCGCTGCTGGGCGATGCGCGCGCGATCGTCAGCGAGATTCCCGGCACGACGCGCGATGCCTTGGAGGCGCTGGTGGACGAGCGCCCGTATCCCTGGCGGCTCATCGACACGGCGGGACTGCGCGACTCAGCGGACCGGCTCGAACAGCTGGGCGTGGAAGTGAGCGGCCGTTGGCTCGCGCGCGCGGGCGTCGTGCTGGTGTGCGCCGAGGATGACGCGGGGCTGGCGCACACCGCGCACGTCGTGGCAGCGGCGTCGCGCGCGCCGCAGCTGTGGGTGCGCACGAAGGCCGATGTACGCGCAGCGGCAACACCCCCGGACGCGGCTGTGCGGCAGCCGGCTAGCGGCGACGCGCCGGCGTCACTGCGACCTGCCGCGCCGACGATTGCGGTGAGCGCACACGCAGGTGCGGGGCTCGACGCCTTGCGCGCCGCGATTCGCGCCGCGGTGACGGCGGCGCATCCGGTGCCGGCGGAAGACCAGCCGATCGTGACGCGGGCGCGGCACGCGGCCGCGCTCGAGGTCGCACGCCGCGAAGTCGAGAGCTTCGTGGAGGCCTGGGAAGCGGAGGCGCTGCCAGCCCCGGTCGCGGGCACGCACCTGCGCGCGGCGATCACCGCACTTGAGGATCTCACCGGCGCGATCGATGTCGAAGATGTGTTGGAGCGGGTGTTCCGGAGCTTCTGTATAGGGAAATGACGGAAGGCTGAAGACGGAAGGTTGTCTAGCGCGCCCCGAAGGTCCTGCTGCGCCAATCACGCTTCCGTCTTCAGTCTTCCGTCTTGCTCCAAAAAAAACGACACGCGGCCGGCCCCGGAGCCGGTCGCGCGCGTTTGCCTCAGCGGGGTCGCCCGTTCGTTATGCTGTGCGAGCGGCCGCGTCGGCGAGAGAGGTGAGTTCGCGTGCCTCGGCACGCAGGGCCCAGGCGATGCCACGTTCGGCGATCGCCGCTTCCACCATCTGCGCCCCGATGTAATAGCCGGAGCGCTCGGGCAGGACGTAGCGATGCACCGTGCGTGCTTCGTCGCTCATTCCGCCGGAGAGCCAGCGCAAGCGGAGGCCGAGACCCGCCCGGTCGAGGTCGTCGGCCACCGCGCGCGCGAGCACCGCCTCGAGCTCGCGCACCCGCGCGAACTGGCGACGCTGGTATCCATAGTATTCCCAGGGTGCGTGCCCCGGGCTGACGAGCTTCGCGGCCTGCACCGCGAGCCCTTCATTGATGAGATGCTCGCGCAGCGTCGCGACGCGCCCCGTTTCCCAATAGCTGTAGAAGCCGCCCGAGGCGCTGACGGCGCGGCGCAGCTCGGCGCGGCTCTGCGGCGAGGTGTAGCGCACGCAGTGCGCGACCTCGTGCGCGAGCCACATCGGGATGAGCTCGGGATCGAGGCCGAGGCCGCGGGTCTGCGGGTTGGCGACGCTCGTGAAATGTTCGAGGCAGACGAAGGCGACACCGCGGCCGTTGACGACGAGTTCGCCGGCGTTCGCGGCGCCGACACCGGCCATCAGCACGACGTCAATCGTGGAGTCGACGCCGAAGAGCTCGGTGCAGGCGGCTTCGGCCTGCTTGGCGAGCGCGGTGACGTCGGTGCGTTCGAGCATCGCCGTGAGGTCACTGCGGTCGGCGCGGACGGTCTCGCGGATGACGTCTTGGAAGTGCGGTCCCGCCGGCTCGATGACGTAGTTGTGCCAGTACGCCGAGAGGATGGGACGGTTGGCCTCGAAGTACCGATGGTACGCTGCGACGGGATCGACGCTTTGGAGCGCGGCGAAGAAATCCGGCAGCAGGTTGATGAGCATTCGGTGGGAGCGAGGCGTGACGCGTACGACGTGGGGGGAACCGGACCCGCGCGAACGATACGATGTATCGTGATTCCAGACAAGAGGACGCGAGTCCAGGCAAGAGACGGAAGACTGAAGACGGAAGGTGATGCGGCGCACAGATCGCCGTGCCATCCACCTTCCGTCTTCAGTCTTCCGTCTTGCTATCTCGTCCCGAACAGTCGGTCGCCGGCATCGCCAAGACCAGGCAGGATGTAGCCGTTCGCGTTGAGTTCGCGGTCGAGGGAGGCGGCGTAGATCTGCACGTCGGGATGCGCGCCGCGCAGACGCTCCACGCCTTCGGGTGCCGCCACGAGGCAGAGGAACTTGATGCGCGTCGCGCCGGCGCGCTTGAGCGAGCTGACGGCGCTGGCCGCGCTGCCGCCGGTGGCGAGCATCGGGTCGAGCAGGAAGAACTCCCGCTCGGCGGCGTCGCCCGGCACCTTGAAGTAGTAGTCCACGGGCTCGAGCGTGTCGTGATCACGGTAGAGTCCGATGTGCCCGACGCGCGCCGAGGGCACGAGCTTGAGGATGCCCTCGACCATCCCGAGGCCGGCGCGGAGAATCGGGACCAGCGTGAGCTTCTTGCCCGCCACGCGCTGGCAGGTGGTGGTCTCGAGCGGCGTGTCGACCTCGACGTCGGCGAGCGGAAGGTCGGCGGTGGCCTCGTAGGCCATCAGCATCGCGATCTCGTCCACGAGCTCCTTGAAGATCTTCTTCGGCGTCGCCTGGTCGCGCAGCAGCGAGAGCTTGTGCTGCACGAGTGGATGCGAGACGACGGTGAGGCCGGGTAGCGCAGGGGTGGTCGGCATAGGCGAGAAGGTAGTAGCTTCGACGCTATGAAAGAATATCAGGCGGTGATCCATCGGGTGACGCGGCATCAGCGCGAAGACGAGGACGCGCTGACCGACCTGTTGAACGAACGCAGCCGCGCCGGGTGGACGTTGGCGACGATGACCCAGGACGGCCAGCGGATCACGCTGGTGTTCGCGCGCGAAGCGCCGGAGGCCTGATGCGCCTGCATTTCACCGGCGCCGCGCGCGAGGTCACGGGTTCGTCGCACCTGCTGCAGGTGAACGGACGGACGATCCTGCTCGACTGCGGGCTCTACCAGGGCCGGCGCTTCGAGGTGCAAGCCAAGAACCGCCGCCTGCCCTATGCGGCGAGCCGCATCGACGCGGTCGTGCTGTCGCACGCGCACATCGATCACGCCGGGCGCCTGCCCTTCCTCGTGAAGGAAGGCTTCCGCGGACCCATCCACAGCACGGTAGCGACGCGCGACCTCTGCGAGGTGATGCTCGCCGACTCGGCGCACATCCAAGAGAAGGACGCGGACTTCCTCGCGCGGCGGAAGAAGGAGTTCGTGGAGCCGCTGTACGCCTTGGCCGACGTGTCGACCGCGCTGACGCAGTTCCGGCCGCATCGCTATCACGACAGCTTCGAGGTGGTGCCGGGCGTGAAGGCGCGCTTCACCAACGCCGGCCACATCCTCGGTTCGGCATCGGTGGAGCTCGAGTGGGAGGAAGGCGGCCGCACGCGGCGCCTCGGCTTCAGCGGCGACATCGGCCGCCACGGATTGCCGATCATCCGCGATCCGGAACCGCTCGAACGCCTCGACTGGGTGATTATGGAATCCACCTACGGCGACCGCGAGCACGAGAGCGTCGCCGGGGCGCGCGACGACCTGGCGCGCATCGTGACGGCGACGGCGCAACGGGGCGGACGCGTCCTGATTCCAGCCTTCGCGGTGGGGCGGACTCAGGAAATCCTTTACGACCTGCACGCACTGGCGCGCGCCGGCCGCATCCCGCGCATCCCGATCGTCATCGACAGCCCGCTGGCCAGCGAGGCGACGCAGGTGTTCCGCGAGAACGCGCAGGACTTCGACGCCTCGGAGCCGCTGGTGAAGCATCTCAACGGCAACGGCGGCTCGCTGTTCGACTTCGAGCTCGTGCAGTTCACGCCGGACGTCGAGGATTCCAAGACGATGATGCGGCGCAGCGGGCCGATGATCGTCATCGCGGCCTCGGGGATGGCCGAGTCGGGGCGCATCCTCCATCACCTGGCGCACAGCGCGTCGGATCCGCGGACGACCGTGCTCATCGTGGGCTTCCAGGCGGAGCACACCCTGGGGCGGCGCATCGTGGAGCGGCGGCCGGTGCTGAAGATCTACGGTGAGCCGGTGGAGCTACACGCGCAGGTGGCGGTGATCAACGGCTACAGCGCGCACGCGGACCGGATGGAGTTGCAGCGTTGGCTCGACACGGTGCGCGAGACCTCGCCGCAGCTCGAGGATGTGTTCCTCGTCCACGGCGAGCCGCAGGCGCAGGACGCGCTGACGGCGCAGCTCACGGAGCGCGGCTACCGGGTGCAGGCGCCGGCACCGGACAGCGATGTCGAACGCTGAGGCCAGCGCGCGCATCCTCGACGCGGCGATCGCGCTCGGGGTGGCGCGCGGCGTCGGGGCGATGTCGCTGCAGCAGGTGGCGACCGCGGCCGGCGTGAGCAAGGCACTGGTGCTGTACCACTTCGCCGGCAAGGAGGCGTTGCTCACGGCGGTCGCGACGCAGCTCGCGCAGCGCGACGCGGAGGCGCTGGCTACGGCGGCGACAGCTGCGGATGCCGTGGACGCGTGGCGTCAGGTGGCTGGCGATGCGGCGCGACGCGGGGAGCGCGCCCTACTCGCGAGCCTGCTGCTGGAGGCATCGCTGCGCGCGCAGGCCGCTGGACTGCACGCGATGCGCGCGAGCGCCGCCCAGCGCCTGGCCGAGGCGATGTTGGCGGTGGCGGGGCTGCGGCCGCGCATCGGCGCGGCGCTGCTGGGACGGGTATTGCTGCACCAGCTCGACGGCGTGGCGCTGACGGCCGAAGGACGGGCCGCAGCGGCCGTGGACGCCGAGCTCGATGCGGCGGCGTTGGCATTGCTCGGCCTCGGCCGCTGACCCGAAGCTGCACGGGCGGTGCCCGTGCCGTGTAGCGCGGGGTAATTTGCAGCGATGCAGCTTCACCGATGGTCCTGGCGACGCCGTGCGGCGTTCGCAGTCAGCAGCGCGGCCATCGCGCTGTGGGGCCTCAGTGCGGTCGCGGTGGTGCGGGCGGCCAGCCGCGACGAAGCGCAGCGCGCGCAGGCGATCGTCGTGCTGGGGGCGGCACAGTATCGCGGCCGTCCCTCGCCGGTGCTGCGCGCGCGGCTCGATCACGCGGTGGCGCTGTATCGCCAGGGCGTCGCGCCGCGGGTGGTGCTCACCGGCGGCGTGGCAGAAGGCGACACCGCGTCCGAGGCGGCCGTGAGCCGACTGTACGCGCTGCGCGCCGGCGTGCCGGATTCGGCGATCCTGCTGGAGAACGAAGGCCGCACGACGGGGCAGTCGCTCACGCGCGTCGCGCGGCTGCTGCGCGCGCGGCGCCTCGACACGGTCGTCGTGGTGTCGGACCCGTTTCACGTGTTGCGCGCGGAACGCGTGGCCGCGCGCGCGGGCCTCACGACCTTCGCGTCGCCGACGCGGACCGACGGCGTGTGGGGCCGCATCGCGCGGCAGCCCGCGTACTTCCTGGGCGAGACGGTGAAGGCGCCGTTGGCCCTTTTCCTCGACTGGTAGCCTGAATGTTGCATCTGCCGATCGAGACCCACACGCTGCCGAACGGGCTGCGGGTGGTGCTCTCGGAAGACCACGCGACGCCGATCGTCGCGGTGAACCTGTGGTACCACGTCGGCTCGGCCAACGAGCGCGAGGGCCGCACGGGGTTTGCGCACCTGTTCGAGCATATGCTCTTCCAGGGCAGCGAACACGTGGGTGCGAACGAGCACTTCGAGTTCGTCCAGCGCGCGGGCGGGACGCTTAACGGTTCGACCTGGCTCGACCGCACCAACTATTACGAGACCTTGCCGGCCCACCAGCTCGAGCTGGCGCTGTGGTTGGAGGCGGACCGGATGGGCCGCCTGCTGCCCGCGATGACGCAGGAGAAGCTCGACACGCAGCGCGACGTCGTGAAGAACGAGCGGCGCTGGTCGGTGGACAACCAGCCCTACGGAACCTGGTGGGAGCGATTGCCGGCCCTGTGCTTCCCGCCGGAGCATCCGTTCCATCATTCGTTGATCGGGTCGATGGACGACCTGAGCGCGGCGAGTCTCGAGGACGTCGCCGAGTTCTTCCGCACGTACTACACGCCGGACAATGCCGTGCTGAGCATCGCGGGCGACTTCGATCCGGCGACGGCGATGGCGCTGGTGGAGCGGCACTTCGGGCCGATCCCGCGCGGTGCCGGGCGGCCGCCGTTGCCGTCGATGGCCGTGCCCTCACGCTTCGGGAGCTGGACGCGGGATGTCGTGGACGACGACGTGGCCGCGGCGCGGTCCTTCCTGGCGTTCCGCATCCCGCCCTGCGGCGACGATGCGTGGTATGCCCTCAGCCTCCTCGCGGCCGTGCTCGGCAGCGGCGAGGGCGCGCGGCTACCGCGGGCGCTGCTGCGCGAGCAGCGCATCGCCAGCGATGCGGGTGCGTTCACCTTCGACCTGACCAAGGGCGCGGACCTGCTGATCTGCGACGCGACCGCGCGCAGCGGCGTTCCCTTGGCGACGCTGCTCGAGGCCGTGCTGCGCGAGGTGGAGCGGCTGCGGCGCGACGGCGTGACGGCTGCGGAACGCGACCGGGCGTTGGCGCTGCTGGAGGCGAGCTGGTTGCTGCAGCTGCAGTCGGCGGGGCAGCGTGCCGATAAATTGTCGCAGTTTGCTACTTATTTTGGGGACCCGCGCCGCGTCAACGACGAGCTCGCGCGCTATCAGGCGGTCACGACGGCGGCGCTGCACGCAGCGGCGCGCGACTGGCTGGGCGAGGACAATCGGGTGTCACTGAGCTACGTGCCGCGCGAAGCGGCTGCGGCGCCGACGACCGCGTCCCCGGAGGCCGCGTGAGCACGGGGATGCGTCCGGCGCCGGCGGTCGTGCGGCCGTATCAGTTTCCCGACGTGCACGAAGCGACGCTGGCGAACGGCATCCGCCTGCTGGTGGCGCCGATGCCGCGTCTGCCGATCGTGACGGCGCTCGCGTTAGTGGATGCCGGTGCGACAGGCGATCCCGCCGGCCGCGAGGGCTTGGCCGCGCTCACGGCGCGAGCCTTGGCCGAAGGCTGCGGCGCGCTCGACGGCGCGGCGATCGCGGATCGCTTCGAGGGGTTGGGCACGAGCTTCGACGCATCGGCGGATTGGGATTCGACGGTGGCGCGGATCACCGTGACGCCGGCGCGGCTCGAGGCGGCGTTCGCGCTGTTCGCCGAGTTGCTGCAGGCGCCGAGCTTTCCCGAGTTGGATGTGGAGCGCAAGCGCGAGGAGCGCCTCGACGACCTCACGCAGTTGCTGGCCGAGCCGCGCGGCCTCGCCGACACCCGCTTCGCGGGCACGCTGTTCGCAGGGACGCGTTACGGGCGTCCCGCGGGTGGGTCCGCCGGCAGCGTCGCGGCGCTGGATGCCAACGCGCTGCGTCAGTGGCATCGTGCGCACTACGGGCCGGCGACGACGACACTGTTGTTGGTGGGAGACATCACGGCGGACGCGGCGCAGGTGCTGGCGGAACGGCATTTCGGTGGATGGCGATCGCAGGCTGCGGCGGCGGCGCGGCCGATGACTCCGGTCTCGCAGCCGCGGCGCACGCGCATCGTCACCAAGGCAGACGCGCCGCAGTCGGAGCTGCGCGTGGGGCACGTCGGCGTACCGCGCTCGCATCCGGACTATCTGGCGATCGTCGTGATGAACGCGATCCTGGGCGGATTGTTCTCGTCGCGCATCAACCTCAACCTGCGCGAGAAGCACGCGTTCACGTACGGGGCGAGCTCGGGCTTCGACTTCCGGCGTGGCGCGGGCCCGTTCGTCGTCAGCACGGCGGTGAAGAGCGAGGTGACGGCGCGCGCGGTGGAGGAGATCCTGCGCGAAATCGCCGCGATGCGCGCGGCGCCGCCGAGTGCGGATGAACTCACGCTGGCCACGGATTACCTGGCGGGCGTCTTTCCGATTCGCTTCGAGACGACCGCCGCCGTGGCCGGGGCGCTGGCCGGTGCCGCCGTGCACGGCTTGGGCGCGGAGTGGTTCCGGACGTATCGCGCGGCGGTGCAAGCCGTGCGCACGGAGGACGTGCATCGCGTGGCCCGCGAGCAGTTGGATCCGGATCGACTGCTCGTGCTCGCCGTCGGGGATCCGACGGCCATCGAAACGCCGCTTGCCGCGCTCGGGCACGGAGACCTGCGCGTGATGGCGGCGGCGACGGATCCTGCGGAGGAATCGTGACGACAGCACCGGGCCGCTTGGGCGGCGAACGCCAGTGGACCTACCGCTTCCTCGACGCGCACGTGGATCGCGTGCGCTTTCCGGACGGCAGCGAGGGCGAGCAGGTGCTGATCCATCATCCGGGTGCCGCCGCAGTGGTGCCGCTCCTGAGCGACATCGCCGGCGAGGATCCGCAGCTGTTGCTGATCAAGCAGTATCGCTATGCGACGGGCGACTACCTCTGGGAGATTCCGGCGGGTCGCCTGGAGGACAACGAGCGTCCGGAAGACTGCGCGCGGCGCGAGCTGCTGGAGGAGGTCGGCTGCCACTGCACGACGCTGACGCCGCTGACGGCTATCTGGACGGCACCAGGCTTCACGAACGAGAAGATCCACCTGTTTGCCGCCCGCGGCCTGACCCAGGGCGCGACCGCGCGCGAGGCGGACGAGTTTATGGAAGTGGTGCCGATGCCAATGTCGCGTGCACTGCTGATGATTCGGGACGGCGAGATCAGCGACGCGAAGACAATTGCGGCGATTCTATATGTAGCAGGCTTCACCGGCGTCCTCTAAAGGTGACAGCGTTTGTGCTGAAACGAGGACGATTCTGCAGATTACGATGACGTTAAGCGTTGTGAAATAAGGACTTAGCTTGCGCACGGGGTTTGGCACAGGCCCTGCACTTCCTATCGGCGGGAAGCACCCGTCGGTCCCTCCAGAATCGAGGAGAGTATGGGAAGCGTTGCGCTGAAGCTCCAGAACACACAGGCCGTCTACACCTCGCTTGTTGAGCTCAAGAAGCTCGATGATGGCGCGCTGGTGTCTGCATACTTGCAGGGTCAGAGCCGTGCGTTCGACGTGCTGGTGGATCGCTACCAGAACCGCCTGCTCAACTTCATCTACCGCACGGTAGGCGACCGCGAGCGTTCGGAAGACCTCGTCCAGGAGGCGTTCATCCGCGTGCACCGCCACATCGCGCGCTTTGACGGGGCCAAGAAGTTCTCGACCTGGGTCTATACGATCGCGTCGAACCTAGCGAAGAACGAGCTCCGCAATCGCTCGCGGAACCCGCTCGTGCTCTTCCAGACGATGACGCAGGGCTGGGAAGACGAGGAGCGGCCGCTGGAGTTCGAGGATACCTCGATGCAGCCGGACGAGCTGTACAAGAAGCGCCACGTCCAGGAGCTGGTGGAGCAGGCGGTCGCCCAGCTGCCGGAGCATCACCGCGAGGTGTTCGTGCTCCGCGAGCTCGAGGGTCGCTCGTACGAGGCGATCGCCGAGATCACGCATTGCAACCTCGGCACCGTGAAGTCGCGCCTGAACCGGGCGCGGGCCAGCTTCGCCGAGATCATCGGGCCGGCACTGCAGTAGGCACGGAAGGGGGGTGGGACCTCCGAAGGCCATGCATGTCCGGAACGCGGGGCGCCCTCCAGGGTATCGGAGGGCGTCTCGTCATTTGTACCGGCTGCTCACCCCGCTGCTTCCCCGCCCCCGCCGCCCCGATGCGCTGTCCTGACTTTCGATCCCGGCACCTGACCTGGCTGGCCGGCGAGCTCCCCGGGAGCGACGCGATGCAGATGCGCGCGCACACGGACGCCTGCCGCCGCTGCCAGCGCTACGACGCCCTGCTTCGGCTGGGGCTGCTGCAGGCCCGCAATCGTCCGCGGTTGACCGTGTCGGCCGGCTTCGGCGTCTCCCTGGCTGCGCGGCTCGCGCTCGAGCCGACCGCCGACTCCGCTATATTGCCCGCCTATGGCCGCGAGCAGCTTCAAGTCGCTCCGGACGGCCCTCGAGACCGGGGGCTTCGACCCGGTGTACGTCTTCCACGGTGCGGATGACCACCTGAAGGAAGAGTGGCTGCGCCTCGTGCTGGCGCAGGCCACCGACGCGAGTACGCGCGACTTCAACTGCGACGTGCTCCGCGGCGCGGAGGTCGAGGTGAGCGCGCTGTCGTCGGCGCTGGAGGCCCTGCCAATGCTCGCGCCGCGGCGCGTCGTGGTGCTCCGCGACCCGGGCGCGATGAAAAAAGCCCAGCGCGAACGCCTGGAGAAGTATCTCGCCAAGCCGGCGCCCGAGGTGCTGCTCGTGCTCGTGGTGCCGAGTACGGCGAGCAAGCTCGATCCCTGGCTGGCCAAGGCCGGCAGCGTGCTCGAGTTCAAGGAGCTCGAGGGTGAGGATCTCCTCAAGTGGATCGTGAAGGAGGCGAAGGAGCACTGCGGCGTGGCGATCACCGCCGCCGCGGCCGAGCGGCTCGCGACCTATGCGGGCAGCGACCTTCCGATGCTCGCCGGTGAGCTCCGCAAGCTGGCCGCCTACGTGAACGGCGCGACCATCGACGAAGCCGCGGTGGAGGCGATGACCGGCGTCCGGCCCGGCGTGACGCTCGCGGACCTGCTCGATCGTGCAGCGGCGCGCGACACTGCCGGCGCGATCGCCATCGTGCGCGAGGTGTTGGCGCAGCCCAAGCAGTCGGGCGTCACGGTAGTGATGGCACTGACCGCGCAGACGCTGGCAATCGGCTGGGGCTGCGCGGCGCGCGCGCGCGGGCTCTCGGCGAGCCGGCTCGAGAGCGAGTTCTTCGGCCTGCTGAAGGAAGGCGGCAGCGTGTACACGGGCCGCGCGTGGGGCGATGCCGTGAAGTGCTGGGCGAAAGCCGTGCCGAAGTGGTCGGTGGCGGACGTGGTGCGTGCGCTGCCGCACTTGCACGCGGCCGATGCGGCGCTGAAGGACACGAAAGTCTCGAGCGAAGAACAGCTCGTGACCTCGCTCTTGCTGGCGATCACGCCGGCGACTGGCGGCAGGCGCGCCGCGTGACGCTGCGCCCGGTGCTGCGCAGGTTGCTGCCCACGGCAGTGCTTGGCGTCGCCACGACGCTCGCGGCATTCGCGGCCACGGTGGCGATGCTTGCCCCGCGCGCCGTCTCGGCGCAGGTGCTGATCACGCCGCGGCCGGCGACGGCGCCCACCCGCGCGGAGCTGTACCGGCGCGCGCAGCGCTTGGTGAACGACGGCAACGGTCGCGAAGGGCGCGCGATCGTGGATTCGCTGCTGAATGCGACGGAGCCGCGCTCGCCCGAGGAAGCCGAGGTGCTGTTCTGGCGCGCGACGCTGGCGGAGAGCTGGGACCAAGCGCAGCGCGACTACTTGCGAGTGATGCTGGAGCACGAGCGCTCGCCGTTCGCGACGCCGGCGATGCTGCGGCTCGCGCAGGGCGAGCTGATGCGCGCGGATACGGCTGCGGCCCTGCGCTATGTAGATCGCGTGCTTGAGTACCAGCCCGGCTCGCCCGACGCGCTCGCGCTGCGCGCGCGGTTGCGACCCGCGGTCGTGGCGGCAGCACCTCCGCAGACGCCAGCGGCGGCACCCGCGCCGGCCGCGCCGTTGCCGACACCGGCAGCTACACCCACAGCTACACCCGCGGCGCCGGCACCGGGCACGGCCGCGCGCGGCAGCACGGCGTGGTCCGTGCAGATCGCGGCGTTCCCGGGCGCGGAGGAGGCGGCGACCTTCGCCGCTGAGATGCGCGAGCGCGGCTACGACACGCGTGTCGACGGCATCGCCGCGCCGTTCCGCGTGCGCTTCGGCTATTACGCCACGCGCGCCGCGGCCACGGCGGCGATGCAGGCGTACAAGGACAGCACGCGCGCCGATGCCTTCCTCACGCAGGTGACGCGCCCGTGAAGGCGAGTGGCGAAACGCCGTTGATGGCGCAGTACCGGGAGATCAAGGCGCGGCATCCCGACGCGATCCTGTTTTTCCGGATGGGCGATTTCTACGAGATGTTCTACGACGACGCCGAGGTCGCGGCGCGCGTCTTGGGCCTCACGCTCACGTCGCGCAACAACGGCGGTGCGGCCGAGGTGCCGCTGGCGGGCATCCCCGTGAAGGCGGCGAACGACTACCTGCGGCGCTTCGTCGCGCAGGGCTTCCGCGTGGCGATCTGCGAGCAGGTGGAAGATCCCAAGCTCGCCAAGGGCATCGTGAAGCGCGAGGTGATCGAGACGATCACGCCGGGTGCGGCATTCAGCGACGACCTGCTCGACAGCGCGCGCAACAACTTCCTCTGCGCGGTGGTGCTCCGCGCGGCGACGGCGGACGCCCTGGCACCGGCGCGCAGCGGCGCAGCCCACGACGCCGTGCAGGTGGGCATCGCGGCAGCGGACCTCTCGACGGGGGAGTTCCGTCTCGTCACGACGTCGCGCGCCGACGCCGACGCGGTGCTCGCGCGCCTCGCGCCGCGCGAGGTCGTGGTGCCGTCGCGCGATGGAGCGGGATCCGGCGCGAGCGACGCGGACGCGGCGCTCGACGCGCTGCTGCAGCCGCTGCAGGCGCTGGTGACGGCGCGTGCGGCCTGGGAGTTCGACCACGAGCGCGCGACCGACAGCCTCGCGCAGCAGTTCGCGGTCGCGTCGCTCGAAGGCTTCGGCATCCAGGCGGGCGATGCGCCGGCACTGGGCGCCGCCGGTGCGCTGTTGCGTTACCTGCGCGACGTGCAGCCGAGTGGATTGCCGCATCTCGCGCGGCCGGTGGTGGAGCGTCCGGGCGGCGTGATGCCGCTGGACGAGATGACGCGGCGCAACCTCGAGCTCGTGGAATCGCTGCGCGGCGGCGAAGAAACGGCGGGCACGCTGCTCTCGGTGCTCGATCGCACGCAGACGCCGATGGGCGCGCGCCTGCTGCGGCAGTGGATCCTTGCGCCACTCACGGACGTAGCGGCCATCGGCGCGCGCCTCGACGCCGTGGACGCGCTGCACGCGGACGGCACGGCGCGCGCGGCGCTGCGCGAAGCCTTGGACGGGGTGCGCGACGTCGAACGGCTCGCGGGCAAATCGGCCGCGCAGCGGGCCACGCCGCGCGAGCTCCGCGCGCTCGGCGATTCACTCGCGCGGCTGCCGGACGTCGTGGCCGCGCTGCGGCGCACGGCGCTGGGCGGTGCGCTCGCGCGGATTGCGGCGGAGTGGGACAACGCCGACGCCTTGGCGGCGCACATCCGCGCGACGCTCGTCGAGCGGCCGCCGCTGGCCTTCGGCGAAGGCGAGACGATTGCCGTCGGCATCGACGCGGAGCTCGACGACCTGCGCGCGGTGGCCACCGGCGGCAAGGACGCGATCGCCGCGCTGCAGGCGCAGGAGCGCGAGCGCACGGGCATCAGTTCGCTCAAGGTCGGCTACAACCGCGTGTTCGGCTATTACATCGAGATCACGAACGCGCATCGCGACAGCGTGCCCGCGGACTACCAGCGGCGGCAGACGCTGACGGGCGCGGAGCGCTACGTGACGCCGGCGCTCAAAGAGTTCGAGGAGAAGGTGCTGGGCGCGACCGAGCGCATCGAGGCCATCGAGCGCCGCGTGTTCGAGGCACTACGCGCCGAAGCGGGGCGCGCAGTCGCGCAGCTGCAGGCGATCGCCTCGCGCGTCGCACAGCTCGACGTGCTCGCGTCGTTGGCCGAGGTGGCGGCGCGCGAGGGCTACGTGCGGCCGGTGGTCGATGATGAAGCCGTGCTCGAGATCCAGCGCGGGCGGCATCCGGTGGTGGAGCGGATGATGCCGCGCGACCAGTTCATCCCCAACGACGTGACGCTGGCGCCCGATGCGCGGATGATCATCCTCACGGGTCCGAATATGGCGGGCAAGAGCACCATCCTGCGGCAGGTGGGCCTGTTGGTGCTGATGGCGCAGATGGGCAGCTTCGTGGCGGCGAGTGCGGCGCGCGTGGGCGTCTGCGACCGCGTGTTCACGCGCGTGGGCGCCAGCGACAACCTCGTGCGCGGGCAGTCGACGTTTATGGTGGAGATGGCGGAGACCAGCGCCATCCTGCACAGCGCGACGGCGAGATCGCTGGTGCTGCTCGACGAGATCGGGCGCGGCACGGCGACCTGGGACGGGCTGTCGATCGCCTGGGCGGTGAGCGAGCACCTGCACGAGCGCACGCGCTGCAAGACGATCTTCGCGACGCATTACCACGAGCTGACGCAGCTGGCCGACGAATTCGTATCAGTTCGCAACTATAACGTGGCGGTGCAGGAGGCGGGCGAGCGCATCCTGTTCCTGCATCGCCTGCAGCCGGGCGGGGCGGACCGCTCCTATGGCATCGAGGTGGGGCGTCTGGCCGGGCTGCCAGGGCCGGTGATTGCGCGCGCGCGGGCGCTGCTCAAGGTGCTCGAGGGCGAGCAGCTGGTGCCCGCGCTGGCGGGCACGCGGCGTGCCGCCGCGCCACCGCCGGTGGGCGACCAGCTTGCGCTCTTCGCGGTGCCCGACCCGCTGGTTGAGCGCCTGCGGGAGATCGACGCCAACGGCCTCACGCCGCTGCAGGCGCTGGCGCTGCTCGCGGAGCTCTCGGCGGCGGCGCGCGGCGAATCGCCCGCTGGGGCCGCGCCCATCGCTCCCCCGTCGGGGCGGGCGTAGATTCGTAGGGATGCGGCGGCCGCAAACGCGGGCGCCGCGCCCCCCAACTTCCCGCCCGCAATGTCCGACCAACATCCGCGCCACACGACGCCCTACGCGAACGTGCTCGACACGATCGCGTGGACGCCGCTGATCCGCCTCAACAAGGTCACCGCGGGCATCCGCACGCCGGTGTACGGCAAGGCCGAGTTCTTCAATCCGGGCGGCTCGGTGAAGGACCGCATCGGCCTGCCGATGATCGAGCGCTTCGAGGCCGAGGGCAAGCTCAAGCCCGGCGGCACGGTCGTCGAAGGGACGAGCGGCAACACGGGCGTCGGCCTGGCGATCGCTGCGGCGCTCAAGGGCTACAAGTGCATCTTCACGATGCCCGACAAGATGAGCCAGGAGAAGGTGCGGCTCCTCAAGGCTTTCGGCGCGGAGGTCATCATCACGCCGACGGCGGTGCCGCCGGAGCATCCGGACAGCTACACGTCGATGGCGAAGCGCATCGCGAAGGAGACGCCGGGCGCGGTGCTCGCGGACCAGTTCTACAACCAGGCGAACCCCGAGGCCCACGAAGCAACGACGGGTCCCGAGCTCTGGGAGCAGACCGAGGGCAAGATCACGCACTTCGTGGCCGGTGCGGGCACGGGCGGCACGATCACGGGCGTGGCGCGCTATCTCAAGAAGAAGAACCCGAAGATCCAGATCGTCGGCGCGGATCCGGTGGGATCGATCCTCGCGGAAGTGTGGCGCAGCGGCGGCAAGAACCATCCGCAGGGCGCGCCGTACAAGGTCGAGGGCATCGGGCAGGACAAGGTCCCCGGTACGCTCGATCTCTCGCTGGTGGACGACTACATCACGGTGAGTGACCGCGACGCGTTCACGATGGCGCGGCGCCTGACGCGCGAGGAGGGCCTGTTCGTCGGCGGCAGCGCGGGGCTCATCGCGCACGCGGCGCTCTCGGTGGCGCGGCGCGTGAACGATCCCGACGCCTGCGTGGTGACGGTACTCTGCGACACGGGCGAGCGCTATCTCTCGAAGGTCTTCAACGACGAGTGGATGCGCGAGAACCAGCTGCTCGACGCCGAGAAGGTGACGCTGGGGCAGCTGCTCGCCGCGAAGGGCGGGCAGATCCCCGCGCTCGTGAGCGCGCAGCCGGGCCAGTTGGTGCGGCAGGCCCTCGGGCTGATGCGCCTGCACGATGTGTCGCAGCTGCCGGTGATGGACGGTGCGGCCTGCGTGGGATCGGTGAGCGAACAGGTGCTCAGCGTGCGCGGCCTCGAGGACACGAAGGTGCTCGACAAGACGGTGAGCGACGTGATGGAGGCGCCGTTTCCGGTGGTGGACGCGACGACGGCGGCCGATGCTGCGGTGAAGATGCTGGGCCGCAGCAACCCGGCGGTGCTGGTGCGCGAGCACGGCACGGTGCAGGGCATTCTCACGCGCAGCGACCTGCTGCAGTTCCTGATGGCGCGCTGACGTGAAGATCCTCGTGTTGCTGGGTGGGAGCTCCGCGGAGCGCGACGTCTCGCTCTCGAGCGGCGCGCGCGTGGCGGCGGCGCTGCGCGAGCGCGGGCATCAGGTGACGGAAGCAGACCCGCATCCCGATCCCTTCGCGGTGCTGGCGGCGGCCAAGGCCGCCGACGTGACGTGGCTGGCCCTGCACGGCGGGACCGGCGAGGACGGCACGATCCAAGCCCTGCTGGACCTCGCGCAGATCCGCTACACCGGCAGCGGCGTGCTCGGCAGCGCGCTGGCGATGGACAAGGATCTCTCCAAGCGGCTCTTCCGCGCCGCCGACGTGCCGACCGCCGAGTGGCGGATGCTCGACCGGGGCTCGGCGCCGACTTGGCGGGAACCGGCCTACGCCGCGGCAACGTTCGCGGCGCTGGGGTCGAAGGTCGTGGTGAAGCCCTCGAAGCAGGGTTCGACGGTGGGGCTGTCGATCATCGACGACCCGGGCGGCCTCGCGGCGGCGGTCGAGTTGGCGTTCCAGCACGACGACGAGGTGATGCTGGAGGCCTTCGTGCCGGGCCGGGAGCTGACCGTGGGCGTGCTCGGGGGGCAGGCCCTGCCGGTTGGCGAAATCATCCCCAAGCACGACATTTACGACTACGAATGCAAGTACACGCCGGGGATGGCGGAGGAGCTGTTTCCGGCGCCGATCCCGGACGCAGTGCGCGACGAGGTGCAGGCCTTGGCGTTGCGCGCGTACGCGGCGCTGAAGCTCCGCGGCTGTGCGCGCATCGATTTCCGGTTGGACCCCAAGGGACGACTGTTCTGCCTCGAGGCGAACACCCTGCCGGGGATGACGGGCACGAGCTTGGTGCCGCAGGCCGCACAGGCGGCCGGCATCGGGTTTCCTGAATTGTGTGAACGTATCGCGCTCGACGCCGTGCGCGGCTAAGGAGGAAGGGGAATGACCGCAGGAATGCCATTGGCCGCTGCGCTCGCCGGAATTCCGGCCGGCGTGCAATCGTTTGGTCCCTGGGCAGGGCGCCGACAGCTCTTCGTGCGCTTCGCGGGTGAGGCCGAGACGGCGACGATGTACCTCGCCCCGGCGCTGATCCGCGAACTGCAGCGTCAGCTGCAGCGCTCGGCGTTCCATTCGGTCGCCATCGGCGGGCGCGATCCGCTGGGCAGCGTGGAGTTCCTGAAGGCGGCGCTGGATGGCGCGAAGCCGCAGGTGCCGGTGATGCTCGATACCGACGGGATGCGGCCGGACGAACTGCCGGGCCTGTTGGGACATCTCGCGCTGGTGCAGGTGACGGTGGAGTTCACCGGCGGCGAGGCCGCGATGGACAACGCCATCGAGACGCTCAAGGTCGCGGCCGGCGGCAAGGTGCCGCACGCGCTGGTGCTGGTGCCGCGCGAGGATACTTCGGACTCGATGCTGCTGCGCATCGTCGAGGAGGCGCGGGCCGCGAGCGCCGGCGTGCAGGTGGTGATCCATCCGCCGCTCGGTGAGAACCCCAACGTGCTGGACCGCCGCTGGGCGTCGTTGCTCGAGCAGGCGATGGCGGTGCACGCCGATGTGCGCTTGGCGATGAAGATCGCGCCGCCGACGGGGCTGCGCTGACCCGATGAGCTCGCCCTCCGCCACCTCCGCCTCGCGTCCGTCGCTATTGCCGACGGCCGTGTTCGCGTTGGTGTGCGCGCTGCTGGGTGTGCACTTCCTGCGCTGGACCGTGCTGCAACCGGAGGTGTTGATCGAGGCGCTGGCGTTCCGTCGCGGCGATCTCGACGCAGGGCGGTGGTGGTCGGTGGCGACCTACGCCTTGGTGCAGCCGAGTGCCGCGGTGCTCGCGCTGAGCGTCTACGCACTGCTGGTGTTCGGCCCGCGACTCGAGCGACTCTGGGGTGCACGGCGCTTCGCGGCCTTCGCGGCCTTCGCGGCGCTCGGCGGGTGGATCCTGCATCTGTTCGTGGGCGGGCCGGCGCCGCTCTTGGGTGCGACCAGCGTGGCGCTGGGCGTGAGCGCCGCGCACGCGCTGCGCTGGGGCGCGGAAGAGCAATTGCTGCCCGGCGGGTTCACGATGCGCGTGCGCTGGGCCGCGGCGTTCGTCGCGGCGGTGCTCCTGCTGGCCGCGTTGCAGGAGCCCCTGGGCGGCGGGGCGGCGGCGCTGGCGCACGTCGGTGGCCTCGGCGCAGCGTGGTTGTTCTCGCGCGCGACGCACGTGTTGCTGGTCGAACGCATCCGCGATGGCGTGTCGGCGATGCCGGACGAGCCGCCGGAAGACCAGCCGACGCGCGCGGTGCCGAAGAGCGCGCCGCGCGGCCGCGAACGGCGCGAGAGCATCGACGACGTGGTGGCGCGCAGCAACGCGGCCGCCGCCCGCCGCGCGGCGCCACCGCCGCGTCCGGCGTCGCAGCCGGAGCGCGATGCCGCCGTGCCGCCCACGGTGGACGCCATCCTCGACAAGATCCTCGCGCGCGGCCTCGACGCACTGACCGACGAGGAACGCCGCATCCTCGATGACCACTCGCGCCGACTGCGCGATTCCTGACCGACTATGCCACAGCCTGAACTGCTCGAGACCTTCCCGAACCCGTACGCGGACCGGGACTACGAAATCTTTATGACGACGCCGGAGTTCACGTCGCTGTGCCCGTTGGGCGGCGTGGAATCCGACGCGACGGAGCTCGCGCTGCTCAAGGGCGGCGCGCCGGATTTCGCGACGATCAACATCACGTACGTGCCGGACGACGTCTGCCTGGAGCTGAAGAGCCTGAAGCTCTATCTCTGGAGCTTCCGCAACGACGGCATCTTCTACGAGCGCGTGGTGAACCGCATCCTCGACGACCTGGTCGCGGCGGCGAAGCCGCGCTCGATGAAGGTCGTGGGCGACTTCAACGTGCGCGGCGGCCTGAAGAGCATCATCTCCGCCGAGTACCGCAATCCGCGCTGAGCGCCTGCGCTGCCCCGGGATGCGCGCCGCATCGGCGCGCCCGGGTCAGACGGGCGAGACCGCGCCCGAGCTCCAGCCGACACCACCGCGCCGGCCCGCGCCCCAGCGCGGAAACGTGCCGATGAAGCGTGCGCTCGCGCTGCGCTCGGCGATCTCGCGCGCCGCGGCGTCGGCGCGGGCATCGCCGACGAGATGGTCGAACTCGACGAAGAAGCGATAGTTCCAGGGCTCGCCGGTGGGCCGCGATTCGAGGCGACGGATCGTCACGCCGTGCCGTGCGATGGGCGTGAGGACCTCGAGCAGCGAGCCCGGGGCATCGCCGGTGCTGACCATCACCATCGTGCGCGCGGGCGTACCGGCGGGCAGCGGCATCGGGGTGCGTGAGAGCACGAGGAAGCGCGTCTGGTTGTCGGCGCGATCTTCGATATCGGCCTTGAGCACCTTGAGTTCGTAATGCAGCGCGGCGCGTCGGCTCGCGACGGCCGCGAAGGCGGGATCGGCGACCTTCGACACGTCCATCGCCGCGCCGGCCGTATCGTACGACGGGTGCACCTCGAGCTGCAGGTTCTCGGCGAAGAACTGCTGGCACTGCGCCAGCGCCACCGGATGGCAGAGCACGCTGGTGATGTTCTCGAAGCTCGTCGTCGGCGGGCCGAGGAGGCAGTGATGCACCGCGACGATGGTCTCGCCGACGGCGTGGAGGCCGGGCATCGCCGAGATCGCATCGTGCGCGCCGGCGATGGACCCGGCCATCGTGTTCTCGATCGGGAGCACGCCGCGGTCCGCGACGCCCGCCGCCACGGATGCCGTCACGTCGGCGAAGTCGCGGTACGGCAGGCGCTGGACCTCGCCGCCATACAGCTGCTGGATCGCCTCGTCGGAGAACGAGCCCAGCTCGCCCTGAAACGCGACGCGCAGCCGCGAGCGCAGGCTCACGGTGCGCTGAGTTCCGCGACCGTCACGACGCTGACGGGTCCGAGGTTGAGGGCATCGATGCCGGCGCGCACCTGCGCGAGATCGCCGACGATGACGATCGTCGCGGCCTCGTCCGGGATGTAGCGACGCGCCACGCGCTGCACATCCGCGGCGGTGACGGCGTTCACGGCGGCGACGTACTCCTGCAGGTACGTCAGCGGCAGGTTGAACAGCGCGAGGCCCGTGACCTGGCCAGCGATCTGCGCGGTGGACTCGAGGTCGCCTGGGACGCCGAGCGCGATGTAGGCCTTGGCGCGCGCCAACTCAGCGTCGCTCACGGCGGCGTCGCGGATGGCGCGGATCTCCTTGAAGAACTCGACGAGCGAGCTATCGGTGACGTTCGTGCGCACGTCCGAGCTCGCCACGAAGGCACCGGGTAGCGGGCGCCACTGGAAGTTGGAGCTCGCGCCGTAGGTGTAGCCCTTGGTCTCGCGGAGATTGGTGTTGAGCCGCGACGAGAAGGAGCCGCCGAGGATGGTGTTCATCACTTGGATGGCGGCGTAGTCCGGCGAGGTGCGTTCGAGCCCCGGCGCGCCGATCATAATGACCGACTGCGCCGCACCGGGCTTGTCGACGAGGATGACGCGGCGCGCCGGCGTGCGCGTGGCGCCGGCCAGCACGGATGCGGGGCGACGCTCCTCGCCGCGCGCGGGCCAGCGGCCGAAGCGGCGGTCGAGCAGCGTGCGTGCCTCCGCCTCGGCGATGTCGCCGACGACGGTGAAGGTGGCGCGCATCGCACGGTAGGCGCCGTCGTGGAAGGCGCGGACGGTGGCGGAGTCGAGCGCGGCGGTGCTGACGGAGTCACCGCCAATCGATTGGCGATACGGATGGCCGGCGGGGAACATCGCGCGGTTGAAGGCCAGCGTGGCCAGCGTGCGCGGCTGGTCCTTCTGCTGCAGGATTCCGGCGAGGCGCAGGTCGCGCTGGCGACGGACGTCGGCGGCGTTGAAGGTCGGACGCAGCACGACGTCGGCCATCAGGTCGAGGGCGGCCTCGAGGT
>VFQM010000497.1_pt1 | contig 43170 bp, 32 predicted proteins | sample 3512391 | NCBI WGS metagenome assembly VFQM01 (sample SAMN10412369, study PRJNA504923) | tailings metagenome | isolation source: Replicate 1 from Balatoc abandoned mine | place: Philippines
CCCTATTGCGACGACGAGGTCAAATATGCCGTGGCCGAACGCGTCCTGTCGCGCTTCGCCGCGATGAAGGAGCGCGGCGACCCGCTCGCCGGTCAGCCTATCGTCGACCTCGTCACCGTGAACGGGGCGCGCGTCGTGACGGAAGACGGCACATGGGGCCTCGTCAGGGCCTCGTCCAACAAGCCGGAACTCGTCGTGGTGGTGGAAAGCCCGGTTTCAGAGGCGCGCAAGCGGGCCATGTTCGACGCGGTCAATCGGGTGCTCAGGGAAAACCCGGAGATAGGCGTCTACAACCAGACGCTTTGAACGCCATTGGGGCAGCGGAGAACATCGCAGTGACCGAGCGGATTTCCTGTTTCGTGATGAGCGGCGGCGTGGGCTCGCGGCTGTGGCCGCTGTCGCGGGAGGACAATCCGAAACAGTTCCACGAACTGGCGGGCAACGGCTCGATGCTGGTCAGGACCGTGCGGCGCTTGAAGGCACGGCAGGCGGGCGAGACCCGCATCAGCGTGATCGCCTCGGAACGCCATGCCGAACGGGTGCGCGCCGACCTTGCGGGCGTCGACCTCAAGGGCGCCGCCGCGATCTTCGAGCCGCTCGGGCGCAACACGGCGGCCCCGGTCGCGGTCGCCGCGCTGGCGACGCTGCGCGCCCTTGGCGACGGGCTGGTCCTCGTGGTGCCCTCCGATCACGAGATCTCGACCGACGCGCAGTTCTGGGAGACGATCGAGAAGGGCGTCGGCGCGGCGCGGGATGGGCGCGTCGTCGTGTTCGGCATACCGCCGGCCCGGCCCGAGACGGGCTACGGCTACATCGAGGCCGCTACGCCCGCTGGCGATGTGCGCGACGTGCTCCGCTTCGTCGAAAAGCCCGATCTCGGGACGGCGAAGGCCTATGTCGCCGCCGGGACCTTCTTCTGGAACGCCGGCATCTTTCTTTTTCGGGCGAGCACGATGCGCGCGGCCTTCCTCGCCGAGCAGCCGGACATATGGGCAAGGGCCGAGCAGGCCGTCGCGGCGGCGGTGGACGACGTCTCGGGCACCTATCTTGCGGTCGATCCCTATGCCGAAATTCCGTCCGTCTCCATCGACTACGCCATCATGGAGCGGATCGGCGGCATCGCGATGGTGCCGGCCGGCTTCCGCTGGAGCGATCTGGGCTCCTGGCAGTCGCTGCTCGACGTGAGCCCGAGCGACGCGCGCGGCAACGTGGCGATCGGCGACGTGGTCGCCATCGATTGCAACAATTGCTACCTGCGCAGCCAGGGTCGCCTGATCTCGGCGGTGGGGCTCAGGGAAATGGCCGTCGTCTCGACGGCGGATGCCGTCTTCGTGGCGCCGGTGGCCCAGAGCCAGAACGTCAAGCGCATCGTCGAGCAGTTGGAAAAGAGCGGCCGGCTGGAGACGAAGTTCACGCCGGCGCATGACCGCGTGCTGCTGCCGGGCGCATGGCGGCGGCGGGTCGTCCACTGGCTGTTCGAGGAGGCCCTGCCGATCTGGTCGACAGCGGGCGTCGACGAGCGCCATGGCGGCTTCCACGAGGCGCTTTCCTTCGACGCCACGCCACTGGCGAAGCCGAAGCGCATGCGCACCATGGCGCGCCAAGTCTACGCCTTCGCGGTCGCCGACCGGTTCGGCTGGCGCGAAAGGGCCGGGCCGCTGGTCGCGCACGGCCTCGACTTCATGCGGCGGGGGCGCACGGCGCAGGGCGGCTGGGCAAGGACGCTCGCCGTAGACGGCGCCATCGCCGATCCGGCGGAAGACGCCTACGACCATGCGTGCGTGCTGCTGGCGCTGGCCCATGCCCATCGCGCCGGCAATCCCGACGCGCTCGCGCTCGGCGAGGAGACCCTCGCCTTTCTCGACGCACATCTGGAGGACGAGCGCATGACCGGCTTCCTCGAGACCTCGGACGGGACGGAGCTGCGCCGCTCCAACCCGCATATGCATCTGCTGGAGGCCTTCCTCGCCTGGCATGAGACCACCGGCGAGCGCGCCCATCTGCGCCGGGCGGCGCGGATCGTCGACCTGTTCCGCAGCTATTTCTTCGACCGCGACAGCTGGACGCTCGGCGAATATTTCGACCGCGACTGGCGGCCGGCGGCGGAGCATGGCGATCGGACGGAGCCGGGCCACCATTTCGAATGGGCGTCCCTTCTGGTCGAGTTCTCGCGCGCCAGCGGCCAGCGCGACCTGATCGCGCCCGCGCGCAAGCTCTATGCCTCGGCGATCGCCAACGGGCTGAACCGCGCCACGGGCCTCGCCTATGACGCGGTGTCGCGCGAGGGCATGCCGCTCGACCCCATCTCGCGGAGCTGGCCGCAGGCCGAGGCGATCAAGGCGGCGATCGCGCTCGACGGCACCGGCGGGCCGGATCTCAAGCCCGAGATCGAGGCCCGCGTCGGCAGCCTGTTCAACTGGCACATCGATCCCGCGTCGCGCGGCATGTGGATAGACCGCATCGACGAGAAGGGCCAGGCGATCGCCACCGAAGTGCCCGCGTCGATCCTCTACCATATCGTCGCCGCGCTGACGCGCTATCTCGACAAGAACAAAATCGGCACAAAATTGAAGAACGACTTATAAAGCGGAAATATAATCTTAGATTATATATCTTATTCCTATCAATATAAATAGAAAATATCCGATTTTTATTAATATAATATATAAAATTGAAAATCATATATTACATAATATAAAAATATGGCCCCGGAGCCGTCGCCGTCAACGCCTGATTTCCGGCGTCGCCGACAAAATCCGTCCACGGGGGTCCGCGCCGGCGCATAGGATCATGGCCTGTTCGCGCCTCCATATGTTCTGCTGGCCATCGGCACGGCGGCGGCTCCGCCCGTGCATGCGCGCCCGAGAATTCGTTACGTATCTCGCCCGGGATCTCGCGCTCTGCGGCAGCGCGGCAGGAGACGGTGGCGGAAACGCAACTCCTTGACGCGGGATCGCCACCCGTTTATGATAGTAAAAGTATTTTCACTATCGCGAATATCGTCGCTCAAATAAGGTCAAGAATATCTCGAAGACGCGATATGAAATTCTTCTATACGTAGTCTATCGCGTAGCATCCCAACAGGAGGAATAAAATGGCAGAGAAAATCAGAGTCGCCGCAGTCCAGATGTCGCCCGACTTCGAAACGCCGAATGGAACTGTTGAGCGTGTTATTGCGGCCATCGGCGAAGCGGCGGAAAAGGGAGCAAAACTGGTTGTATTCCCGGAAACCATCGTGCCGTGGTACCCGTATTTCGCCTTTATCCGTCCGCCGATGATGTCTGGTGCCGACCATATGCGCCTTTATGAAAACGCCGTGGTCGTCCCCGGCCCCGTGACGGCAGCGGTGTCGGCCGCCGCGAAGAAGCACGAAATCGTGGTCATGCTCGGTGTCAACGAAAGAGACCACGGTTCGTTGTACTGTACGCAGTTGATTTTTGATGCCGACGGCACGCTGGCGTTGAAACGCCGCAAGACTGTCCCGACCTTCCATGAGCGCATGATCTGGGGGCGTGGCGACGGCTCCGGCCTCAAGGTTGTGGATACGGCAGCGGGTCGCCTCGGTGCGCTGGCTTGCTGGGAGAATTTCAACCCGCTTGCCCGCTTTGCGCTCATGGCCCAGCACGAGGAAATCCACGTCACCCATTTTCCCGGTTCGCTTGTCGGGCAGATGTTCGCCGACCAGGCGGAGGTCCTCATTCGCCACCATGCAGCCGAGGCCGGATGCTTCGTCGTCTGCGCCACGGCCTGGTTGTCGGAAGACCAGATCGCCAAGCTTTCGCCTGACGAAGGCATGCGTCGCGGCCTTCGCGGCGGCTGCATCACGGCCATCGTTTCGCCCGAGGGTGTCCACCTCGCCCCGCCATTGACGGAAGGTGAAGGCATCCTGGTGGCCGATCTGGACATGAGCCTCATCACGAAGCGCAAACGGATGATGGATTCGGTCGGTCACTACGCGCGTCCGGAACTGCTCTCCCTGCTTCTGGACGATCGCGCGACCTCTATGATTCACCGATCTTTCCCGATGCCGAAGCTAGTGGCGTCCGACGAGGCTAACGGTGAAGGCGGGCAGGCCGAGGAAGATGACGTCGCCGCTTCCGAAAGAAACAGCAAGCGGCGCGCTGCCGGCTGATCGTCAAGCGGGCGCGCGTCATCGTTTCGGCCCAAGGGGGGAACCGGCATTCCCCCCTTTGTGGGAATGCATGTCATAGACGCCGCTGCCGAGGCCCGAATGATACCCCCTGCCGACGCCCGGGCAGTCTGCGCCGGGTGAAGCAGAGGGCGGTTTCAAGGACCCCCGGGCTGGAGCCCAAACTCCGGCCCGGCGTTAGGCCATGCGATTTGCCGATAACTGGCATCGAGAACAACTTCGGCTTGCGGCGCGCCAGGTTGTGGACCATGAGGATTTGTGTGGCAGCTACGCTGCGGCCTGGTTGTCGGAATTTCGGTGATTATCGTTTGCCATGCCTGGATACCTCTTCTCGAAGAGACCGGAAACTTCTCTGGGGTTATGCGGCGCGCAGGAGAGGCGGTTTGGGCGTGAATAGTGGTGGCACGTTCGGTTCTGGCTGTCGGAACGATGCCCGCAGTCGATTGCGAAGCTCACCGTTCAGATCTGCCGTCCGGACCTGCATGAGCATGTGAGCGCCGTGGAGCGACTATCGCATCTGCTGTTTCTTGACCATCCGCTTGCCAACGAGTGAATTCACCGCTGACTCGGCGAGGGTTGTGGCGACGCGAAGGCCGGCTCGGTGGCGCTTCCCATAGTTGACGATCGCCCCGCGGTTCGATCTGACATAGGTCAGGAGCTGCGAGCCGAGGCTGTGAAGACGGGCGATGGAGAACTCGCCGTCTCCTTGCGAAGCCTTCAGTCTTGCCAGGAGTTGCTCCAGGTCGCGGATCGCGTGATCAACTCGTCCATGCCACAGACGCCACTTCACCGCTCTGATGTCCCGGTCGATGGCGGGAAGCGCTTTAGAGGGATTCGATCGGGATCGCGCCATATGATCGGCGATCTGCTGCATCGGCTGGATCTTCATGGCGATGTGGAACCAGTCGATGATGTGGGCCGTCGGCTTCGGCATGGCGCGTGGCAGCCGCTTCAGGATTTCGGCGCCGTCCGAAATCACCGTCACATCGCCAAAGCCGCGGTAGCCTACTTCCTGAAGGGCATGAAGGGCGTGATCCCGGATTGCCCGTTGGTTGGTGCTGCTGGTCACGAAATAGCGACCGCCGCCTTCGCCCCGTCCCCCGCGACCGCATCGGGCCACGACGAGCTCGAAGTTGCGCGCTGAGTTGGGCTCGGCGCTGCGGATATGCGCCGGATCTATGCTGATGACGAACTCTTTGCGGCGGTCGCCGGGAAGCTGCATCTCAAGCTGGCAACGGTCATCCGTCTGCGACCTCGCGCGCCAAGTTTCCTGCCTGATCTGGTCGTCCAGCTGCTTGCCGATCCTGATGGTACGCTTACGCACGGTCGCATGCGTCTCGGTCGGCTCAATGGGCAGGAATTCGGCAAGCACACTCGCCGCCTGCCGGTATGGCATCATGCTCCCCAGCCGCGCCGTCAGTTCCATCAGCTCGGATGTCGCTCGATCCGGGCAGATCTCCTTCAGCGGCGCAAAGGCAACGACCATGCCCGGGTAACAATCTCGGCAGATCATCCAGCGAGGATTGCGCACCTCCACGGTGCCGAAGACGGTCCGGATCTGGCGCGTTGTGTAGTCCTTGACCGGCCGAAACCTGTGGCAATCCGGGCAGACCCGACGAAAAAGGGAATACGTCTCCGCCTCGTGGTTCACGACCGCGCTCTGCAGCGCCGTCATGATCGTCTTGCCGTCCTCGATCGACAGGCCAAGGTCGCCGTCAAACAGACGTTCCCAGCTCTTGTCGATACGGACCGCCTTCCGGCAAACGTCACCGAACTCGTTCCTGCCCTCGATCGTGATCGTCCATTCCACCGCCATCGCTTTCCCTCCGAACAAAGCGACGCTGATGGACTACGCGGGCCTAACAACCCGTATTCGACCCCAGAGAAGTTACCGGTCTCTGGCGAGGCCCATGGAACTTGAACGGCATCGGCACACTTGGTTACGTTGCAACCGCAATCCACTACCACTTGAAAGGTATCTACGCACCAACGCCGCTCTCTTCCCTGCGACATACGCCGTCGCCTAATCGTGAGCGAGGATTCGACCAGATCGACGCGTGCTCCTGGCCAAGCGCCTCGCGCCAAATGGTGGCTGGACGCTATCGGCGAGGGTGAAGTTCCTAGAGACGTTTCCCCGTCACCGCATCGAAGAAATGGGCGGCGTCGCCGACAATGGCCACGGAAACGCTTTCCTCGGGTCGGACTGAAACACGGCCCTGTACAATGGCGACGAGCTGGATGTCGCCGGCCTGCAAGACGATCTGTGTTTCCGCCCCCGTCGGTTCGACGACCACGACGGGCAGTTCGGCGCCGGTCTCGCCGATGCGCAGCTTGTCGGGGCGAATGCCCGCGACGACTTCACCGTCGGGCAGCGGCGCATTCGGAACGATCTCGATGCCGTGAGGTCCCTTGAAGACGCCGGCTTCGATCCTTCCTTCGATGAAGTTCATGGATGGGCTGCCGATAAAGCCGGCAACGAACAGATTCTCCGGCTGATCATAAAGGTCGAGCGGCGCACCGACCTGTTCGATGACGCCGTCGCGCATGACGACGATGCGGTCAGCCATTGTCATCGCCTCTACCTGGTCGTGGGTCACATATATGGTGGTCGTCTTGAGCCGCTGGTGCAGAGCCTTGATCTCTGCGCGCATCTGAACTCGCAGCTTGGCGTCAAGGTTCGAGAGAGGCTCGTCGAAAAGGAAGACCTCCGGGTCGCGGACAATGGCCCTACCCATGGCGACACGCTGGCGCTGACCGCCGGAGAGTTGGCCGGGATAGCGGTCGAGAAGGGTGTGGAGGCCCAGTATACCCGCGGCATGTTCGACCTTTGCCCGCCTCTGCTCTTTCGGCACCCGCGCGAGCTTCAGCGAAAAAGCCATGTTCTCGGCCACGGTCATATGCGGATAGAGCGCATAGTTTTGAAAGACCATGGCGATGTTCCGGTCTTTTGGGGCGACATCGTTGATCACTTCCCCGTCGATGCCGATCTCGCCGTCGGAGATATGCTCGAGCCCGGCGATCATGCGCAGCAGGGTCGATTTTCCGCAGCCCGACGGGCCGACGAGCACCACGAATTCGCCATCCGCGATGGCGGTGGAGACGCCATGTACGACCTCGACCGCGCCATAGCGCTTGACGACTTTGGCGATGTCGACCCGCGCCACGGTCAGCGCCTAGTCCGGGCTTCCACCGCCGACCAGTTGTGGTAGGGGCGGCGGAAGGTGGGGATGCGGTCAGCCACGTCGGGCAATCTGTCGAACGGCTTATGCGGCTCAGCCTGATACCAGAAGGCGACGGACGAGATGTCGTCCGAGCGTCGATTGGCGTGGCCATGTTCGATGGTGACGCGGATCCTCTTGTGGAAGATCACCGGGTCCTCGATGTGCCAGCGATAGAGCGTCACGGGCTCGGTCCAATTTGACCCGCCTGCCGAAATGATGCCGTGATAGGGCGCGTCATAGTCCTGGGTCGGACACCAGGCGGTGTTGAAATAGTCTTCGGTCCCGGTCCCGTGCAACGTCGGTGGCCATGCATCGTTGGCGCCCGCAACGCTTTCCGAACGACTTTCGATCGGCGTCGCCCGGGATCCGAGGCGCGGGTCGGGCTTGCGGAGGGTGTCAGGTACCGAAATGCCGGGCTCCCCATCGACGAAGATCATGTCGTCCCCTTCGCCGTACCAGTCCCAGACTTCGGCGCGGCGGCGCGAAAAGACGCTGTAGAGAACGCCCACATAATGGCCGTGACCGGCAGCATCGAGGATCGTGTAGTTGTGCCCGCCGTCGACATTCTCGCCGCCGAACAGAACCTGCTCGTTGGTCAAGCCGGTTTCGTCGAAGGCCGCGGCCCTTTCCTGCCGGTATTGCGCATGCAGACGGCCCATCCCGCCTTCCAGGACGTCGTGCAATTCAAGGTCGATGTAGTAGTAGAACAGCAAGTCGTGCTCGGCTTCGTTGGTGATGGTGAATTTCATCGCCGAGCCGAACGGCATCGGGAAATAGCAGTTGAACGCCTTGCCGTCCTCCGGGCTCGCCTGCATCGGCAGGCTGGCGTAGTTGCGCGTGCCGCCATTGCCCATGCCGAAGAAATCGCCGATCGGCGCCTCGATGCTGGGCTCGCTCTCACCGTCCCACCATGCGCGGATCACCGCCTTTCTGAGATAGCTTTCGCTCTGGCACTGCATGGTGATCCAGATGTGCGTGACGATGCCGGCGCCCTTATGATCGGCGATCGTCACCGTCCGGCCGGGCTCGATGTGCAGCCGGTCGTCGTTGCCGCCTGTCCGGTCGTAGCTGGAGAAGCGGCGGGTCTTGGCCTCGCGCAATTTGGCGAGTCCGCGCAAGGGTGAAAGGCCGGCATTGGTCATACGTATGTGTCCTTGACGTTTCGCTGTACGGTCATTTCAGGCCGCTGGTCTTGATGGAATCCATGATCTGGCGTTGGAAGATCAGGAACAGCACCAGCGTCGGTATGGCGACCACGGTAGAGGCGGCCATCATGTAGTTCCACGAGGCCGAGTACTCGCTCTTGAAATTGGCGATGCCGACCTGGACGACCCACAGGCGCTGGTCGGATGTCACCGTGAGCGGCCACAAGAAGGCGTTCCAGTTCGCCAGGAAGAACAGGATCGCCAACGCCGACAGAATTGGCTTGCTGAGCGGCAGGACGACGCTCCAATAGATGCGCCAGTAGCCGGCGCCGTCGATGACCGCGGCCTCTTCGATCTCACGCGGCATCGACAGATAATACTGGCGCAGGAGGAAGATGCCGAAGGCGTTGAAGATCGCCGGCACGATGAGGCCCGCATATGTGTTGAGCATGCCGAACGCCTTCACGATGATGAAGAGCGGCACGATGATGACCGGCAGCGAGACGAGCAGCGTGGAGAAAATGGCCAGGAAGATCAGCTCGCGACCAGGAAAGCGAAGGCGAGCCAAAGCGTAGCCAGCCATCGAATGGAAGAAGAGGGCAACGACGGTAACCGTCACGGAAACGAACAGACTGTTCAGCATGTATCGTACGAACGGAACGGCCGTCATGACGTGGAGGAAATTCTCCATCGTCGGATCGGCGGGGACCAGCGACGGCGCAAACGATTCCGTCGCGGTCTTGAAGGCGATCGATACCATCCAGAGTAAGGGGAAGATGGTCATCGCGGCAAGAATCGCCGCGACCGTCATCCAGATCATGCGGACGATTGTGAACTGCGACGCGCTGAAATAAGGCGACGGCCTATACTTACTCATGGCTGAAACGGCCCCCGCGCGTGAGCAGGAACATGAGCCCGGTCAGCACGATCAACGCGATGACCAGGATCGAGGCCATCGCTGCCGCATAGCCGAAGGCGCCGAAGCCGAAAGCTTGCTGGTAAATGTAGACGATGAGCACCGAGGTCGAGTTCGCCGGACCGCCCGAGGTCATGACCCATATGATGTCGAAGGCCTGTGATCCGGCGACCGCAGCCACCATGGAGATCATGATGACGAAGAAGCTGGTCGGCTTCAGCAATGGCAACGTGATATACCAGAAACGGGCGATCGGCCCGGCCCCGTCCATCGTCGCTGCCTCGTAGTACATCGCAGGAATGTCCTGCAGACCGCCAAGGAAGATGAGCATGTAGTAGCCCATCAGGAACCAGACGCTGACCGCGACGACGGTAAACAGCGCGAAGTTGGGGTCGCCGAGAAGGGAAATGCCGCCCAGACCAGCGACCGGCGCCAGACGGCTCAGCACGCCTATCTTGTCGACCACCAGGAACTGCCAGACAAGCGCCACCACGACGAGGCTGACCATGTGCGGCGCAAAGAACATGGAGCGGACAATTCCGTTGAAGCGGTTGGTCTTTTGCACCAACAGAGCAAGCCCAAGCCCGCAGACATAAAGCAGCGGAACCAGCATGATTGCGTAAAGAGCGGTAACCTTCGCCGACTGCCAGAACAGCGGGTCGGCCATCATCCTTGCATAATTGGCGACGCCGACAAATTTGTACGAGCCGAAGCCGTCCACCTCGTAGAGCCCGAGGACCAGCGACAACAGCATCGGCAAGCCGAGGAAAACAAGCAGTCCGAGTGCATCCGGAAGCACGAACAGGTAGCCGGCCAGCCACTCTCGGTGCCTGGCCGACAGGCGGTTGCGCTTGCGCGCGCGCTTCGGGCGATGAGGAACCTGCTGCACCATCGGATCACGTACGCCGGCGCCGCGTGGGTGGACGCATTCCGTTTGTTGCCTGACGAAATGCGTCCACCCCGCAAGCACGCCTAGAGGATCGGCGCACCGCTGTAGGAGCTGAGAAAGGCGTCGAGCTGCTGGGAGGCGGCCGTCGCCGTCGTCTGCGGGTCGGCGCCGCCCAGCTGCGTCTGCTGGATGGCGTCGGAGATGATCTTGTATACCTCCGGCGGAACGCGCGGCTCGGCGCGGGTGCCGGGATGTATCTCCTTGGCGAATTTACCGATCATGCCCTCGCCGAATGCCGCTTCACGCGCCTTCAGCGCGCTGTTGCGCGGCGGCATGTCCGACTTGCCCTCGGTGCACCAAACCGCGACGCGGTCCACGGAACCCTGGTCCATCGAGCCAAGAGCCCAGGCGCAGAACTGCGCGGCAGCATCAGGGTTCTTGCCCTTGGCGTTGGCGACGAAGGCCCAGCCGCCGCCGACGGTAACGTATTTACCGTTGGCGGGCGTCGGCAGCCGGAACACGCCATAGGGGAAGTCCTTGGCATTGTTCGTCAGCTGCGAGATGCCCCAGATTCCGACGTTCTGGATCGCGCAGTAGCCCGACGCCAGGTTGGCGACCGTATCGTTGGCGCCGTTGCCGAGCACCTGCCTGGGCGCGACGCCGAGATTGATGGCGTCCTGCCAGAACTTCAGCGCCTGGACCGTGGCCGGCGAGTCGAAGGCGCTTTTGCCTTCCGCCGTCTGGAACTCACCCCCGCCCTGCCAGAGGAACGGATACCAGGTGAAGTTCTGGTAGTAACCGGGCGCTGTCTGGAACAGAACGCCGAAACGTTCCGGCGTCGTCAGCTTCTTAGCAACCTCGAGCAGTTCGTCCCAGGTCTTGGGAACGTCGTTCTCGTTCAGCCCGGCCTCGTCGAACGCCTTTACCGAGTAGTACATGGCCATCGGCTCGACCTCCATCGGAAGGCCGTAGATCTTACCGTCGACCATGCGGTTCGCCAGGACGCTCTCGGGAAAATCCGCCTTGGCCGCATCATCGATGTGCGGCGTAAGGTCTTGCAGCACGCCGCCATTGTAGTAGCGCAGGAAATCTCCGGGTGAGATGATGAAAATGTCCGGCCCCTGCCCCGAGGCAAAGGCCGTCGCGAGCTTGGGGCCGTTGATATATTCCTTGTTCGGGATGAACTCGAGTTCGACCTTCTGCTCGTGGCTATCGTTCCAGTCAGCGACGGTTTTCTCGAACCATGCCACCTGCGTGGGCACTTGGCCGCCGGGCGCATAAAACTGCCAGAATTTCAGCGGCGCATCCTGGGCGCGCACCGCCATCCTGTTAATGAAGGGAAAGCCGGTGATGCCGCCGGCCACGCCGGCGGCAGCAAAGGTTGCGGTATTAACCAGCAGCCGGCGACGCGACAAGCCGACAGGCTTTCCTCGAGTCTTCTTGCTCTCGATCATCATTACCTCCCTGGTACTGAGGCGACGCCCGGCTCCTCCGCCGACTGCCTCATTGCTTCAAGTCATGCAGTGTCGAACGGATGCAGGATGCAGGGCACGACCTCCGTCCGCGGTCCGCCGCGGTATTTGCCGCCCAGTCGCTCCAGCAGCATGCGCGTCGCGTGCCGCGCCAACTCCGACGGCGCATTGCCCACCCGAGTCAGCCGCGGCCTTACATATTCCAGCTGCGGCTGGTCGCCGAAGACGGCTACGGCGAGATCGTCCGGCACATGAATGCCGCGATCATGCAGTTCGGCCAGTGCCCCCGACGCCATCAAATAGTTGCCGAAGAAAACGACCGATGGCAGGTCGGCGCCATGCGCGTCGAGCAACCACTGGGCTGCGGCTGTCCCCGACGGCGCCAGATAGCTGCCTTCGAACCGCAATGCGGGATCGGCCGGCGCGCCATTGTCCGCCAGACCCTGCTCAAGGCCGCCGGCGCGCAACATGGCCTCGGCAAAGAATGATGGGCCGGTGACGTGCGCGACGCGGCGATGTCCCCTGCGCGCGAGATATTCCCCCATCTGGTAGCCACCACCGAAATCGTCGATCTTGACGCTGTCGACCGCCTGGTTCGGCAAGTGTCCTATGAAGACGGTGGGCGTCTCGACGCGCAGCAGCGCGTCATGCATCCCGTGCAGCGCGAAATCGCCGACGATCAGCCCATCAACCCGCTTATTCGAGATCTGACGCAAATACTCACGACCGTGCTCCTGGGAGTGGCCGCCCGGAACGTCGGTATTGAAGATCAACATGTCGAATCCGACAGTCTCGAGCTCGGATTGCGCCGTCTTGACCAACTCCGGATAGAACGGGTTGCGAATATGGGGTCGGAACAAGAACTGTTCCCGGAGACACGCTAAGGTCGAACGAAGCAGGAACCTCATGCCGCCCGCCGGACACCAGCAGGTACGCGTAGTGACCGAAATCCCTCGGTCATTTGATGCTCTGCGTCCCAGGTATAGATGCCGGTCAGGTTGATATGTTCCCAACTCAAAGGTGAGATGTGCTTGAGAAGATGATCCGGAACCTGACGACGTGCGCTCCGCAGATGGGTGACGGCCCGCTCGATATAGACCGTGTTCCAATGCACGATCGCGCTGACAACGAGGTTCAAGCCTGATGCCCGGAATGCCTGGCTTTCGAATGACCGATCGCGAATCTCGCCTCGCTCGTGGAAGAAGACGGCGCGCTTCAGCTTGTGTGCGGCCTCGCCTTTGTTGAGGCCGGCCTGACAGCGACGCCGCAATGCCGGGCTCGAGTACCATTCGATCATGAAGAGCGATCGCTCGATCCGGCCCAATTCGCGCAGCGCTCTGGCGAGTTGGCTCTCCTTCGGTGATGCCGAAAGCTTCTTCAGAATCGTCGATGGTACGACGGTTCGTGTGGTGATCGACGCTGCGAGGCGCAGAAGATCGTCCCAGTGGTCGATGATCAGCGTCGTGTTGATCGGAGCTCCGATATGATTGGCGAGCGCCGGATAGGCGTCGCCTTTCTCGAATGTGTGGAACTTCCGGTCCTTAAGGTTCCGGAGCCGCGGCGCGAAGCGTTTGCCGATCAGAGCGAACAATCCAAAGACATGATCGCTGGCGCCGCCGGTGTCGGTGAAGTGTTCCTGGATGTCGAGCGCAGTGTCCTGGTCGAACAGCCCGTCGAGCACATAGGCTGCCTCGCTCTCGGTGGGACTGATCGGCAGAATGCTGAAGTAGCCGTACTGGTCGGACAGATGGCTGTAGAACTTGGAGCCGGGCTCGCTGCCGTAGTGCAAATTGATGTCACTGCGTTTTGCCGCTCGGTCGCTTGCTCGGAAGAACTGGCCATCGGACGAGGACGTAGTTCCGTCGCCCCAGAGCCGGGAATGCGGGTGCTGGGAGTGTGCGTCGGTGATGCATGCTTGCGCCGCACGATAGGTTTCTGATCGGGCATGGAATGTGCGCATCCAGCCGATCTGGTGAGCGGTGATGCCCTTCGATGCGCTGGCCATCCGCTTCGGCCCAAGGTTGGTCGCATCGGCCAGTACGCCAGCCAGCATGGCTGAGATATTGCGTGGACTGTCGCCAGTTCGGACATGCGTGAAGTTATCCGCAAAGCCGGTCCACTCGTGTACTTCTCTTAAGAGGTCTGGCACCTCGACCAGTGGGTAGAGCTCGCTGATTTCGGCGTTCAGCTCCTCGGCAGCAGTAGGTACCTCGCCGGCGTTCGGCGTGACGATCAACGTGCCGGCTACAAGGCGAACACCTTCGAGCTTTCCAGATCGAGCCCTATGCGCAAGGCGCTTCAGGTTGAAGTCGAGCATCTGCCTCGCTTCGGCAAGCCAAGCGGCGGCATCACCCTGAACACCGAGGCCGAGGCGATCCTGCTCCTTCATCGTTGTGAACGTTGATCGCGGCATCAGGTGCTCGTCGATTGGTCGGAAGGATCGGCTGCCATCGACCCAGATGTCGGCAGACCGAAGCCGATCTCGCAATGCCGCCAGCGTAGCAATCTCGTAGAGGCGGCGATCGGGCTTATCATCCCCGAAAATCAGCTTGCGATCGACCTGGCTAAGGTGAGTGATCGGGACACGCTCTGGCAGCGTTCGTCGCTTCTCGACGTAGAGGCGTCTCAAGAGGTCCACTGCCGCAAGAAGTGGATCGTGACGGCGTGCCGACCGGAATGTGAATGTCCGGAGAAAGTCGCCAGCGTACTTAGTGACGGTCGCATATTGCTCGGCCGCCACCGTCAGGGGCGATGCCTCGTTGACCTCGACCATCGACTCGAGCTTAGGCTTCATCCGCAACAGTCGATGCCAGCCTACTTCCTGATCGAGAACCTCCAATGCATTCCGGCCATACTCGTTCGCCGATTGTAGGGCAGTGATCGTGTCAAGGAACATGCGCAGAGCCTTGGCGGCGTCCGGCCGGGAGTCCATGTGCCGCTGCTTCTTCCGGTTGTTGGCCTGCGAGAACAGCCTACCCATCAGCTTGATGAACATCGTCACCGCATCGTCGGTCAGCTTCTGGCCTAGCTTGATGACTTGAGCCACGATCAAGGCGCGACGGCGGTTGGCGTTGAAGTCATTAGCCAACCACGCCGGCGTTGCGTTGCCTTCACGGATCATCTGGTCCCAACGACCCGAAGAAACGCGCTGCTGAAGTCTGGGATCGATATCTAACGCTCGCAGAAAGGCAATCCTCTCAGTCAGCCCAACCAGGTTCGAAGCACTTGGAGCTTCCGGCGCAGATCGCATCCAGTGAAAGCGCGTCTGGCCGATCGACGGGTCAACCTCCAGCAGCCCATCCAATGCCTCGAGCGTGGCAAGCGGCATTGCTTCGATCAATGCCCTTTCGGCCCGTCGACGAGCTATTGCACGGCCTCCGAGCCCAATCTTCTCGATTGAATGTAGAGACGGGAGAAGCGCGCTCCGATTCCGAAATGTACTGACGATCGTTGCCGCGATGGGCAGCCCTTTATCGCCATTGGCTGCGGCTTCTATTGCGGCTACAAGAGCGGCACGGCGATCTTCTCTGGTAGCAGCGTGAAGGCCGAGATATCGCATCAACGCTCGGCTGTGATCGAACCGTGTTTGTACACGGCTTGCGTAGAGGGTGTGGAGCCGCGCATCGACGCCGAGCTGGTCCGCCAGATAGTTGATCGCCGGCCCGGGCGGCTGCTCATTGTCCCACAAGAGCCGACCCGTTTGGCGCATCGTGCAGAGTTGAACCGCGAAGCCCAACTTGTTCTGTGGCCGACGGCGAAGTTCGCATTCCAGACGATCCGCCGGGTCCAGTGTAAAGTGCCGGAGAAGGCTTTCCTCGTCGGACGCTATTCCGAGCAGTGTCGTTGCTTCGTTATAACTGATAAGCCTTCGTCTCCCCACCTACATTCTCCCTTCGTGATCTCCGAGGGGAAGTTGGTCGGCAACAGCCGAGGCTTTTCAACCGGTCGGTCCAGTTCATCTACAGATCAATCCCGCGCGTTCGTGGTTCGTTCGGCCTTAGCGTGTCTGCGGGAACAGTTCTTGTTCCGACCCCTACTTGATGAAGGCGAGCGAGGCGGCCGCATTCTTGGCGCCCTTCGGGATCACCCAGTAGTTGGAATCGAGGATCTGGTTGTCCCAGACGATGCGGAAGTCTTTGCCCTCCTTGTTGGCGTTGTAGATACGGCCGTTCCAGGCCGTGGTCATGACGACCTCGCCCGAAGCAAGCAACTGCGGCGCCTGAGCGCCGGCTTCCCACCACACAATGCTGTCCTTGATCGTGTCGAGCTTGGCAAAGGCCCGGTCGACGCCTTCGGGGGTCGCCAGCGTGTCGTAGACTTCCGCGGGCGGCACGCCGTCGGCGAGCAGGGCGAATTCGAGATTGGTCGCCGGGTTCTTCCACAAGCCGCGCTTGCCGGGATACTTCTGCGTGTCGAACAGGTCCTTGATCGTCGTCGGGCCGTCGGCAAGCTTGGCGCCGTCATAGGCGAGCGTGGTCGCATAGACGATGGTGCCGACGCCGCAGTCGGACGTCGTGCCGTCGATCCAGTCCTCCTTCGGGCCGATGGCCGACCAGTCGATCTTCTCGAAGATGCCCTCGTCGCAGCCTTGCAGGAGGGTGGGCGCATCGACGTCGACGACATCCACGGTGGTGTTGCCGGATTCGATCATCGCCTTGATCTTGGCGATCTCGCCGCCGTACTCCTGCTCGTCGACCTTGGTGCCGGTAGTGGTGGCGTAGGGTTCAAACAGCGCCTTGCGCTGCGCTTCCTGGTAGGCGCCGCCGAAGCTCATGACTGATAGCGTGTCTTGTGCCAAGGCCGCTTTCGCGCAGAGGGGCGCAAGCGCCACCAATGACAGGGCAAGCATTCGGCCGGTTATGCGATGTCCCATTTCCACCACTCCCATTCTCGGTTGGCAATCCCGGCCTTGGCTTTGTTTTCTGATGAACCTCGGCCATCCTTGGACGGTAGTTTGCAGGTGACCCAACGGCAAATAAGTACATCGCATGGCTCCATGAGAAACCATTATCGGCTCACCGGCAAAACCGAACGGGCGCCACGGCCAGGCCGCGACGCCCGTTTTTCCCGGTGATGCGAATCGCTACGGCAAGCCCGCTACAAGTCCTCGCGCCCCATGCCTGCCGTGCCGAGCTCCCCGGCGTCGAAGCGCTTGAATTCGCCGCCGGCATAGACCCAGCTCTTGCCGACGCTGGTGGCGAGATACCGGTCGGCATAGCCGCTCTCGATCTCCTTCTGCGGATTGCCGGGAAGGATCAAGACTTTCATCAGGGCGTAATAGAGGACCAGCCCCAGCGGGAAGCCGATGATGAAGGCGTAGTCGGAATACCAGGCGGCCACACCGCCGGCTACGATCCAGGCGATGATGCCCGCCCAGTTGACGCCGCCGGTGTACCGGAACTGGCCGGTCATGCTGTAGAGGTCGGGCACGTTCATGCGGCGGCGGCGGATGAGGTAGTAGTCGGCCGCCATGATGCCGCCGATGGCAGACAGGAAGGCGCCGTAGTAGCCGAGGAAGACGAATAGGTTGTTGAGGATTTGCCAAGGGAAGCACAGCGTGCCGATGATGCCGGCAAGCACGACGCCGAGCTTGTAGTTGATGTAGCGCGGCGACAGGTTAACCAACGTCAGGGCCGACGGCACCAGGTTGGCCGCCGTGTTCGTCGACCACTGGGCCAGCACGACCAGCACCAGCAGCAGCACCAGCGCAAAGCCCTGGCTCTGGCCCTGGATCACCTCGATCGGGTTCCAGTTGCCGGTGGCGATGAACGACACACCGCCGATGCCGGCGATCATCGCCTGGGTCACCGGGAGCGCGATCAGCTGGGCTGCGAAAATGCTTTTGTTGCGCTTGAGGAAAGTTCTTGATCCCGAGTCGGTCTTGACGAAGCGGGTCAGGTTGGGGATGTCGATCGCCATCGTCGACCAGAAGCCGAGATTGGCGACGAACAGAACCAGCAGCGACATCTGGCCCTCGGCATGGAAGTTCCAGATGTTGAGGCCCTTGGTCTCGGCGATGCCCTCGAGGGTGAAATACATCCAGACCGAAATGCCGATGATGCACGGTGCCGCAAGCGCCGCCAGGCGCTCGATCGACTTGATGCCGCAGGCGGTGTTGATGACCTGCACGACGGCGAAGGCGGCGTACCAGACGAACCAGTTGTCGAAGCCCAGAAAATGCGCGCCGATGCCGTTGAGCGCGAGTGCGCCGAGATAGGTCTGGATGCCGAACCACATCGAGGCGACGAGGCCGCGCGAGATCGCCGGCAGGTGGGTGCCGTGGATGCCGAAGGGCGCGCGCAGGTAGACAGCGAAGGAAAGGCCGTGCTCGGTGCCGATGTCCGCCGTCAGCAGCATGAACAGGCCGATGCCGACATTGGCCAGGAAGATCGTGAAGATGACCATCCCGAGCGATATGCCCCCGCCGATGCCGGTCGCGCCCAGCGAGAAGGTGGCGATGATGACGGCGATGCCGATCCAGATCCAGGCATAGCCGAGCATGCTGATCGGGCGCTGGTTCAACGCCGTCGGCAGGATCGATTCTTCTATCAGCGTATTCCGCGCTTGCGCGGCCTGCGTGTATTGTGCAGTAGCTGTCATGTTTCTCCTCCATCACAGGTTGTTGTTCGGGGCGCGTTCCCGGTGCGCCCCAAAATCCTGGTTTCGCTTGTCATGAAGCCTTGGCGAGCGCCGCCCGCCGTCTGGCCGTCGCCTCGACGTCGACCGTCTCGTTTTCGAGATCAACGACGACGCCGTAGACTTGGCGCGCATGCTCGGCCGTATAGAAGCCGTCGAGCACGTCCTCGAGCACCTTTTGTGCCGGCCGCTTCAGCGGCGAGCCGTAGCCGCCGCCATTGGGGCTGTAATATGCCATGGTGTCGTTGGCCTTTACCGCCAGGCCCGAGAACTTCGAGTGCATCTGGCGCGCCTCGCCGGGCGCGGCCGTGTTGTAGATCAGGCACTTGCCGACGGCGCCGTCGGTACCACCGAAGATGCCCCAGGGCGCGTCCTTGTGGCGTTCGGATTCATGGGTGATGAAGCCGTCGGTTAGCACCCGCTGCGCCTTGACCACGCCAAGACCGCCGCGGAATTCGCCTGCACCCGGCGGCACATCGTCGCGCAGCTCGTAACGGTCGCAAATCATCGGGATGTGCATAGCCAGGTCCTCGAGCGGATTGTTGCGAGTGTTGGCCATCAGGTTGTCGATGCTGTCGGGGCCGTCGGAGCGCGGACGGCCGCCATAGGCGCCCTCGTTGACCTCAAGGAAGACCCAGTAGTCGCCTGTCGGGCGCACGCCCGAATAGGCGGCGAACGAGATCGACGCCGAGCTTCCGGCAATCACCGTATCGGGCATCACCGGCGCGAGCGCCCGGATGATGAGGTCAATCATGCGGTTGCACTGAGTGAAGCGCGCCTCGGCCGAGGCCGGCGGCTTCGGGTTGAAGATCGAGCCCAGCGGCGCGATCACAGTGATGGGTCTGAACGAGCCCTCGTTGGAAGGAACCCTGACCTCCGACGTGTAGGCGTCCAGCAGGAGCTTGCGGAACGCCGCATAGGCGGCCACCTTGGTCGAGCCCTCGAACGGCACGTTGTACGCCGTCGGCGTCTGGTCGGCGGAACCGGTCAGGTCGACGTCGAGCTCGTCTCCCCTCACCCGCACCGTTACCTTTACCTTGAGCCGGTGGTCGCGATTACGGCCGTCGTCGTCGAGCCAGCCTTCGGCGACATATTCGCCGTCGGGGATGGCCGCGATGCGCTGCCGCATCATGCGCTCGGCATAGTCCATTAATTGGTTGGCGGCCTGGAAGACCGTGTCCTCGCCGAATTTGTCAATCAGCTCGACGAAGCGCCTTGCGCCGAGACGGGCGGAGGCGACCTGCGCCTCGATGTCGCTCACCAGCTGCTGCGCCGCGCGGCTGTTGTTGCGGATGAAGTTCCACATCGCATTGTTCGGCTGGCCCTTGCGGTAGAGCTTGGTGCCGGCGAATAGCATGCCCTCGGCGAACACGTCAGGCACGTCGATGATGAGGCCCGGCGTCGCAGCACCTATGTCGACATGGTGGGCCGTGTTGCCGGCGAAGCCGACCAGTCGGCCCCGATAGAACACCGGCACGACTATGGCCAGATCGGGCGTGTGGCTGGATCCATAGTAGGGATGGTTATGGACGACGACGTCGTCCTCGAACCATTCGCCGTCCTCCAGCGTCGCTGTGATGCCGCGGAGGTAGCCGGGGATCGAGCCGATATGCATTGGCGTCGATTCGGATTCGCAGAGCGTGTTGAAATCGACGTCGAAGAGGCCCGCACCAAGGTCCTCCGACTCTCGGATGATCGAGGAAAAGGACATGCGGTAGAGCACATGTGCCATTTCCTCGGCGATGGTTTCGAACGAGCCGCGAACCACCTGCAGGGTGATGGGGTCGATCTCGGCGGGAAGTTCCTTCACCGCCACGGCCTTTGCCATGTTGTTCATCTGAATTCCTCCCTGGTCAGGCGGCGCCGGCGCGATGGACGCGCATGTTGCCGTAGTCGAGCACCTCGGCCAGGTAGCCGGGCGGTACGAGCGTGGTGGAGTCGTGCTGGACGATGATCGCCGGGCCCGGGACCTTGTCGCCGGCCAGAAGTTTCGGTTTGTAGTAGCGCGGCGTCTCCAACGTGCGCCCGTCGTCGAAGGTGGTCGGCCGCACGAACTTCAGTGCCCGATCGATGTCCGAGCCGTCGGTGGTCGGAACTTTCGGTACGCTCAGCCGCTCAACCGATGCCTTGCCGATTGCACGCAGGGTAATGAGCTCCACCTCGGCGTCGCGATAGCTGTAGCCGTAGTCGAGCTGGTGCTGGTCATGGAAGCTGGTCACCACCGACGCCTTGTTGGCCTGGGTGATCGGCCCGTCCGGCATGCTGGCGCGCAGTTCGAAGCCCTGGCCGTGGTAGCGGCACTCGGCGATGACTTCGACATGCTGCTGGTCGCGCGGAATTCCGTCATCGTCCAGCTCCGCGACGACCCTCTCCCTCAAGCCGTTGGCGATGCGGTTGATGCGTCCAAGCTGGGTGTCGGTCGCGCCGTTGAGTTCGGCGATGACTGCCTCGGTGTGCTCGTATTGCAGGTCAGTCTTGAGCAAGCCTACAGCGGCGGTGATCCCAGGTGCAACTGGGACGATCACCTCCTTGGCGCTCACGGCCTCGGCCAGCGCCACACCGTGCAGCGGGCCGGCCCCGCCGAACGGTAGGATCGAGAATTCGCGCGGGTCGACGCCGCGCGCCACCGAGCTGGAGCGGATGGCAAGCGCCATGTTGGAGTTGATGATCTTGAGAATGCCGAGTGCCGCGTCCTTGACCGACATGCCGAGCGGCCGGGCGATCTTCTCCGCGATCGCCTTGTGCGACAGTGCCGGATCGAGCTTGAGCTCGCCGCCGAGCACGAGGTCGGGATCGAGGCGGCCGAGCACGATCTGCGCGTCCGTCACTGTTGGCTCCGTGCCGCCGCGGCCATAGCAGGCCGGTCCAGGCTCCGAGCCGGCCGAGCGCGGCCCGACATTGAAGGCACCGGCCTCGTCGATATAGGCGACCGAGCCGCCGCCGGCGCCGATCGTCACGAGGTCGATCATCGGGGTCAGCACCGGGTGGCCCGACACATAGGTGTCGCGCGGGTTCATGATCTTCACCCGGCCGTCCGGAATGGTGCTGATGTCGGCGGAGGTGCCGCCGATATCGACGGTGATGATGTTACGTTCTCCGGCCATCTCGCCTTCCGCGGCGCCGCCGATGACGCCGCCCGCAGGCCCCGACATCAGGATCCTGACCGGACGCGCCGCGCAGGATTCCACAGTCGAGACGCCACCGTTCGACTGCATGATGCGCAGCTTGGACGACACGCCTGCCTCGCGCAGTTTGGATTCCAGATCGCGCAGGTAGTAGGCCGTCTTGGGCCCGACGTAGCTGTTCATCGCCGCCGTCGAGAAGCGTTCGTATTCGCGCATCACGTTGGCGACCTCGCTCGACAGGGTCACGTAGGCGTCTGGCATTTCCTCCAGGATGATCTCCTTGGCCCGGCGCTCATGAGCGTCGTTGAGGAAGGCGAACATGAAGCCGACGACGATTGAATTGATGCCGCGCTTCCTGAACAGGCGAATGGCTTCGCGCACCTCGGTCTCGTCGAGGACTGTCTCGACCTCGCCGCGCGGTGGCAGGATGCGCTCGGACACAGCGATGCGGTTGCGGCGCTTGACCAGCGGCTGGCTCTGCCACGGCACGATGAAATGCAGGGAGAAATTGTAGGGGCGCTTGTGCCGGCCGATATGCAGGATGTCGCGGAAACCGCGCGTCGTCAGCATGCCCGTCTCGGCGCCGTTGTGCTCGATGGTGATGTTGGTCGCGGTGGTCGTGCCGTGCACGATTAGATCGACGTCGGACGTGCCGATGCCGGCCAGCTCGCAAATTCCCTTCACGCCTTCGACCACGCCGATGGACTGGTTCTTCAGCGTGGTTGGGACCTTGTGATAGAAGACGCCTTTGGCGCATTCCAACACGAGATCGGTATTCGTTCCTCCGACGTCTACGCCGATTCGGGCCATTTCATTTCCTCCCTTGATGCGGATGTGCGCGCCGGCTGGCGGCGCGCACGCTCCCCGTCTCACTCGGCCGCGGCGCGGGTGGCGTTGACGGTGTTGAGATAGTTCACGCACTCGTCGACGCTGTGGACATCGGCGAACTTGGCGTCGATATCGTAGAGGTTCCACGCCACCGCGCCCGGCACACGGTCGCCGATGCATTCGCGGACGGCAATGGTGCGGAAGCCGTCGGCGAGGCCGTCGCAGATGGTGGTGCGCACGCAGGCCGTGGCGGTCACGCCGGTCACCAGGATGGTGTCGACGCCGGCGGCGCGCAGGATACCGCCGAGGGGGGTACCGTGGAACGAGCTGGCGCGCTTCTTGAGCAGCGTGTACTCGCCTTCCACGGGGGCGATGCGCGAGTCGATCGCCCACAGGTCCTTGTCCTCGAGATTGACGACGTCGATCGGGATCTTGCAATGCCAGAGGCCCATGTCGGTGAAGCTGGCGTCGCGGTCGGTGATCTCGTAGGCGGTCGTGACATGGATGACCGGGTGGCCGTTGTCGCGGCAGGCTTTGAGCAGGCGCTGCATGCCCGGGATGATCTCGTTGTCCATCGCCTCCTGGTCGCAGGTGAACGGGTTGCCCGGCCGCGTCCAGGCATTGGCGAGGTCGACGCTGACCAGCGCCGGGCGGCGGCCGAAACCAACGCGCCGCTGGAAGCCGCGCTCCTGGTAGATCTTGGTGGAAGCGTCGAACGCCTGCTTCAGCATGCGGTCGAGTTCCTTGTTGTCGATATTGCTCATGGGATTCCTCTCAACTGTGCGGCCGTGCCGCCTGATCCGTTTTCGATGACCGTCTTCCGTTTCGGTTGCGGTTATCTGCGGACGAGAATGCCGATGCGTCAGGGAATGCGGAAATGGTCTTTCGCCAATTATTATTGCGCGCTATGCATCAATCCCTCACGCTGCAGAACGCTGGATTTGCCGGGGCCGCATGGACGTCGAGGCCGGACTGGAACTAACCCAATCGTTCCTCATCGTTGCAGAGGAACTCAACTTCCGCCGCAGCGCCGAACGGCTGAACGTCGACCAGTCGGCGCTCACCCGCCGCATCCAGAAACTGGAGCATCTTCTGGGCTTCGCGTTATTCGAGCGCAGCACGCGCGAAGTGTCGCTGACGCCGGCCGGCCGCAGCTTCTACGAGGAGAATGCCCGGCTGATGCACAATTACGCACGGTCTGTGCGGGCCGCTCGCCTCGTTGCCGAAGGCAAGACCGGCGTGCTGCGGGTCGGCTACATGGCGTTCGCCGCCACCGAGCTGATGCCGAGCGCAGTGCTGCGATATCGCAACGCCTATCCGCACGTGGAGGTCAATCTGCGCTACATCCGCACCCAGGGCCAGAAGCTGGCGCTCGCCCATGATGAGATCGACGTCGGTTACATGATCGGTCCCTTCGACCACAGCGATTTTCGCAGCCTGCTGCTGACCTCGGACCCGCTCTACGTGGTCACGCCGAAGAATCATGCACTGCTGCACAAACCGGAGGTCAGGCCGTCCGATCTTGCTGGCTGCGACCTTATCCTCGGTGACATGATAGAGTGGGAGGCCTATCGCTGGCGGCTCAACGAGATGTTTTCGGCCGAAGGCGTGGCCCTCAACATCAGGCTCGAGGCGTCCAACACGCTCGCGCTGCTTGGGCTGGTGGCCGCCGGCCTGGGCGTGACGGTCTATCCGGAAAGCCTGATCGGCTTCCTCGGCCGCAATGTCGAGGTGCGGCCGATCATGCACGCCGACTTCCGCATCCAGACCATTTTGGTATGGATGCGCTCCAACCGCTCGAGATCGGTTCGCCATTTCGTCGACATCGCCAAGAATCTACCGCCGCGCATCTGAGGCGGCGGACCGGCGCGACCACGGCCCTCAAGCTCTTGAAGGGCGACGAATATGGCTGGGCAGCCGGCCGAACTTGACGCGAAATGCCTTGGAAAAATGCGAGGGAGATTCAAAACCGCAGGCAATGGCGATGTCGGCGATTGGCATGTCCATCAAGTCCACAAGCTGCATCGCCCTGTCGAGCCTGAGGTCGAGATAATACTGGCGGGGAGAGCTCGACAGGTGGCGCTCGAACAGCCGCTCCATTTGCCGGCAGGAAAGGCCGACGCAGCGCGAAATGTCTGTGAGGCGCATCGGGTCTTCCAGATGGCTTTCCATCAGCTTGATGATCGGCAGGAGCTTCTTGCTCGCCTCGCCCAGTCTCAGCCCGGGCGGCACGGACTGGCAAACCGCGCCGTCGCGCCAGCGGTCGGCAGTGACAAACCGGCAGACTGTGCGCGCGAGGCGCTCGCCAGCCTGATGTTTGACCATGTCGATTGCCAGGTCGAAGGCCGCTGCTCCACCGGCGCAGGTTGAGATCTGTCCGCTTCGGACAAACAGCACTTCATCTATGTCGAGGTCCTTGAACGTTTCACGAAGCGCTGCCGAGTAGGCCCAATGTATGGTGCAGCGTTGCTCATGAAGGATGCCGGCCTCGGCGAGCAACCAGGTCGCGGTGCCGAGCGCATATATTCGAGCACCCAGGCGCATGCCTCGGCGTAGCGTGCCAAGCAACCAATCACTGCCAAGACCTTCAACGCCAGCGCCGGCGCAGATTACCAGCCCGAGATTGGGCCCGATCAACGGCCCTAGTTCTGTCAGACCGACGGCGACGCTGACGGAAATGCCGCTTGAGCATTTGACAGGTTTGCCATCCAGGCTGGTCACTCTCCAGGCGAACAGCGGGCACCTGCTGTTCGCATTGGCAAGCCGCAGCGGCTCTATCATCGATGCCAGGCACAGTTGGGAAAATCCTGGCAATATGAGTATCAAGAACTCGAACGGCCTCTCAGCCGGGTTCGGCGGTTGCGGCAGCGGATCGGACCTCAATATCGGAACCGCCGAACGAAATGCCGCTTCTCTGCTTGGTGCGTTCAAGTCCTGCTCCATGGGGATACGGGACACGTCGTTGGCCGTCGAATGAAGCGACGAAGCCATTTGCGGCCGTTCTGGCAGCCGAATGAAGCATTCGCACCCGCTTCGCCAGATTGGGTCGGACAGCCACCCTAGATCGGGAAGCGCCGGCAGAGATCGCGGACCTCGGCGAACACGGCCTGTTCGACTGCGGCGTCGCCTTCCGGTCCCTTTTCCGCAAGTGCGTCGATGACCTCGAGGATCAGTTCGCCGATGCGGCGGAACTCGGCGTCGCCGAATCCGCGTGTCGTTCCCGCCGACGTGCCGAGCCTGACGCCCGAAGTGACCGCCGGCTTTTCCGGGTCGAAGGGGATCGAGTTCTTGTTGCAGGTGAGCCCCGCGCGCTCCAGCGCCTGCTCGGCGTCCCGTCCCGTGACGCTCTTGGGACGGAGATCGACAAGGACCATATGGCAATCGGTTCCGCCGGAAATAATGTCGAGCCCGCCGGCCAGCAACGTCTCACACAGCGCCTTGGCATTGGCGACGACATTGCCGGCATAGGTGCGGAATTCGGGCCGAAGCGCTTCGCCAAAGGCTACGGCCTTGGCGGCGATGACATGCATCAGAGGCCCCCCCTGATTGCCGGGGAAGACCGCCGAATTGATCTTCTTGGCCAACGCCTTGTCATTGGTCAGGATCATGCCCCCGCGCGGGCCTCGCAGGGTCTTGTGGGTCGTAGTGGTGACCACATGCGCATGTGGCAGCGGATCGGGATAGAGGCCCGCAGCCACCAGCCCGGCATAGTGTGCCATGTCGACCATCAGCCAGGCGCCGACCTCGTCAGCAATGGCGCGGAAGGCGGCGAAGTCGATGGCGCGCGGATAGGCAGAGGCGCCGGCGACGATCAACTTCGGCCGAATCTTCAGCGCTCGGGCGCGCAGGTCCTCGTAGTCGATCTGCTGGTCGGACTGGCGCACCTCATAGCTGACGATGTCGAACCACTTGCCCGACATGGTGACCGGCGAACCGTGGGTCAGGTGGCCGCCATGGGCGAGCGACATGCCCATCGCCCGGTCACCGGGATTGAGCAGCGCCAGGAACACCGCCTGGTTGGCCTGGGCGCCCGAATGCGGCTGGACATTGACGAAGGCGGCGCCGAACAGCTGCCTGGCGCGCTCGATGGCCAGCGTCTCGACCTCGTCGACGAATTCGCAGCCGCCATAGTAGCGCTTGCCGGGGTAGCCCTCGGCATATTTGTTGGTCAGCACCGACCCTTGTGCTGCGAGCACATCGGCGGAGACGATGTTCTCGGAGGCGATCAGTTCGATCTGGTTCTTCTGGCGCTCGGCCTCCCGCTCGATCGCGGCGGCAATCGCAGCATCGCCGAGAGGCACGGATGGGTTGGTGTTCAGCATGATATCCTCTCTTGGGGCGGTGTCAGATGTCGAGTGCGATTTCGCGGCTGGCCGCCTGGAGGATGCCCCAGACATGGTCGGCGAAGGAGCGCCAGACCTCGATGCGGAAGCGCTCGGGCGTCTCGTGGACCAGCACGATCTGCGCCTTGTCGAAGATCGTCCGGCAGCCAGTGCCAACCGGCATGGCCTCGATATCGAAGGGGACAGCCGATTGCAGCGCAAGCACGGCGGCCACGCCCTCCACCTCGATACCCACCTCGCGGTGGCTGACGTCGACGAGGCTGTGCGGCACCTTTTCGTAGAGCGCCGCGAAGGCGCCTTCGATCGCCGCCAGTTCGGCCAGCGGCGCCAGCAGGTGCCACTCGTCCGGCCCGAGGCGTATGGCGAGCCTGCCTGCGGAAAGTGAGACTTCGCCGGTCTTGGCCGGAAGCGCCAGGCCGAAGGCCTTCGCCGCCTTGGCGGCATGGGCCGGATCGATCCTGAGGTTGAAGCGGGCGCCGTCGGCAGCGACGCGGACGTTGAGTGGGCTGGTGTTGCGGACGGCGATCTCGCGGCCGACCAGCGGGTGATGTTCGTGCATCATGTTCGAACTCCTTGAGCAATTCCAGGAAAAGTGCGCAGCGGTTTTCCGTCCGGATCGCGTGAAAGTGACTCTATGCGCTTAGGCGCTTGTTCTCGGGGTCGAAGAACACCGTGCCGACGATCTTGGCCGTGTACGTGCGTCCCGGCATCGGCACGTGGATGGTTTCACCCTCGCGCGCCCGGCCGCCTTCGATCACCGCCATGGCGATGGAGCGTCCGAGTGCTGCGCTCCAGTAGGAGGAGGTGACGTGACCGACCATCTTCATCGGTAGTTGCTGGTGGGGGTCCAGCACGATCTGGGCGCCTTCCTCCAGCACCGTGCTCGGGTCAGAGGTGAGCAATCCAACGAGTTGCTTGCGGTCCGCCTTCTGCATGTCCGGACGAGCCAGCGAGCGCTTGCCGACGAAGTCGGGCTTGGCCTTGCCGATGGCCCAGCCGAGGCCGGCGTCGTCTGGTGTCAGCGTGCCGTCAGTGTCCTGGCCGACGATGATATAGCCCTTCTCAGCGCGCAGCACGTGCATCGTTTCGGTGCCGTAAGGAGTGATGCCGAATTTCTGGCCAGCCTGGTGGAGCTGCTCCCAAACGGCACGGCCGAAGCGCGCCGGCACGTTGATCTCGTAGCCGAGCTCGCCGGTGAAGCTGACGCGGAACAGGCGCGTCGGCACGCCGCAGATCCTGCCTTCGGCGACCGACATGTGCGGGAACGCCTCCTCGGACAGGTCAATGCCCTCTACCAGCGGTTCGATCAGCCTGCGCGCGTTCGGACCGTTGAGCGCGATCACCGACCATTGTTCGGTTGTGGAGGTGAGCCAGACCTTGAGGTCCGGCCATTCGGTCTGGAGATAATCCTCCATCATGGCCAGCACGCGGGCGGCGCCGCCGGTGGTCGTGGTGACATGGAACCGGTCACTGGCGAGGCGTCCAATGACCCCGTCGTCGCGGATGAAGCCATCCTCGCCGAGCATCAACCCATAGCGGCAGCGGCCAGGTGCAAGTTTGGTCCAGGCGTTGGTGTACATGCGGTTCATGAACTCGGCAGCGTCCGGCCCGACGATCTCGATCTTGCCGAGCGTCGAGGCGTCGAACATGCCAAGATTTTCGCGCACGGCCTTGCATTCGCGCGCGACTGCGTTGTGCATGCTCTCGCCCTTGCGGGGGAAGTACCAAGCGCGCCGCCACAGAGAGACCGGTTCGAACACCGCGCCGTTCTCCTCGGACCAGGCATCGATCGGCGTCTTGCGCGTTACCTCGAACAGCTCGCCGCGATTGTATCCAGCGAAGGCGCCGAAGGTCGTCGGCGTGTAGGGCGGGCGGAAGGTGGTGAGCCCGACCGCCGGCGCCGGCCGCTTGACGGCATCCGAGGCGATGGCGAGGCCGTTTATATTGGATGTCTTGCCCTGGTCGGTGGCCATGCCGGTGGTGGTGTAGCGCTTGATGTGCTCGATCGACTGGAAGCCCTCGCGCACCGCGAGCCGGATGTCCTTGGCGGTCACGTCGTTCTGGAAGTCGACAAAGGCCTTGGCCTTCGAGGCGTTCCTGTCGCTCGGCAGCTCGCGGCAGTTGATGCCACCCAGTCCGATCTCGTTGTCGACGCGGTAGCCGGCAGCCCTGGCCGCATAGCCCGCGTCGGTGGCCGCCGCGGCACCTGCCGCAGCACCTTCGGCCAGGGCTGCGGCAAGACCGAAGCTGCCGTTGCCGGCGCCGGCGCAGCGGCTCTCCTCGGTGCGTTCGCCGGGCAGGAACATCTGCCCTTCCTCGTTCCAGTCGAGCTTGCCCTTGGTGTGGGAGAACAGATGCACGCTCGGCGTCCAGCCGCCGCTCATAAGTACCGCGTCGCAGGCGATCGACCGCGCCGGGCCGACGACACCGTTTCGGCTTACAGGATTGACGCGAACGGAAGCGACGCGCAGCCGGCCGCTGGTGGCGGTGGCGGTCCAGCCGGCCAGCACCTCGATGCCCAGTGCTGCCGCTCGGGCCGCGAGGTGCCCTGCCACGTTCGGCCTGAGGTCGACAATGGCCGCAACCTTGACGCCGGCCGCTGCCATGTCGAACGCCGCCAGCCAGGCGGAATCGTGAGAGGTGACGACCACGGCACGGTTGCCGACCTTGACGCCGTAGCGGTTGAGGTAGCTGCGCGCGGCACCCGCCAGCATGACACCGGGACGATCGTTGCCGTCGAACACCAGCGGCTTCTCGATCGAGCCTTGGGCCAGCACCACCTGCTTGGCACGCACCTTCCAAAGCCGCTCGCGCGGCACATCCTTCGGCGGGTTGGCAAGGTGGTCGGTGAGTCGCTGGCACAGGCCGACCAGGTTCTGGTGGTAGTAGCCAATCGCCGTGGTGCGTGGCAGCACGGTGACGTTTTTCATGGCAGCGAGAGCGGCACGCGCCTGGTCGAGCCATTGCCAGCCGGACACGCCGTCGATGCCGGCATCGGTCTCCGACAGCAGCGAGCCGCCGATCTCGGCCTGTTCGTCGACCAGAATAACCTTGGCGCCGCTCCTGCCGGCCTCGAGCGCGGCGGCGAGCCCGGCCGGGCCGGCGCCCACCACGAGCACCTCGCAATGGGCGAAACGGCTGGCATAGGTATCCGGATCGGGCGTCGTCGGCGACTTGCCGAGACCGGCCGCACCGCGGATGAAGGGCTCATAGACCTTGTTCCAGAACGACTTCGGCCACATGAAGGTCTTGTAGTAGAAGCCGGCCGAGAACAGCATGTAGAGCGCGTCGTTGACTGCACCCACGTCGCGCTTCAGCGACGGCCAGTGGTTCTGGCTGGTGGTCGTGAGCCCGTCGAAGACCTCGAGCACGGTCGCCCGGGTGTTGGGCTCGAAGCGGCCCGGACCGCGGTCGGTACCGACCAGCGCATTTGGCTCTTCCGACCCTGCCGACAGGATGCCGCGCGGGCGATGGTACTTGAACGAGCGCCCAACCAGATGCACGCCGTTCGCCAACAGCGCCGAAGCGAGCGTGTCGCCCTGGAAGCCGCTGTAGCTGGCGCCGTTGAAGATGAAGCGCACCGGCTTGTTGCGGTCGATGCGGCCCTTGCCGGTGATGCGGTAGCTGGTCATGACCGTGCGTCCTTGAGTTCGGTTTCGCTCGGGCGGGGCAGCCCGGCCTTGTAGGTCATCGTGAACTTGTCGCTGACTGTATCGCGGACGGCGTTGAAGAACCGGCCGCAGCCATGCTGGTGGCGCCAGCGTTCGAAATGGGTGCCGCGCGGGTTGGAGCGGATGAACAGGTGGGTTTTCCACTCGTCGTCCGTCAGCGTCGACGGGTCGGTCGGGCGGGCGATGTGGGCCTCGCCGGCATAGGTGAATTCGAGTTCCGGACGCTCGGCCTCGCAATAGGGGCAGCGGATGAGCAGCATTTTGTGTTCTCCCTCGGAGCATGATCCGCAAAGGTGGGGAACCGGTTCTCGGACCAGATCATGCTCAAAAAAAATCAGTGCGCGACGGCGGCGGCGGCGGCTTCGTCGATCAGCCGGCCCGTGGTGAAGCGTTCGAGCGTGAACGGCGCATTGATCCAGTGCGGCTCGTCGCGGGCGATGGTGTGGGCAAAGACATGGGCCGACCCCGGCGTCGCCTTGAAGCCGCCCGTGCCCCAGCCGCAATTGACATAGAGACCCGGCACCGGGGTCTTGCCCAGGATTGGCGAGCGGTCTGGCGTGACGTCGACGATGCCGGCCCATTTGCGCAGCATGCGCATGCGGGTGAAGATCGGGAAAACCTCGCAGATCGCCGCCACGGTGTGCTCGATCAGCGGCAGGCCGCCGCGCTGGCTGTAGGAGACGTACTGGTCGGTGCCCGAGCCAATGACCAGCTCGCCCTTGTCGGACTGGCTGATATAGGCATGCACTGTGTTGGACATGACCACGCAGGGGAAGATCGGCTTGACCGGCTCGGACACCAGCGCCTGTAGCGGGAAGCTTTCGAGCGGCAGGCGGACGCCGGCGGTGTCCATGACCACCGATGTGCTGCCGGCGGCCGACACCGCCACCTTCTTGGCTTTGATAAAGCCGCGCGCGGTCTCGACGCCGGTGACCTTGCCGGAGGCGTCTCGGCGGATCGCCGTGACCGGGCAGTTCTGGATGATGTCGACACCACGGGCGGCGGAGCCGCGGGCATAGCCCCACGCGACGGCGTCATGGCGGGCGACGCCGCCGCGGCGCTGCAGGGCCGCGCCCATGACCGGATAGCGCGCGTCCGGCGCGATGTTGATCGGCGGGCAATAGTCCTTGGCCTGCTCGGGCGTCAGCCACTCGTTGTCGATGCCGTTCAGCCGGTTCGAGTGGATGTGTCGCTTGAAGCTCTGCACGTCGTGCACCGAATGTGCCAGCATCATCACGCCGCGCTGCGAGAACATGACGTTGTAGTTGAGCTCCTGGCTCAGACCTTCCCACAGCTTCATGGCGTGCTCGTAGAGCATCGCGCTTTCGTCGTAGAGGTAGTTCGAGCGGATGATGGTGGTGTTGCGGCCGGTGTTGCCGCCGCCGAGCCAGCCCTTTTCGATTACCGCGACATTGGTGATGCCGTGTTCCTTGGCGAGGTAGTAGGCGGCGCCGAGGCCGTGCCCGCCGGCGCCGACGATGACGACGTCATACTCAGCCTTGGGCTGGGCATCGGGCCATTGCGGCTCCCAGTTCTTGTTGCCGGTCAGGGCATTGGTCAATAGCGACGAAAACGAAAAGCGGGTCATGGGCACACCCCGGAGTTCAACACGGTCCGAGTATTGCCGTGACGTCTCGCGTTGGACAGAACATTTGCGTCAGCGTAATGTTACCCCTGCGACAGGTATACGGACAGAAGGGCCAATGGAACACAGCGTCAGATCGAACCGGCCGGCCAAGCGGACGGCGCGCCTGTCGGTCGGCTTCATCCTTGCCCGTCGGTTCACGCTGTGCGCCTTCGCCAATTTCGTCGACGTGCTGAGGCTCGCTGCCGACGAAGGCGACCGCAGCCGACCCATCCTGTGCGAATGGACCGTGCTCTCCGATACGATGAGCCCGATGGCGTCGAGTTGCGGCGTGCTGGTCCAGCCCAATGAGAGGCTGGGCGACCCGCGGACGTTCGACTACATCGTCGTGGTCGGTGGGCTGATCGACGAGATCCCCAATTTGAGCCCGGAATATACACGATATCTGCAGCGCGCGGCGGCGGCGCGCGTGCCGCTGGTCGGCGTTTGCACCGGCGCCTTCATCCTGCACCGCGCCGGCCTGATGAATGGCTACCGCTGCTGTGTCAGCTGGTTCCACCATGCCGATTTCCTGGAACAGTTCGACGGGCTCAAGCCCGTCTCCGACCAGATCTTCATCATCGACCGCGACCGGCTGACCTGCTCGGGCGGTGCGAGCTCGGCGCATCTCGCCGCCCATCTGGTGGAAAAGCACGTAGGCCGCGCCCAGGCACGCAAGAGCCTGCACATCATGATAATCGACGACGCGCTGCGGGCGGAGAAGCCGCAGCCGGGCATCCCGCTGGATCTCGCGACCGACGATCCGCTGGTGAAGAAGGCGCTGATCCTGATGCAGCAGCATATTGACGCGCCGCTTTCAGCCGCCGAGGTGGCGCGACGCCTGGGCGCCAACCGGCGCCAGCTCGAACGGCATTTCCAGCGCACGGTGGGCATGGCGCCGACGCTGGCCTACAAGATCATGCGGCTCGAATATGCCGAATTCCTGCTGCGCCATACCGAGCAGTCGGTGACGGAAATCGCCACCTCGACTGGCTTCTGCGATTCCTCGCATTTCATCCGCGCCTTCCGTGAGCGGCGCGGCACCACGCCGGCGGCATTCCGCGAGGCAGCCTGAGGCGGCGCGCAGCTGCCACGTAGGCCTATTCTCCGGGCAGTATGTGTGTTGCCTCCGGACGCCATGACACCCAGATCTTGGCGCCCGGCTCGAGATTCAATTTCTCGAGTTCGTCATGGCTCTTCTGCGCCTTGATCTCGATACGGTCCGCGCCTTCGAGATGGATGACGGCGGTTGCGCCGACGAACTCCTCGCCGATCACCGAGGCCTGCATGCCGTTGTAGCCGTCCGATGGCGGATTATTGCTCAGCTGCACGCGGTCGTCCGACACGACAAAGATCGCCTTGTCGCCCTTGGCAAGTGGCTTGGCCGAGTTGGGCGCGACAATAAACTCCCCGGCGGGGGTCGCGATCTTCACTGACTGACCATTGGCATAGGATACGTTGCCGGCAAAGATGTTCGAGGAACCGAGGAACTCGGCAACGAACTTTGTCCGCGGCGCGCGGTAGATCTCCTGCGGGTTGCCGATCTGTTCGATGCGGCCGCGGCTCATGATGACGACGCGGTCGGCCATCGAGAACGCTTCCGACTGGCTGTGGGTGACATAGACGAAGGTGATGCCAAGCTCGCGCTGCAGGTTGGAAAGCACCGTCTGCATGCGCACCTTGAGATGCGCATCGAGTGCAGACAAGGGCTCGTCGAGCAACAGGATCTCAGGCTCCGTCACAAGGGACCGGGCGAGAGCGACGCGCTGGCGCTGGCCGCCGGACAGATGCGCGACGTTGCGGTCGGCGAACTCGGTGATCTGCATGCGTTCGAGCCACTTGTCGACGCGTTGGCGCCGCTCGGCCTTCTCGACGCCGCGCATGCGCAGGCTGAACTCGACATTTTCGCGCACGGTGAGGAACGGAAACAGCGCCAGGCTCTGCCACACCATCGGCGTGTCGCGTCGCCAGGTCGGCAGGTCGTTGATGCGCTTTCCGGCCAGGCGGATCTCGCCTTCAGTCGGCGCTTCCAGCCCCGCCAGCATGCGCAGCGTCGTGGTCTTGCCGCAGCCGCTCGAGCCCATGATGGCGAGGAACTCGCCCTTGCGGATTTCGAAGTCCATCTTCTCGACGGCAACGAAACTGCCGAACCGTTTGACGACGCCGTCGAAGACAACGAGGGCCTTGTCGGTCATGACACCTGCACTCCGGATATGCCAGCGGCTGCCGCCTTGGGCGCGCCGCTGCGTTTCATGAGAAGGATCTGGGCAAGCACCACCAGCGTCATCGAGACGATGAAGACAAAGGTGCCGATGACGTTGATTCGCGGGCTGACCTGGCCCTGCAGGAAGCCGAGCACCTTGACCGGCAAGGTCTCGTTGAGGCCGGACACGAACCAGGCGACGGCGAACTCGTCGAAGGACACCGCCATGGTGATGAACAATGCCGCGAGGATTGCCGGCTTGCAGAAGGGAACGATGACATGGCGCATCGCCATCCATTCCGACGCGCCGAGGTTCCAGGCCGCCGCCTCAAGCGAGGGGTCCATCTGCGAAAGCCGCAGCCGCACGATCGCCATGGCGAAGGGCGCACACATCACCACATGGGCGATGATGACCGAATGGATCGCTCCCGAGAGGCTGATGTTGGACAGAAAGGCGAGCATGGCAAGGCCGAGGATGACCACGGGTATGGTGGGCGGCAGCAGCGCCAGCGCCACGTAGAAGGTCTTGCCGAAGAACTTGTAGCGGAAGTCTGTGTATGCAGCGCCGAAGCCTAGGGCTGTCGCAAGTACCGACACGACCAGGCCGGCGATCAGCGTATTGCGCAGGCCTTCCCAGACCAGCGGGTCAGCCGCCACTGCCTCGTACCAGACCGTCGAGAAACCACCTAGGGGCAGCGAGGGAAACCGGTCGACGTTGAACGAGAACACGAAGCTCGCCACGATCGGCGCGAAGATGAAGGCGAATGCCAGCAGCACGTAGAGCTTCAGCGCCCAGTCGATCAGCCGGTTGCGGTTGAAACTATTCATCGTCCGCGCTCCCGGTAGGCATAGCTTACGGCGGCGAAGGCGACTGCCAGCAGCGTTGCGATCATGCTCAGTGCAATCACCGCCGCCCGTGGCCACTGCTGGCCCGACTTGGTGGTGTCGGTGATAAGGATGGAAAGGGTCGGCGGGTCGCCCCCGCCCAGATAGAGCGGGCTGACGAAATCGCCGAAGGTCAGGATGAAGCAGAACAGTGCGGCAATCACCAGGCCCACCCTAGCCGCAGGCACGACCACTTCGAACACCGTGCGCAGACGGCCGCAGCGCAGGTTGTGCGCCGCCTCGATGAGGTTCCGGTCGACGAAGATCAGGCTGAACAGTTGCAGGAGGACGACCAGCGGAAAGCTCAGGGTCAGATAACCGACCATCGTGCCGAACACCGAATTGAGCATGCCGAACGGCCCCAGCCCGACCTTGGCCAGAAGGGCGTTGATGATGCCGCTGTCGGAGAGGAATATTTGCCAGGAATAGACCCGCACGAGGTAGCTGGTGAAGAACGGGATGACCATCAGGAAGATCGCCCAGCGCCGGGCCGTCTCCGACAGCTTGAAGGCGATCGCATAGGCGCAGGGAAAGGCGAGCACGCTGCAGATGACGGCCGCCGACGCCGCCAGCGCGAAGGTGCGGAGATAAGCATCCCAGAAGACGCCCCGGCCCAACATCCTGACCCAGTTGACGGTGTCGAAGTCCGGCTCCATCCGGAAATTCTTGACCGTCCAGAAGCTGAGCGCGATCAGGAAGATGAGCGGCGCCAGAAAGAACATTACCTGCCAGACCAGCATCGGCAGCGAGAAAGTCAATCCATAGAGTGTGATCGGTTTCCGCATCGTCACGGCTCCATGCTCAACGCAAGACCGCGCAGCCACGCCACGCAGCCTTGCCGGAATGAACGGGCGGGCGCCGAGGCCCGCTCAACGAACATCAGCAACTTGCAGGCCTTTCGGCCCGCGGGCTACGAGCCCTTGTATTCGGACCAGAAGTCGTTCCAGTCCTCAAGGCTCTGCTGCACCGGCAACTGCCGATACTTGATGCGGCCATTGCGGATCAGATCCATGACGTTGCTCTGATTAAGCAGCATACCCTGGCGCTTGGCTTCTTCCGGCGCTTCCTTCGACAGAAGCTCCCACCCCTTCTTGTTGGGGATCAGCGCGGGATAGGCCGCCATATTGGCCGATTTCACCTGGCCCTTGGCCGAGGTGATGTACTGGATCCACTTGCTGGCCAGGTCGGCCTTGGTCGAGCCCTTGCCGACGGAGAAGGATTCGGTCCACTGCAGTCCGCCTTCCTCGGGGATGACACTGCGCACCTTGGCGCCGTTCTTCTCCAACGTCCCGGTGATCCAGTCGCCGATGCCGGCCATGGCCAGCATCTGGCCGTTCTGAAGCGACGAGAAGGTGCCGCCATAGTCAAAGAAGCCGCCGATCTGAGGACGCAGCGTCCGCATCTTGTCCTGCAGTTTGCCCCATGCCGCCGCGTCTATGTCGTAGGGCGAGGCATTGCCTTCGAGCAGGCTGATCTGACCGAGATTGGGCAGGTGCCAGTCGAAATGGCCCACCTTGCCCTTCAGCTTCTCGGCCCAGTAGACATTGTAGCTCGAAGCCTCCTTCTCGGTGATCGCTTCTGTATTGTAGGCGACACCGAGGAAACCGAAACGGGTGAGCACCGAATAGAGCTTGCCGTCCTGCCAGTGGCCGGCGAACTTCTGGAACTCGGGGAAATAATCGTCAAAGACGTAGTCCTTTGGGTCGAGTTCCTCGATATAGCCCGCGGCGTTGAGCTGCTGCACATACTCGGCGTCCGACAGGATGATGTCGAAGGTGCCGGGGGGCGACTGGGCGATGAGGCCGAGCATGTTGTCGCCGCCAGTGTAGTATTTCGGCTTGAACTTGACGTTATGCTCCGCCTCGAATTCGGCGACGACGTCGGGCTCGGCATGACCGTACCAGGCCAGCATGGTCAGTTCGACCGGCGCGGCAGAAGCGAGCCGGCTGAGGTATGGCATCGCTAGGACCCCGCCGCCCAAAATGCTTGCACCCTTTAGAATTTCGCGTCGGGTACGGGACCCCGACAGTGTGTCCTTGATGCCCATTTTATTCCCCTTTTGGTTGTTGTTGCCCCAAGGGTATGAAGGGCCAGTGCATTTGAAAAATTAATTCTGATAATTTTCCCATTTGTGTCGCTTATTGGCGATCAAGCTCAGCGTGTCGCCGTACCGGGTCACCTGACACCCCGGCCTCGTCAAGCCGTGCAATGATATGATTGACTAGGCGGATGCCCGCGTCGGACAGGCGCGGATGCTTGTAAAACAGGCCGACGCGAATTTCGGCGAGTGGCGGAAAGCCGTCGTCCTCGTCGAGTACGCGCATGCCCGGCAGCATGGTGTAGCGGGTCAGGGCGCTGACACCCAGACCATTGATGACCGCATTCTGAAGGCCGGAGATGCCGGGGCCGGTATAGGCCACGCGCCAGCGCATCTGCGCGGCATCCAGCGCCTGGATCATCCGCGCGCGGTAGGCACAACCCTCGGGATGTGCGGCGAGCGGAATTCCAGCCTTCGGGTCGAAGGCAGCATTCTCGGCCGCTGCCCAGATCGGCCGCTCGATCCATGAGCGTGACAGATATTGCGCCCGCTCGCTGTTGACCATGGCGATGGCAAGGTCGAGTTCGTCAGCGCGCAGGCGATCGAGAATTTCGGCGCTCCAGCCGCAATAAATCTCTAGTGATATTTCCGAATGCTGCCGTGTGTATTCGGTGATCACTCCCTGAAGGAACGCCACGGCGTAGTCGTTGGGCAGTCCGACGCGCAGCACGCCCGAAATCTTGGCGCGGTTGAAGTAGGACGCTGCCTCATCGTTGAGCCGCAGAATCTCACGGGCATAACTCAATAACATCTCGCCTTCGCTGGTCAGCATGAGCGTACGGCCGACCTGCCTGATGACCGGCGCGCCGACCAGTTCCTCAAGCCGGCGCATCTGCAGGGAGATTGCCGGCTGGGTGCGCCCCAGCACGTCGCCGGCCTTGGTATAGGCACCGAGATCGATAACAGACACGAAGGTCCGGAGCAGATCCGTCTGGAAATTGACGATGTTGCGCATGGATTTCGATTTCTCATGCAAGGATGACGATTATAAATTTCTCATATCATACGCGTCGGCTCAAATCATCGGTCATCAGACAAAATGGGAGATGATCGTGCCACAGCAATCTGTCTTCGCCGCCGAGCTTTCCTGGCCAGACTACAACGCACGCGTCCGCGACGGCGCGACGCCGATCCTGCTACCGATCGGCTCGATGGAGCAGCACGGCCACCACATGCCGATGAATGTCGACGTTCTATTGCCCGTCGAATTCGCCCGCCGCGTCGCCGGTCGCATTGACGCACTGGTCGCGCCGCCATTCACCTACGGCTACAAATCGCACCAGAAGTCCGGCGGCGGCAACCACCTGCCCGGCACCACCAGCCTCGACGGCACCACCCTGGTTGCCGCACTTCGCGACGTCATCCGAGAATTCGCGCGCCATGGCGTTCGCCGGATCTGTTTGGTCAACGGCCATTTCGAGAATTCGTGGTTCATCATCGAGGGCATCGACCTTGCATTGCGCGAGCTCAAATGGGTCGGCATCGAGGATATGAAGATCGTCGTCCTGTCTTATTGGGACTTCGTCGACAAGGCGACGATCGCACGCCTCTACCCGAACGGCTTTGCCGGGTGGGACCTAGAGCATGGGGGTGTGCTTGAAACCTCGCTGATGCTGGCACTCTATCCCAATCAGGTGCACCTGGAACGTGCGGTCGACCACGCCCCAGCTAGGTTCCCGCCCTACGACGTCTACCCGCCCAAGCCGGAATGGACGCCGGCCAGCGGCACGCTGTCGTCGCCCAAGGAGGCCTCGGCCGAAAAGGGCGAGATCCTCCTCCAGGTCTGTGTCGAGGGTATCGTCAATGCGCTGACAACTGAGTTCCCGCGATAAATTTGCTGCCGAGCCCTGCGTTTCCCGTGACTTCCAGGCAGGCGCACCCGGCCATGGCGCGTACTGCATTGTTGCGACCGGCAACTGCCTGAGAGGCCATAAGCAACGTTTATGCCAGCATTTTCTGAATAAATTTTCGAAATGCTACCTTCAAATCTAACTTGGGCTTTATCGGATCATCTTTTTTGGAGGAGCAACCTAATGACCGACGACATGCTGCACGTGATGAAGTGGCACAATGGCGACAAGGACTATTCGCCATTCTCCGCTGCTGAGATGAAGCGCCGTCAGGACGATGTGCGTGGTTGGATGTCTAAGAACAATGTCGATGCGGCGCTGTTTACGTCCTATCACTGCATCAACTACTACTCCGGTTGGCTTTACTGTTACTTCGGCCGCAAATACGGCATGGTCATCGACCACAACAATGCCACGACCATCTCGGCCGGCATCGACGGCGGACAGCCATGGCGCCGTAGTTTCGGCGATAACATCACCTACACCGACTGGCGCCGCGATAACTTCTACAACGCCATCAGGCAACTAACGGCTGGCGCCAAGCGCGTTGGCATCGAATTCGACCATGTCTCGCTCGATTTTCGCCGGCAGCTCGAGGCGGCCCTGCCGGGCGTGGAGTTCGTCGATGTCGGCCAGCCGTCGATGTGGATGCGCACGATCAAGTCGCTCGAGGAGCAGAAGCTGATCCGCGAAGGCGCCCGCGTCTGCGACGTCGGCGGCGCGGCCTGCGTCGCCGCGGTCAAGGCCGGTGCGGCTGAACACGAAGTGGCGATCGCCACCACCAATGCGATGATCCGCGAGATCGCCAGTTCCTTCCCCTTCGTCGAGCTGATGGACACTTGGACCTGGTTCCAGTCCGGCATCAACACAGACGGCGCCCATAATCCGGTGACCAATCGCAAGATCCAGTCGGGCGACATCCTGTCGCTCAACACCTTCCCGATGATCTTCGGCTACTACACCGCGCTCGAACGGACGCTGTTCTGCGACCACGTCGACGATGCGAGCCTCGACATCTGGGAAAAGAACGTCGCCGTGCACCGCCGCGGGCTGGAACTGATCAAGCCTGGAGCTCGCTGCAAGGACATCGCCATCGAGCTCAACGACATGTACCGCGAATGGGATCTGCTGAAGTACCGCTCCTTCGGCTATGGCCACTCCTTTGGAGTGCTCTGCCACTACTACGGCCGCGAGGCGGGCGTCGAGCTGCGCGAGGACATCGACACAGTGCTGGAACCGGGCATGGTGGTCTCGATGGAGCCGATGGTCATGCTGCCCGTGGGCATGCCCGGCGCCGGCGGCTATCGCGAGCACGACATCCTGATCGTCAAGGAGGATGGCGCCGAGAACATCACCGGTTTCCCCTTCGGTCCAGAGCATAACATCATCAGGAACTGAGGCGGTGTTCCATATTCCTCTTGAATGGCATCGCTGGGGACCGGGCAGGTCTGCCCGGTCCCCCAAGACCGCGATACCACCCGCCCGCGGCTCCGGCTATCGTTTGCTGATCCGCTTGAGACATTGTCTCGCGTTGTCGAGGAAAGCCCGCTTGCGGATGATTAAGGCCGGAAAGGATTCCGGCAAGCCGCAACAACCGCCAATCGGCTGGCCCTTTCCCTTCTGACCCAAATCGGGAGAGTGCGGCCATAAACGCATCGCCGCACTCTCCCGGCGCGAACGTAGTGTTAGTTCCTGACCGAGGACGGCCGCGACCGCTCGCTCGACCACAAGCTGACCCCGATCCATATCCCGCCAAGCGACTCGAATGGCTTGCCCCCGGCTTCGCTGGCGCCGGTCGGCGACGAGATCATGCTGCCCAAGACCTCGTCGGGCGTCTTCAACTCGACCAAAATCGACTATGTGCTGAAGAACCTCGGCATCCGCCATCTGGTCGTGGCCGGCATCCTGACCGACCAGTGCGTGGACATGATCGTTCGTGACGGCGCCGACCGCGGCTATCTCGTCACCTGCGCTGCGGATGCCTGCGCCCCGGTCACGCCGGAGCGCCACGACACGGCCCTCAAGGTCTTTGGCGACTATTGCTGGCTGAGCGACACAGACACCGTGGTCGCCCGGATCGAAGCCCTGGGAAAGCAGCGTGACCTCGCCTGTCGAATCGCTCGCCACGGCGGTCACCACCGATCTCGTCGCCATCACACGCCGCTCGGTGGTGGAAAGCACGCTGGAAAAGACTGCCGCCACCGGCGTCGGCTGGGTGCCTGCCAACCTGTCGCTCACGCCCTTCAATTCGATTGGAGCGTGTGTGGCCTATATTCGGCGCGCAATCGGGCAGCAGCACGACGAGCACCTGCGTGCTGTTTGGAGCGCGCGACCGCACCGGACCGCCACCGGCGCAACTTGATCGATGGGTGGGCATACTTCCCCGGCGCGACGCCAGCGCGGCCGAGGCGGTAGAGGCGCTCGAATACGTACCGGCTGCCTGGCCAAGGCCGCGCACGCTGATTGCCGCGTCGCCGTATCGGCATCGCTTTCGGCAGGGTGCAACGCTGACGCCGCGCCGGTTCTTCTTGGTCGAGCACGCGACAACCGGGCGCCTACTGAGCCGCCGCGATGCGCCGCGCGTTCGGGGTCGCGTTGGCAATCTGGACAAGCGGCCATGGACGGGGGTCGAGCCCCCTGAAGGTCCTGTCGAGCGCGTGTTCCTGCGACGGATAGCGTTGGGCGAGTCCGTCGCGCCTTATCGGGTGTTCGACCTCGCGACGGGCGTGGTCCCGATAGAGAACGGTGCGATACTCACTGCAGCCAGCGCGGACGCGCACGGACATCGCGGCCTCGCTGCTTGGCTGCGTGACGCCGAAACGAAGTGGAACGAATACAGCAATAAGGGGGCGGACGGCCACGCTCGTATGTCGCTTGCAGAGCGCGTCGATGCGATGGGCACACTTCGCGCCCAATCCAATCGCACACCGATACGCGTCCTTTACACAAAAGCCGGAACGAGGTTAAGCGCTTGTTGGCTCGATGACGACGATGTCGTGGTCGATCACATGGCATATTGGTCGGCAGTCCACTCGCTCGAAGAAGCCGCGTATGTGACCGCCGTCATAAACACGAGTGTCGTGCTCGAGCGTGTGAAGGATCTTCAACCCGTCGGGCAGCGCGATCCGCGCCACTTCGACAATTTGGTCTGGACGCTGCCGATACCTGAATTCGACGCCGACGAACCGCTGCACGCCGACCTTGCCGCGTCGGCGCTACATGCCGCCGAGGTTGCCGCGCGCGTCGAACTGCCGGACGCAGCGCATTTCACCACAAGGCGGCGATTGATCCGGGATACCTTGCTCGCCGATGGTGTAGCGGAAACGATCGAGCGCCTTGTCGACGCGCTACTTCCTCCTTGACACCCCACTATAGGAAGCGCGCGGACCTAGTCATCACGGCCGGGCTTCGCGGCACCTGTTGCCGTCGCTGCGTCACGTCGGCGGTACCAACCTGGTCGACGGCGATCATGTCGCCGTTCACGCAACCCGGCACCGGCTGCCGGACGATCAGTCGTCCTGGTCCTGAGTGATCGGCTGTCTCTGTGGTCGCAACGCGACAACGCGCCGGTCATGGCAACTAATCCTCAACAACATCGTCCTGGCCCTCGCCGTTAGCCAACTCGGCTGGAATATCGCCGGCCAGCAACTTTTCCTTCGACAGCAGGCCGGCGTCCTCGAGGGCCTCGAAGTCGGGCAGGTCGCGCAGCGTCTCGAGGCCGAAGGCCGACAGGAAGTGTTTGGTCGTCACATAGGTGTAGGGCGCGCCGAGCTGCGGCGCGCGCGGACCCGACGCGATGAAGTCTGACGCCCGCAGGTTGGCGATGAGGTCGCGGCTCACCTCCTTGCCGAACAGGGTGGACAGCTCGGCGCGGGTGACCGGCTGGAAATAGCCGATCGCCGTCACCACCAGCGCCTCCAGCTGCGACAGCGGCCGGAAGTCGCGCATCTCGCCGTTGGCGGCGCGGATGACGTCGGCAAACGCCTTCTTCGTCCGGTGCTGCCAGCCGCCGGCCACCGCCACGAGCTCGTAGGGCCTACCGGCAAGCTCGGCGCGGATGTCGTCGATGACGAGGTCGAGGTTGCAGTCCTTGCCGACGACCCGCGCCAGCACG
>VFQM010000498.1_pt1 | contig 43046 bp, 40 predicted proteins | sample 3512391 | NCBI WGS metagenome assembly VFQM01 (sample SAMN10412369, study PRJNA504923) | tailings metagenome | isolation source: Replicate 1 from Balatoc abandoned mine | place: Philippines
TCGATCTGCCGATTTCCGACAGCATCGATTTCGTCACCCGCGCCGATTACCGCATTACCGGGCCGACGTGGTTCCACACGCTTCAGGATGACACCAACCCGACGCTGTTCAGCGGCCTGCTGCCGATCCCGGCTGATCCGGTGACTTCGCCCAACAAGCTGGTTCTGCCGGCGGTGGTGGGCAATGCCGATTACTCGGTCACGCAGCGCGATACCTTCGCGGTCATGGATCTGCGCATCGGGATCGAAAGCCAGACCTGGTCGATCACCGCCTTTGCCGAAAACCTGTTCAACGAGAAGTATCTGAACGAGGTCATCACCGCGGTCGAGTTCGGGGGTTCGTTCATCTCGCCGGGCGGCCGCCAGCGGTTCGGGGTGGAACTGGGTTACAAGTTCTGATGTCCACGCCCTTCGGGTAACGATAACGGGCACAGAACGCAGAAGCGCGCGGGGTTTTGCGACCCGCCCCGCGCGCTTCATTGCTTACGCAAGGGTCACTGGCCCGCAGGCTTGCTCCACCATGACAGCATCTGGTTGTCATGCGCGGACGTCCACACGCCCTGCGGCGTCCAGCGCAGCGCCCCGCTGCCCACCGATGGCCCCATGCGGGCGCGGATCTTGAGGGTTTCGGGATCGATCACCACCAGCGTCTGATCCTCGGTGGTGCGCAGCCACACCGCGCCGCCGCCGGTATCGATATCCCCCCACTTGAGCTTGGGTCCGACCTTGGTGCGTCCGGCCACTGCCAGCGTGACCGGATCGACCTTGGCGACCGTGCCATCGCCCTGTTCCTGCACCCACACCGCGCCTTCGCCCGCCGCAAGGAAGCCCGGCGTATCGCCGAGCGATGCCTTGCCGGTGACGGTGTTGGTGGCCGGGTCTATGCGTTCGAGCGAACGGCCCTCGCTCGATACGGCCCACAGCGCATCGAACCCCCAGGCCAGATACCAGGTCTGCGCCGTTACCGGGATGGTGGCGACAACCGCGTTGGTGGCAGGATCGATCCGGGCAAGCTTGCCTGCCGGGTCTGACGGCACCCACACCGCGCCGGCCCCGGCGACCACGTTGGTTTCCCCCTTGGGATTGGCAAGGCCGGTGGCGATCTTCGCCTCCACGGCGGCCGTGGCAAGATTGATGCGCCACACCTCACCGCCCTTGCAATTGGCGACCCACAGCGATCCGGCCGCAATTGCCATCGTGCCGCAGGGGCGCGGCACATCAGCCTTGGCCTGAAGCCCGGCCGGGCTCCACTTTTCGACCCGCCCGTCATTGGTGACCCATACGGCATCGCCATCCACGGCGAGGAAATCGGCAAAGCCGGGGACCTTCATGGCGGTTTCGACAAGGTCGGGCGCGGGGCCGGCGGTATCATCGGGCGGCGGGCTGTCCTCGGCGCAGGCTGACGCGGCAAGCGCAGCGGCAAGAAGGGTGGCCAGCGGGCGGATGGCGTCTTTGGTCATGGGTGTCAGCCTCCATGCGAGGGCAGGGGGGAGAGAGGGGCGCGTGCAAAGGCGCTGTCCTGCCAGCGTGGAACAATCTCACCCATATTACGTTTCCAATCAATCGTAATAATTCATGGTGGACAAACGCCCCGACAACGCGGATGTTCGCAGGCGCAACATAGGGGACGAATCATGCTCCACCACCTCTCCCGGGCAGCCCGCTTCCTCCTCCTCGGCCTTGCGGCGCTGCTGGTGACAGCATGTTCCGGCGGGCAAGAAGAGGCCGCCGCACCCAAGACCGAATTCGCGATCGGCTGGTCGATCTATGCCGGGTGGATGCCCTGGCCCTATGCCGAGCAGGCAGGGATCGTGAAGAAGTGGGAAGACAAGTACGGCGTCACCATCAGGTTCGTGCAGGTCAACGACTATATCGAAAGCGTGAACCAGTACACCGCGGGCAAGCTGGACGGGGTGACCGTCGCCAATATGGACGCGCTGACCATCCCGGCGGCGGGCGGCAAGGATACCTCCGCGATCATCCTCGGCGATTATTCCAACGGCAATGATGCGGTGCTGCTGAAGGGCGCTGACAGTGTGGCGGGGATCAAGGGGCGGCAGGTCTATCTGGCCGAACTGTCCGTCTCGCACTACCTGCTCGCCCGCGCGCTGGAAACGTCGGGCATGAAGCTGACCGATGTGAAGACGGTCAACACCTCAGATGCCGATATCGCCGCCGCCTTCGCTGCGCCGGATGTGACTGCGGCCGTGGCGTGGAACCCGCAGGTCACCACCATGAAGGGCGTGGCGGGCACGAAAGCGGTGTTCACCTCCGCTGATGTGCCGGGCGAAATCCTCGATCTGATGGTCGTCGATACGGCGGTGCTGAAGGCCAACCCCAACCTCGGCAAGGCGCTGGCGGGGATCTGGTACGAGACCATGGCCCTGATGGCGCGTCAGGATGCCGAAGGGCAGGCGGCGCGGGCAGCGATGGCGAAGTTGGCGGGCACGACGCCGGAAGCGTTCGAGAGCCAGCTGGCGACCACCTTTCTCTACACCGATCCCAAGGCGGCGGTGGCCGCCATGCAATCGGGCGACCTGCTCACCACCATGACCCGGGTGCGGGACTTCTCCTTTGCGCAAGGGTTGTTCGGGCAGGGCGCGGCCTCGGCCGATGCGGTGGGGATGAGCTTTCCGGGCGGCAAGACGCTGGGCGATGCCAATGCGGTGACGCTGCGGTTTGACCCGACCTACATGCAGATGGCCGCGGACGGGAAGCTTTAGCCCCGTGCGCTGGGTAACGGCGACCCCTGACCGACGCGGGAGCCTGCTGCTGGGCGCGGTGCCGCTGCTGGTGCTGGCGCTGGCCTATTTCATCGCTGCCGCCGCGCGTCATGCCGATAATCCCGCCGACAAGATCCTGCCGCTGCCCGGCGCGATGGCTGCGGCCATGGCCGGGTTGCTGTTCGAACCCGATCCGCTGTCCGGCCAATACCTGTTCTGGGCCGATACCATCGCCAGCCTGTGGCGGCTGGGGTTGGGTTTGGGCATCGCCACAACATCGGCTTTGTTGGTGGGCCTGGCTTTGGGCGCCTTGCCCCCTGTCAGGTCTACCCTTGGCCCCCTCGTGACCGCCATTGCCGTCATCCCGCCCATCGCTCTCCTGCCGATCCTGTTCATCGTGTTTGGATTGGGCGAAGCGGCCAAAGTGGCGCTGATCGTGGTGGGGGTGGCGCCGTTCATGATCCGCGACGTGGCAGGGCACATCGGCGGCCTGCCCCGCGAACAGGTAGTCAAGGCGTTGACTTTGGGTGCGAATTCCTGGGGCGTGATCCTGCGCGTGGCGCTGCCGCAGGCGTTGCCGCGGCTGTTCGAGGCCCTTCGCCTGTCGCTTGGGCCGGCCTGGGTGTTCCTGATCTCGGCCGAAGCGATCGCGGCGGATGTTGGACTGGGATACCGCATCTTTCTGGTGCGCCGTTACCTCGCGATGGATGTGATCCTGCCATATGTGGCGTGGATCGCGCTGCTGGCGGTGGCGATGGACCTCGCTTTGACTTTCGGCAGCCGCCGCCTGTTCGGCTGGGCTCATGCGGGGGCGCGCTGATGGCGTTCCTGACCTTGCGCAACATCTGGGTCGAGTATGGCGAGAAGGTCGTGCTTGAGAGGATTTCTCTCGATATTGCAGAGCGTTCCTTTGTCTCGATCATCGGTCCTTCGGGGGCGGGCAAGAGCAGTTTGTTGCGCGTGATCCTCGGGCAGGAGCGGCCGACAAGGGGGGCAATCACGCTGGACGGCGCGCCGCTGGCGGCGGAATGCGGGCCGGACCGCGGCGTGGTGTTCCAGCGTTATTCGGTGTTTCCGCATTTAACTGTGCTCGGCAATACCCTGATCGGACTGGAATTTTCCGATTCACCCCTGACCGCCCGCCTGTTCGGCACAAAGCGCCGCGCTGCCATTGCCGAGGCCGAGGCGATGCTCGAACAGGTCGGGCTGGCCGATGCCCGCAACCTCTACCCCGCGCAGATGTCGGGCGGGATGCAGCAACGCCTCGCCATTGCCCAGGCCCTGATCAAGCGCCCGCGGATACTGCTGCTCGACGAACCCTTCGGTGCGCTCGATCCCGGCATCCGGGGCGACATGCACCGGCTGATCACCCGTCTGTGGCGCGAGCATGGGCTGACCGTCGTCATGGTCACGCACGATATCAAGGAAGCCTTCGGGCTGGGCACGCGGGTGCTCACGCTCGACAAGCGCCGCCATGATCCCCACGCGCCGCATCGCTATGGGGCAGGGGTCGTTTACGATCTCGAACTGACCCGGAAGCAGGCGGTGAATATCCCGGTCGAACGGTCCGGTATTACGATTGACACGAAAGTTAATACCTGAAATGGTCCAGCCATGAACGCCTCCGAACCTTCCCGGCCTGAAGCAGCACGATTGGCGCGCCTCAGCATGAGCCTGCCGGCCGAACTGTTCCGCCAGCTCGACATGATGGTGGAAGAGCGCGGCCTGCCCTCGCGCTCGCAACTGATCGCCGAACTGATCCGCCACGCGCTCGCCGAGCATGAGGCGCTGACCCGCCCGGACGAGACGCTCGCGGGGACCGTGACCATTGTCTATGCTGGAGGCGGTGGCAGGGTTCGCCAGCAACTGGCTGAAACACAGGTGGATTACCTCAAGGAGGTGATTTCATCTCAGCATGTGTTCCTTGAACAGGATCAGTCGCTTGAGGTGCTGCTGGTGCAGGGCCCGGCGGTGCGGCTGAAGCAGCTGTGTGATGCGCTCCGGGCGATCCGCGGCGTCCAGCAGTTGCAACTTGTCACCACCACCGCGCTGCTCCCGCCGCTCCACGAACAGGATGTGCCGCCCGCGAAGGAGGCCGCCGAATGAGCCTCGTCGATCCCAAAGCCGCCCGCGAGCACGCCCGCGCCCAAGGCGGTACGCGGGTCGAGACCATGCCGGTTATCCCCCCCGTGGCGAACGATCTGCCCGAGGGCGTCGCCGCCAGCGACCTTGTTTGGGAAGAGACCGTCGCGCCCGGCGGATACACCTCGCGCAGGCTGGCGCGCGGCACCCGGCTGCGGATGATCGACAGGGGGGGCGATGCCTGTGCGAGCCTCAACATCTTCAACGCCGAAATGCCGACCGAGCGGCTGAATGTTGCCGATACGGTCAAGGTTCAGTGGAATGCCTATCTCGGCGCGGGCAAGCTGCTGCTTTCGGACATGGGCCGGGTGCTGGCGAGCATTGTCGAGGACAGCGCGGGCACGCATGACACTTTCTGCGGTGTCTCAAATGCGGATGCTAACCTGCTGAAATATGGTGAGGGCCGTAATTCCGGGGCGTTCCCCAATGGGCGCGACCGGCTGATCCTGGGCGCGGCGAAGCATGGTCTGACCCGCCGCGATGTCCACCCTTGCGTGAACCTCTTCAAGGGCACGAAGATCGCGGCTGACGGCAGCATCACGCCGATCATCGGTCCTTTCGAAGGCGCGCGCGAAGTGTTGCTGCGCGCCGAGATGGATGTGATCATCGTGATCGCCAACTGCCCTCATGTCCTTGATCCGCGCCCCGAATACGCCGCGACCCCGCTGCGCCTCACCGCGTGGCGCGGCGCGGTGACGCCTGAAAACGATGCGGTGCGCCATGCCACCCCCGAAGGCCTGCGCGCCTATCTCAACACCGAGGACTACTACCGCCGCTAACCCTCTCCACCGGAACCAGACCATGACCAGCGATCCGGCCCTCTCCGGCCTCACCGGCGCCATCCTTTACGACGCAATCGTGCCCGCCCGTGCGCCGTGGCTCCACCATCTGCGCAAGGGCGAGGTGCTGAGGATCGTCGATGTCGAGGGCAATCAGGCGGTCGATTTCCTGATCTATTCCGCGACCGACGATGCTGAGCGCTATTCGGCGCAGGATACGGTCGCGGCGCAAGGCAATCTGTTTCTGCGCACCGGCACGGTGCTGCTCTCCAACGAGGGCAATCCGCTGATGACGATCATCGCCAGCGCAGTTGACTATCACGACACGATTGGCGGCGCCTGTTCGTGCGAATCCAATACTTTGCGGTATGGACATCACGCCAGGCATGAACACGCCTGCGTCGACAATTTCCTTGAGGCCAACCTCACGCAAGGGCGCGGCAAGCGCGATATTGTCAGCAACATCAACTTCTTCATGAACGTGCCGGTCGAGGAGGACGGGACGCTCGGCATCGTTGACGGCATTTCCGCGCCCGGCCTGACAGTCGATCTGAGGGCAGAGATGGACGTCATCGTCGTCGTCTCGAACTGCCCGCAGATCAACAATCCCTGCAACGGCTTCAACCCCACCCCGGTGCGGATGATCGTTGCGGCATGATCTTCGACACCGTCCTCATCGCCAACCGGGGCGCGATCGCGACGCGGATCATTCGCACCGCGCGGGGTCTGGGGCTGCGGACAGTGGCGGTCTATTCGCAAGCGGATGCGGGCTCGCTCCATGTCAGCGCGGCGGACGAATCGGTGTGCATCGGGCCGGGCCCAGCGGCGCAGAGCTACCTCAACGTCGAGGCGATTCTTGCCGCGGCCAAAGCGACCGGGGCGGGGGCGATCCACCCCGGTTACGGCTTCCTTGCCGAGAATGCCGATTTTGCCGAGGCTTGCACGGCGGCGGGGATTGCCTTCATCGGGCCGACGCCGGACAACATCCGCACATTTGGCCTCAAGCACTCGGCCCGCGCTCTGGCCGAGGCGCAGGGCCTTCCGCTTGCGCCCGGCACCGGCCTGCTGACCGGCGCTGACGAGGCCGCAGAGGCTGCTGTGCGGATCGGCTATCCCGTCATCCTCAAGGCGACAGCCGGCGGCGGCGGCATCGGCATGCGCGTGTGCGAGACCGAGGCGGATTTGCGCCAAGGCTTTGCCGCAGTTGTCCGACAAGGCGAGGCCAGCTTCGGCGATGCAGGCGTGTTTCTGGAACGTTACGTGCCGCGCGCAAGGCATCTCGAAGTGCAGATCTTCGGAGACGGACAGGGCCGCGTGATGGCGCTGGGCGAACGCGATTGCTCGCTTCAGCGGCGCAACCAGAAAGTGGTCGAGGAAGCCCCTGCGCCCTGCCTTTCGCCCGAAAAGCGCAGCCAGCTGATCGCCGCCGCGGTGCGGCTTGGTGAGGCAGCGCGCTATCTTTCGGCGGGCACAGTCGAGTTTCTGTATGATGCCGAGCGTGAGGATTTCTTCTTCCTCGAAATGAACACGCGTCTTCAGGTCGAACACGGCGTTACCGAGGAGGTGACGGGGATCGATCTGGTTGCGTGGATGATCAGAGGGGCGGCGGGCGATTTCGCGATGCTGGATGCGCCCCCGCCCGAGTTGCGGGGCCATTCAGTCCAGGTGCGGCTCTATGCCGAAGACCCGGCGATGGATTACCGCCCGACCACGGGCACGCTCACCAATGTCGCCTTCCCGGAGGATATTCGCGCCGAAACATGGGTGATGGCCGGAAGCGAGGTGAGCGCCTTCTACGATCCGATGCTGGCCAAGCTCATCACCCGTGCCGACACGCGCGAAGGTGCTATTGCTGCCATGCAGTCAGCGCTGGATGCCAGCCGGATTGACGGGATCGAGACCAACCTGCGCTGGTTGCGACAGGTGGTTCGGAATGAGGGCTTCACCAGCGGCGAGGTTTCGACCCGTTTGCTCGACGGTGTTGCCTATGCCCGCCGAGCCTTCCGGGTGATCGCCGGGGGCACGGCGACGTCGGTGCAAGACTGGCCCGGACGGCTCGGGCTGTGGAATGTCGGCGTGCCGCCATCCGGCCCGATGGACGATCTGAGCTTCCGGCTCGGCAACCGTATTCTCGGCAACCCCGAGGGCACGGCGGGCCTGGAGATCACCGCGAGCGGCCCGACGCTGCTGTTCGAAAGCCCTGCCACGATCTGCCTGACCGGCGCGGACTTTTGCGCCAACATCGATGGCGTGCCGGCAGAGCGGGGCGTGCCGCTGGCCATCGCTGCTGGTCAAACCCTGACGATGGGCCGGGCGAGCGGTGGGGGGATGCGCGGCTACATCCTGTTTGCCGGTGGGCTTGATGTTGTGCCCTATCTGGGATCGGCAGCGACCTTCACCCTCGGTCAGTTCGGCGGTGCGGCTGCGCGGGCGCTGGTGGCGGGGGATGTGCTGCATCTGGGCGAGGGCTCCGTGGGCGCAGGCGCGCAGACGCCGCTGCCGCTGCTGTCCCGCGAATGGGAACTGCGCGTCCTCTATGGCCCTCACGGCGCCCCTGATTTCTTCACGCCTGCCGATATCGACGCCTTTCTCGCGGCCGAGTGGCAGGTGCACTACAATTCGAACCGCACCGGGGTGCGGCTTGTCGGTCCCAAGCCCGAATGGGCGCGGCGTGACGGGGGCGAGGCGGGGCTGCACCCCTCGAACATCCACGACAATCCCTACGCCATCGGCGCAGTCGACTTTACCGGGGACATGCCGATCATCCTTGGTCCCGACGGGCCTTCATTGGGCGGCTTCGTGTGTCCCTTCACTGTGATCGCCGAGGATCGCTGGAAGATCGGGCAGCTTGCGCCCGATGACCGCGTGCGCTTCGTGCCCGTCAGCATCGCCGACACTGCGCGCCCCAGCGCCATTGCCGACCTCTCTCCGATCCTTGCCGAACTGCCTGCGAGCCCCACACGCCCGCGCACCACCTATCGCCAGCAGGGGGACCGCAACATCCTCGTCGAATATGGCGAGATCGTGCTCGATATCGCGCTGCGCATCCGCATCCACGCGCTGATGCAGGCGCTGGAGGCGATGGACCTGCCCGGCGTGATCGACATCACCCCCGGCATCCGCTCGCTGCAATTGCACTTCGACGGCGCGGCGCTCGATCAGGCGGGGGCGCTGGAGGCGCTGATGGCCGCCGAGGATGCGATGGGCGACCTTGCCGATTTCGAAGCGCCCTCGCGCATTGTCCACCTGCCGCTGACCTGGCGCGATCCGGCGACGCAGGAGACCATCGACAAATACATCGCCGCCGTGCGCGATGATGCGCCGTGGTGTCCGGACAATATAGAGTTCATCCGCCGCATCAACGGCCTGCCGGACGCAAAGGCGGTAGAAGACCTGATCTTCGATGCGAGCTATCTCGTCCTTGGGCTTGGCGACGTCTATCTCGGCGCGCCGGTCGCCACGCCGGTCGATCCGCGCCACCGCCTCGTCACCACCAAATACAACCCCGCGCGCACCTGGACCCCCCCCAACGTGGTGGGCATCGGGGGCGCTTACATGTGCATCTATGGCATGGAAGGGCCGGGCGGCTACCAGCTGTTCGGGCGCACGATCCAGGTGTGGAACACGCATCGCCAGACCGATCCCTTCACCGACGGCAAGCCGTGGCTGCTCAGGTTTTTCGACCAGATCCGCTTTTTCCCTGTCAGCGCGGAAGAGCTTGCCGAGTGGCGGCGCGATTTTCCCCATGGGCGGCGGTCGATCCGGATCGAGGAGACGACCTTCCGCCTCGCCGATTACCGCAGGTTCCTCGCCGACAATGCGGACAGCATCGCCGCCTTCGAGAGCGCCCGTCAGGCCGCCTTCGACGCGGAGCGCGCGGCATGGGAGGCGTCGGGCGAGTTCGACCGCGTCAGCGCGCTGCTCGGGGCCGATAGCGGCGCAAACGATGCGGCGGCGATCGAGGTGCCCGAGGGCGCGGACCTGATCGAGGCGCCCTTCGGCGGGAGCGTGTGGAAGCTGCTCGTCCGTCCCGGCGACACCGTGGCCGAAGGCGAGGTGATCGCGGTGATCGAGGCGATGAAGATGGAATGCCCCTTCGAGGCTCCGGCCAGCGGCACGGTCGAGGCGGTCTACATCGCCGAGAGCCAGTCGGTGCACCCCGGCGCGCCGATGCTGGCCCTGCGGAGAGCATCGTGACCCGGTTCTCCCGCCGTTCCGCCAGGCAGATCGCACAAGGCGTCAACGCCGGCACCACCACCGCGCTTGCCGTGATGGAAGAGACCCTCGCGCGCCTTGCCGCCTATGATGCGCACCAGCCGCAGGTGTGGATTGCCCGCGCCGATCCTGCCGCTTTGCGCGGCGCTGCCCGCGCCATCGATGCGCGGGTTGCCGCTGGCGAGCACCTGCCGCTGGCGGGCGTGCCCTATGCGGCCAAGGACAATATCGATGTCCTCGGGCTGGAGACGACGGCTGCCTGCCCCGCGTTCGCTTATCGGCCGGAGCGTTCGGCCACGGTGATCGAGCGGCTGGAGGCGGCAGGCGCGATCTGTGTCGGCAAGACCAATCTCGACCAGTTCGCCACCGGCCTCGTCGGCACGCGCAGCCCCTATGGCATTCCGCGCAACGCCTATAACCGCGACTATGTGAGCGGCGGGTCGAGCTCCGGTTCGGCCGTGGCGGTGGCGGCGGGGCTGGTGGCTTTCGCGCTCGGCACCGACACCGCCGGATCGGGCCGCGTGCCCGCTGCGTTCAACCACCTTGTCGGCCTGAAGCCGAGCAAGGGCCGCTGGAGCACGCGCGGGCTGGTGCCAGCCTGCCGCACGCTCGATTGCATTACCGTTTTCACCGACCAGCTCGATGATGCGCAGGCGGTCGACACGGTGCTGGCCGGGTTCGATGCCGAGGATGCCTGGTCGCGCCCGCCCGCGGATGTGCCGCTTGGGGGCAAGCGCATCGGCGTGCCGCGCAAGGACCAGCGCCAGTTCTTCGGCGATGTGCAGGCAGAATATCTTTACGAGCGCGCGCTCGCAGGACTGGCGGGTGAGGGCGAGCTGGTCGAAATCGACATCGCGCCGCTGCTGGAGGCCGCACGGCTGCTCTATGGCGGGCCCTGGGTGGCCGAGCGCACGGCTTCTGTGGCTTCGCTGCTCGAAAGCAATCCGCTCGCCATCGACCCGGTGGTGCGCGAGGTGATTGCGCCCGGGCACACGATGCTGGCGACCGAATTGTGGAACGGCATCTACCGCCTCGCCGAACTGGGGCGGGTGGCCGAAATGATGTGGAGGCAGGTCGATGTCCTCGCCTTTCCGACCACCGGCACGACCTACCGCGTCGCCGAGCTGCTGGAGGCGCCCGTCGCGCTCAACAGCAATCTCGGGTTCTACACCAACTTCGTGAACCTGCTCGACATGGCCGCGATTGCCCTGCCCGCAGGCGCGCGGAGCAACGCCACCGGGTTTGGTATCACTCTGATCGGCCCGGCCCACACCGACAGGGCGCTGATCGCACTTGCCGGGGATTACCTCGCCGCCGCCGACCTTGCTCCGCCACCACCGCTTGATCTGGGAGACCGCATGGACACCGTCAAACTCGCCGTTGTCGGCGCGCATCTTGAAGGCATGCCGCTGCACTGGCAGCTGACCAGCCGGGGGGCGACCTTTGTCGGCGCTTTCACCACCGCGCCCTGTTACCGGCTCTACGCGATGGCCGACACCGTGCCGCCCAAGCCTGCACTGGTCCACGCCGAGGACGGCGGGACCATTGCGCTTGAAGTTTACGAGCTCGACATGGCCAGCTTCGGCAGTTTCACCGCCGAGGTCCCCCCGCCGCTCGCCATCGGCACGGTGACGCTGGCTGACGGCAGCAGCGTCAAGGGTTTCGTCGCCGAGCCGCGCGCGCTGATGGGCGCAGAAGATATCACCCACCTTGGCGGCTGGCGCGCCTTTATCGCTTCGCGGTGAACGGGTGGCGGGGCGGCGTCCGGGTTGGCTACAGCGCGAGGGGGCGGATGGTCCGCCCGCCGATGCTGATGCGCTCGCCCGTCTGACAGCCGCAAAGGAGGCCGCCGAAGCTGCCAACGAGGCCAAGACCCGTTTCCTCGCCAGTCTCGCCCATGAAATCCGCTCACCGCTCAACGCGATCTATGGCTATGCCCAGCTGATCGAGCGCGGCGAGGGCGGGGATGCGCTCGGGCCTGCGCGGGTGATCCGTCGCAGTGCCGAACACCTCGCGCATCTGGTCGAAGGCCTGCTCGATATTGCGCAGGTCGAAGGCGGGGCGCTGCGGCTGACGCGTGAGGCGATCCGCTTTCCCGAATTTCTCGACCAGATCATCGCCATGCTCGACCTTCAGGCGCAGGCGAAGGGACTGGTGCTGATGCTGGAGCGACCCGAGCGCCTGCCCGAATTCGTCCACGCCGATCCCAAGCGGTTGCGGCAGGTGCTGATCAACCTTGTCACCAACGCGATCAAGTTCACCGACGCCGGGGGCGTCACGCTGAAGGTCGATTACCGCAACGAACTGGCGACCTTCACCATCATCGATACCGGTATCGGCATCGCCCCGGAGGATGCCCAGCGCATCTTTGCGCCCTTCGAGCGCGCCGGCGGGCCGGCGGGCGAGCGTCCGGGTGTCGGGCTGGGCCTCGCGATCACGCAAGCGCTGGTGCATATCATGGGGGGTGACATCCGGGTCGAGAGCGCGCCGGGCGAAGGTTCGCGCTTCATCGTCCGCCTGATGCTCTCGCAGCCGCTCACCCCGCCGACCGAACCTGCTCCGGTGGCAGGCACAGTGACCGGCTATCTCGGGCGCGAGCGGTGGGTGCTGCTGGTGGACGACGATGCCGCGCATCTGACGATGGTGCGCGGCCTGCTCGAACCGCTGGGCTTCCGGGTGCACACCGCGAGCGATGCCGCCACGGCGCTGGCCCTTGCCGTGCAGGTGCAACCCGATCTGGTGCTGTGCGATGTTATGCTGGGCGCTGAAAATGGCTGGGACCTCGCTGCGCAGCTGCGCGCCCGCCATGGTGCGGCCTTGCGGATCGTGATGCTTTCGGGCGAGGCGCCGCAATCGGCGGGAACGCCGCCGGCACAGGGCCCGGCCAATGACACCTATGTGATGAAGCCCTTCGATTTCACTGTGCTGCTCGATGTGATTGCCGACCAACTGGGCATCGAATGGGTGCGCGCCGCCGGAGCGGCTGGCACGGCAGGTCTTGCACCCGCTGCCCACGCAGCGCTCCCTTACACCATTGCCCCGGCAGCGATTGCCCACTGCGCTGAAATCGAGCGGCTGGTGCGGATCGGCCATGTCCGCGCCATCGAGGCCGAGATCGATGCCCTTTCAGCCCTTGCGCCCGAAGCCGGGCCATTGGCCGATCGCATGCGTTCAGCGCTCGACAGCTTCGACTTGAAAGCGCTGGCACATCTCGCCAGAACGGCGGCACCTCATGGCGCATAAGGACACGATCCTCGTAGTCGACGACAATCCGGATTCGCTCCGGTTTCTGGTCGATACCCTCGATGCGGCGGGCATGACCGTGCTGATTGCGCGCAGCGGCGAAGCGACGCTGGCACTGCTGGACGAGGTGCAGCCCGATCTCATACTGATGGACGCGGTGATGCCCGGGATGAGCGGGATCGACACCACACAGGCAATCAAGCGCATGCCGAAAACCGCGCATATCCCGGTGATCTTCATCACCGGCCTTGGCGATCCGGATCATGTGGTCGCCGCGCTGGGGACGGGCGGCGTCGATTATGTGCGCAAGCCCATCGTCGTCGAGGAATTGCTCGCGCGGATCCGTGTCCACCTTGCCAATGCGCGCGGGGCCTATCGTTCGCGCCTCGCGCTCGGGCTGGCCGGGCGCAGCCTTGCCGCCCTTGGGGAGGATGGCGCGCTGGTGTGGTGCACCCCGCAGGCCGAGGCGCTGTTCATCGCCGTGGACCCCTCCTGGAATGCCGAGGCTGCCAACCTCCCGGCGGCGCTGAGCGAGGCTGTGCAGGGGCTCATCAGCGGCGATCCGGCGGCCTCCGCCCCCGTGCTGCGCGCCAGCGTGCGGGGGACTGAGATCGACATCGCGCTCGTTGAAAGCGACCGCCCGGGCGAGGTGCTCCTGCGGCTCACTGAAGTGCGCGAGGATGGCAAGATCGCCGCCCTCCAGAAGCAGGGCAGCCTCACCCGCCGCGAGGCTGAAGTCCTGTTGTGGGTGAGCTATGGCAAAACCAACAAGACCATCAGCGAAATTCTCGGCATAAGCCCGCGCACGGTCAACAAGCACCTCGAACAGGTGTTCCGCAAACTGGGGGTGGAAACCCGCGCTGCGGCCACCGCGATCGCCGTGCGACTGATGACCGACTGATAGCTTCGATAACGCAATAACAGTCGCTTAGCTCGGGATCGCGCAAGCCTACGTCATTTGCCCACTTCCTCGCGCGTGCGAGGACGCCAAGGCTGCTGATGCGGGAATTCGATATCTCTCGAGCGGAGCGTGTCATGGCCGGAGTTCAGGTAGGCAAGCGGATCATTGGAGCAGATGCGCCGGTGATCGTCGGCTGGGACAACATCGGCAGGGTCGAAGGCGGGCCGATCAAGCAGTTTGTCTTCACCTATTTCCAACCCGCGATGCTGCTGCTGGCGATCAGCTTCTGGTATTATGCGCCCAATTGGCTTGCCGTCGCATCGACAGCGGTCGCCATCCGCCTTGGCTGGACAGTGCTGCTGCTGGCGCTCGAATGGGTCAACCCGCGCTACCAGAGCTGGCAGCTGACCTGGAAGGAATTTGCGACAGACGCGTTCTATGTCGCGCTCGGCATGACCTTTCTGCGGATGGTCGATGCCTATATCGGCGATGGTGCGATCATCGCCGCGGTGCAGGGCGCATTCGATTGGGACAAGTTCAGCTGGTTCACCGGCCTGCCGCTGCTGGTGCAAGCGGTACTGATCTCGATGATCTTCGACTTCGGCCAGTACTGGATGCACCGCGGCATGCACAACTGGTACCCGCTGTGGCTGACCCACGCGCCGCATCACTACATCACGCAGCTCAACATCAACAAGGGCGCGGTCGGCAATCCGGTCGAGCTGTTCCTGATCGGGCTGGGGATTGGCGGGTTCTTCGATTTTCTGCCGCGCGCGTTCCTGCTGGCGGGCGCGATCGGGATGACGGTGGGGGTCTATCAGCACATCAACGTGCGCTTCAATACGCCGCGCTGGTGGCGCTTCATCTTCAACACCACCGAACATCACTCGGTGCACCATTCTCAGGATTACGAGGCGACCCGCAGCAATTATTCGAGCACGTGGATCATCTGGGACCGCATCTTCGGGACCTGCGTCGATGGCGAGGCAGAGCTGCTTGGCATGGAGGGGGGGCGCCGCATGGATATCGGCGAGACGATGGTGTTTCCCTTCCGTGAAGGCTGGCGTTCGGTCAAGGCGGCGTTGGCGCGGCGCTTTGGCGGCGGCGCGGCGGTCCAACCGCAGATAGAGCGCGCCCAACTGGAACCGGCAGAGTGAGCGGGCTGAGCGGGTCTTTGTCCTCTGCCGCGGGTGCCGCCATGCCGGGCTTTACCTTTCCGCTGATCGACTACATCTGGCGCGTGCGCGGAGCGGTGCCGATCGACCCGGCGCTGTCGGCCGGGGAGGCCTTCGCCCGACTTGAGCCGCTGTTGAACACCCCCGGTTCCAGCCTGTCTTCGGAGGGTGAGGCGCTGGCTTATGCCAAGCACAACCCCTCAGCGCAGGATAAGCTGGCGACCTTCACCCGCGGCCGGCTGTGGATCGAGCGGTCGGGCGCCGGAGCGGTGTTGCGCTTCGATCTGTTCAGCCACGCGCTGCTGCTGTGCTTTCTCGCCCCGCTGCTGTTTCTGGGGTTCGCGCAGCTGGCGAATACGATCAACGCATGGGAGGCTTCGGGCCTCGAAGCATCGGAAAAGGCCGACAAGAACAATGCCGACAAGCCCAAGCCGGTCAGGAAGCTGAACCCGGTGGACGAATTTCTCGGCGCACCGGCCCCTGAGGACCCGAACAAGAAGAAAGACAAGAAGAAGGACGAAGGCCGCCATTCGCCCGACGAAGGCTATTATCTCGCTGGCTTCTTCGCTCTGGTCTATCTGGTCGGGCGCTGGCTGGAGCCGTTCCTCGTGCGGCGGCGGTTTCGCGCCGCGTTGGCGGGGCCGTGCGCGGACTAGGACAGCCGCGCGAAATTGGCGACACCGGGTGCGGGGGTGCGCTCGGACTGCGCTGCAATTGCCGCTTGCTGGACAGTTTGGTCGCTGGGTTCCAGCGTTTCGATGGCCGTGCGGATCGCCGTGATTTCGCTGCGAGCGAGCGCATAGAACACCAGCTTCGCCGCCTTGCGCGTCGTCACCAGCCCCGCCTTGCGCAGCACGCCGAGCTGCTGGGAAAGTGCGGGCTGTCCGATGCCTGTCGCCTGCTCGATCTCGCCGACATTGCGTTCGCCCCCGGCGAGCGAAGACAGGATCCGCCAGCGAAGCGGGTGGGCAAGGGCTTTCAATGCCTCGACCAGATCATCTTCGGCCATCACGGCGTGTCCCCGGTGTAACGCAGGAACCAGGCCGTCGCCTCCTTTGCATCGAAAACCGCTTCGAGATCATGGCGGGGCGCTTCCAGCAGCGGTTCGCCTGGCTGCCAGTTGGCCGGGGCGAGGGCGCCCGCGGCATCGACCGCCTGAAGACCATCGAGAATGCGCAGCATTTCGGGCACTGACCGGCCAAGATTGGCGGGATAGCACGTCATCGCCCTGACCACGCCCTTGGGATCGATGAAGAAGGTGGTTCGCACGGTTGCACTGTCGGCGTCCTCACGGCCGACCATGCCGAAGGCGCGGCCGATCACCAGCGTCGGGTCTTCGATGATCGGGAAGCGCACTTCCACGCCGAACCGGTCGCGGATCATCCGGATCCAGGCGAAGTGGGCAAAGAGGCTATCGACCGACAGCGCCATCAGCGCACAGTCCCGCGCGCCAAAGGCTGACGCCTCGCGGGCGAGCGCAACGAATTCTGTCGTGCAGACCGGCGTGAAGTCCGCCGGGTGGGAGAACAGCACCAGCCAGCGCCCGCGATAGCTCGACAGGCGTTGCGGCCCCATGGTGCTGCGTGCTTCGAAATCGGGCGCGAGGTCGCCGATCCTGAGACCGGCGCACGGCGGGTGAATGAGGTCAGCAGAGGTCATGGCGGCTTGATAGCACTTGACTTCGCAATTGCAATACATATACACGATTTATGTAATTAAATGGAGAATGTGCGATGGAGCATCCCGATTCCGTGCTGCAATCCGCTACCGCACAGGTCCTGCGTGCGGCTCGCGATGTGGCGTTGCGTCCTGTGGTCGCGAGTTTTTTCGACCAGGAGACCTTCACTGTCACTCACGTCGTGCACGATCCGACAACCCGCGAGGCGGCCATTATCGATTCCGTTCTCGACTTCGACCCGGCCTCGGGGCGCACCGCCACAGCCTCGGCCGATGCCGTTGTCGCCTATGTCACTTCGCAAAATCTGAAAGTGACTTGGCTGCTTGAGACCCATGCCCACGCCGACCATTTTTCTGCCGCGCCCTATCTTCAGGGCAGGCTTGGCGGGCAGATCGCGATCGGGGCGGATATTGCCAAGGTGCAGCAGGTGTTCGGCAAACTGTTCAACGCGGGCACTGAATTCGCGCTGGACGGATCGCAGTTCGACAGGCTTTTTCATGACGGCGATACCTTCGCTATCGGCGCGCTGCCGGTGACGGTGATGCACGTGCCCGGGCACACGCCGGCCTGCGTCGCCTATGTCATTGGGGAGGCAGTGTTTGTCGGTGACACGATGTTCATGCCGGATTACGGGACAGCGCGCGCCGACTTTCCCGGAGGCGATGCGCGCACGCTGTTCCGCTCGCTGCGCCGCATTCTCGCGTTGCCGCCGGAAACGCGGCTGTTCATGTGTCACGACTACCTGCCTGCCAGTCGCAGCGACTATGTGTGGGAGACGACCGTCGCGGATCAGCGTGCGGGCAATGTCCACGCCCATGACGGCATCACCGAGGATGAATTCGTTGCCATGCGCACCGCCCGTGATGCAGGGCTTGCCATGCCGCGGCTGATCTTGCCGAGCGTGCAGGTCAACATGCGGGCCGGGCACCTGCCTCCGCCTGACGATAATGGCGTGACCTACCTCAAGATCCCGGTCAACGCGGTATGACCTTGCCCGGCTTTCCCGATGCCGCGCCGCTGGCGGGCCTGACCGGGGGCGTGCTGATCGGGCTTGCGGCGGCGGTCATGCTGCTGGGCGCGGGGCGGATCGCCGGGGTTTCCGGCATTGCGGCGCGTGCTTTCGGTTTTGCCAGTGGGTCGCAGCCGCGCTTGCAGGCATTCGCCTTTCTGATCGGTCTGCCGCTCGGCACGCTGATCGTGATGCACGTGACCGGAGCAGCAACGCCAGCCTTTGCCGAGCCGGTGCTGCTGATCATTGCCGGCTTTGTTGTCGGGATCGGCACCCGGCTCGGGTCGGGCTGCACCAGCGGGCATGGGGTGTGCGGGATGAGCCGCCTGTCACAGCGCTCGCTGGTGGCGGTCGCAACTTTCATGGCGACCGGATTTGCCACGGTTGCGGCGATGAATGCACTTGGCCTTGCGGTGCTGCCATGATCCGGGGGCTGCTGGTATCGCTGATTTCGGGCACATTGTTCGGTGCGGGGCTGAGCATCGGCGGGATGACCGAACCGGCGCGGGTGCGCGGGTTTCTCGACCTGTTCGGGGCGTGGGACCCGACGCTGGCTTTCGTGATGGGCGGAGCGGTGATGGTCATGGCGATCGCCTGGGCGATGCAGCGCCGGATGCAGCGTCCGGCCTTTGCCGAAGGCTTCTCGCTGCCCGACCGCAGCGACATCACCCCGCGTCTTGTCGGCGGGTCGGCACTGTTCGGGATTGGCTGGGGGATCGCCGGCCTGTGCCCCGGCCCCGGCTTTGCCGCACTCGCCATCGCGCCTTCTGCGGCGGCAATCTTTGTGGTTGCGATGCTCGGCGGGATGGGGCTCGTCCGCCTGATCGAAGGGCGTGGCTGACAGCAGATTGCAACCCTTTCCGCTCCAAACCGTATATCTTGTGCAGCGATTGCAATTGATCGCGTCCGCCAAGGGATTAGCTCCTCGACATGTTCGACAACCTCGACGCCTTGCTCCTCGCGCGGATCCAGTTCGCCTTTACGGTGAGCTTCCACTTCTTCTTCCCGGCCTTCTCGATTGGCCTCGCCAGTTATCTTGCGGTGCTTGAGGGCCTGTGGCTGAAGACGGGCAAGAGCGTCTATCTCGACCTGTTCAAATACTGGCTCAAGATCTTCGCGATCGCCTTTGCGATGGGCGTCGTCTCAGGGATCGTCATGTCCTACCAGTTCGGCACGAACTGGTCGGTGTTCTCGGACAAGGCGGGGCCGGTCATCGGACCGCTGATGGCTTATGAGGTGCTGACAGCCTTCTTCCTTGAAGCGGGCTTTCTGGGCGTGATGCTCTTCGGGATGAACAAGGTCGGCAAGCGGCTGCACTTCGCTGCCACGCTGATGGTGGCGCTGGGGACCTTCGTTTCGGCGTTCTGGATTCTCAGCGTGAACAGCTGGATGCAGACCCCCACGGGTTACGAGATCGGTGCGAACGGCCAGTTCCTGCCGGGGCCGAGCTGGTGGGACATCGTCTTCAATCCGAGCTTCCCCTATCGCCTCGTGCATACGGTGATGGCGGCCTATCTGACGACCGCCTTCGTGGTCGGCGCGGTCGGTGCATGGCACCTGCTCAAGGATCGCGCCAACCCGCATGCCCGCAAAATGTTCTCGATGGCGATGTGGATGGCCGCGATCGTCACGCCGGCGCAGATTTTCGCGGGCGACATGCATGGCCTCAACACGCTCGAGCACCAGCCCGCCAAGGTGATGGCGATGGAGGGGCACTACCAGTCCCACCCCGAAGGCGCGCCGCTGATCCTGTTCGGCATCCCGGACAGCGAGGCGAAGACGGTGCGTTATGCCATCGAAATCCCCAAGGCATCCTCGCTGATCCTCAAACATGATCCCGACGCGCCGCTGGCGGGGCTCGATACCATTCCGGACGATCAGGAACCGCCGGTCGGCACGGTGTTCTGGAGCTTCCGCATCATGGTCGGCATCGGCTTTGCCATGCTCGGCATCGGGTTGTGGAGCCTGTGGGGACGTCTGCGGGGCAGGCTTTACGATATGCCATGGCTGCACCGTGCGGCCCTTTTGATGGGGCCTTCCGGTTTTGCCGCAGTGCTGGCCGGATGGATCACGACTGAAGTGGGGCGCCAGCCTTTCGTGATCTACGGCGTGTTGCGCACAGCCGATGCGGCCAGCCCGCTCGATGCGCCCGCGGTTGCCGCTTCGCTGCTGGCCTTCATTCTCGTTTACTTCACGGTGTTCGGGATCGGGGTCTGGTACATCCTCAAGCTGATGGGCAAGGCCCCGCACCCGGGCGAGTATGGCGTCAAGCGCGGCGATGTGGGGCCAATCCGCACCGCCGGCATCACGCCGGGGCCGACCCAGAATCCAGGGGGTGACGAAACGCTTCCATCGTCCAGTCCTGAAAAGGAGCCGGTGTGATGGATCTCACCGTCGTCTGGGCCTTCATCATTGCCTTTGCGGTCTTCGCCTATGTGGTGATGGACGGCTTCGATCTGGGTATCGGCATCCTCTTTCCCACCTTTGCTGCCGGGCGTGAGCGGGACCGGGCGATGAATTCCATCGCGCCGGTGTGGGATGGGAACGAGACCTGGCTGGTGCTGGGCGGGGGCGGGCTGTTTGCCGCCTTCCCGCTGGCCTATGCGGTGATCCTGCCTGCCACCTATCCGCTGATCATCGCGATGCTGCTTGGCCTCGTGTTCCGCGGGGTCGCCTTCGAATACCGATGGCGCGATCCGGCGCATCAGAAGTTCTGGGACCGCGCCTTCACCGGCGGCAGCTTTGTGGCCGCGCTGGCGCAGGGCATGACGCTGGGCGCGCTGCTCCAAGGGATTGACGTAGTGGACCGCGCCTATGCGGGCAGCTGGTGGGACTGGCTGACGCCCTATACCCTCCTCACCGGCCTCGGCACGGTGGCAGGTTACGCCCTGCTGGGGAGCACCTGGCTGATCTGGAAGCTGGACGGCCCCGAACAGGACCACGCCCGCAGACTGGCGATCCGCTGGGGCGCGGCAACCATTGTGCTGATGGGGGCGGTGAGTCTCTACAACGTCGCGCTCAATGCGGATTACGCCCAACGCTGGCTGTCTGCGCCCGAGATTTACTATGTCGCACCCGTGCCGATCCTCACGGCGATCGTCGCGCTGTCGATGTTGCGCGCGATCCTCAAGGACCGCAATTCCAAGCCCTTCTGGCTGGGGATCGCCTTGTTCTTCCTCGGCATGAGCGGGCTTGGGGTGACGATCTGGCCCTATGCCGTGCCCGAAAGCGTCACCATCTGGGAGGCTGCCGCGCCCTATCGCTCGCAGGCCTTCATGCTGGTCGGCGTGGCGCTGACCCTACCGCTGATCCTCGCCTATACGGCGTGGGCCTATTGGGTGTTCCGCGGGAAGGTGGCCGACGAAGGTTACCATTGATGCTGATGCCGCCGGCAGAACCGCCCGAAGGCCCGCTGTGGCAGCGCCTGCTCTGGATGGCGGGCATTTGGGCAGCGAGCGTGGCGGTGCTGGGGGCGGTCGCTTATGTCATCCGCCTGTGGATCGCGCCATAATGGTCAAGGTCTGGTATGATGGCGCCTGCCCGCTGTGTCTGCGGGAGATCGCGCTGATGCGGCGGCTTGACCGGCGCGGGCGCATCACCTTTGTCGATGTTGCCGCAGGCGCCGATCCTTCCTGCCCCATCGACCGTGCGAAGCTCCTCGCTCGCTTCCATGCTGAGGAAGACGGCGTGATCCACAACGGCGCTGCGGCCTTCGCGGCGATGTGGCGCGCAATCCCGCTGCTGCGCCCGCTTGGGTTGGCGGCCCGCAACCCCGCCCTCCTCAGACTGCTTGAGGCGGCCTATATCCGCTTCCTCAAGCTTCGCCCGCGCCTGCAACGCTTCTTGGCCTAGAAACCGCTTGCCCTGAGACGCGCCTTGGTCTGAATTCCCGGCAAACAGACACGGGAGAGACACCACGCCATGAGCAATTTCGGCGCGATGCAGAACGAAATCTACAACGCGGGGCTCAAGGGCATCCTGCCGACCTATCCGGTCGATTTCGCCACGCTCGAACAGCGCGCCCACGCGGCGCTGGGGCCGAGCCTTACCAATTATGTGGCCGGCGGGTGCGGGGACGAACACACGCAGGATCAGAACGCGGCTGCCTTCCACCACTGGGGCATGGTGCCGCGCATGATGGTCGATTGCTCGTCGCGCGACCTGTCGATTGAGCTGTTCGGGGATACCTATCCCACCCCGCTGTTCATGGCCCCGATCGGCCTCAATGGCGAAGCCTCGCAGGACCGCCACGGCGATCTGGCCGCTGCCCGCGCCTCGGCGCTGACGGGGGTGCCGTTCTGCGCCTCGACGCTGGCTAATGATCCGCTGGAGGATGTGAAGGCCGCCTGCGGGGACACCCCGGCGTGGTTCCAGCTCTACACCCCCAAGAACCGCGAGCTGGCGACAAGCCTGATTCGCCGTGCCGAAGACGCCAGCTACAAGGCGCTGGTGGTGACGCTCGATACGTGGGTGACCGGCTGGCGGCCGCGCGACTTGAACGCGTCCAATTTTCCGCAGCTGCGCGGCAAAGTGCTGCAAAACTACTTCACCGACCCCGTCTTCCGCTCGCTGCTCGCCAAGCCGCCCGAGGAAGACCCCGCAGCGGCGATCTTCACCTGGGCGGCGACTTTCGGACAGGTGCTGACGTGGGACGACATGGCGTGGTTCAAGTCGGTGACGAAGCTCCCCATTGTCCTCAAGGGCATCTGCCACCCTGACGACGCCCGCCGTGCCGTCGATACCGGAGCGGATGCGATCTACTGTTCAAACCACGGCGGGCGGCAGGCCAATGGCGGCATCGCGACGATCGATCTGCTCGCCGATGTCGTGGCCGCGGCGGGCGATACGCCGGTGCTGTTCGACAGCGGGGTGCGGTCCGGCAGCGATGCGGTCAAGGCGCTTGCGATGGGCGCGCGCGCTGTCGGCGTGGGGCGGCCCTATACCTATGGCCTCGCGCTCGGCGGGGCGGAGGGCGCGGCATGGGTGTTAAGATCGATCCTTGCCGAAGCCGATCTGCTGATGGCCGTTAACGGTTACCCGACCCTTGCCGATGTCCGCGCGGCGGGGGTGAGGCGCACCGATCGCTAAATCGCGAGATGCAAGGATGTTAACCATATTTAATCTGTGTTTTCCACAGTCCTGCTGGTAAAACGTTTGCATAACAACCAGCGAATCGGGGACGCGATCGATGGCAAGACCGACCATCTGGTCCAGTGGACCGGATCCCATGCGCCGTACCGTGTGCATTCAGGACGAACATTCCCGCCGCGCGCGTTATGGGCGAATTCAGCCCATGCAGCCGCGTCGGTCTATCCTTGCGCGGATCGCCAGCCTGATCGTGTGAGCAGGCGCTATCCGCCCGCTTTTGCCAGCATGACCAGCTTGGTGTCGGTGAAGGCGAGATAGCCTTCCTCGCCGCCTTCTGATCCGAAGCCGCTGTCGCCGACCCCGCCGAACGGGGTTTCGGGCGATGACACGATCAGCTGGTTGATCCCCACCATCCCGGCCCGCAATGACCGGCCAAGGTAATGGGCTTCGTCGAGGTTGCCCGAAAAGGCATAGGCGGCAAGGCCATAGCGCAGGCTGTTGGCGATCTGCACGGCGTCCTCGATCTGATCGAAGGGGACGATCCCGGCGATCGGGCCGAACGGTTCTTCGGTCATGAAACGGCTGTCGGGTGCGGGGTTGGCTATGACAGTGGGGGGGAAGAAGAAGCCCTTGCCGCCGAGCGCCTTGCCCCCGGTCACCACTTCGCCGCGGTTCCCGCCGCTGTCGGCAACCACCTGTTCCATTGCGGAAATCCGGCGGGCGTGGGCAAGGGGGCCCATTTCGACACTCGCGTCAGCAACGGGATCGCCGACCTTGATCCGGCTTGCCCGCGCAGCGAATTCGGCGACGAATTGCTCGTAGATTTCGCGCGCCACAAGGAAGCGGGTGGGCGAGACGCAGACCTGCCCGGCATTGCGGAACTTGGTCGTCGCGCACATCGCCACGGCCCGTGCCAGATCAGCATGTTTGCTCACGATTACAGGAGCATGTCCCCCCAATTCGGGGGCAAACCGCTTCATGTGAGTGGCCGCCAGCGCGCCCAGTTGCTTGCCCACCGCGGTCGATCCGGTGAAACTGACCTTGCGCGTCACGGGCGAGGCGATGAGGTGTTCGGCAATCGGCCCCGGATCGCCGTGGACGAGGTTGAGCACGCCTTCGGGCACCCCTGCATCGACAAAACATTCGACCAGCAATTGCGCCGAGGCCGGGGTGTTTTCGGCGGGCTTGAAGATCGCGGTGCAGCCTGCTGCCAGCGCGCCGCCGATCTTCTTGGCGGGCAGGTTGACCGGGAAATTCCACGGCGTCAGCAGCACCGCAGGGCCGATCGGTTCATGCGTTACCATTTGCGCGATCAGCTGGTTGCCGCGGACCGGGATCAGACGTCCGCCCCGGCGCTTGGCTTCTTCGCCAAGGAAATCAATCACATCAGCGGCAGAGGTAATCTCGCCCACGGCTTGCACATGGGGCTTGCCCATTTCGGCCGAGATGATCCGCGCCATACCATCCGCCCGCTCCCGCATCAGATTGGCCGCCCGGCGCAGGATCGCGTGACGTTCCGCGCCCGAGGTCGCGCTCCATGCCGGGAATGCATCCCCTGCCGCTGTCAGCGCCGCATCGAGCTGCCCGGTCCCGGCCTTGGGGCAGTGCCCGATCACATCGCCGGTCGCCGGGTTCACGACCGGCATCGTCCCGGCCTCGCCATCAGCGATCCACTGGCCGCCGATGAACAGCTTGAGGGTCGGATAGGCGATCATGGGTAGTTCCTTCGATTGATGCACCAACGGGAATGTTTCACGCGAAACACGCCCGCCGGGAGGGGTCTGGAGGGGGTCTAGATGGGGTCTAAGGGGGGTCTGGCAAGGGCCAAACCCGCCCCAAAGCCGCCCTAAACGGCAACCACATGCTGCTCGATCGCGCCGAAGATCGAGTGGTTGGAGGCATCGCGCATCTCGATCCGCACGGTGTCGCCCGGCTGCATGAAGGGCGTCACCGGCGCGCCGCCCGTGATCGTTTCGATCATGCGGATTTCGGCAATGCAGGAATAGCCCGCGCCGCCCTCGGCCACGGGCTTGCCCGGACCGCCATCCGCGCCCTTGTTCGAAACCGTGCCGGTGCCGATGATCGTGCCGGCCGCAAGGTTGCGCGTCTTGGCCGCGTGCGCCACCAGTTGCGCAAGGTTGAAGGTCGCATCCACCCCGGCGTTCGCCCGGCCGAACGGCGCGCCGTTCAGATCGACCATCAGCGGCAGGTGAATGAGCGCGTCGGCCCACGCATCGCCCAATTCGTCCGGCGTCACCGCCACGGGCGAAAAGGCACTGGCGGGCTTGGACTGGAAGAAGCCGAAGCCCTTTTCCAGTTCGGCGGGGATCAACCCGCGCAAGGACACATCGTTCACCAGCATCAGCAGCCGGATGTGCCCCGCCGCTTCCTCGACCGAGCAGCCCATCGGCACATCGCCGGTGATGCAGGCGATCTCGCCCTCCATGTCGCAGCCCCATGCGGGATCGCCCAGCGGGATATCCTGACGCGGGCGCAGGAAGCTGTCCGATCCGCCCTGATACATCAGCGGATCCGAATAGAAGCTGTCCGGCACCTTGGCCCCGCGCGCCTGCCGCACCAGTTCCACATGGTTGATGTAGGCGCTGCCATCGGCCCACTGATAGGCGCGCGGCAGGGGCGAATGGGCCTGCCGTTCGTGGAAGCGTTCGCACGGCACGGTTTCATGTTCGACATCGCGGGCCAGCACTTCAAGTTCGGGGGCGACCCGGTCCCAGTTATCGAGCGCGGCCTGCATGGTCGGCGCGATGTAACCGGCCGCGCAGCAGCGGGTCAGGTCCTTGCTGACCACCACCAGCATGCCATCGCGCGTGCCGTTATCGAGGGTTGCGAGTTTCATTGATGTGTCCTCCCGAGACGTGTTCTATTGGGGTGCGTCCGCCTGCCTGTCGGGATGCGCCGCCGCAAAGGCGGGCAGGGCGAGGCAGGCGGCTTCAATGCGGGTCATGTGGGGGCTGGCCGACAGGTCATAGGCAAAGCGCCGCGCATTGGCGAGCTGGGGGATCAGCACGATCTCGAACAGGCCGGGCGCATCGCCGTGCAGGAAATCGCCCGTCTGCAATTGCGCCAGCCGCGCCTCGACCGGGTCGAGCGTGCGTTTCAGCCAGTGGCGATACCACACATCGATCTCGTCCTGCGAGTGGCCGAGCGGGTCCTTGAGATATTTCAGCACCGGCAGATTGTTTACTGCGTGGATTTCGGTCGCGATGGCGTAGGCCAGTTCGCGCACCGTGTAGCGCGCTTCGATATCGGCGGGCAGGAACGCGGGCGAGGGGTAGGCTTCATCGAGCCATTCCAGCAGCGCCATCGACTGCGCCCGGTCACGCCCGCCTGCTTCGAGCATGGGCAGTGATCCGAAGGGGTTGCGCTGCGTGAAGGCATCCGCCTTGTTTTCGCCCGTCACGAGATTGACGGGCACGTTTTCGAAGGGGAGGCCCTTGAGACCCAAGGCAATGCGCAGGCGGTAGGATGTGGACGAGCGGAAGTAGCCGTAGAGTTTCATCATGCTCATTCACCAGCCATCGCAGGCTTGGCGCACAGGGGCAAGGGGGGCGCCGATGTGTCAGCGATCAGGCGATCCGCTCTCAGGTCGGCGCCAGAACCTTGCTGACCGCGCCCAGCAGCTGGGCAGGCGGGCAGGGTTTCACCAGCGTCGTCGCCTGCGGGAAGCGGGCGGCCAGCGCCCGGGTGTCTTCGGGGCCGGAATGCAGGATCACCGGGACGTTATCGTCCAGCAGTTTCTGCGCCAGTTCAAGGCTCGGCCCATCAGCCAGTTCGATATCGAGCAGCGCCAGATCGGGCTTGGCCTTCTGGCAGGCGAGCATGGCCGAGGAAATCCCGGCGTGGGGCCCTTCGATCTCGTAACCCGCTTCTTCGAAGGTATCGCACAGATCGAAGGCGGTAATGAATTCGTCTTCGGCCACCAAGATTCGCACAGCCATCGGTCTTCTCCCGCGTGTTTTCGAATCCCGGACGGACTGTAACACGGTTTGGACGTCAGGCTGCGCGGTTTCTTATCCGTTGTTGCCGAATTGCGCGGCGAAGGCGGTCTCGTCGCCCGCCGCCAGCAGACGGGCCTGTTCAACCCATTGATCGCGGGTGATCCGGCCGCTGAAACGCCCCATTTTCGCATCGATCCGCGCGGCTTCTTCCGGGGTCCATGCGGCGATCTGGGCAAAGGTGGTGACGCCCAATTCGCCGAGCAGCGCGGCAATCTTGGGGCCAAGACCCTTGATGCGGGTGAGATCGTCGGCGGCGGCACCCGCGGGCGGTGCGGGCGGTGCGGGCGGTGCGGGCGGTGCGGGCGGGGCCGAAGGGGCCGGGGCGGTGTCGGGGGCGGGTTCTTCATCCGCGCCGAGTGGAGCGGCGGACGGCGCTGCCGGAGCGGCCGTAGCGTCCTCTACCGCGCGCGGGGCATCGATCAGCGCCTGATTGCGCGGGGCAGGGGCGGCGCCTTCGGCCAGCACATCGCGGACCAGGCTGGGCGCGCCGTCTGCATCGATGACGCGCGCCTTGCGGGTGGCGCGGCTGAAGGCCCACACCGCGATCACCAGCACGACAAGCGCGATGAGGATCACGGGGATTAAGGTGGTGGGATCGGCGGGCATCATTGCGGCACTCTTTCATGGGGAATCGGGCAGTTGGGCGGGGCAATAGCAGCCTTCGCCCGCCGCGCCCAACACCCATGCGCGTCTGTGGGTCAGCCACCCTTCATGCTGGCAGCAAGCGCGTTCAGTTGCAGGAATTCCTGCCGCCAGAAATTGTCCTGCTGCCCGGCGAGCCTGCCGATATCCTCGAAGCCGAAGCCCTGCATCAGCGTGTCGCCGCGCAGCACCTGACCGTAAGCGGCGACCGCTGCGGCAAAGGCGAAATCGCCGCGCGGGGCGGCAGCATCGCGCAGCGCGCTTGCCGCCACGACCTGTTCGATCAGACGCGACCTGTCGCCATCCGGCAGCTTGTAGCGCAGCTTGACCGTGGCGGCTTCCGCGATCCGGTCGCGCGCTGCGGTGGGGGGCGTGTCGGCATATTTGCGCTGGCCGATCCAGCCTTTGGCGCCCGCGGGGATGACCTCGTAGATGGCGGTGACCTGATGGCCCGCCCCGATCTCGCCCGCATCGACCGCGTCGTTATCGAAATCCTCTTCCCGAAGCGCCCGGTTTTCATAGCCGATCAGGCGGTATTGCGCGATCACCGCGGGGTTGAATTCGACCTGGATCTTCACATCCTTGGCGATCGTGAAGAGCGTTGACTGCATTTCCTCGCCCAGCACCTTTTTCGCTTCGAGGGCGGTGTCGATATAGGCGTAGTTGCCGTTGCCCTTGTTGGCGACCTGTTCCATCATCGCTTCGTTGTAATTGCCCTGCCCGAAGCCCAGCGTGGTCAGCGTGATGCCGGTTTCGCGCTTCTTTTCAATGAGGTCGATCAGCGCCTTGGTGTCCGAGACGCCGACATTGAAATCACCGTCAGTGGCCAGGATCACGCGGTTGACGCCGCCCTTGATGAAGCTGCCTTCCGCGATCCGGTAGGCCAGTTCGATCCCCGCGCCCCCGGCGGTCGATCCGCCTGCGGAAAGCTGGTCGAGCGCGCGCTTGATGGCGGCGGTATCGTTGGTGGGTTCAAGCACAAGGCCCGCCGCACCCGCATAGACGACAATGGAAACGCGGTCCTTCGGTCCCAGCTCGCCCGCAAGGCCGGCCAGCGCGGTCTTGACCAGGGGCAGCTTGTCGGGGCTGTTCATCGAACCCGAAACGTCCATCAGGAACACGAGGTTGGCCGGCGGGCGTTCGGCCGCGGCGATATCATAACCGCGCAGGCCCACGCGCATCAGATAGGCATCCGGGTTCCACGGGCTTTTCGCCACATCGGTGGTGACAGTGAAGGGCTGGCTGCGGTCTTCGGGCGCGGCGTAATCGTAGCGGAAATAGTTGATCATCTCCTCGGTGCGCACCGCGTCCTGCGGGGGGAGCATGCCCTGCGTCAGGAAGCGCCGGGCATTGGCATAGGCCCCGGTGTCGACATCGACCGCGAAGGTCGAGACCGGCTCTGCGGCGACCAGTTTGACCGGAGAGACGTCCTTGCCGTCATACTTCTCGCTGCCCGGATCGGTGGCGACCTGCACGGGAGGCACGAAGGTGCCGTTGCTGACAGCCGTGACCGGCGAGACGCTGTCATAGGATGGCGCCGCACGGCGCTGCGCGGTGACCATGATCGGGGCGCTGGCTGCCATGCCGGGGGCGGGCGGTGGCGGTGGCGGTGGTGGCGGCGGCGGCGGGGGCGGGGGCGGCGGAGCCATCACAGGCGGCGGAGCGGGGAGGGCTTCTGCCAGTTTGGGCGCTTCCTTCGCGCAGCCTGCGACAATCGCGCACAGTGCCGCCGTTGCGGCCAGCCTGGTCCCTCGCATCACTATTCTCCCCGCAATTTCAACAGGGCGAAAATCCGGGCCGGGCCGTGAACCGCGACTGAACGTGCCCAGCCTAGGCCGGGTCGCTGGCCGGGGCCGGGGCGCTTTGCTTGCGGAACAGCACCTTGTCCTCTTCGGAAAAGCCGCGCCGCCAGATCACCAGCGCATAGGTGCCAAGCATCGCGGGAATGCCGAAAATCACCTCCATCCACTCCGGCGTCCAGGTGAAGGCATAGCCGACCACCACGGCCGGCGCGGCGGCATAGACCAGCGTCCAGCGCAGGTTCGATACCGGTGCGCCCAGCAGGTGCCTCAGCAGCAGCGCCTTGACGATGCTCGAGATCGCCAGCGCGATCATCAGCGCGCCCGCCGCGCCCGCCGCCTCGAACCCGTCACCCAGCCCCAGGCGTCCCGCCGCCTCGATCAGCACGATGGTCAGCACGCCTTGCAGCGCGATGATCCCGACCGAGATGGCAAGGTTGCGCTTTCTCGCGATGTAGACCAGCACGCTTTCCGAGACGACCGCCATCGAGGCGACGACCTCGGCGGCCAGCAGGAAGGCAAGGGCCGCGGTGCCTTTGACATAATCGGGCCCCCAAAGGCCCATCACCGCCTCGCCCGGCACGCCCAGCACCAGCGCAATGCCGAGCTGGATGGCGATGATCCAGAACCCCACCTGCCGCACCTGCGCGGCGATCGCTTCCATGTTGCCGATGCGCAGGTTCCTGGTGATCACCGGCGAAAGGATCGGCTCGAACGACGTCTTCAGCTTCTGCGGCAACGAGGCGATTTGCTGCGCGGCATAGTAGATGCCGACGGCCGAGGGCGGGGCGAACAGGCCGAGGATGAAGATATCGAGCAGCCGCGTCCCCCGCTCGATCGCGTCCGCGCCGACAATCGGGAAGGCCCGCGCCGACATCCGCGCCAGCGCACCCGGATGCGGCTTCCATGCGCGCGGCAGGCCATAGGTGCGCAGGAACGGCCACAGCGCGGTCAGCAGCCCGGCAAAGATCGAAGCGATATAAGCGAGCGCCAGCCCGCTTTCGCGCGTCGCTGGAAGGAAGAAGAACACGCCCGCCCCGATCGAGATCGTCCACGGCTCCACCACCGCCCGCGCGCGCACCGTGGTGGCGATATCGAAGCGGTAGGCTTGCGCGGCGAGCAGGATTTCGGTCACGGCAAAGGCCGGAATGGTGGCGATCAGCCACAGGTCCAGCGCGGAGCTCATCCCGTTGGGGAACATCGGTTCGGGGAACACCCACAGCACGCCTGCCGCCAGCGCCGAATAGGCGAGCGCGAGCAGGATTCCGTCATAAACGAGATTGGTTTCCGCGGCCCGGTTTTCGCCCGCCCCTTCCGACAGGCGCTGCGCAAGGCCGCGCTTTTCGCCCAGCGAGCAGATCAGCGCGACGATTTCGATCAGCACCAGCGCCGATGCAAAGCGCCCCAGCGCCTCCGCGCCGTAAAGGCGGGTGGCGATGACGATGAAGGGGATGCGCGCGATCAGGCGGACGACGAAGCCCATCGAATTGGTGCGCCCGCCCTTGGCGAGCTGCGCGATATCGTCGGTATCATCGGGCGCGGCGGCGGGGGCGCTCACGCGTTCAGGTCCTTTGCATCGCTTTCCAGCTCGGCCCGCAGCGGACGGGCGAGCAGCGCGGCCACGACCTTGCGCGCATCCTCGCCCTTGAGGATCGCGTCCACTGCCGTGACGATCGGCATGGCGATGCCGCGCCGGGCGGCAAGGTCTGCCAGCACGGGCGCGGTATGCGCGCCTTCGGCCACGGTGCGCCGGTCGGCCATGAGATCGGCAGCCGATGCGCCTTCGCCAAGCGCCTTGCCGAGGCTGAAATTGCGGCTGGAGGTGGATGAACAGGTCAGCACCAGATCGCCAAGCCCGCACAGCCCGCTCAGGGTTTCCGCCTCGGCCCCCAGCGCCTCACCGAAGCGCAGCATTTCGGCATAGCCCCGCGCAATCAGCGCGGCGCGGGCGTTCTGGCCGAGCGCGAGGCCCTCCACCACCCCGCAGGCAATCGCGAGCACGTTCTTGACCGCCCCGCCGATTTCCGCCCCCGTCACATCATCGGAGTAATAGGGGCGGAACGCGGGCCGGGCGATGGCCGGGGCAAGGCGTTCCCACTGCGCCCGCCCGCCTTCGCAGGCCAGCGTCACGGCGGTGGGCAGCCCGGCGGCGACTTCATGCGCAAACGTAGGGCCGGAAAGCACCGCGATGGCGCTGCCGGGGGATGCCTCGCGCGCGGCATCGTTCATCAGGCGGCCGGTGCCCGCTTCGATCCCCTTGGAACACAGCACCAGATCGCGTGGGGGGCAGGCAAGGCCCGCCAGCACGCGCCCCAGCACCTGCGCAGGGGTGACGACCAGCACTGTGTCTGTCCCGGCAAGGCCCGCCAGATCCCCGGTCGCGCGGATTGTCGGGGCAAGGGCGGCGGATGGCAGGTAGAGCGGGTTGCGGTGATCGGCGTTGATCGCCTGCACGACCTCCGGCTCGTAAGCCCACAGGATCACATCGCGCCCGTCGCTGGCCAGCATCTGAGCGAGCGCCGTGCCCCATGCGCCCGCGCCAATGACACCGATGGTTTGTTTCTGGGTCATGCCTTATATCCCGCCCCGCGCACGGCCTCTGCCGCCGGATCGAGCGGCCAGCGCGGCCGGGCGACGAAATCGAGGGGATCGCCGGTGAAACCGTCACCCTCCAGCGCGAGGCGTTCCAGCCCTGCCCATGCGATCATCGCGGCATTATCGGTGCACAGGGCGAGCGGCGGCGCGGCAAAGCGCATCGCGTGCTTCGCGGCGAGCGCCTCCAGCGCGGCGCGCACCGCCTTGTTGGCGGCCACGCCCCCGGCCACGACCAGCGCGGGGAAGGGGCCGGCAGCGGCGAGCGCGTGTTCCAGCCGGTCGATCAGGCATTCGATGGCGGCCTGCTGGAAGCTGGCGGCGATATCGGCATCGCCATGCGCGCCGCTTTCCACCGCCCGAAGCACAGCACTTTTGAGGCCCGCAAAGGAAAAATGCGGCTCCTTCGCGCCCTTCAGCGGGCGGGGCAGGGGCACCGCCTTGGGATCGCCCGTCAGCGCCAGCCGCTCCACCGCCGGGCCGCCGGGGTAGCCCAGCCGCAAGATCTTGGCGGTCTTGTCGAACGCCTCGCCCAGCGCATCGTCGATGGTGGTGGCAAGGCGGCGATAGCGCCCCACGCCCTCGACGGCGAGGATCTGGCAATGCCCGCCCGACACCAGCAGCAGCAGATAGGGAAATTCCAGCGCCCGATCCGCCAGCCGGGGCGAAAGCGCGTGGCCTTCCAGATGGTTGACCGCCAGCAGCGGCTTGCCGGATGCCATGGCAAGCGCCTTGGCGCTGACGAGGCCGACCATCACGCCGCCGATCAGCCCGGGGCCGGCGGTGGCGGCGATGGCGTCGATATCGGCAAGCGTCATCCCAGCTTCGCTCATCACCTTTTCGAGCATCGGGGCCAGCCGTTCGGCATGGGCGCGCGCAGCGATTTCCGGCACCACCCCGCCATAGGGCGCGTGTTCGGCTTCCTGACTGGCGATCGCCTGCGCCACGATGGTCCCGTCGCCGCGCACCAGCGCGACCGCGGTTTCATCGCAGCTGGACTCGATACCCAGAACCAGCGGCGGCCTGTCCAAGATGTGCGTTGACGATCCCATCCGGCTTCCATCTAGTCGCTATGACGGGTAGGGCAAGCCAGCATGACGACAAGCACCACATCGCGCCCGCGCCTTCGCCTTGGCACCCGCAACTCGCCGCTCGCCATGGCGCAGGCCTACGAAACCCGCGACCGCCTGTGCGCCGCGCATGGTTGGGACGAGGACGCGATCGAGATCGTGCCAGTGCTGGCCAGCGGCGACAAGGTGCTTGACCGGCCCCTCTCGGAAATCGGCGGCAAGGCGCTGTGGACCAAGGAGCTGGATCAGTGGCTGGGCGAAGGGCGCATCGACCTGTCGGTGCATTCGGCCAAGGATGTCGAGACAATCCGCCCGCGCGAATTCCATTTCCCTGCCTTCCTGCCCCGCGCCGACCGGCGCGATTGCCTGGTGGGCGCTGCGAGCATCGCCGCGATCCCGCAAGGCGCGGTGGTGGGCACCAGCGCCCCGCGCCGGGCCGCGCAGCTTTTGAACCTGCGTCCCGATTGCCAGGTTGTCACTTTCCGCGGCAATGTCGCCACGCGGCTGAAGAAGCTGGCGGATGGGGAGGCGGATGTGACCTTTCTCGCCGCCGCGGGGCTGGAACGGCTCGATCAGGCCGAAGTGGGGATGCCGCTGGGCGCAGATGAGTGGATCCCGGCCGCCGCGCAAGGAGTAATCGCCATCGAATGCCGCGCCGATGACGGCGCGACAACGGCGCTGCTCGCCGCTATCGACCACGCACCGACCCGCGCCGAACTGGAAGCGGAACGTGCGCTGCTCGCCGAACTGGGCGGCACCTGCCACTCGCCGGTCGCCGTGCTGTGCGCCCTGGCGGACGGCGTGCTCACCATGCGTGCTGCGCTGTTTTCCCCCGATGGGGCCGAGCGGATCGAGGGCAGTGCCAGCTTTGCGCCCGGCGATCATGCTCCGGTCCGGGCGCTCGCCGCCGATCTGCTGGCGCGGGCAACGCCGGGGATCGCGCCGCATTTCCGGGCGGCGGGTTGAGGGCTCGTCTCCTCGTCCTGCGGCCCGAACCGGGGCTTGCCGCGACGCTGCACAAGGCCCGCGCCGCCGGCCTTGACGCCAGCGGCTGCGCCTTGTCGGACATCCGCGCCGTGGGCTGGGACTGCCCCGATCCTGCCGGGATCGGCGGCCTGCTCATCGGCAGCGCCAACGCCATCCTCCACGGCGGCCAACACCTTGCGCAGCTTCGCGACAAGCCGGTCTATGCCGTGGGCGAGGCCACCGCTGCTGCCGCCCGCGCGGCGGGCTTCGAAGTCGCCATGACGGGGAGCGGCGGGCTGCAAGGCGTGCTCGATGCCATTCCCGCGCCCCGCCACCTGCTGCGCATCGCGGGCGAGGAGCATGTGCCGCTTACCCCGCCGCCGGGGGTGACCTTTGCCGAGGTGATCGCCTATCGCTCGGTCACCCTCCCGCTCGATCCCGCCGCGCCGCTGCTGGCATCGGGCGAGGCGCTGGTGCTGCTCCATTCTGCTGCCACCGCCCGCCATTTCGCCGGAGAATGCGACCGGCTGGGGCTGGAGCGCGCCGCCATCACCCTTGCCGCGCTTGGCCCGCGCATTGCAGGCGCTGCGGGTGAAGGGTGGGCCGCGGTCCACACCGCCGCCACGCCCGATGAGGCCGCGCTGCTGCAATTGGCATTTGACTTGTGCGCACAGGCGCGCTCCATTCCCGGCCAGCCGTGAACGCGGCGCCGGCACGTGAACAAGCAGAGGTCGCAAGAACGGATCGCCATGGCATCTGAGCCCGGACCATCGCCTTACGATACCGCCGCCCCGCCCCGATCGATGCGGGGCCTGCTGCTGGCTACCTGTCTTGCCTTTGTGGCAGGGGGCGGGCTGGTGGGCTGGGTGATGTGGTACAACCTCGCCGGAACGCCCGCCGCCGGGCCTGCGGGCGCCGTGGCTGAGGCCTCGCCCACGGCCGCTGCGCCCGTCCCGCCGCTGACTGCCACCCCCGCGCCCGCCGCCGCCGCGATCAAGGCCGAACAGACCGCCGAACGCGTCGCCGAACAGCAGGGCGGCATCGATCAGCGCCTCGCCGCCGCCGAACAGCGCCTGACGCGGCTGGACCTGCAAGCCCAGGCCGCCGCCGGCAATGCCGCGCGCGCCGAAAGCCTGCTGATCGCCTTTGCCACCCGCCGCTCGCTCGAACGCGGGGCAGAGCTTGGCTACCTGTCCGATCAGTTGCGCATCCGGTTTGGCGACCAGTGGCCCAATGCGGTGGGAACGATCATCGATTTCTCGCGCGATCCGGTGCGGCTCGATCAACTGGTGGCGCGGCTCGAAGGGCTGGGGCCGCAATTGCAGCAGAGCAGCGAGGGGCCTTCATGGGGCGCCTTCAAGCGCGAGTTGAAGCAGTTGTTCGTGTTCCGGCGCGAATCCACCCCCTCGCCCCAGCCGCAAAAGCGCCTCGAACGCGCGCGCTGGGCGCTGGAACAGGGGCGGTATCAGGCCGCGATCGACGAAGTGCGCGGCATGCCCGGCGCGGCCAGAGCGGAAAGCTGGATCAAGGATGCTGACCGCTACAAGAAGGCGATGGACGCGCTGGAAGTGATCGAGACCGCCGCCGTGCTCGACCAGCGCGGCCTGCGCGACGGGGCGGGCAATCCGGTGCGCCAATTGAGCCCGCTGGTGCGGCCTTAGTCTGCGATCGCGCTGGGGCGCGATGCAGACCTCCCACCCCGCTACCATATCCTGATGGTATCATTGGTGGCCGGGTGGGGAGGCGGGGCGGGGGTCTGCGCCACCGAAGGTCGCCGAAAACAAATGCTGTTATCCCCGCAGCAATTCGGGCAAGTCCCCCGACACGCCCCGTGCCTCATCCATGAAGAACTGCTTCAAAAGCGGCGTGCGCTGCACCGCTGCCATGCCGAGGCGGCGCACCGCACTGGCGGTCTTGCCCGGCACCCCGAACAGGCGGGTAAGGCCATCGGTGGCAAGCGCCACCATGAAGCTGTCGAGCCCGCGCCAGTTTTCATACCGCTTGAGGATTTCCGGATCACCCGGATCAAGGCCCAGCCGCGCACCATCGGCCAGCACTTCGACCAGCGCGCCCACATCGCGCAGACCGAGGTTCAATCCCTGCCCGGCGATGGGGTGGATGCCATGCGCGCTGTCACCGATCAGCGCGAGACGCTCGGCAGTGATCTTGGCGGTGTGGTGGAAACCCAAGGGGTAGGACGACCGCTGCCCGACGCTCAGCACCTTGCCCAAGACCCCGCCCATGCGCTTTTCGATTTCGGCCAGAAACGCGCGGTCGCCCAGCTTGGTGACGCCCGCCGCATCGCTTTCCGAGACAGTCCACACCAGCGAACAGCGGTGGGTGCCATCGGCATCATCGTTCAGGGGGAGCAGCGCGAACGGCCCGGCGGGGTAGAAGATTTCCCACGCGACATTGCCGTGCGGCTTTTCATGGGTCAGTCCGCAGATGATTGCGCGGTGCTGGTAATCCCACTTGGCGATGGAAATGCCCGCCGCGTCGCGGGTGGGTGACTGGCGCCCTTCCGCGGCGACCATCAGCCGCCCCTTCAGCTTGCGCCCATCCGCCAGCACGGCGGCAACGCCATATTCGCTGCGCTGGCGTTCGGTGACGTTGGCCTTGGCGACCCAGTTGACGAGCGGCTCCTTGGCCGCCGCCTCGAACAGCGCAAGGCGCAGGCGGCGATTGGGGAACATCCGGCCCAGCGTGCCATCCCCTTCGCCCGGCACGAAATCGAGGCGGCCGGGTTTTTGCTGATCGGTCACGGCGATGCTGGCGATGTCGCAGGCGAATTGTTCGAGGCCCTCGGCGATGCCGATATTTTCGAACAGGTGCCAGCTTGCGGTGGAAATGGCGGTGGCGCGGTCATCGAAGCCTTCGGCGGTGAGTTCGGCCGGATCGGCGCGGTCGATGACGTGGCTCGACAGGCCCTTTTTCGCTGCCGCCAGCGCGAGGGTCATCCCCACCAGTCCCCCGCCGAGAATGACAAGATCGCGGGTTTCGTTGGAAGTTGCTGTCACCGTGGCGGCTCCGATTGCGAAGAAGTGGCACGAAGCCTAGAGGGTTGGCCGTGTCCCGCGCAAGAATCTTCACCATCCCGATGCGTCAAATGCTTGCATGCTGGCTTGCGCTGCTCGCAAGCGTGATGCTGACCGGGGCGGCGCAGGCGGTGACCGTCCCCCCGCCGCCGACCAGGGAAAGCTATGGCGATGGGAAGATTGCGGTCGCCCTTTATGCCGATGGCGCGCCAAAGGCCGGGCAGGAATGGCTGCTGGCGCTGCGCTTTACCCCCAGCGCATCCGAATGGCACGGCTATTGGTCGAACCCCGGCGATGCAGGGCAGGGGATGAAGCTGTGGCTCGATCTGCCCGATGGCTGGCAGATCGGCGAGCCGCGCTATCCGGTGCCGCAGCGGCTGACGATCAGCGGGCTGATGAACCACATCTACGAAGGCCCCTACACGGTGCTGGTGCCGGTGGCGGTGCCTGCGGGCGCGGACGTGGCCGCGCTGGGGCGGATAACGGGCCATGTCGAATACCTTGCCTGCACCGACTCGATCTGCGTGCCGCAGGACAAGCTGCTCGAAGCGCGTCCCAGTGGCGGCGATTTCCCGCGCTGGCGGGCCGAGATCGCGCCGCTGCTGGATGCGCGTGGCACCTTTGCCATTTCGGGCAAGGTGCTGCGGCTGGCGGTGCCCGTGCCCGCGACCCTCACGCTGAACGATCCGCACGTGTTCATCGCCAATGACCGGCTGGTTGCCTATGCCGCAGCTCAGGCCTTCCGGCGGCAGGGCGATGTGCTGGTGGCTCAGATTCCGCTCGATCCTTATGGAACGGGCAAGGCGGAGACGGTGACGGGTATCCTCGCCTTCGGTGACGGGGCGGGGGTGCGCTTTGCTGCCGATCCCGGGACGGTGCCGACCGGGGGCGAGGTTGTGGCCGGGCCGGACGATGCGCCCGCGCCGATGCTGTGGACCCTGATCCTCGGCGCGCTGGCGGGCGGATTGCTGCTCAATGTCATGCCCTGCGTCTTCCCGATCCTCAGCCTCAAGGCGCTGACGCTCGCCCGCGTCGGCGAGAGCGAGGCCAAGGCCCGGGCTGAGGGGCTGGCCTATACCGCAGGCGTGGTGATTGCCTGTGTGGCGCTTGGCGCACTGCTGCTGGCTCTGCGCGCGGGCGGGGAGCAGGTCGGCTGGGCGTTCCAGTTGCAGGAGCCGGGCGTCGTGGTTGCGCTGCTGGTGCTGGCGGCGGCGATCACTGGGAACTTTGCCGGACTGTTCGATCTGCCCGCCGTGTCGGTGAGCATGGGGGGCGAGAAGACCGGGGCGTTCGCCACCGGGCTGCTGGCGGCTTTTGTGGCGACGCCGTGCACCGGCCCGTTCATGGCGGCGGCGCTAGGCGCGGCGCTGCTGCTGCCGGTTCCGCAGGCGCTGCTGCTGTTCGCCTGTCTCGGGCTGGGGCTGGCGCTGCCGTTCCTACTGCTTGGCTTTGTGCCGCCGCTCAGGCGGATGCTCCCCAAGCCCGGCGCGTGGATGGAGCGGTTCCGGCGGATCATGGCGATCCCGATGGCGCTGACCGCGCTGGCGCTGCTGTGGCTGACGGTGCAGTTGGGCGGGCGGGCCTTTGGTGCTGTCGCCCTGCTGCTGGTAGTCGGCGTGCTGGCCGGGCTGTTCGTGACCGGCAAACTCCAGCGCCGCGGCAAGCTGGCATGGCCCGCCTTCGGACTGGTGGCCGCGCCGTTCCTTGCCTTTGCGCTGATCGCGCTGCCCCATCTTTACGAGGCCAAGGGGACCGACGCGAAGGAAAGCCTGCTTGCCAGCCAGCCCTTCAGCCCTGAAGCCCTCGCAACCGCCCGGGCCAGCGGCAAGCCGGTGTTCCTCTATTTCACCGCCGATTGGTGCGTGACCTGCAAGGTCAATGAAGCCGCCGCGATCGAGCGGGAGAGCACCCGCGCCGCCTTCGAGGCAGCGGGCGTCATCACGCTGGTGGGCGATTGGACGCTGCGCGATGCGGCGATCACGCAGTTCCTGACCCAGCAGGGCGCGGCAGGCGTGCCGCTGTATCTGTGGTACGCCCCCGGCTCTAGCGCGCCGCAGCAGCTTCCTCAGGTGCTGACCCCGGCGCTGCTGGAGGCTCAGGCGAAAGGCTCCCCCGGCACATCGTGACCAGCGCCATCGGCAGCGGGCTGGGGTTGAGCTTCAACAGCCCTGCGCCCGGCACGGTGACGGTGGATTCCCGCTCGGGCTTCAGCGCATCCCATTCCTTGACGATCGCGGGGGCCTCACCCTGCCACAGGCTCTGCCCCTTGATGCTGGCCGCATCGACCGGGAAGCGCCCGATATAGCCGTTGCCGATCAGCGCCAGCAGCGCCGATGCCCCCGGATCGGCGGGGGACTGGCGGGTGATCCTGATCCGCGCTGTCGGGGCGGCAGGTTCGAGGCACTCGATCGCCAGCAGCACCGGCTTGCCCGGCACGCCGTAAACCAGCCGCAGCGGGTTCGGCGTTGCCGCCCACACCGCGCCGGTCACATCGGGCGAGGGCAGCGGCTCGGAGGGGCCGCTGGCGGGCGCCACCAGCGACACGCGCGACACCGCACTGTCGGTCGGCGGCGGCTTGCATCCTGCGAGTGTTGCCACCAGCACGGCCGCCAGCGTGAACGCGCCTCTCATCGGTTCTGGATGAAGGCGCGGATATCGGCGGAAAGCTTCGCCCGGTCTTCATCGCGCACATACATCATGTGGCCCGCGCCATAATAGGCCCAGGTGATCCGGTCCTGCGGGATGCCGGGCCGCTTCAGCGAATATTCCGCGCCGAAGAAGGGTGTGGCGAAATCGTAATAGCCTTGGGCATTGAACAGCCGCAGACCGGTGTTCTGGCGCATTGCCTGCCCGATCAGCGGCGCGACATTGAGATAGGCGCTGCGCCCCGGCCCGCCCAGCGTCCAGTCCCAGTAACGCCCCGGCTCGCGCCCGATCGACTGGTATTCGCGGTCGGTGCGGTAACCCAGGCTCTCTCGCGCCCAGCTGTTGATCGCGGCGGTGTAGCCTGCATCGATGCCGTAGAAGCTGGGATCATCGTCGGGCGTCTCACCCGCGTTGTCGTAATCCATGCCGGTGTAGCGCGCATCCAGCCGCCCGATGGTCTGCCCGCGGTCGCGCAGCAGTTCCTTGTAGAACCGCTGGTCGGTGACGCGCAGATTGGCCGCTTCGAGATAGGTTTCCGACAGGCCGGTGAGGCGGGCCAGGTCCTTGCGCACTGCGGCGCGTTCCGCGGCGGGCAGTTCCTCGCCCTTGAGCAGGGCTGTGGCAAACGGCCCGATGGCGAACTTGCGCGCCTCTTCCACGATCGCCTCGACCGAAGGGGCCTGTGCCTTGCCGTGATACCACGCGGCTGCCGCCATGTTGGGCAAGGTGACGATATAGGCCAGCTCGTTCCCCGGCGTCGGCTCGCGGCCCGCAAAGTCGAGGATGGTGGAGATCAGGATCAGCCCGTTGAGGCCGACGTCATTGTAGGTGCTGCCTTCCAGTTCATCGGCAACCATCGCGGTGCGGGTGGTGCCGTAGCTTTCCCCGCCGAGATATTTGGGGCTGTTCCAGCGGCCATTTTCATTGATCCAGCGGCGAATGACTTGCGCGACGGCGCGGCCATCTTGCCTGAGGCCGTAATACTTCTTGGGGTCGGTGCCGGGCGTCAGGTGGCTAAAGCCGGTGCCGGGCGGGTCGATGAACACCAGATCGGCGACATCGAGCAGGCTGTCCGGATTGTCGAGCAGCGGATAGGGCGGGGCGCCATCGTCCTTTGCATCCGAAGGGATCGCCACGCGCTTGGGCCCGAAGGCCCCCATCTGGAGCCATACCGAGCCCGAACCCGGCCCGCCATTGTAGAGAAAGAACACCGGGCGCGAGGGGTCGGCGGGGGTCTTCACATAGGAGGTGGTGACGATAACCGCCTCGGGTTTGCCCGCGTCATCGGTCAGGATCGTGTCGGCAATGGTCGCGCGGTAGGCGATGCGCTGCCCCCCGAAGGTGCCCACAAGGTCGCGGTTCTTGACCTGCGGCGCGGGGGCGGCAGCGGCCGGCTTGGCCTCAGGCGCGTCCTGCGCGGTGGTCGGAGCTGTAAGGGCGAGGGTGCTGACAGCGGCCAGCGCCGCGAGGAATCGGGCGTTCATGGGACGAGGGGAGTGACAGGGATGTGACCACTGTTCAAGGGCGCAGCTACGGCTTCCCACCCATTCGCCTGTAGCGTTCGGGGTATCTCGCCAACTAACCGCTGCTGTCCTTTGACTGCTGTGATTGACTCTTGTCCTCTAAATCGTACGCCGTAATCTCGGCAAAACGGGATTGGATTCATGTGGCTAGGATTTGTCACACTAAGCGGACTTTTGGGAATACTGCTTGGTTGGGAGAAAAGCTCTTACGGTCAGGCGGGGCGCTACCTTCAGGATCGAGGGGTTACCAGGGTGATATGTCTTGGTATGTTTGCTCTCGGTGTCGCTTCGCAAGTTGATACGGTTCAAGGTTTTTCGGTTGTATTTTTATCGTCTCTTGGTGCCTACTATCTAGCATCCCACCTCGGCGGCTGGCTTGAAAAGAAATGGTCAGATTTTCGAGGCAGGCGTCCGAACCTTGAGGTTCGAGAGGAGCTATATCGCCCCAATTTGCGCGTCTTTTCAATCGATACGAGAGCTTTGCCGCCTGCTTACATCGAAACTTTTTTCCTTCGAGGCCAATCGGGTGAAATCATCAAACCACTAAGTGCGAAAATTGGAGGAAATGATATCAAGATTGGTGCCGATGGTTGGCTTAGTGATCTTGAAATACTTTTAGAGCGCAATTCTCGGGCAGCCATAACTCTTGACATGGAAGATTGGACGGCTGTTTCTGAATATAGGATCATTGGGCGTTGGGCCAATGGTGTAATTTGGCTGATTGACGGCAACATGAAGAAATAGCCTCACGGCTTCCCCCCCATCTTCTTATACCGCGTCTTGCCGAACCGCGTCTTGCGCGTCCCCGGCTTGCCCTCGTTGCTGCGGCCCACGATCGGCGCGCGTTTCTGGTCATCGGGCAAGCCGAGTTCATCCGCCTCCAGCCGCCGGATTTCGTCGCGCAAGCGTCCCGCTTCCTCGAACTCCAGATTGGCCGCCGCATCGCGCATGCGCTTTTCGAGGTCCTCGATATAGCTGCGCAGATTGTGCCCGACGAGGTTGTTGCGTTCCTCGTCGCCTGTATCCACCAGCACGCTATCCTGCGCCGCGGTGTGTGCGACGATATCGTGGATGTTGCGCTTGATGGTCTGCGGCGTGATGCCGTGTTCTTCGTTATAGGCCTGCTGCTTGGCGCGGCGGCGATCGGTTTCGGCGAGCGCCCGCTCCATGCTGCCGGTGATGCGGTCGGCATAGAGGATCACCCGGCCATCGACATTGCGCGCGGCGCGGCCGATGGTCTGGATCAGCGAGGTTTCCGAGCGCAGGAAGCCCTCCTTGTCCGCATCGAGAATGCAGACGAGGCCGCATTCGGGGATGTCCAGCCCCTCGCGCAGCAGGTTGATGCCGACCAGCACATCATAGACCCCGAGCCGCAGATCGCGGATCAGTTCGATGCGTTCCAGCGTCTCGACGTCGGAGTGCATGTAACGCACCCGCACCCCCGCCTCGTGCATGAATTCGGTGAGGTCTTCGGCCATGCGCTTGGTCAGCGTGGTCACCAGCGTGCGATAGCCCTTGGCCGCGGTTGCCTTGCACTCGGCGATGCAGTCCTGCACCTGATCTTCGACCGGGCGGATTTCGACCGGGGGATCGATCAGCCCAGTGGGGCGGATCACCTGTTCGGCAAAGACCCCGCCGGTCTGCACCATTTCCCAACTGCCCGGCGTGGCGCTGACTGCAAAGGTCTGCGGGCGCATCGCATCCCATTCGTTGAAGCGCAAGGGCCGGTTGTCGATGCAGCTTGGCAGGCGGAAGCCATATTCGGCGAGCGTCAGCTTGCGGCGGTGGTCCCCGCGCGCCAT
>VFQM010000502.1_pt1 | contig 42880 bp, 34 predicted proteins | sample 3512391 | NCBI WGS metagenome assembly VFQM01 (sample SAMN10412369, study PRJNA504923) | tailings metagenome | isolation source: Replicate 1 from Balatoc abandoned mine | place: Philippines
CTTAAAAATCAGTGAGTTACAGCTGTATTCACCAACCATTTTTGTCTATTAAATCCCTTTTTTTATTTATTCAGGAGGATCGATTCTGATGACCTGGTTACTGGTCTCAATTCATTCGATGTGTAGCAAAGATGTAGCTAATGGTAGTCTAAAGACATTCCGCGTAATATCTTTCAAATGATTTTACTGCTTATACACTACACCATCCTTCATCACAAAACTTACGCTTTCCATTGTTTTAATATTTTTCAATGGGTTTTCATCAGTGGCAACAATGTCTGCCAGCTTTCCATTTTCTAGTGTTCCTACCTTATCGCTCATACCCAGTATTCCAGCATTTACAATGGTAGCTGATTTGATTGCTTCCATTGCGGGCATGCCTGCCTCTACCATGAAAGTAAACTCTTTGCCATTTTCACCATGAGGGAACACACCTGCATCAGTACCGAAGGCAATTTTTACACCTGCTTTGTAAGCCCTGCCGAATGTTGCCTGAATTTGTGGGCCAATTTCTAATGCTTTAGGAACTACTAATGGATGATAGTAGCCCATTACTTTTGCTTGTTGTGCTACATACTTACCTGCTGAAATAGTTGGCACGTAATAGGTTCCTTTCTGCTTCATGAGTGACATGATTTCGTCATCCATTTTAGTGCCATGCTCAATAGTAGTGATGCCTGCTATAACTGTGCGTTTCATACCTTCTGCACCATGGGCATGCGCAGCAGTATGCATGCCGTAGTCATTGGCAGTTTCAATAATGGCTTTTAATTCTTCATCGGTAAATTGTGGCCCTGAACCGTCTTTGGCTATACTCAAGACGCCTCCGGTGGCTGTAATTTTAATCATATCAGAGCCTTCTTTATAGCGTTGGCGCACCGCCTGCCTTGCTTCTTCCGGTGAATTAATAACGCCTTCTTTTGGCCCTGGATCGCCCATTAAATCTTTTCTATATCCATTCGTTGGATCTGCGTGGCCTCCCGTAGTAGCGATTGACTTTCCAGCCGTAACAATGCGCGGGCCTTGTACTAATCCTGCTGCTACTGCATTGCGAAGTGAAATATTAACACCAGAACCTCCAAGATCTCGCACAGTTGTAAAACCAGCCATTAAAGTTTTTCTGGCATAAACAGTTGAGCGAAAAGCAACATCAGCTTCGCTTGAAGTAAAGCGTTGCAATGCCTGATCTTTGTTGGTTTCACTTTCCATGTGCACGTGCATGTCAATAAAACCAGGCATCACTGTTTTTTTACTTAGGTCAATTAGTTTATCTGTTGTCCCGACTTTACTAAAGCCTTTTTCTATGGCAATTATCTTATTCCCTTCTATGACTATTGTCATCTGAGACTGGGCTTCATTTGACTTACCATCGATTAGGGTACCACAGTGCAGATAGGTTTTTTGTGCTTCAACGGTTATTAGTGCGAGCATCGCACAGGCAGTAAATAATAGTTTCTTCATGTTAGGGTAGTTTACAGGCTAAGGTTTAAAGGTATTTTTTTGTCAGTTTTTTTAATGCCGACATTTCATCATCACCCATGGCTGCGGCTCGTACATGTAACATAAGATCGAACATTACCTGCTCATCATAGCCTAGGCGTGATGCAATTTTCGAGCAAAACATGATTTCCTCTTTATACATGCGCTCATCAATTTTCATGAGCTGCACCAGGCTGAAGATGTATTCAAATTTTTGATCGTCAGAAAGGTTGTCCGGAATGATCAGATCATGTCTTTGGTTAAAGAGTTTCTCAATTTCATTGGCATCCAGTTCGTTTGCCAGGCCGATATTGCGAATGTAAGCACGCTCTTTACCCGCCACTTCGCCATCTATGCGTGCCAGGTTAATCAGTAATTTCATTTGGGCGAGTAAAGCCATAAGTTTAGGTTTTGCTAAATCACCTTCAACCTAACAAGTAAATGAGAAATAACCAATACCTTTAGGATGAATGAACTTTCTGGCGCACTTGTATTTGTCCGGAACGGATCCTGATGTAATGACAGGAAACTTTATCGGAGATTTTGTTAAAGGCAGGCCACATTACCAGCACATGCCCGAAAAGGTGGTTGCGGGCATAGAATTGCATAGAATTATAGATGCTTACACCGATTCTCACCCAGTTGTAGCAAGCAGTAAGAAAAGACTTTGGCCAAAGTACAGGCACTATGCCGGGGTGATTATTGATATATACTACGACCATTTTCTGGCCAAAAACTGGGACGATTACCATCAGAACTTACTGCCGGATTATGCAGAGGCTTGTTATGAGGTTTTGCAAAGCCGAACGTACACCTTGCCGGAGCCTGTCAATTTTCTTCTTCCACACATGATAAGGGGCAATTGGTTGGTGAATTATGCAAAACTTGAAGGTATTCATCGTGCTTTGAGTGGAATGGCAAGGCGAACAACTTTTGTTTCTAAAATGGAGGAATCAGTGAAAGACCTTGAAGAGTCTTATGAAGATTTTAAGACTGAGTTTCAACTTTTCTTTCCGGATTTAATTAACGAGGCAAAAAAATTCAGGGAAGAAAATAGCTTATAAAAAAAGGTCGTGCAGCCTTAGAACTTTGAAGGCACCGCACGACCTTTCTTCTATCTATTTTATCTCAATAACAGTCTCGCTGCTTTCAGCGCCTGCCATAAACTTGATTTTATATTTACCCTTATCCGCATAAGTAAGTTCAGGATTAGCGGGCACAGTATTTTTTGATTTGCCTTTAACCACTGGTGCTGCTTTTTGAATCTTGACATCCCATGTAAAATGATTGAATCCTTGTACACCCATGGCACTGATCTTTCGTACGATATTGTTTTTCTCGTCAATAATTTCGATGGATAGGTTTGTGTTTGCCTTACTGCAATAATATAAAACTACAGCTTTAGGCTCATTGACTTTATCCCAGGCATATGCCTTTTGTCCCCATCTTTCACTATGCCTGATATTGTCTGCCGCAAAGGCTACAACAGCCTTGTCTTTGGTATTTCCTTTTAATTGTTGCAGCGGTTTAACATCAGCTACAAAAACACTGCGGCCATGCGTACCAACAATCAATTCGTTTTCGCGTGGATGTACCATCATATCATACGATGCAACGTTTAGCATATTGGTAAAGAAATGCCAGGTATTGCCACCATCCAGGCTTGCGTAAGTACCATTATCCAAACCACAATACAACAAGTCTGCGTTTACCGGATCTTGAATGAGTACATTGGCTACAGACTCTGGCAGATTTCCTTTTACACTCTGCCAGTTTTTGCCATAGTCATTACTTTGAAAAAGATAAGTTTTAAAATCATCTTCACGATATCCATTTAACGATACAAAAACAGTTGCCTCATTGTGCGGAGATGCAAAAACAGAACTGATCCATTTATTGACCGGTAGCCCTGCCGTTATATTCTCCCAGGAGCCTCCTGCATTTTTACTCACCCAGAGATTACCATCATCAGTACCTGCATACAGTAAGCCAAATTTTAACCCCGATTCAGCAAATGAAGAAATGGTAGAAAGTGGAACGTTTCCCTGTTTAACATTTTTTGTCAGGTCCGGACTGATGGTCTCAAAGCTTTCGCCTTTATTTAAACTTCTGTGAACAAATTGAGAAGTCATGTACACAATATCAGGATTGTGCTTACTCAGCATTAATGGTGTTCTCCAATTCCAGCGATAGGGTGCTTCACCGATATTGTGTGAAGGGGTAATGCGACTTCTTTTACCATTATCAATTTTAGTGTAGTTACCGAATTGATAACCAGTGTACACAACTTTACTGTTTCGTGGATCAGGAACAACATACATGCCATCGCCTCCGGAAACCTCTTCCCAATGTTCTGTCTGATTGGGCACTGATTTACTCGAGCCTTTTAACACACCATTATCTTGCAGGCCGCCATAAATGTTATACGGTGTTTCCATATCAGCACTTACGGTATAAAACTGCCCTACAGGCATATTGTTAATGTGAATCCAGTTGGCACCTTCGTCATAACTTTGATAAAGGCCACCATCGTTGCCAAGTAAGATGTGTTGCGGATCCTGCGGGTTAACCCAAACAGAATGATGATCTACATGGATACTTTGTACCCCGCGAAGGGTATCCAATCTGTGCCAGGTTACTCCGCCATCTTTGGATTTTAGCATAGGCACGCCATAAATGTAAAGTACATCAGGATTGCTTGGTGTAACTTTAATCTCTGCGAAGTAATAACCATATGTATAGAACACACCATCAAGATCATAGCTGTTCATTTTTTTCCAGGTGCTGCCGCTATCGTCCGATCTGTATACTTCAGCGCCAATTATTTTAGTATTAAATAAATTTGCGTTTGCATCGGCACCAAAATATTCAGCAATAGCTTTTCCTGTATACTTATTTGCTTTTACATCAGCCTTTACTACAGCACTTGTGTATTTTTTTGGGAAGCCATTATCTCTCAAAAAAGCATCCAGTTTTTTATCATCAAGTTTAAGAAGATCCTCATTGCTCATGTTCTTAAAATTCTCGAAAGTGAGCACGTCCTTTTTATCAGGAGTGGTCTTTGCAGCCCCGTCAGGTATTTCTCCCTGATTGTCGTGTATGGCGTAAATTACGTTCGGGTTAGTTAGGCATACATCTAAACCGATTCTACCTACTTGTTTTCCTTCGGGGAATCCTGCAGTTGATTTTGTCCAGCTTTCACCACCATCCTCCGATCGGTAGATAGCAGATCCTTCACCGTTACCTTTAAAGTTTGACGCTTTTCGTGAACGATCCCAGGATGCAGCCACAAGTTGTTTAGGGTTTTGTGGATTAATAACAAGATCGATAATCCCAACACTATCGCTTAAGAATAAGGTGTGTTTCCAGTTTTTACCACCATCTACAGATTTATAAATACCACGCTCTTTATTTTTTGAATAAAGTGACCCCAGGGCTGCAACATAAACAATGTTATCGTTATTCGGATCGAGAACAATACGGCTTATGTGTTGTGTATTAACCAGTCCAAGGTTTGTCCAGCTTTTGCCACCGTCAGTAGTTTTGTAAACACCTGATCCGGCATAACTGGAGCGACTGCTGTTTTTTTCACCGGTTCCAACGTATAGAGTATTGGTGTTTTGTTGTGAAAGCACAAGGTCGCCAATGCCCAACGCATCATTATGATCAAAGATGGGCTCAAAAGTAATACCGTTATTAATCGTTTTGAAAACACCCCCAGAGGCATATCCCACATAAAATTCTTTAGTATTCTTGAGATTAACATCCATATCTACAATGCGACCACCCTGAATAGTGGGCCCTACATTGCGTGCTGGTAAATTTTTAAGGAGGGAGGTTTCTGCCAGCTGTTTTCTGGATTGGTATGCTGCAATAATTTCAGCTTCTGTGGAGGCCTGACCAAATGCCAGTATGGGCATGAGTAAAACACTGAAAATAAAAAGGTTCTTCATACTAAATTTATTTTTACTAAAATAGGGAATTATTAGCTTGCCTGACTAAGCTAAAGGTAGCTGATTATTTAAGTGGCTTAGACTGAGAATTATGAATAACGATCCGGAGTTGAACGGCAAATACTTAGGTACTATTTCTCAAGACTTTGTACGTGTGGCGGATACCTTAAAGGAGGCGTCCTATCAATTGCGTAAGAGTGGCTTTGAATACCCCATATTTCCAATTTGTCAAATTGAACAGCCGATAGGCCAATTGTTAATTGACAGGCATTTAATAGGATTAAAGTGGTCTTATTACATTTCTTTTTTAGATGAATACCTGCAAAGAGGTTTAGTGGAAGAAGATAAAAAGGAAAACTTCTTCTCTGCTTATAAAGACCCTGACGAATTCTGCTGCTTATTTGTGATAGATAAGGAGTTTACCAACTTCGTCTTTATTCCATATCCTGAAGACTAACCATGCGATGTAAAATTTTTGCATTCTTCTTTTTCTTTGGGTCACTTACGCTTGTAGCACAGCGGAACGAACTGTCTGTGTTTTTTGATCACTACACAATTCCTGGTGTTATCAAGTCTACTTTTGTGGCAAGCCTTGAGCAGGATGAGTTTGGATTAATCTGGTTTGGCACAAGCAGTGGTGTTTTCAGGTTTAATGGTGAAGAATTTAAGCATTATCCTTACAGATCAGATGCCGGATTATCGCTTGATGAGAGGCAAGTAACCTCATTGCATTGGGATTTTGCTAATAAGCGCTTGCTAATAGGTACACGCATGATGGGCTTGTTAGCATTTTCATACAAGTATAATACGATAGTTACTATTACAACAAAAGAAGAAACAATCCACGATATAGCGCAAACTGCCGATGGGCGTGTTTGGGTAAGTACAGCTAACGGTCTATTTGAATTGGTCGAAAATCAGCTGACCAATTTTTCGGGTATCAAAAGATCATTGGGGGCGTTACCATTAATTGCTAAAGGCGATAGTTTATGGGTCGGATTTGTTGGTAAGGTCTCTCTCTATGTTAAGGGTACAAAAAAGAAGGACCTGGAAATCAAATCTCCGGGAAGAATTTTTCCGCATACAATGCGCGCTTCTGCATTACTGTTAGATAATAAGCGTCAAGTATGGGTGGGCACAGAGAAAGAAGGCGTGATGGTTTTTGATATTGATAGTGGAAAACTTAAAAGAGAATTTTTACCAGATAGCCGGCCTTTTTATAGTAGAATAAACGAGATATATCAGGATAAATCGGGATTAGTGTGGATGCTCACAAAAGCTGAAGGTCTTGTTGTTTTTGACCCTGCAAGCCAAAAAGTAAAATTGTTGCAACAAGATATCTATCAGGAAAATACATTGGGCGGAAATAACTGTTATTCTATTCTGGAAGATAAAACAGGTTTAATTTGGGTTGGAACAAATGGTACGGTTAATTTTTTTGATAGAGAGCAAAGAAAGTTTAAACATTATGCCCATCAACCAAATAACACAAATTCACTTAGCGACAACATGGTGAGAAGTGTTTTTGAAGATGATGGATTGCTTTGGGTAGGTACAGATGGTGGTTATATTAATTTGATTAATCGAGATGATGATACCATTGAAAGGATTCCTATTAAGGGTGATGATTTTCCAGAGCACGAATCCATAGTGCCTTTCGCTTTTGAAAAACTAAATCCCACTACAATATTGGTTGGCACTTCTGTTGGCCTACTAACCTATAATAAACTTACCAGGCGTTTCGCCTATCATCAACCCTCATTACCTTATTTAAAAGGTAAGAGGGTAAGGCACTTGTTGCTCAGAGATAATCTGCTTTATGGAGTTGTTGTAGGGCTTATGTTTAAGTTTGATCTAATAACCCATACATTCAAGATATATCCTTTACCAACAAGAAATAATGTAAGCGCCTTATACATTGATAAAAGAGAAAGGTTTTGGGTAGGTTCAAATAGCGCAGTGTCTATTCTCAACACTGAAACAGATGAGTTGACCTATCAAAAGCTTCCAAAGGATACCGCCAATTTTCTAATTCTGAATATTCAAGAAGTTAATGGAAAGATATGGCTTTCCACCATGAACTATGGGATATTTGAAGTTTCAGAAAGTGGCGGTAAAATTTCGGTTGAACGGAACATAACCAATACTTCTGGTCTGGTTGACAATACTGTTTATGCTACGGTGCCAGATGATTTCGGAAACGTATGGATAACCACCAACCGTGGATTAAGCCGGCTTGATCCTAATCAACGTTTTACAACCTATCAGGTAAGTGAAGGTGTGCAGGCAGAAGAATTTAATCGGAAGTGTGATTTAAAATTAAAAGATGGATCAATAGTAGTTGGAGGAATTAATGGTGTTAATATCATAGATCCTTTAAAGGCCATCACGCAAACGGTTCCCCTTGATCCGGTAATTTATTCACTAACCCTGCGTAAAGGAAATGAGAATATTGAGTTGGAGAAATCAACACTGATGGATAGTACTATAAAGCTTGCTAGTGATGAAACTTCTTTCACTGTTAGGTTTGGTGTAACGGATTATCGCAAACCCAGCAGGTTTATTGCAGAATATAAATTAGAAGGTTTTGATGAGAATTGGCAAAAGGCGGATGCTGTAGGAAAGGTAAATTACAGTCAGCTCAGTCCTGGCTGGTATTCTTTTAAAGTAAGAATTACAAATCCTGCCGGAGAGCAACGCATGCGTTTTCTAACAATATATATTACGCCACCCTTTTGGATGACCTGGTGGTTTAGACTAATACTTTCCTTTATCGTCATCAGCGTGGCGATTATAAGTTTCAGAATCAAGGGCGAACGGGAAAAGAAGGATAAGCAGAAACTAGAGGAACTTTTAAGGATTAGGACAAAGGAAATAGAACAATCCCGAGAGCAATTAGCAAATCTTAATGAGAAGAAAGATTTGATTTTCTCGATTTTATCACACGATTTACGTTCTCCACTTACCACACTTAAGGGTTTTTTGGGCTTACTGATCGATAATGGAGAGTCATTCTCCAGAGAAGAAATAAAAAAGCACGCGGAACTCATTCGTGGCTCTGTTGCCAATTCACTTGACCTTATAGACAACACACTTTTTTGGTCCTTATCTCAAATGGGAGGTATCCAATATACGCCTGGTCGTATTTCTGTTAACGATTTAGTGAAAAAAGTTTGCGACTTAAATCAATTAGCCTTAACAAGAAAAAACATTGTGCTTCATACACAAGTGGATGATAATCTTTTTGTCATTGCCGATGAGAATATGCTTTACGTAATTTTACGAAACCTTGTCTCTAATGCCATTAAGTTTACACCAGATGGCAAAAAGATAGCGTTGCAAGCCTATCGTTATTCAGGTGAAATAAGTATAGTGGTAAAAGATGAAGGTGTTGGAATGAGTAAGGAGTACATTAATAAATTACTGACGGAAGCACACCCCACGATAAAGAAAGGCACCTCGAACGAAAAAGGAACAGGCCTAGGTCTTGTTTTATGCCAACAATTTGTAGCACTTCAGAAGGGCACTTTAAACATAGAAAGCGAAGAAGGTAAAGGTTCTGTCTTCACCATTACCTTCCCCGCGGCATAAGCACGCTTAAAATAAAAATTATGCTCAGCCATTAAAATGATTCCAGCCCTGGGCGCGCAAAGGAACAACGGTGCCCTGTTTGCTTACCATTATTTTTTCGGCAGGCTTATCGTTAGTGTAGCCGATCATGTGTATGTCAGCATGATTTTTCAATTTTTCGTAATCTGCCTGCGCGATAGTAAAGAGCAATTCATAATCTTCACCACCATTTAGTGCACAGGTGATAGGGTCAAGTTTAAATTCAATAGCTGCATCATATGTTTGATGATCGATAGGAATTTTATCTTCAAAAATATGAATGCCAACATTGGAGGCCTTGCTGATGTGAAACAATTCAGAAGCCAGTCCATCGGAAATATCAATCATAGAAGTTGGTATTACCCCAGCCTCAGCAAGATCAGCAACAATATCTGTTCTTGCTTCTGCTTTCAGTAAGCGGCCAACCATGTATTCATACTTCTCTATTTCAGGTTGCATCTCCGGATTGCTCAGGTATACTTCCTTTTCGCGTTCTAATATTTGCAATCCCAAAAAGGAAGCACCCAGGTCACCGGTAACGCAAATGATATCATTCGGTTTTGCTCCACTTCTGTAGGCAACTTTGTTCTTTTGGATTCGGCCAATTGCGGTAATAGAAATCATAAGACCAGCCCTTGAAGAAGTGGTGTCACCTCCAACCAGGTCAACCGTAAAACTATCACAGGCAGCTTTTATGCCTTCGTAGAGCGCATCAACTGCATCAACAGAAAATCTATTGCTCAAGGCAATACTGACCGTAATCTGCTCTGTTTTTCCATTCATGGCTGCGATATCGGATACATTAACCGATACGGCTTTGTAGCCTAAATGATGGAGCGGTGTATAGGCCAAATCAAAGTGTATGCCTTCAACCAATACATCGGTGGAGACCAATAAGTAATCATCTCCGGTATCAATCACTGCGGCATCGTCACCAATTCCCTTTATACTGCTCCTGTTCTTAATGCTGAAGTTCGCTGCCAGTCTGTCGATAAGACCAAACTCTCCTAAGTCACTTATTTCCAGTCGTTTTTTATCCATAGGTAAGTGCTGTCTGCCGATTGTTTAAGCAGTTTGCCATGCAAAATTAAGAAACTATAGTCTATCAGCGGCATAACCGAACCAATACCAGTATATATCGATAGTTCAGGCAATGAGCTATTCAAAGGGTAGAAAAACTCAGGCCGGATGTTGGTAATCAAACAAAATGTGAAGGATATGAAAAAGCTGGTGATTATTTGTTTACTGTTTATGTTGACGCTAGGGGCCTGTGGCCCTAAGCCATACTACGAGACACGCACCGGTAAAAAGAAGTTGAAGTATTACAACGATGTTTTTTACGGAAGGCAGAAACAGGCTATTTCTCGTTAGTTCTTTCCTGACAAAGTTCTACCAATACACCCTGGGTTGATTTGGGATGTAAGAATGCTATCTGCTTATTGTCTGCCCCCGCTTTTGCTTGTTGATTAATCAACTCAAAACCATTATCGCGGTATTGCTTGAGTGTTTTGTCAATCTCCTGCACCTCAAAAGCCAGGTGGTGTATACCTTCACCTTTTTTCTCAATAAATTTGGCAATGGGAGAATCGGGTCTGGTGGCCTCCAGTAATTCTATCTTTATACCACCAAGCTCAAAAAAAGAAGTTCGTACGCCCTCCGATTCAACTTCTTCGATTTTATAGTGATTTCGGCCTAATAAGCGGGCAAACAGGGCATTGGCTTCCTCCAGATTTTTTACCGCTATACCGATATGCTCAAGTTTTTCCATAATTGTTAATTTTGTACGTAAGAACCGAAACTTTTTAGGTTAAGGTCAAGTTTTTGAATAGAAATAAGCCAACATGATAGAAACAGCCAGTGAGATGCACGTAGAATCTGCCCGCATCCAGCAAGAAATTAAAAGTTACCTGGGAGTGCGGACGGCTGACCTCGTGTTTGAGTTTTCGGTACAGGAAGGTAAGACCAAACTTGACCTGATTACCATTAACCCTAAGCATAATCAGGCCTTTCTTTTTCATAGCGAAACAGGGGTTGATAAACTCGATGCTTTAAAAAAGATGCTTCTTTATGTGCAGGATTATAAAGAAAAGGAGCTTTCCTACACCATACAGTGGGTAGCGAAGGGTGATAAAGAGCTGCATACTTCTTATTTCAGGGCAAGCAATGTAATGGATGCTTTACAAAAATTGTATTACGGCAGAGACATGAACACATTAACTGTATTTAGTGTTGTATTAAATCCAGTCTCCTAAAGAATTACAAATTTCAAATTCCAAATTTGGAATGTTGAATGTTAAAAATGTTGAATTATGATTAGCGTAACCGATAAAGCAAAAGATAGAATAACAGCACTTCGTAAAGAAGAAGGAAGAAATGAAGCGCATAACATTCGTGTGTCGGTAAAAGGAGGGGGATGCTCAGGTCTGATGTATGACTTAGGCTTTGATGACAACATTAACCCGGCTGACCAGGTGTTTGAAGATAAAGGCGTGAAAATTTTAGTCGATAAAAAAAGTCTGCTCTACTTATTGGGCACGACACTTGATTTTACTGATGGACTAAACGGCAAAGGCTTTCAGTTTATAAACCCGAACGCATCACGTACCTGTGGATGCGGAGAGAGCTTTTCAGTATAAATTTTGAATTTTGAATTTAATCTACAGTAGCAATACATTTCAACTCTATAGCTATTGGTGTAGGCAAACAGTTTATTTCTACTGTGGTGCGGCAGGGTAAATTGTCTTTAAAGTATTCAGCGTAGATTTTATTGTAGGTGGCAAAGTCATCTTTCATGTTGGTGAGAAATACAGTCACGTCCACCAGGTTTTCCCAACGCGAGCCAGAGGCCTCTAAAATGTAGCGCACATTCTGAAAAACTGAATGACATTGCTCCTCAATACTGTAAGCAACAATATTTTTATTCTCGTCTAAGGTTACGCCTGGAATTTCTTTCGATCCTTTTTTACGTGGCCCCACTCCGGATAAGAAAAGCAGGTTGCCTACTTTTCTGGCATGTGGGTAAAGGCCAACTGGTTCAGGGGCTTTATCAGAGTTTAGTATAGATGCTGCCATAATATTTTCTTATTCTACTTAAAGTTGTATTTGTGATTTTAAGTAACAGGAATCAAATGTCCATGTAATTTAACAAAGGTTAGACTTTGTCAATTGTTTATTGTCTATTATCAACTCGTTAAAAGAAAGGGGATAATTCAAAAAAAACTACCTCTCCCAATAAGCTTTTACTGCCTCCTTCCAATTGTCACCGTGTTTCAGATACAAGGCCGTATTAATAAGCATAGTGCTTTTTTCGTTACCGATTTTTTCACCTACGGTAATCAGGGCATCATAGAATTTTGATGAGTCCTGTTTAGCTAACATTAATAATTGTTCTTCAATGCTGCCAGTGGCTGGTGCAGGTGTGTTGCTTTCGTTTTGTTTTAGTTTTTCGCTTAAAGAAGATGGCGTTACAATAGAAGAGGCTTCTTGTTTCAGAAACTGATCCAGGTCGTTAAGTGGATTTTTTTTCATACTTCAGTAAGTTGATTGTTACTTCTTATTATTTCTATACTCCCTGGTCTGTGTCCTCACAGACCAGTCTCAGATTTTATTATTTTAATCCTATTCCCTGGTCTGTGTCTTCACAGACCAGCATAAGGTTTTATTGTTTTAGTCCCAAATCCCTGGTCTGTGTCTTCACAGACCAGCATCATGCTTTACTATTTCGGTCTGTGAGGACACAGACCGAGGTAAAGAATAATATACTATAAGTTTTTTAAAATTTCTTTCATTACGGGTGTATACTCCTTTTCAGCATGCATTGTGCTAAAATTAACGTAAGCATTTTTTTGCGGTACCATAACTTCCAGCACCTTAGCACTCACTTTGCTTAGGGTTTCCTGAACCGTTTTAAGTCGTGTAAAACTGTGTATGCGATTAGGGAGCACCAATATTTTTAAACCAGTATTGATACTTCGTGCAGGCATCAAATCAGTTACCGTTTGATAGGTAACCAGTAAATCATTTTGCGTTAAACTTGTAGGTACAATTACTGCATTGCTAACCAGGCAAAGTTTTTTAATCCCCTCATCGGTAGTCTTGCCGGCACTATCAACAATAATATAATCGTATTGTGCTTTTTCTTTTATTGACTGAAGTTCGTCAGCAACATTATTATCCTGAGAGCCGACAATATCAAAAGAAGATGTGCCGCTCTCGCGGGCAGCTTCCATTTTGCGAAGGGTATTCAGGGTATAGTTTGTGTCGGTTTCCACCAGCATAACTTTTTTACCCGCTGCATGCAGGGAAGTAGCCAGGTTAATGGCATTGGTTGTTTTACCGGTACCACCTTTTCGGCTGATGAAGGAGATTATTTTCATTCAGTCAATATTTAAAATTTCAGATTCAGCATTGAAAGTCCTGCGACTAAGTTACATCAATTTTGAATCTGAAATTTTAAACTTTTGCTTAAATCGATCGGCTGAAATCGAAACGTTCCAGGTAATCTGCCACTCTTCTTACCAGGCTACCGCCCAGAGCACCATCTACCACACGGTGGTCGTAGGAGTGTGAAAGGAACATTTTATGGCGTATAGCAATGCTGTCGCCATAAGGCGTTTCAACAACAGCGGGCTTTTTCTGCACGGCACCAAGAGCCATAATGGCTACCTGAGGCTGCATGATAATGGGGGTACCCATTACATTGCCGAAAGAGCCAACGTTAGAAACCGTGAATGTACCACCACTTAGATCATCTGGTTTCAGCTTGTTCTCGCGGGCACGTTTAGCCAGGTCGTTAACGATTTTGGCCAAACCACTTAGGTTATATTGATCTGCATTTTTAATAACAGGTACAATCAAATTGCCACTTGGTAAGGCAACTGCCACACCGATGTTAATATCTTTCTTCTTAATGATACGATCGCCATCAACTTGTACATTGATCATCGGATAATCTTTGATGGCCTGTACAATGGCTTCAATGAAAATAGGGGTAAAGGTCAAGGCATCGCCTTCACGCTTCTGGAATTCATTCTTCCACTTGTTTCGCCAGTACACAATACTGGTTACATCGGCTTCAACAAATGAAGTAACATGTGGAGATATACGTTTGCTATCGACCATGCGTTCAGCAATCATCTTGCGCATGCGATCCATTTCGATAATTTCATCACCGGCATTGATGCTGGCAGGTACCAAAGGCGCTGAAGGAGCAGCACCAACTGCTGTTTTGCCATTGGCAACGGGGGCTGGGGCAGCCACAGCCTGAACGACAGCACCTAATTTACGATTGGCCATATAGGCCATAATATCTTTTTTGGTTACGCGGCCTTCCTGACCTGTACCTGGAATGCTTTCTAATTCAGCAACTGCTACGCCCTCTTCTTTGGCAATGCTTTTTACCAGGGGCGAATAGAAACGTGAGGCCGATTTGAAATCGCCAACGTGGGCACCATTACCAATACTTGCTGCTGGCGCAACTTCCTTGGCAGGTGCTGCTGGTGCAGTTTCAGTTTTGGGAGCTGCAGGCGCTTGTGTAGCTTCCCCTCCGGTTGAAATAATGGCTATTGCAGTGCCTACTTTTACAACTTCGCCTTCTTTGGCCAGAATTTGCTGTAAAATACCGGCATGGGTAGAAGGCACTTCCGTATCTACTTTATCAGTAGCTACTTCCAATACACTTTCGTCCTGTTCAATCTTATCCCCTGGCTTTTTTAACCAGGTTAAGATTGTTGCTTCCATAATGCTTTCGCCCATTTTGGGCATGATCAGTTCTACATTTGCCATCGGTTCAAACGATTGAATTGGGTCAGCAAGTTAATAGTTTTTGATATGCTTTTACAGCTTTCATTGATTCAATAAGCAATTGCCTGCATGACGGAAAAATCTTGGCAAACATGCTGTTATCAACGAATTATGTTTCAGCTTTTCATGCTTTTACAGGTATTTCTTTTATCCCTAACCTGATTAAATTCAATACTGCCATAGAAGAAAGCTGGATGTTGAGGTGTCTTTCCTTAGAAAGTTGGAGTTTCTTGGTGATAACACGTTTTCCATCAGCAAAAGCTATCCATACCGTGCCAACAGGCTTTTCGGGAGTTGCCCCTCCTGGCCCTGCGATGCCACTGGTGGCAACACCGATGCTGGTATTGAATTTTTCACGTACCAGGCTTGCCATTTCTGTAATTGTTTGCTCACTAACGGCCCCATATTGGTTCAAGGTCTCTTGCTTTACGCCCAATTGAGACATTTTGATGTCGTAAGAGTAAGGAATAATACTGCCTTGAAAATATTCAGAACTACCCGGTACACTGGTAATCATGTGCGACACTTTGCCACCGGTACAACTTTCGGCAATAGATAAGGTCAGGTTACGTTCTCTAAGCATGTTACCGATTACTACTTCAATCGGTTCTTCACCATATCCATAAATATATTGATCGATTAACTTCTTGAGTTCAGCTGTTTGTTTTTCGGCTTCTACTTCCAGCGCTTTTAGTGAGGAGCCGAAGCAGGTTAACCGCAATTTTACTTCGCCTAAACTTGGTAAGTAAGCCAGCTTAATATGCTGGGGCAAAGCGTTCTCCCAATCTTTTATCTTATCAGCCAAGAAAGATTCTCCTTGTCCAATGGTGCGAATCACTTTGTGATAAATGACGGGTAAATCGAATTGCTTTTTGAGTCGGGGCATAATTCGTTCCTCCATCATCTTTTTCATTTCGTGGGGAACGCCAGGCATAGATATAAAAACTTTGTTGCCTTTATTGAACCACATACCAGGTGCTGTGCCAACAGGATTAGTAACTTTTTCGCATGCACTGGGTAGAGCCGCCTGCATCCTGTTTAAGTCAGTGAGTTCTCTTCCACGACTTTTAAAAAACTCAGTGACTTCAGCCAAGGCTTCTTCGTTCATCACTAAGTCGCAGTTAAAATATTTGGCCAGACAAGGTTTAGTCAGGTCGTCATTGGTGGGGCCAAGGCCTCCCGTAATCAAAATAATATCGGCTCTTTCTTCTGCTTCCTTAAAAGCCTGCAAAATTTCTGATTCAATGTCACCGACAGAGGTTTTGCGTACAACCCTGATGCCCATATTGCTGAGTTCAACCCCCATCCATTGCGAATTGGTGTCTACGATCTGTCCGTATAAAATTTCATCTCCTATGGTCAGGAGTTCTGCTGTTACTTGCTTCATGCTTTATTAATCGAGTATAAAAGTGAGTTCATTCTTGAATTGTTCAAAATTATTTTGTTTTAGTTTTAAAGGCACTTTAAAATGATTGTAAAATTTTCTGGTGATATAAATAATCCTAACCATAGCCGCGGTATATTCCACTTGTATCGCAATAAATTATGGTCTTGTCGTTAATCATGCATTGTGAAGACTTTGCGCTTTCATGCTGTTTATATCAGGATCAGGCTTTATATCAGAAAGCACTATTTGTCAATTATCCATTTGATGGTCAAATGGGCCAGCCTCTATACCTACAAAGATGATGATTGAAAGTATCTTAGTGCATACCGATTGCTTTTTATTATTTTTAACTAAATAGCCATTAAGGTCCGATAGTAATTCAGGGACTTTATATAAACACTTGATTATCTTGATTCTGCTATTTCTCTCATCAGGAGAACGGTAGAAGTGAGCCTGCCTGCACATAGCCGTTTCGGCATAGGCAGGGCCAATCAAAAAGCATCGAGAAAATCAAGTGGTTATGGGTTGTTTCCTTTAATACTAATAAATAGTAAAAGCATGGAATTCTCTGCACTGGACAGACAAAAAGAAATCTACCTGAATGGATTCAACGGACAAAGGCCGATTATTCCAATAAGCAACAAGGATCTGGAGGAGGCAGCACGAAAACGTATTAGTAAAAAAGCCTTTGCTTATATAGCTGGAGGTGCCGGTGTTGAGTCTACTGTAAAAAGAAATGTTCAAGCATTTGAGCGTTATGCTATTTTACCGCGCATGCTACGAAACGTTGGCGAGCGTAATACGTCCATATCACTTTTAGGAAAAGTAAGAGCATCGCCTTTTTTACTTTCGCCGGTAGGTGTTCTTGAAATGGTGCATGCAAAAGCAGACTTAGCTGTAGCGCGTGCGGCAGCTTCAGTCGAAGTGCCTTATATTTTTTCTAATCAGGCATCGTACCCAATGGAAAGTTGCGCAGCCGAGATGGGTCAAGCTGCACATTGGTTTCAATTGTATTGGAGCAAATCTAAAAAACTGGTGGCAAGCTTTGTGCAGCGTGCTGAAAAATGTGGATGCGAAGCGATTGTAGTTACACTCGACACAACCATGTTGGGCTGGCGTACCCGCGACCTTGAACTCGCTTATCTTCCTTTCTTAGAAGGGAAGGGAATTGCGCAATACACTTCAGATCCAGTGTTTCAACAACTCATGGATGAAACAAGTACTGTAAAAACTAAGCGAAAAATTACTTTGCAAACAATTAAGGGACTAATACAGATGGTTAACAACTATCCGGGTACTGGTTTTTTAAAGAAATTGAAATCAGGCAGGCCTTTAAAAGCAGTACAAACATTTACAAGCACTTATACTAATCCATATACTACCTGGGAAGATCTTCAGTTCTTAAAAACACTCACCAATCTCCCCATCTTTTTAAAGGGCATTCAACATCCGGATGATGCACAAAAGGCAATTGATTATGGGATAGATGGCATTATCGTCTCTAATCATGGTGGTCGGCAAGTGGATGGGGCGGTAAGCACAATAGAAATGCTGCCAGCTATTGCCAAAGTAGTACAGAAGCGAATCCCTGTATTGCTCGACAGCGGTATTCGCGGAGGTGCTGATGCTTTTAAGGCTTTGGCATTGGGGGCAGATGCTGTTTGTTTGGGCAGACCTTATGTGTATGCCCTGGCACTAGCCGGTGAAGAGGGGGTAAGACAGCTGCTTTTAAATTACAGGGCTGATTTTGAGTTGACTATGGCCCTAAGTGGCTGTAAATCAGTCGATGAAATTAAGCCGGATACGCTGCTAATTGCTTAGCTGATTTAGCTATTTCTTACTTAACTTGCCTGTCGTTTCAAACGTATGAAATGCGTAGAAACAAATATTCCGAAAGTGTTAACCGTCACATTTTGTACGTGTTCTAATTTAAAAAACAGACTATGAAATATCTGTCAATTGCATGTTTACTAATGCTGAGTGCCTGTACAAGCACACAAATAACACAGGCCCTGAATGAGGTTAGCAAGGCCACTACTACAGAAAAGGCATTGACCACAGCTGAGGTAGGTCAAGGTTTAAAAGAAGCCTTGATTAATGGTATTAGCAAAGGTGCTGACCGTGTATCACAAACAGACGGTTATTTTAAAAATCCTGAGATCAAAATTCCATTTCCACCAGATGTAAAAAAGGTAGAAGACAAGTTGAGGCAGATTGGTTTAGGTAATGATGTGGATAGATTTATCATGACTTTAAATCGAGGTGCAGAAGAAGCAGCTAAGGAAGCCAAACCAATTTTCGTTGATGCCATTAAGCAAATGACCATTGAAGATGCCTGGGGTATTTTAAAAGGAGAGGATAATGCGGCAACTAATTATCTGCAACGCACAACCTCCAATCAGTTAAAAGCCAAATTTAAACCAGTAATACAAAATTCATTAGATAAAGTGGGTGCCGCCCGTTACTATACTGACCTGGTGAACACTTACAATAAAATTCCGTTTATTGAAAAAGTAAATCCGGATTTGAATGAATATGCAACAGACCTTGCCATGAAAGGACTTTTCATGCAGATAGCAAAAGAAGAAAAAAACATCAGACAAGATCCCGTAGCACGTACAACCGATTTATTGAAACGCGTTTTCGCACAAGCAAAATAAAAACACCAAATAGAAATTTCTTTTATGAATCTATACAACAAACACAAAGACGTACTGAACAAAGCGATTGATGCTTTACATAACCGTACTTTCTATGCAGCTTATCCGGAGCATCCGGCACCAGCCATTTATGGTGAAACAGCTGATGCAGACGGTCAGGCGAAATTTAAAGCAAGTCTGGGTAAAAAATTTGAAGAGCTAAAGCAAAGCAATCCTGAAGCATGGGCTGGACAAGAGGAGTCACCCTACTTACAGGACACATTAAAGATTACTTACCCAGCCTATTCATCACTAACACTAATTGAAAAATCCAAAGCCGCTTTTCATGCCTGGCGTAAAGTAAGTGTTGAAGACCGTGCCGGTATTCTGATTGAATCATTAGAGCGCATGAAGGCACGTTTCTTTGAAATAGCGTATGCCACTATGCACACTACCGGTCAAGGTTATATGATGGCCTTTCAGGCATCAGGCCCGCATGCTGCTGATCGTGCATTGGAAGCCATTGCCTCTGGTTATGAAGAACTACAGCGCTTCCCTAAAACTGCTTTGTGGGATAAGCCCATGGGCAAGTTTAACATTCAATTAAATAAGGAATGGAGAGCTGTACCCAAAGGAGTATCTGTTGTCATTGGTTGCTCCACTTTTCCAACCTGGAATACAGTGCCCGGCATGTATGCCAGTTTAATAACAGGTAATCCTGTAATTGTAAAGCCACATCCGGGTGCTATTTTACCAATAGCCATTGTAGTGGCTGAACTACAAAAAGTGTTGGATGAAAATAATCTCGATCCCAATATCTGTCAGTTGGGTGTTGATACTTTCGACAAGATGATCACCAAAGAATTGGCTGAGCATAAGGATGTGAAGTTGATTGACTTTACCGGTAACTCAGTTTTTGGATCTTACCTGGAAGGCTTGCAAGGTAAAGCAGTGTTTACCGAAAAAACAGGTGTTAACTCTGTTATTCTTGACTCTGTTGAAGATGCAGATAAAGTGGCGGCCAATCTTGCTTTCTCTTTGTCGCTATATAGCGGGCAAATGTGTACCGCACCTCAGAATTTCTATATTCCTGAATCAGGAATTAAAACACCATCAGGCACGCTTTCATTTGACGAGTTTGCTAAGAAGATAGCCGATAACATCAATGGCCTTGTAGATAATCCTAAAGCCGGACCTTTTGTATTGGGTGCGGTGCAGAATAAAAAAACGAGTGAACGCGTAGCAGCTGCCGATAAGTTGGGAGGCAAGGTAATTCTGGCATCCCGTACTTTCGAAAACCCGATGTTTAAAACAGCACGTGTTGCAACCCCAGCCCTACTGGAAGTTGACGCCAGCAAGAAAGAAGTTTTCAGCAAAGAGCTTTTCGGGCCTATCGCCTTATTGATTAAAACGAAAAATACGGATCAGTCCATTGCCCTGGCACAAGAAATGGCCATGGAACATGGGGCGATCTCTTGTGGTGCATACACTACTGATGCTACAGTAAGAGAAAAAATTGCAGATGAGATGGCCTTAGCAGCAACACCTGTTTCCTTTAATCTTACAGGTGGTATCTACATGAATCAGAATGCAGCCTTCAGCGATTACCATGTAACAGGTGGAAATCCTTCCGGCAATGCATCCTTTACCAATCCTGAATTTATCAATAAACGATTTACCTGGGTTGGGCATCGTGAACCGGTTAAAGGTTGATTCACATAAAGTACTCTAAAAAGGGTCAGTCGTAAGGCTGACCTTTTTTTATGAGCGGATATGAATTTGCACAGTAAATGATGAGATTTGCATAACCCTTTCGCTTATCATAAATAACCTATTCATGATTGAAAAGGCAGATCGCAGTACATCAGACTTAGAGAAGCAAAAAGCTCAATTGGCTGCTTATGAGCAAGAACTGAATGATAGAGTTGAGGAGATAGAAGCACAAAAAGAAGAGCTTACTGCGGCTATTGAAGAACTGGTGAAAATGAATAATTACCTGAATGCGACATTAGCAGAGTTGCAGGAGCGGAATCAGGAATTAGATCAGCTTGTTTACAGGGCCTCCCACGATTTTAAAACACCCATTACATCTACCCTCGGCATCGTTCATTTGTCAAAAATGGAACCAATGTCCCCAACCCTCAAGGAGTATGTTCACCGCATTGATCTATCGATGCATCAGATGAATGATTTACTCAAGTCGCTTTCATTGTTTACACAGGCTTCATTAGAAGAAGTTTTTTATGAACGTGTTTCGTTGGCTGAGTTGGTGGTGAATGCAAAAGAACGGCTGCAGTACCTAGATGGCTTCAATCAAATTCACTTCAAGTGTGAGATTAGCCCTGATCTTACAGTGAATACAGATGCTATTTTACTAAGCGAGGCATTGAAAGCGCTTATTACAAATGCAATAGTTTTTAGGGGAACAGAAAAACCTTTTGTATGTGTTAGGGCTTCTGTAATAGATACTCATTTTGAAATTACAATAGAAGATAATGGTGAAGGCATGACTGATGAGGTCATGCAGAAAGCCTTTGCCATTTTTTACCGGGGATCTGAAAAATCTAAAGGAACCGGGCTGGGTTTGTATATGGTAAAGAAAATTATACAACGCTTAGGTGGCCAGGTTCAACTTCAGCAATTGCCGAAGGGATTACGTGTTAACATTAGCATACCGGTTGATCGCCCCGTGCAATAGTTTTCTTCAACGCATCTAACTCCTGCTCCAGCTTTTCAACATAGCTAAGCGTATCGCTCAACATAAGTCGTTGCGAGTCGTGTCGCTCATTTAAAAACGCGATTTCTTCCTCCAGGGATTTTGTTTTCTGACAATATTCTTTTTGAACAATGTCGAACTTCTCCTTGTATTCTATTTCAAGCTGATGCCTCTTTAAGGCTTCCTCAGTTTTTATTTTCGACAAAGCAGCTTCGTACTCCTGTTGAAGTGTGGCAATTCTACTTTCATAATCGCTTTGAAGCGAAAGTATTTTTTCCCGCAGTATATCTTCACACACTTTACGTGTCGACTCATCCATGATACCTTCAGGGTTAAACTGTTATTTTTCTATAGCCTCTTCAATGGAATCAGCGTACTGAATATCCATTTCATTATATTTTCCATTTGGAAAAATCTGCTTTATCCTATCGCGACCAATTTTTACGCTTTGCTTAAATACAATGTCAGTTGGTAAAATTTTGCGATGCACCTTCAGGCCAAGGTCAAACATTTTTTCTTTCCACTCAACAAAATACCATTCCATAGAGGGCTGGTGAAAAACAGTTAATTTTCTTTTGTCAAAAATTAATTTTGTGACAGGCTCTTTGGCAATACTATCGCTTATATAGTTAAAAATTGTTTTGAATTCCTCAATAGGAATATAAGTGGTGGTGGCTTCTACAATCATTACACCGGTATTTCCGGTAACGCGCAGTATGTTGGCGTGCTTAAAAGATTTCTCAACAATCATTTCTCTGTTCATTTCTATCTTCGTTTCTGTCATCATACCATAAAAACCCTGTTTGTGGCTAAAATGTTTTGTTGATGTTAAACAAAATCACTGTTTGCCTTAAATCTTAATCTAGGTTAAGAACAATTTTGAATTTCAAATTTGAAATTTTGAATTATAGAGAGTGGTAAAATAAAATCTGCTAATCCGTTTGATTATCACTAGTTTCAAAAACATAAGAGATTTAATAAGATTACCATCCGTCAGACCGCTGAAATCGGAAGCAAACAGCGGTCAGACGGATTTTAGGTAAAGAGACGGACTAGCAGAAAATAAAAAAGGCGGGTTAACATGTTAACCCGCCTTTTTTGGAGTAATGTAGATTTATTTAGCGGTAGTTGATCCGCCCTTACCTGAGCCTGAAATGGATTGACGCATCTCAGTATCAGCTTGTACATTTTGCATTTTATAATAGTCCATTACGCCCAGGTTTCCATTAAGGAAAGCTGCTGCGATAGACTTAGGAATTTCAGCCTCTGCTTCAATTACTTTTGCGCGGGCTTCTTGTGCTTTGGCTTTCATTTCTTGCTCCACAGCAACAGCCATTGCCCTGCGTTCTTCAGCTTTTGCTTCTGCCACTTTTAAATCGGCACTTGCCTGGTCAATTTGAAGTTTGGCACCAATGTTTGCGCCTACATCAACATCGGCAATATCAATAGAAAGAATCTGGAAAGCAGTGCCTGAATCCAAGCCTCTGCTCAATACCAGTTTTGAAATCTTATCAGGATTTTCTAACACTTCTTTGTGCGACTTGGCAGAACCAATGGCTGATACAATACCTTCACCCACACGAGCTAAGATAGTATCTTCACCGGCACCACCAATGAGTTGAGAAATGGAGGCCCGCACAGTAATACGGGCAATGGCAACCAACTGAATGCCATCAGCAGCCACAGCGGCCACTTTTGGTGTGGTAATCACTTTAGGATTTACTGAAATTTGCACGGCTTCAAAAACATCGCGGCCGGCCAGGTCAATAGCAGTAGCTTGTTTGAAGTCCATCACAATATTGGCTTTTTCAGATGAGATAAGCGCGCGAATTACTTTAGGCACATTACCACCTGCCAAATAGTGAGTTTCCAAATCTGTTGAAGTCACTTTTAAGCCTGCTTTAGTAGCGGTGATGAGTGAGTCAACCACAATACGAGGTGGTACCTTACGGATACGCATGAATACGAGCTCGAACAAGCCAACTTTTACCCCAGAAAAGAGGGCTGTAATCCATAGGTTAATGGGGACAAAATAGAGGAACGTAAAAAAGAGGACTATACCTCCAAGTACGACAAATAGTAATGCTGCTGCTTCCATAGTTTATTTTTTTGACAATGCTTATGCTAAGTCATTAAAAATGAGGGCTTTTGACAGATAATGAGGCCTTTCAAAGAAAATGAGTCTTAATAGCAAAGCAAGTTAAAGCATTTAGCGCATTTAAGGGAATGTCAGCAAAAACTTCTTTTTGGGGTTACAATCCTTAAGCAGTACAATATTATAGAAATCATATCCTCACTCAGGATTGTCCGTGGCAGTTTTTTCTAAAGTCCAACCCAAAGTACTATAGCCAGCAAAAATGCCAGCACCATGTTCAATGTTGTTGTGTACAATAACGGGTTGTGCAAAAGGATCTTCACTCATACCATTTTGAAGATTTTTAGTGTGTAGGTAGTTGAAATACTCTGGACTCAATATGCCCAAAGACACAAAAATTTTCCCCGTTGTTAAAAAAAAGGCTATTGGAATATAGAATTTGAAAGAATGTATACCTCCATTATATTGAGTATCATCGGTCAGGTATGTAACTTGAGCGCCATTTAAATCCAAAAATAGATGTTCATAGTTCTTTAATTCACCACTAGATGATCTATAAATGGAAAATAGGCGCAGCTCATAAAAATTTTTCTCGTTTGGTGGATCTAAGAAACTGGCTTTGCAAAGCACATGCTTAGTAAAATTCACTGGATAGCTGGGGTTGTCTTTAAGATTTTCAAGCACCTCCTTAAGATAGGTCGAATCAACTTCGATTTTTAGATTAGATATGGCTTCAGGGTTAGGTATTTCTGAATTGGCCTTAATATTAGTAAAACCAGGTGCATGAACAGTTAGCTCATAGCGTTTGTCTATCTCGGGTTTATGATTACTGGAGTAATAAGTTCTGGTGTTAATAATTACAGGCTTAAGCTGAATCTCAACACCATCTTCATCTTTAATATAAACCTGAGCATTTTCAACGACCTCGTGGTTATCGGTACTTAGGAAAGGTTGGCTTTTACTAACTTCAATCAGCCATGTGCTGTCGGGTTGAAAGTTGACAGAATTAATTACCAAGAATGGTTTGTCAATTGGAAGTTCTACCTCCGATATTGAATAGCATGAAGTTGTAAATATTGCCAAAGTTAAAAATATACCTGAACTTTAACTCCTTTAAACAGTTCGATAATGATTGATTTAATTTCTTTCTTAACTGAATTATCTTGTCCATAATTAATGATTACTGGCAATAAAAACTGATTGACTAAATCCTGCAAAAATGCCAGCCCCATTTACTATGTTATTATGTACGATAACCGGTTGAGCGAAGGGATCGCCATTTCGGATGTCCTGAAGTTGGCGAGTCTCATAATAGTTGTAGTAATCCTTGCTTAAATGTCTAAGGGTAAAATGAAGCTTATTTTTGAATTTATCATTTAGTTGAGAACCAAATTTGAAATCATAAAAGTTAGAAATGGGTACTTGAACATTCCATGTATAAAGTGTACCATTGAAAAGCTCATCATTCTTTATCATGAAACTAACTTTTCCATCATTATCTAAATGAAAACCTGACTCTGTAAAAGAATAACTTTTGACGGGATTACCGTTAAGGTCGATATATTCGTCCTCGGTCTCTCTGTAAAGTTTAAGTTGATAATAGTTTTTTATTGATGAAGGGTCTCTAAATGAAACATAGCAGTTAATGGTTTGTCCATCATACGGACCGTAATTTCCATTTTTTCGGTAGAAATCATAAGCATCTTTTAATATGGTAGAGTCGATTATTACATGCTCGATTTGGACAGGTTCGGGTATTTCAGATTTTGCACTGGTCTCTGGGAATCCAGAGACATTAATCTTTATCTCATAACGCTTTCCTGCTTCTGGCTTTTGATCGCTGGCATAGAAAGCCACATCTTTTATTTTTTTTGGAAACAATTGAATCTCTAAACCTTGATCATCTTTAAGGATAACAATAGCATCATCATTGAGTGTATGATTGTTATTGTCAAGATATGAATCGCTTTTACTGACCTCAATTAACCAGGTACTATCAGGTTGAAAATTGACAGAATTAGTAACCAAAAAAGATTCGTCATTCGGCATTTCAACCTCTGTAGTTGAATGACAACTACAAAATAGAGAGATAATCATAATTGAAAGTAAGTGGTTAAGCTTCATTTTATTAGAATTTAATGCTGTAAGCAATTGAAGGAATGATGGGGAAGAGCGTGAACTGACTAAAGGTGTTTTTTCCATTGTAATTTTTATTGGCAAAAATGAAGTATGGATTTTTTCTGCTGTACAAATTGTAAGCAGATAGTATCCATTTACGCTCCCCCCATTTTTTCTTCTTCCAAAAAGAGAAACTTACATCAAGTCTATGGTATGCTTCCATTCTAAAATTATTTCTTCCGGAATAATAAAGTACTGGATCGTTAAAGTTTATTTGATCAATTGGCGCTAAGGATCTGTAAGTGGAGGTTGGTAGCGTAACGTTGTTCCCTGTTCCATAAACCCAAGCCATAGAGAAATCCATTTTCTTATTCCATTCATGCGTCATGGCAACGCTCACATCATGGCGCCTGTCGTATCGATAGGGAAACCAACGCCCTTGATTGATATCATCAAATTGCCTGTTTGCCCATGATAGTGTATATCCAACCCAGCCGGTAAAGTTCCCCTCTTTTTTCTGCACAAATAATTCGGCACCATAACTTCTACCTAATCCATTCATGACTATTTTATCTTGCCAGTTGTTATCCAAATCAGTGTAAGTTGCGCCATCTTTATATTCAATCAGGTTAGTCATTTCTTTAAAGTATCCCTCAAGGCTTATTTCATATGTGCCCTTATAGGTTTTGGCTAAACCAAAAGCACCTTGCCATGATTGTTCTGGTGCAACACGTTTTGTACTGGGCAGCCACATATCGGTAGGTAAGCCTATACCAGTGTTTGTAAGGAAATGAATGAACTGAGTCATACTAGTATAAGAGGCTTTCGCAGAGATGTCTTTTCCTATTAAATATCGAGCAGAAATACGAGGTTGTATTGATTGATAATTCTGGTCTTCAACCACGAAAATTGAGGCGTGTAGCCCTGCATTAACCTTTAACCGATTACTTATGACCCAATCATCCTCAATATAAGCGGCTCCCTCTACCGCATCTATAGGCTGTATTTCAGGTGGTCGGTCTGGTACATCTACATTTATTTTGGCAGCAAATACTCCCGGTGAAAAATGATGCGCAGTTCCCTGAAACCCAAAGCGTACAAAATGGCGAGTGTCAGGTATCCATTCTAAATCGATCTTGGCAGCTAAATCTCTGATACCTGACAGGTATTTGCTATCAAAGAATATATCACCTTCGTAATCAACAGGTTCTGGCCTGGTGTACTCCTTATGCTTGTTTCGTACTACAAAACGATAACGACTAAAAGTGCCCGTTACATTAGCAAATAATTTGGGGGTAAGTACCCTGTTCCAACGGGCAGCAGTAATAATATTTCCCCAATACAAATCAAATTCGTCCTCAATGCTTGTTATATAATCATCAAATTCATACTTGCCCTTGGTATTACCCCTGGCAATATCATCCCCCATATAATAACTTAAGTAAATTCGATTTTTGTTATTTATGATATGATTCACTTTAGCATTTACGTCATAAAAAAAATAGCCTCCGGAAACATTGCCCGATGCTTGCGCAACAATAGGTTTGGCCAAGACATCTAAATAAGTTCTGCGGGCGGATAGAAGAAATGAGGTTTTATCTTTTTTAATAGGTCCCTCTATCGTAGCCTTTGCCGAGATAATTCCTATTGAAGCCTCACCTTTTATCTCTTTCATGTTTCCTTCTTTCATGGCAATATCAATGACAGATGAAAGTCTTCCTCCATAACGAGCAGGAAATCCTCCTTTGATTAACTCCACATGGTTAATGGCGTCTGCATTGAAGAGTGAGAAGAATCCAAAAAGATGAGAGGCATTGTAAACAGGTACGCCATCTAAGAGTATTAGATTTTGATCAGGGCCACCACCTCGCACATACAAGCCTGTACTACCCTCGCTTGATTTTACACCAGGCAAGAGCTGCAGTACCTTGAGTACATCTACTTCACCTAATAGTGCTGGTAATTTTTTAATTTGTTCAACAGGCACACTGATTGTACTCATTTGAACATTTTCCTGCACTGACTCTACTTCAGAGCCTACTACCACAACCTCATCTAACATTTGTGGAACTAAGCCAATGGTGAGTAAAGTGTCTTTCGTTGCGGTAAGTGTAAGTAGAGTGGGTTGATAGCCCACGTAGGAGCATAGCAATTGTACAGATGCCCCTACTGGTACTTCATGACTGAAGTAACCATAGCTATTGGAGGTCGTACCTTTAGTAGAGCCTTTCTCTACGATTGTTGCTGCAATAAGATTCTCTCCCGATTGTGCATCTCTGATGTAGCCATAAATTGAAGCACGTTTTTCATTTTGCTTAGCCTCTTTTTTGAGCAGTATAATTTTATCTTTCAATACATAAGTAAGGCCTAGTGTTTTTGTAACTGAATTGAGTGCCTGCTTTACACTTATTTTATTTTCTTTAAATGCAATTTTGGTTTGCAGCGGTAATGCACTTGGATTAAAAGAAAACCGGAGATCGGTTTGACTTTCGATAACAGTAATTAATTGCTGAAGACTGATTTCGTTTTCATCTAATTGAATTAGCTGATCGAGATGATTTGGCTGAGCCTGTAAGCTATGAAAGCTTAAGGCAAAGAATAGAGTGGAATAGATTATTTTTTTCATGGATTAATTGGATATGTCAGCAGCCATAGAGAGCCGAGTATCAACTGAAGGAAAGACTTTAATAGATTTTTAAATAAGCAGTTTAGCATCTATTTTATAACATAACCCTGCTTTTCTTTTATGTAATGCAAGTCGAGTGTACTACTTATGATTTCGAGCGATTGGTCTATTGATAACTTGTTAAGTTCAACTGTTATTAATAAGGACGGATCAATATTTTTTTCTATACGTATTGATTCCCCATAATGAGTTGAAAGAAACTTCACAACTTCTGATAAAGCTTCGCCTTTGAAACGTATGATTCCTGTTTTCCATGCCAGATAATTCAGGTCAGCAACTGCTAAAAATTGTAATGCATGGCCATCGTACACTGTAGCAGTATTGGCAGTAAGTAATTGTTCTTGGTGATTAGCTACAACCCTCACCTTACCCTCCAATACACTTATGGTAATCAGTGAATCAGCTTTAGCCTTAACATTAAATTCAGTCCCTAATACCGTAGTGTTTACTCCGAAGCTCTTTACTGAAAAGGGACTTTTTGCGTTTGGCTTAACTTTAAAAAATGCTTCACCTTCCAGTTTCAAATTACGCCCTTCCTTATTGTAATTTCCCGCTACTGTTAGTTTTGAATCCTTGTTTAATAACACATAGCTGCTATCGGGCAACCACAATTCTTTAGTGGAATTTGTGGCAACTATTTGGAGTAATGGCTTTTCTTTATTGAAGTAGAGCAGACTTACAAGTGCAACAATAACTAACGAAATAGAAGCGGCTATTCTCCAGGCTGAATACCATCTTACTTCCTCTTCAGGAATGCGTATTGTTTTTTGTTCCAGCCGCTCCCAATCTTCTTGCTGAAAGAGACTAAAATCTATTGAAAGGTTTTTTTGCTTATTATGATAAATAAATTTTAGTCTTTCCAATAAAATAGAATTAGCAATATCGCGCTTTGACCATTTTAGCAGTTCTACCCTTTCAGATTCGCTCGCTTCGTTGGTAAGATATTTTGCCAATAACTCCCAGGGTGTTTCCATAGTTTGCTCCTTTTTGTGTATAGAGCAGAAAATTGATCCTTACCCTTAAAAGAAAATGAAAAAAAATAAAGCCGTTCGATCAGTACTAGTGAAAATGGCTTGTAAGCGCTTAAGTGCAATGCCCATTTGTGCTTCAACAGTTTTGATAGAAATGTTTAATTGAGCTGCAATTTCCTTATAGCTTAGTTCATCCTCTCGGCTAAGCAGAAATATTTCTTTGCACTTAGGCGGTAAATCATGGATAACTTGAAAAATTTTCTTCTCTAATTCGTGGTAGCTTAACGTATCGGTAGGTGAATAGGCCACATCAATATTGTTAGTTGATAGCCTTTCACTTTTTAAGGAAATAGATTTTTTACTGGAAAGTATAGCGAACCGATAAACTGATGTGTAGAGGTAGGCACTGTATGATTGAATACCTGGCCACCGTTGCCGGTTTTCCCAAAATTCGCACATGACTTGTTGAACAATATCGCGGGATTCATCCTCGTCTCTAACTACCCTATAAGCCACCGCGCACAAGCGCACATAATTCTTTTCAAAGATATCTTTAAATAGTACTTCCTGAGACATAGTTGTCATGAGGATGTGATTTAGATATTCGGATTAGCAAGATCAAAACCGGATAAATCAAAGGAATGGACGCGCTTTGCGAAGTATAGCGCTTTGTAAAAAATACCAACTATGATGGTAAGAGAGCTATTAAGATCAAATGTTTTGGTTGAATTTGATTGTGCTTTCAGTAAGTGGGAGAGTTGATAGTAAGGGGGCTTCATATGCTTACCAGTTTCGGCAAAGCAATATTCTCACAAGATTTTGAGGTAACTTATCTCTTAAAGCTCTCTTTGTATTCTTTTAAGTCCAAACAGAAGCTAGCACACCAAATAAATCTGACTGGATTCAGCTTTTGTTATTAACAGATGAAGATATCACCTTACGAGATGGCCTCAACAGTAATGCCTGCTTGAGACACTTCTTTTATGCGAACACGTACACCACTCTCGATGTAACCGTCTAATGAGTTGACTTCAACCACGCGTGAGTTAAACTCAGCTTTCCCCATTGGTCTTAGTACGGAAATAGTAACGCCCTCTTCACCCACAGAAAAACTTTCATTTAAGCCCTCATTGAACTTACTGCTGATGGTGTTGTGGTTGGCAAATTTATTCCAGGCGCCAGTTCTAAAACTAAAGTAGAGGAGTAAACCTAAACCGGCAAGAGTAGAGATAAGGGTGTAAAATCCTATTGTGCTGCCAAAAGCCCAATAGCTAAAGCCAACACCTGCTATAGCAAGCACCAGTCCAATAAGACCAACTACTGTTGTGCCCGGTATAAAAATCACCTCGATTACTAATAAGGCAATACCTGCTAATATCAAAAGGCTTACAATAAGTGTCATGTTGGAAAGTTACGATAAGAAAAGTAAATCTCTGCTAGGTATCCACATGCTTAATCGAAAGGCACGTGCACATGCTTTTCAGCATGGTAAGAGGAACGAACCAATGGGCCGGATTCTACATATTTCAATCCTCTTTTCAGGCCCTCTTCTTTGTACATGGCAAAAGTATCGGGATGAATATATTCCGCTACCTCTAAATGCATTTTTGTTGGTTGTAAATATTGGCCCAGGGTTAAAATCATTAAGCCATTGGCCACAAGATCATCCATGGCTTTAAAAACTTCTTCTTTTGTTTCGCCTACACCTAGCATAATGCCAGACTTGGTGCGTTTACCCGCCTCTCTGATACGCTTAATTTCTTCCAGGCTTCTCTCATATTTGGCTTGAGGCCTAACCCTGCGGTACATGCGCTCAACTGTTTCCATATTATGACTCACCACTTCCTGCCCGCCCTCAATCATGCGATATAGTGCATCCCAGTTACCCTTTACATCAGGTATCAGGGTTTCGATAGTAGTTTGAGGAGATAGGCGCTTGGTTTCAACTACAGTCTGGTACCAGACTTCTGCACCGCGGTCTTTCAACTCATCACGGTTTACAGAAGTAATAACGGCATGCTTCACACCCATTAATTGTATGGCTTCTGCAACACGGAGGGGTTCTGCCGTATCATATTCAGTGGGTCTGCCCGTGGCAACTGCACAAAATGTACAGCTACGGGTACAGACATTACCAAGAATCATGAAAGTTGCTGTACCTGCGCCCCAGCATTCGCCCATGTTCGGGCAGTTGCCGCTCTCGCAAATGGTATGCAGCTTATGCCCATCAACAATTTTGCGAACATTAGCGTATTCAGGCCCAACTGGCAGTTTTACCCTAAGCCAATCGGGTTTGCGTTTGCGGTTTTCAGGGGCAATTACAGGTAGTTCAATCATCTTTGTAGCGTTGATGGTTGTTAGTTGATAGTTATTCGAGAATCTGGCCACGAACAACCAACAACTAACAACGATCTTTATTTGCCAATAAGTTCCTTATACTGGGCTGCAGAGAGCAGATCGGAAGGTGTGCCTTTTACTTCAACTTTTACCATCCAGCCTACACCGTATGGGTCTTCATTTACTTTTTCAGGATTGGCTTCCAGAACAGCATTTAGTTCCAGTACTTTTCCTGCAATGGGCATATATAGATCAGAAACGGTTTTAACGGCTTCCACAGTGCCAAAAACATCTCCATGGTTGATTTCCTGGCCAACGGTGTTAATATCCACATAAACGATATCACCTAACTCGCTTTGTGCAAAGTCGGTAATGCCAATAGTTGCGGTGTTGCCTTCAATTTTAACCCACTCGTGGTCTTTAGTGTACTGTAGTCCGTCAGGAATATTCATGGTTATATAGTTTGATGCCCAAAATTAAGGACAAAAGACGAACGACAACTGCCGAATGTCAATTAATTAAGGGGGGCTGATCAAGTTATTTTGCCTTTCTGGCTATGAGCTACTCGCATCGGGCTTAAAAATAAGTAATAAAAGATTTAGTGAGTTTAGAGCCCTTGACTAGAAACAATTTTGTAAACATTTGAAAGTCCTGGCACTGGACTCATATTGTTCCAAGAATAAATATTAGGGGATACTCCTTTTCTTAGGTGGTGGATGTTTGATTGCTTTAAAATAAAAATTTCGTTCACATTACAATAACTTGCACCACAATTCATACCAGGATCGTTATAGAGAATCCACGCAATGTCGGATGCTCCTTCCCATTGGGCTGATGTTATTTCACCACCTCCGCCTCCGCCTATATAACGATATACTAATTTACCAGCTGAGATTGCATAAGTATACTCAAATAACACCGGTGTTACTAATGGATTGAAGCTGCTAGTACTAGTACCCAAATCGATCCAAGTGCCGTTATTTCGATTAACCTTCCATGTAACCCCACCGTGCTGAATAAGTAGCGAGTTATCTAACTTTCTAAATGACAATTCAGTACTTCCCCCCCATTCGCCAACACCTAATTGGATCCAGCTACCATTATTTGAGTTTACTTTCCATAATTTACCGCCTTGGATACCATAAAGATTTCCATCCAAATCGTTAGTCAAAAAAGATGTTCCTTCCCAATCAGGGCCAAGATCAACACAATTATAATTTGTGAGATTGCATCTCCAAAGATGACCTCCTTGGACAGCAAAAATGTTGTTATTATAGATTGTTGCTGCCTCTGTCCCTGACCATCCAGAACCTAAATGTTCAACTTCACGAGTGTTCGGGTATACTCTAAATAAATCGTCCCCCTGGAATGCAAACAATTGATGTTGCACCGCAATTGTAGATGTTGCTGCCGTGCGTGCTGCTAAGTGAGGTGTTTTTATCTCAGATAATCCTTGTTTTAAACTATTCTGTTTAAGAATTTCTTGATCTTCACACCCAAAAAGTAAGATGATGAGAGCATGAATTAAAAGGTTGTTCCAAGAAAACATCAAATTCTTTTTCATAATACTAGATTTGGTAATGGATAGTTTGTTTCTTTTCAGAAGTAAATCTAATAAAAAAAACAATGATCAATTTTCTGTTTTTTTTGAACGTAAAATGCAACAAACAATATTTGATCTTTTAAAAATAATTATTGAGCCAGGTTAAACCTGATCTGGGTGCCAAACTTTGTGGTTGCCCTGCGGAAGTTATTAGACACTTTAGGATCGGTTATATTACGCTCAAAATACATTTGAACCTGCAGCTTTTGGTTTACCGAATAGCTGATGTTGGGTCTTAGTTGGAAATTGACATTACCACTGGTAAATAAGTTCTCCTCATTGATCTTGCGCTGAAGGGTACGGGTATCTGATACAGTCAGGTTCATTCTGAAGGTTACATCATTCTTAAGAACGATGGTACGTCCCTGAGACCTGAAGGGAAGCTTCAAGTTATTTTTAGTGTAACCTAATTCCATGGCTACATCTTTTGCAATGGCTTCGGTTATTTGCGCGTTGGTAATGTTAAGGGCCAGATCGCGCTTGGTTTTGTATTCCAGGCGGGCAGATACACGACTTTTGGTACGCATGTTTATACCAATCAATGGTTGAAACTGTTCGGACATGGTTACACCGGAAATAACATAAACAGGTATTAAATCGCCTTGCTCATTTGTCTGGCTACCGTAGAAACCATTATTGTAATCACTGATGGGTCTTTCTAGTCCATTAAAGCCAGCCTCATTATACCGTTGAGAGTTGATATATTCTGTTACAGCATAGGTAGACTGGTAAGCATGCGACAGGGTAATGGATTGGAAGATGTTACTGAAGAATTTGATTTTATTAAGACCTGTGTAATCGACACGCCAATTAGGTAGTGGCGTTTGCGGGAAAGGAGAAAGCCCAAGTGTGTTAACATCTTTTCCAGTGTAGGCACCAATAAAAGCAGGAATCAATACATCCTGCGATGTGGTGTCATAACCTTCGTTGCCGGTAATACCAATGAATTTATTTCTGATCTGAATCAGATTTTCTTCAAACTGCCGGAAAACTTCTGATTCTGTTTCACCATTACTTTTTATAAATGAAGTGTTAAGCATAATGGTAGAAATACGGTAGCTTCCTCTTCGTGTAGGGCTCAACGATTCATATCCGTTAGAGGCATCTTCGAAACGATAAATCTCTGTGTAGGTCTCTGAGTTTTCGCGTCTGGCATCCACTTGAATTTTAAAATCAGTTGCCGGCTCTATCATGGCGCGACCGCTCAGGTTTACATTTTTAGTTTGTGTAAAGGGTAATGAAAGTGACGTGGCATTGGTTAGCCATCCTTTTGCACCTGCCTCTTTGCGAATGTTCGGATCCTGATCACCCAATACAAAACCCCATCCTGGCGAATTAAATACTTCATCCATACCAAAAAATTTAGGGGTGTTGGCAAAACCCGGCAGTATAGTTCCTTCATTTTGTGAATAGGTTCCGTTAATCGAACGGACTGACATAAGCAAGCGTGCCAAGCCAGTTAAGAGTTGCGGAGGTTTGGGTAAAGTATCAGCAGGATCAGGTTTGGTTTTTACCTGTGGATTTTTTGGCTTAGGTGTAGGAGGTGTATTTAGTTTTTTGAGAAAGGCTACTTTGTTATACAATTTTACAAAATCGATTTTACCGGTGACTTGCTGGTCGCGGCTATTTTGAATTGTGTGTTTAAAATCAAGACTGTCGGGTTCATCCAGTTCATCGGGCCCTACTAAGGCATCGGGTCTATTGAGTAAGCCGGCCTTCCAATTGTAATTTACATTATAACGATATTCTGCCCCTAGCCAGTCCGTTAGCGGAAGTTTGTCGAGCGGTAAAACATAGTTGACAGTTACACTTTGGTCAAAGTTTTTCATGCGACCCAGCTTTCTAAGATTGGTGATAACGGAATCGCGATATTCTTTCGCGGTAACTTCTCTGTCTAGCACGGTGGAATAACCACCTAGTGGATCGGTATCAAATTCATCAACAATGGCTGTAGCACGGGCGGTGTAATCAAGACTTAATCCCTTGCTTAAATTCCAGCGCATGTTGTACGATCTGTTGAAATTAAAGTACTTCAGGAAGTTAGGAGAGGATTCGAAGCCATCGTTTCGATAAACGATTTTACTGAATGATCTATCCAGGTCTGCCCTAAGATTGATGCTGGACGGCAACAAACTAAAATTAAAATCTTTGATAAGCTTTAAGTAAGGAGAGCTGAACATTTTCATTTTTTTAAAGGGCTCGATACCTGTGGCTTTAGGAGAAAACGTATAGACAACACTACCCTTATACATGCGTTGTGTGCTCTCTTTTAGAGTAAAACTTCTTCTCGATGCTTCTGAGTAGGCGTAACTAAACGAGAAATTCTCAATATCATAAATGTGACTCTTTGCATCCTTCTTCACTTTTGTTTTTCGCACATTGGTAAAGTTTATGCCCCTTCTTTCCTCCACATCACGAATGGTATTTAAATAAACATCTCTTTCACTCTCAGTTTCAAAAGAGGCCAGTGCAGCATCAATTTTTAAATCAGGGTTGGCCGGGTCGAACTGTGGCTTAACAGTGGTGTTTTGGTAGCTGACCAGCATAGGAATTTTAATGCCATGATTACCTGGTAACAATTTATCGGCATTTACTGTAGCGGTTATATCATAGGCCGTACGCTCTTCACGGGCACGCTCATTAATTTTTGAGTTAATGCTGCCGAAGCCAAAAGTGTTGTAACGCAAGGTACCACTGACAGTAGCAAAGTCGGCCAACTTAGCAGTAAGTGCAGTGTTTAATGCATAACCTGCCTGCCTGTTAAAATCAGTCAGGCGTAATTCATTGGCCCATAAACAAATCTGGTAACTGCGCTGATCAATACTTTGAGGATTCCGAACACCAATTAAGATTGAACGTACACCTGCCAGATCGGGTCTTCCAAAAATTCTTATAAGGTGCTTGCCTACTTGTTTGGGGCCATTCAGTGGATAGGCTTGAGAAAGCGAAAAATTATTTCTGTCACGCTCTACCTTTAAGGCATAGAGTTCATCAAGGGCAATATCAATTTCATTTTCTTCGGGCCATACTTCCTCAGGACTGCTGTTTGAGGCTTCACTTGCTCTTAATGGCACTGCAATCTCATAATAGTTTTGATCCGGGTCGTTACCCAAACGCAAGAAGGCATAGAGCTCACCATCGGGGGCATTGGTGTTGGCATGAATAAACATTTTAACCCTGCCATAGTTAAAGAAATCCATTTCTACATTTTTATAAATGGCACGCGCATCGGCATCTTTCAATTCATCCATACACATTTGTATAGATTGTTCATTCAGCTGCCTGTTAATAGCTGAGGTAATGTCTCTATCGCGAATAACGCCTGGTGGTATAACATAGGGCGACTTTCTGTCATCACCGGCAGAGTTCTCTTCAATGTTTACCGTGGAAACTGTAAAATCTTCTACTGCGGGTTCTGGCGTTTCCACCACACCTCCCTCTAGCAACGAAGCTTCATAACGTCTCCAACGACTACCCACCATGCGGAACTTAGCCATGCGCAACACAACAGGTTCTTCAAAATCTGTAAGCACAAGTCGCGCATAGCGCATGGATTTAAAGCCGCTGATTTCACCATACTTACTTTCTGGTTGGCGCACAGGTATTCTGAACAGATACCAGGTTACCAATTCATCTTTATTGCCTGTGCCTGAAGCCGGTCTTTCTATTTTATCCACAATATAGCCTTGTCCAATATCCAACTGATCAGGTCGAAGATCAACAGTATATTGATAATATTCCTCCTCTTCGTTAAGTGTATTGTCTGCATTCAGGTCTTCATTATCAGGCAACACTGTGCTCGATGGAGTAACTTCATCGCTACCAGTAATAATCGGAGAGTTACCATCAAGCCCGTTGAAGTTTTTATAACGCTCAAATATTTTGGCATTTGCGCCATCAAGTTCACTGCCTAAGAAATAGTTGAAATCATCAGCAGACGGATCTTGCAAAATAACTTCTCTTGCCTCCGGATTAAGGCTTGCAGGTAATTGACTGATGAAGGCATCATTAAAAAAACTTTGTTCAACAGTGTTGGAAGCGCCATCCCATCCTACATCCTGATTAGCACGTGAAGATGGCTGATCGTCAAAAGCGTTTACCACAAATTGTTTTGAGGAAACATAGCCCCAGGGACTTTGGGCTACCTCACCACTTCCAACTCCGTCTTTGGGTAAGCCTTGTTCAAAACCCTGCTTACCATCACGTTGAACGTCTTCCGAGATAAGACCCAGTTGAAGAATAAGTTTACCGCCTGTTGTGTTTGATTTATTTAATCGCCCATCGATAATCCGCCCGTTTTCAGTATTGATGAAAGGATCTAACATCCATAATTCGATGTATTCAATATTGGCTTTATCAAAATCAACTTCATTTCTGAAAGCGGTTGTAATACCTCCCCAGTTTTCCCTAGGATTTTTGAGCAAACCTTCATTGGTAAGATCAGTGTTATAATTGTAGGGGCCGCGCTCTTCAGGGTAATAAGCGAGATCAAAAATTTGTTCGTAAAAATTTCCTTGTTGCGCCTGAAAGCCTGCAAATATTTCATTGGGCGCTACCGCTCTGATGTAGTGGTTTTGTAAATCTCTATCAGTGATATTTTCCGGCTTGAAGCGACCAACATTTCTATAAAATTGATTGTCGATTTGGTACCAGGCCAATTTAGCTCTTTTAAAGCCTGCGCTAATATCATCCTTCACACCTCTGCTTGGGTCAAATTCAAACTCATTGCTTTTAGGTGTGGCGGCTAACCTCCAGCCTAAAGGACTCATCAAGGTGTAAGGCGTAGCAGAGTTTTCAAAATCATCAATGTAGCTGGCGCCTTCACCATCTGTGCGATTAGAAGTGCCCGGCAGGAGTTGAGCAAATTCTCCAGTAAAGGAGAAGGAGGATTGTTCTTTTGTTTGAATGATCGGCAGGGCATCAATCATCTTGGTAAGCATCCTGCTGTTTTTTCGAACACTCAGGTCAACACCGTACTGAACATTTCGTGCAGGCTCGGTACCTATCTGGTTTCGTGTTAATTGTTGCCTTTCATTATAATATAGTAACGTTCCACCAAGGTTTACATCTTCACTTAAGCGATAATCCAGCCGAGTACCAATTAAAGTTCTTGTTTGAAAGGAGAAGGGGTCGTTCTGTTCGTATTGAACACTGATGTTTTTTCCGGAATTTAAAATGGCAGCATTTAAAATAGTAACACGACCAAAGGTGTAGTCAACCTGATAATCGGTTCCTTCCTGCAAAGGGATACCACCGGCATACACACGTACTGATCCCTGCGAAACACCGAAGCCTGGTGGAATCATAATATCCTGTGCAGAGCCTGCGTTGTAACGGCCAACTAAAAAGAATTTATTTTTAGTGGTAATTAATTCTGCTTCTGCTTTGGTCGTTCTATAGAGTGTATCAAAAGCATATTTGGAAATAAGAAAGTCCTCATTATTTTCTCCAACAAAAGCTTGCCTTAAGCCTTGTCCAAAAGGTTCTAATATTGGGAAAATGATGAGACCTTCCTTCGAAACGATCGTTAAGTTTTCTACATAATCGAAGTTACCATCTCTTTGTCTGTCGTTAGAGGGGTTGAGTCGATCCAATCCTAAAATTTCTATTAATTGCCTGTTCCTAACGCGTGAACCTTCTTGTAATTGCGGGTTATCAATCCCCGTTCTGTCATCTCGGTAAATGATGCGAAGCTCAAATCCTTCACGACTGAGTTGATTCACATTTAATGAATAAATATTGCGCATCATTAAGTCCCAGGCAGGCGTAATCCTGGTGGTACCATTGCGAGGCCTAAGCAATTTAAGGAAGATTGATTCGTCATCACCAAGGTTTGCATAGTCTTCAGAGAGTTCTCCTACTTTGTAAGTAATACCATTATAGCTGTATTCGTATGCGACAGCAAGGGCTTCATCGTTTTGTAATCTGCGGGTTAAGGTTACATATCCAAGTTGTGGATGAAAAGTAAATTCAGTAGGTGCTAGCTTACGGGAAGCATTCATTTTTTCGTAATCCCTTCCATTATTGTTATCACCTTCAAATAATCCATCGAGGGCAGTGGCAATATCATCAGAGTTACGAGAGGGGAGGCCAAGTATCTGGCTAAATAAATTGTTGGCGGTGTTAGCTGCCGGTGATGATGCATTTCGGCCACCCACTGCATTGTTATAAACCCTGCGTCCTTCGCCTAAATCCAAAAGGCCAATAACATTGCGTTGTGTTTGGGTATCATTGTTTCTGTTCAGCACATAAACTTCAACGCGTGTTATGTTAACACCCGAGATAACGTTTGGTGGTGAGGCTAACCACCGTGTATAGTTTTCCCTAAAGAAGTGCCCAAGAAAGAAGTGACGGTTTTCATCATAGCTCGAAGCGATAATTTCGAAAGGTCTGCCCTGCCCGTTGCTGCCGCCTGGAATATCAATTGAAGAAACCTTACCTCGTTGTGTAGAAGCAACAGTGGTTGCAGTAAGCTTACCAAACTGCATTTGTGTTTTGATACCGAAAAGATTTTGTGCGCCTTGTATTAATGTGTTGTTAAGCGGTAAGCTCACATTACCCAATTCCAATTTTTTCAGGATATCTTCTTTATAGCCTGTGTATTCAACTTTAAAATTGTTTTGAAAATCAAAAGAGTTATTGTTATCAAAATTGGCGGTAACGGCCAGCTTTTCACCCACCTTACCAGTCACATTCATGCTGATCTGCTGATCGAAAATAAAACCTCCGTTTCGTTGCTGGCGAATATTTAAGTTAGGGTTATTATTTTTTTGGAATTCACCTCCGAAATCGAGCACCACAAAACCTGTTGGGATTAAGGATACATAACTGCTGCCAAATAATCGGTCGAGTATAGGACTAACATAAAGTTTGGGTATAAAACCCTTTCCCGCTACCTCGCTTTCACCACTGGCGGCCTTGCTCTGCGATTTCCAATAGTTTTTAAGCTGCTGCTGATCTTGATAGCGCTTAAACTCTTGAAAACTCATGGTGGTAATTGGCCTGTAATTGAACGAGCCAATTTTCTCATAAATCGTATAGTTCATGCCGGTGTCTATTTCAACATCCAGCGTCATTAAAGAAGGGTCTTTCAGGAAGAGGGGCGATTCATTGGCAGGTGTGGAGAAGGGATCTCCGTACCTGTCGCTAAAACGAAATACCGGTTGCCTTTTTGTTCGGGTCGTATCTTGCCTGAAACGCTGAGCCTGAGCGTTAAAGGCCAGGCAAAGCCATAGGAATAAAGCTGCCGAGCAGGTAAAATAGTAGGTGCGAATCTTGAGCGACAAACGTTTAGGCGTTTTTCAAAGCTTGTTTAACCAAATCCTCCAAAGTAAGGTTATTTCCTGATTTTTTCAGGATGGCATCAACACTTTTCTCTGCTGCCGGTCTTGGTATGCCAAGGGTAACCAAGGCTGATAACGCCTGCTGTTTAATAGTATTGTGTAAACCGAGTGGAGCAGAACCACTTTCTTCTGTCACTTCTTTCTTGAGTTTATCTTTAAGCTCAACAATCAGACGCTGAGCCGTTTTGCCACCTATACCCTTAACACGCTGAAGAGTAGCAATGTCTTCTCGTGCAATGGCAGCTTTTAGCTCCTCTACCTCCATAAAAGAAAGCATGACTATGGCTGTACTGGGCCCAACACCATTTACTGAAATAAGGTGTAAGAAAAGCTTTTTCTCTGCTTCTGTGCTAAAACCAAAAAGAACATGTGCATCTTCTCTTATACTTAAATGCGTAAAGAGCGCAATATTTTCCTGGTCTTTTACAGCTGAAAAGGTTTGTAATGAAATATTTACATGATAACCGACACCATTAACATCTATTAGAACATGCGAGGGCTCTTTTTGTGTAAGTCTACCTTTAAGAAATGCGATCATAGCTTGGTTGCAACAGAAAAATCAAAAATACAAGGTTATAAAATCAAAAAAACTAAAACGGTAAATTCTATGTGGTTTTAAGACAATCAAATCGATTACTTGACTGATAAAAAAGTTTGAAACTCAAGAATTTCGGTGCTTAATGCAAGGTAATAAACCATTTACGTATGATAAGAGTCAATTTGCTGTTTTGGCTTATTATTTGACAGGAAAGTAATTGTGTGTATTTTTAACAAAACCCCCAACTGAGATGAAATTAAATGAGCGTTACATTAGTGCCATCATCATGGCAATCTTTACACTAATCGGCTGTAGTGAAGATGAAGTTCCAAAGATAGGTTTTACTACCGGTACTTCTGAGGTTTTTGAGGGAAGTACAGTTTCGGTTCCATTGAGTGCTGCTATTCCAAATGGGGTCTCACCCATCATCAATTTGACAGGCACCGCTACTGAAGATGTGGATTTTACCTGGGCCGTCTCTGCAGATGGAAGAGAATTAGTGTTTGAAACCTTTGCTGACGAAGTCTTTGATGATGAGACAATCATTATAGAGATTACAGGCTTTAATGGTGACGCAAAAATTGGTTCTATATTAATCCATACTATAAATGTTCAGGACCCTTTACTAAACATAGGATTCACTTCAACCACTTCTGATGTTGTTGAAGGAAGTATAGTTTCAGTTCCTTTGAGTGTTGCTATTCCAAGCGGTATTACGCCAATACTAAGTATTACAGGTACTGCTGCTGAAAATATAGATTATGAATGGGCTGTTTCTGCAGATGGTGGGGAATTGGTTTTTGAAACCTTTCATGATAATGTTTTTGACGATGAAACTGTTATTATTGAAATAACAGGTTTCAGCGATGGCGCGAATGTAGGTACTACAGTAATACACACCATTAACATTTCCGATCCAGGCCTAAATGCCGTATTAACATGGACAATGGTTGATGGTGGCTCTGCGGATTTAGATCTTATTCTTTTCAGAGAAACATCAGCAGGATCAGGACAGTATACTGAGATCGGTGGTTCTTTCGGAATAGGTAATAGCGAAACTTTTGTGTTGCGTGGCGATGAAATCAACGCAAAATATGCCTTTGCCGTTGAATATTTTAGCGGAACTTCTGATGATATTGATTTCACCTTAACACTATCTACAACGGCTGGAACAGTTAATACAAATGCTAAAACTATTTCTTTTAGCGGTACTTTAAGACAATTCAATCTGGATGCAGAGTTAGCTAATGTTATCTTCACTAAAAATAACTTAACCTACTCTGGATTCTCTAACCTTTTTGTGCCTGTAGCACCCCCTGAGATTCCCCTAGACATAACACTTTCATGGAATGCAGGCGCGGGAACAGCAGGAGATGTAGACATGGATTTATATTTATTTTATTTTAACCCAGCCACAGGTCTTTACGAAACAATTGATACCTCTCTATCTGGCAGTTCACCTACAGAAACAGTTACCTTGCCTGGAGATGCACCAAATGGAACTTATGGTCTAAGATATAAGTACTACTCAGGCTCTTCTAACACACTTTCGTTTACATCAACCTTTGTTGTTGGTGCAGGTGGAAGTTTTACAGGCACAACTA
>VFQM010000472.1_pt1 | contig 42749 bp, 32 predicted proteins | sample 3512391 | NCBI WGS metagenome assembly VFQM01 (sample SAMN10412369, study PRJNA504923) | tailings metagenome | isolation source: Replicate 1 from Balatoc abandoned mine | place: Philippines
AAAAAAGTCTGTCCGGGCAATCGCCAGCGCCTCGTTGCCGCTGCGTCCGACCTTGAAGGCGCGGGTCAGGAAGTCCTGCACCTTGTTCGAGTTCGCAAGACCGGCGCGCAGGCCTGCGGGGGCTTCGGTCTCGCCGGGCTTCAGCACATAGGCCAGGTGCTGGGTGTCGGTGTTGAGCCTGAGATAGGTGATGCCGAAGTCGGTCCACAGCAGGTCGCCGGGCTGGATCGCCTCGTCACCCTCGATCATGCCTTTCACGCCTTCGCGCTGGATCGCCACGGAAGGATGGAACCACGGGTTCAGGCCAAGCTGCATCAGCCGGTCGCGATACCACCACTGCACCTCCTCGGCGGTGGTCTTGCCCGGGGTGATGACCTTGCGCGAAAAAGCCTCGCCGATCACGGAATGGGCGATGCGGACAATCGTGGGGTAGATTTCCATTTCCGAAGGCAGCCGCGTTTCCAGCCAGCGGATCGCCAGCCCCTCGCCGCTGGTGACGCGCTCGTGGAGGGCGGCGGGCAGGGCCTGCATGAACTTGTCGTACTGGCTCAGCGTCATCCCGTCGGCGAACTGGTAGAGGTCGCTGGAGTTGATCGCGATCTTCTGCGGATCGCGCGCGGCGATAAGATCCGCCACCGCTGCCCATTGGTCGGGCTGCTTGTCGGGGTCCCATGCCGGCGCGAACAGCCCGCCGAGGCCGTAGCGGCTCACCGTCAGGCGCTCGACCGGCTTGCCCTCGCCCGGATCGTGGAAGATCAGGATGGTCCGCCGCCGCGCGTGCATGTTCTCGGCATCGAGCATGGTGGCGACCACCGGCTCCTCGAAATATTCGCGGGCGACCAGCAGCCACAGGTCGATCCCCTCGGCGCGCATGATCTCGGGGATCAGCGTGTCGAGCCGTTCGCGCAGGATGCGGTTTTCGAGGTCTGCGCGCTCACGCGGGGCGAGGATCGCGGGGAGGGCCGGGGCGGCGATCTCGGTCTCGCTCAGCGGCAGCGGCGCACCGGCCAGCGCCGGCGATGCCGCCAGAAGTGCCGCCAGAGAAATGAAGTGCCGTCCGCTCATGCCCGCCCCCTTGTCCTTATGCCGCGACAGTGGCGCGGGCGCGGCGCGGGATCAAGCTTGCCTTAGTCCGAGCCGTCGTCGAACCCGATCCGCTCGGCGGCCGCGCCCGACATGATGAAGCCGATCGGCCGCTCGGTTTCCTCCTGCAAGTGGGCGATGAGGCTGGCGGTGCGGGCGAGGAGCGAGATGCCCTTCAGCGCCGCCAGCGGGAAGCCTGCATCGAGCATCACCGCCGGGATCGCGCCGTTGACGTTGATGGGGAGAGCGCGGCCGATCGCCTCGGGCAGAACGCTCTCGATGGTGCGGAGCATGGCGATGTGCTTGCCTTCCATCCCGTGCTCCTTCGCCAGCGCGAGCAGGCGGTGCGCGCGCGGATCGCCGCCGGAATGCTGCGGGTGGCCGAAGCCGGGGATCGCCTTCTTCTCGGCCCGCAAGGCGCGCAGGGATTCGATCGCGATGGCCGCCGCGTCGCCGCCCTCGGCATCGGCGACGACCTGTGCGTAGAACTTGCCCGCCACCTCGGCGCTGCCCAGCACCACGCTCCCGCAGCCGAGCAGGCCGGCGGCGACCGCGCCGTGGAACGCCTCGGGCGCAGCGGCATAGGTCATGCGGGTGGCGACCACGCTCGGCACCAGCCCGTGCTCGGCGATGGCGCAGAGCACCGCATCGGCCAGCGCCTTCTGCCCCGGCGAGGGCATGGTGCCGGTCACCAGCAGCCAGAAATAGCTGGTGAAATCGACCTGCCCGATCACCTCGCTGCACAGATCCAGCCCGCGCACCGTGATGCTCGTCGCATCCGAGGTGCAGATCGAGGTGACGGCGTTATCCTGCTTGCCGATGCGCATGGCTGTCCTTTTTCGCTAATCGAAGTTGATTTCGGTATGCGAAGAATATAGTATCACATCTTCAACCTGGCAAGTTCATTGGCCAAGCAGATGGGATCACAGCGATGACAGCAAGGCCGCTTGCAGGCGTAACCGTGCTCGAGATGGGCACCTTCATCACCGGCCCCGCCGCCGGGATGCTGCTGGCCGATCTGGGCGCCGACGTCATCAAGGTCGAGCAGCCCGGAACCGGCGATCCCTTCCGCAGCTTCAAGGGCGAGCTCTACAGCCCGCACTTCCAGACCTATAACCGCAACAAGCGGTCGATCACCATCGATCCCAAGAACCCCGAGGATCTCGCCGTGCTCGACCGGCTGGTGGAGGAGGCGGACGTCTTCATCCAGAACTTCCGCCCGGGCGTGGCCGGCCGGCTCAAGGTCGATGCGGCAAGGCTTCAGGGGATCAATCCGCGCCTCGTCTATGCCTCGATCTCCGGCTTCGGCAGCGAAGGCCCGGAGCGCGACCGCCCCGCCTTCGACACTGTCGCGCAGGCCGCGTCGGGCTTCCTCAGGCTGCTGGTCAACCCCGAGCACCCCCGCGTCGTCGGCCCGGCCATCGCCGATGCCATGACCGGCTTCTACACCGCGCTGGGCATCCTTGCCGCGCTCAACGAGCGGCATGTGACGGGCAAGGGCCGCGTGGTCGAAACCTCGATGTTCGAGGCGATGTGCCACTTCAACCTCGACGATTTCACGCACCTGCTCTCCGCCGATCAGGTGATGGGGCCCTATAGCCGCCCCCATGTCTCGCAGAGCTATGTCTTCCAGTGTGCCGACGGCAAGTGGCTGGCGCTGCATATGTCCTCGCCGCCCAAGTTCTGGGAGAACCTCGCGATTGCGGTCGGCCAGCCCGACATGCTCTCGCTCCCCGCGTTCGAGAGCCGCGAGGCGCGGATTGCCCATTACGAGGACGTGGTCGCCTTCCTCGCGCCGATCTTCGCCGGCCAGCCACGCGATCACTGGACGGCGGAGCTGACCCGCCTCGAAGTGCCCAATTCGCCGGTCTACGACACCACCGAAGTGCTTGCGACCGAACAGGCCAGGGTGCTCGGGATCGAAGTCACCGACCCCGACGGCCCCAAGGGTCCGTTCCGCACCATCCGTTTCCCCCTGTCCTTCGATGGCGAGCGGATGGACAGCGTGACCGCGCCGCCCCTATTGGGAGCCGACGACGCGGCGATCCGCCGCTCCATCGAAAGGCCGGTGCATGGGATCCGCAGGGGCTGAAGCTGTAACCAAGGACCCGGAGTTCCTCTCCACGCTCGAACGCGGACTGCGCGTGCTGAAGGCGTTCGACGAGGAGCATCCCGAGATGACCCTGTCGGAAGTCGCGGCCAAGACCGCGCTTCCCCCGGCGGTGGCGCGGCGCTGCCTGATTACCCTCGTGGAGCTGGGCTATATCGGCCAGCACGAGCGCAAGTTCCTGCTGCGCCCGGCGGTGCTGACGATCGGCTCGGCCTTCCTTGCCTCGATGCAGATCGAGCAGGTGGTGCTGCCGCCCTTGCAGGCGCTGCGCGACCAGACCGGAGACAGCGCCAGCCTCGCCGTGCTGTCGGGGACCGAGATCCTCTATGTCGCCCATGTCTCGACCGACCGGCGCTTCCGGGTGGCGGCGGGCGTCGGCACGCGCTTTCCCTTCCACGCGACCTCGCTCGGCAAGGCATTGGCCGCCTTCCTCCCCGAGGACGAGCGCGCCGCGCTGCTGGCCCGTGCGCCCTACCAGCGCTACACCGAGCGCACTGTCACCGAGGGCGCAGCGATGGCCGAGCGGCTGAACCTGATCGCCACGCGCGGCTATGATTCGGCGCTGGACGAGCTCGATTACGGGATCGTCTCGGTCGCCGTGCCGATCATCGGCCGCGACCGGCGGGTGATCGCGAGCATCAACTGCTCGACCTCGACCACCCGCATCTCGCAGGACGAACTGGTCCGCACCCGCCTGCCGCTGCTGCGCGGCGCGGCGAGCGAGATCGAAAACGCGCTGCGCCGCTGGCCCGCGCTCGAGGCAAGCCTGCGGCCCTGAGGAGCAGCGTTCCGCCCATGTCCCCGCCACGGGCCGGACCCGGGGTCCAGCTTTTCCCGCCCGACCGTCGACAAGAATGAGCGGGTCCCGGATCAAGCCCGGGACGGGGGTGCTTGTCCCCGCCTCCCGCCCCGTTGCCCCGCAGCCACACTCGCAAAGTTTCGCATATCGAAGTTGACTTCGCATGGCGAAGTTATCTAAGGGCAGCAATGGGAGGGGTCGCGATAAGAGCGGCGCGTCTTGCGCGCGCCCACAGGGGAGAGACGTATGAAGTTTTCGGGCATGAACCTCGGCGCCGCATCGCATTTCGGGCGCAGGCTTCTGGGCACCACCGCGCTGGCATCGGCCGCGCTCGCCGCAGCGCCGCTTGCCGCGCAGGACGCCGCGACCGCTCCCGAGGCGACCGATGACGAGGGCATCGTCGTCACCGGCCTGCGCCGCTCGGAAACGCTTCAGGACACCCCGGCGGCCGTCACCGCCTTCGATTCGCAGGCGATCACCAATGCCGGGATCGAGCGTCCGGCCGACTTCATCGCGCTCACCCCCAACGTGAACCTCGTCGAGACCCAGAACGCGGGCAACGCCTTCGTCATCATCCGCGGCATCACCCAGAACCGCAACTCCGAGCCTTCGGTGGCGGTGATCGTCGATGGCGTGCAGCAGGTGAACCCGGCGCAGTTCAACCAGGACCTGTTCGACATCGAGCAGATCGAAGTGCTCAAGGGCCCGCAGGGCGGCCTCTACGGACGCAACGCCATCGGCGGCGCGATCATCATCACAACCAAGAAGCCGACCGACGAGTTCTCCGGCAACATCACCGCCGGGATCGACAACGGCTTCGGCTACTATCTGCGCGGCGGCGTGAGCGGCCCGCTGACCGAGGACGTGACCTTCCGCGTCGCCGGCTCGTGGTATGACACCGACGGCTTCATTCCCAACACCTTCCTCGGCGAGGATGCCGATCCGGTGCAGGACTTCTCGCTGCGCGGCAACATTATGATCCAGGCGACCGACCGCCTGACCTTCGACCTGCGCGCCAGCGTCAACCAGCTTCGCACCCAGGGCCTCTATTACAACATCGTCGGCGACGTGAACACGGTGGCCGATGTCGAGGTCAACAACCCCGGCCAGAACGACCGCGACATCTACAATGCCGCGCTCAAGATCGAATATGCCGGCGACAACGCGGTGTTCACCTCGGTCTCCTCCTACGACACGCTCAAGGAAGTGCTGACCGGCGACGCGTTCGACTTCAAGCCGATCCCGGAAAGCTTCTTCTTCAACCTGTTCGAGTTCCTGTTCGGTCCGGGCAACGGCTTCGACCTGAACCAGAGCCAGTATCTCAACGTCAAGGCGTTCAGCCAGGAAGTGCGCCTCGCCTCGCCCGAGGATGGCCGCGCCTTCAACTGGATGGTCGGCGGCTACCTGATCGACACCACCCGCTTCATCTCGACCGGCAACATGATCGACACCGGCAACGGCGTCTTCCCGGTGTTCCGCAGCCCTTCGACCAATCCGGTGAACCCGCAGTTCTCCTATCTGGCGGACGGGCAGGAGAACTTCGCCTGGGCGCTGTTCGCCAATGCGGGCTATGAATTCTCGCCCGAACTGCGGGTCGACGCCTCGCTGCGCTATGACCGCGACCGCCGCCGCCAGACCACGCTGACCCCGCAGGGCTTCCTGCCCAACGTCCCGGGCGTGCCCCAGGCGCTCAGCGGCGAGGTGCGGACCGCCGTATTCGACGACTGGCAGCCGAAGATCACCCTGACCTATGAGCCGACCCCCGATCTGACCGTCTATGGCGGCTATTCGCGCGGCTTCCGTTCGGGCGGCTTCAACCAGACCGGCGTCGGCGCGGAATCGGTGAATGCCGGGATCGTCGGCGTGGGCGACATCTTCCAGGCCGAGACCGCCGACACCTTCGAGGTGGGCGCCAAGGCCCAGCTCGGCCCGGTGCGTCTGGCCGGTGCCGCCTACACCACCAAATCGATCAACTCCTACTTCTTCGTCTTCCTCGCCCAGTCCTCGACCCAGAACCTCGGCAATATCCCCGAGACCCGGATCAACGGCTTCGAGCTGGAGGCGACCGCCGAAATCCTGCCCGATCTCGATGTCAACGCCGCGATCGGTGTGACCGACAGCGAGATCAAGGCCTTCCCCGACGCTTCGGTGATCGGCAACGAGGCGCCGCAGATCTCGCGCTACACCTTCAACCTCGGCGCACAATATGCCGGGCCGATCAGCGACACGGTCGATGGCCTGTTCCGGGTGGACTACCGCCGCACCGGCAAGACCTGGTGGGAGCCGTTCAACACCACCGTCCGCCAGCCGGTCGACATCGTTGACGTGCGCGCGGGCTTCACGCTCCAGAACGGCGTCTCGGTGACCGGCTTTGCGAGCAATCTGTTCAACGAGATCTACAACGCCGAATTCTCCCCCGGCGGTTTCGTCTTCCGTGCCCGTCCGCGGCGCTACGGGGTCGAAATCGGCTACAAGTTCTGACGAAAGGCGCGTGACGATGACCAAGGTGCTGGTGCTCTACTATTCGAGCTATGGCCATATCGAGGCGATGGCCGCTGCGGTTGCCGAAGGCGCTGCCAGCGTCCCCGGCACCGAGGTTTTCGTGAAGCGCGTTCCCGAACTGGTGCCCGACGAGGTTGCCAAGGGTGCGGGGATCAAGCTCGATCAGGCGGCTCCCCTTGCCGACCCGAACGAGCTGGCCGATTATGACGCGATCATTTTCGGCACCCCCACCCGCTTCGGGAACATGGCGGCGCAGATGCGCAACTTCCTCGATCAGACCGGCGGGCTGTGGTTCACCAAGGCGCTGGTCGGCAAGGTCGGGAGCGTGTTCGTCTCCACCGCCAGCCAGCACGGCGGGCAGGAGACCACCATCACCTCGTTCCACACCACCCTGCTGCATCACGGCATGGTGATCGTCGGTCTGCCCTACACCTTCGAGGGCAATGCCGAGATGAACGAGATCAGCGGCGGCACCCCCTATGGCGCATCGACGCTCGCTGGTAATGACGGCAGCCGGATGCCCAGCGCGAACGAACTCGCAGGGGCCCGCTTCCAGGGGGCGCACGTGGCCGCAATCGCCGGCAAGCTCGCCGCCTGACCGAACAAGGGAGAGAGAGCATCATGACGAAGATTCTGGCCAACCGCCTCCACCACACCGCCTATGTGACCAAGGACCTCGAGGCCACCCGCGCCTTCTACGAGGACGTCCTCGGCTTCCCGCTGATGGCGACCTATTGCGAGAAGGACGAGCTGTTCGGCAAGGAGCGGGTCTATTGCCACGTCTTCTTCGAACTCGCCGATGGCAGCGCGCTCGCCTTCTTCCAGTTCGCCGACCCTGCCGACCAGGCCGAATTCGGGCCGGACATCCCCTCCAGCCCCTTCATCCACATCGCGCTTCAGGTCGATGCCGAAGCGCAGGATGAACTCGCCCGCCGCATCGCCGCCGCCGGGATCGTGGAGCCGCAGACCTATGTGCTCGAGCATGGCTACTGCCGCTCGCTCTATGTCACCGATCCCAACGGGATGATCCTCGAATTCACCCATGACGACGAACGCGCCGCCCCGCTCGATGCGGAGCGCCGCGCCTCGGCCCATGCCGAGCTGAAGCGCTGGCTGGCGGGCGATCACCACAACAACAACCCGTTCCGCGCTGCCGAAGCGGCCTGACGCGAAGGGCGCGTGGACGAGCGAGATGCTGGCCGCGCGCACCCCTGATGACGAGGCCGTGTGGCATGGGGAGGTGGCCGTGGCAGGCGGCCACCTCCCCATTGCCATGTCCGGAGAGGGCGCCCCGCTGATCCTCCTCCACGGCTGGACGCTCGATCACCGGATGTGGAGGCCGCAGATCGCGGGCCTTGGGGGCGAACACTTCCTCGTCATGCCCGACCGCCGCGGCTGCGGGCGCGCCGCCGCGCCGCCCGATCTGGCGCGCGAGGCCGAGGATGTCATCGCCATCGCCGATTTCCTCGGCTTCGAACGGTTCGCGCTCGCGGGCCTGTCGCGCGGCGCGGTCGTCGCGCTCGATGTGGCGCGGCGGCACGGCTCGCGGCTCACCGGCCTGATCGTCTCGGGCGCCCCGCTCCCGGCGCTGGTGGCGCGGGACGAGGTGATCGACCTTGACCGCCTGCGCGCTCTTGCTGCCGCGGGCGACTTTGCGCAGTTCCGCAAGGAATGGGCGCAGCACCCGCTGATGCAGACCCACACGCCCGAGGCCGCCGCGCTCGCCGCCGCGATCCTCGCCGACTACCACGGGCGCGACCTTGCCGACAGGTCCGAAGCGCCGGGCCTCCCGCGCGAGGTGCTCGCGCTGCTGCCGATGCCGGTGCTCGGCATGACCGGCGCGCATGACACGCCGTGGCGCCGCGCCTGTGCCCGTGCGCTGGCCGAGGCCGCCCCGCGCGCGCGCCACCTCGAAATTCCTGCGGCAGGCCACCTCGCCAATGCCGACAACCCGGCCGATTTCAACGCCGCCGTCGCCGCCTTCCTGCGCTCCTGCACCTCTCTCCAAGCAAGGCCACCTGCATGACCGAGAAACGCTTCCTCACCACCCATGTCGGCAGCCTGCCGCGCCCCGAGGCCCTGCTCGATCTGGTCTTCGCCCGCGAGGGCGGCGAGGCTGTGTCGGAAGCCGATTTCGATGCAGCGGTGGAAGCGGCCACGGCTTACGTCATCAAGCGCCAGATCGAGGCGGGCGTCGCCATCGTCAATGACGGCGAGCAGTCCAAGCCCTCCTATGCCACCTATATCAAGCACCGCCTGTCGGGCTTTGGCGGCGAGGCCGGGCAATATGAATTTGCCGATCTCGAAGCCTTCCCCGGCGCCAAGGCGCAGGTGTTCGGCAACAAGGGCCGCGCCAAGCGTTCCGCGCCCGCCTGCACTGCGCCGATCGAGGTGATCGACATGGAAGCGCCGCGCATCGATGCCGAGCGGCTGAAGCGCCTCGCCAATGGCCACGCCACCTTCATGTCGGCCGCCTCGCCGGGCGTGACCGCGCTGTTCTTCCCCAACCAGTATTACGCCTCGGACGAGGAATATGTCTTCGCCCTCGCCGAAGGGCTGCGCCACGAATACGAGACCATCGCGGCGGCCGGGATCACGCTGCAAGTCGATTGCCCCGACCTTGCGATGGGCCGCCATGTGCAATTCACCCACCTCTCGACCGGGGAATTCCGCAAGCGCATCGGCATGAACATCGCCGCATTGAACCATGCGGTGCAGAACATCCCCGCAGAACAATTGCGGATGCACCTGTGCTGGGGCAACTACCCCGGCCCGCACCACTGCGACGTGGCGCTCGACGAGATCGCCGACATCGTCTGGAGCGCCAAGCCGCAGACCGTGCTGCTCGAGGGCGCGAACCCGCGCCACGCGCATGAATTCGCCTTCTTCGAGAAGCACCCCCTGCCCGAGGGCAAGATCCTGTGCCCGGGCATGGTCGAGCCGCAATCGCCCTATATCGAGCACCCCGAACTGATCGCCCAGCGCATCGGCCGCTATGCCGATCTGCTCGGGGCGGACCGCGTGATGGCGGGCGTGGACTGCGGCTTCTCGGTCCATGCGGGCAGCAATGCGCTCGACCCCGAGATCGTCTGGGCCAAACTCGCCGCTCTGTCCGAAGGCGCCGCGATCGCCAGCGCGAAGTATTTCTGAGGCCATTATCCGGCGGCGGCTTGCCGCAAGGCGCGGGGCGGGGGTAACACGGGGGGCATGAACCCGCCCGCCGCCGCCGCGCCTGTGCTCACCGCGCTCCTGCTCGAGAACGGGACCGTCTCCGAGATTCCGCCGGATGAGGTCGCCGCCTATGCCGGGCCGGGCTTCGTGTGGCTCCATGCCGAGGGCGCGGCCAATGCCAGCCGCGCCGATCTGCCCGCCTATGTCCCGCAGACGGCGGCGGGCGCGCTGCTCGCCAGCGAGACGCGCCCGCGCTGCGATGAGGTCGATGATGCGGTGCTCATCAACCTGCGCGGCACGGCTTTCGACACGGTGCAGGACAAGGACGGGCTGGTGTCGATCCGCGTCTGGGTCGAAGGGCAGCGCGTCACCTCCGTGAGCCGCCACCGCCTCGCCGCGCTTGCCAAGGTCGAAGCCGCGATGCGCGCCGGGCGGCTGACCGACGGCGGCGATTTCGTCGCCGCACTGGCGCAGGCGATCAGCAAGGGGCTCGACCCGCAGGTGGCAGAGCTGGGTGACAGCCTCGATGAATGCGAGGAGATGCTCGACAGCGGCAATATCTATGCGCTGCGGCGCAGGATCGCGGGGTTGCGCTCGCAGGCGATTGTGCTGCGGCGGTTCGTCGCGCCTGACCGCGATGCGCTGGCGGCGATGGCGCAGCTCGGCTTTGCGTGGATCGACAAGGACGACCGGCTGCACCTGCGCGAGGCGGCGGACCGCTTTGCGCGCATGGCCGAGGAGCTGGAGGCGGTGCGCGAGCGGGCGGCGCTGCTTCACGAACAGCTCACCGATCTGCGGGCCGAGACAATCGACCGGCGCAGCCTCGCGATTGCGGTGACGGCGTTCATCTTCCTGCCGCTGACTTTCGTGACCGGGCTGCTGGGGATGAATGTCGAGGGGATTCCCTTCGCCGCCTCGCCCTGGGCGTTCTGGGGCGTGGTGGGGTTCTGCGTGGTGATCGGGGCGATGGTGCTGGGGTGGTTCGCCTGGCGCCAATGGCTCGACGATTGAGCCGCGCGCCAGCGTGCGCCAGCGGCGGCCCTGACCCCCTCTTGCCCCCCTCCAGACCCTGCCTGTCATCCGGCCATTCGTGTGTTTCACGTGAAACACGCCGCAACCCGTCGCGGCCCCGGTGCCGCGCCTGATCGAGGTTAGGGCAGCCCCGTCGCTCCGCTCAGCACAAGCCCGATGGGCGGGACCAGACGGAGACCACCGATGAAATTGAAGCCCCTCGAACAGCAGACCATCGTCATCACCGGAGGCTCCTCCGGCATCGGTCTTGCAACCGCGCTGCTCGCCGCCCGTCGCGGTGCCAATGTCGTCATCCTCGCCCGCAATGCCGAAGGCCTCGCCGCCGCTGCCGGGCGCATCCGCGCCGGGGGCGGGCGGTGCGACACGGTGCAGGCCGACGTCTCCAGCCGCGAGGAGGTGCGCGCCGCGGTCGAGGCGGTGATCGCCCGTCACGGCGGCTTCGACACCTGGGTGAGCAATGCCGGGATCGGAATCTATTCCACCCTCGCGGGGCTACCGGACGAGGACCACCGCACTTTGTTCGAGACGAATTACTGGGGCGTGGTCCACTGCGCCACCGAGGCGTTGCCGCACCTCAAGGCGCATGGCGGCGCGCTGGTCACCACCGGCTCGATCGCGTCGCAGATGCCGACCCCGGTGCTGTCGGCCTATGCCGCCAGCAAGCATGCTGTGAAAGGCTATATCGACTCGCTCCGGCTCGAGATGATCTACGAAAAGGCGCCGGTTTCGGTGAGCCTGATCCAGCCCTCGGGCATCAACACGCCGTTCGCGCGCCATGCGCTGAACCTGATGGATGCCCCCAACAAGGTGCCGCCGCCGGTCTATTCGCCCGACGTTGTCGCGCGGGCGATCTGCCATGCTGCCGAGCATCCCGTGCGCGACATGATCGTGGGCGGCGGGGGGCGGGCGATGACGCTGTTTTCGAGGCTGCTGCCCGATCTCGCCGACCGGATCTCCGCCGGGGCCTTCGTGGCGATGGCGCTCGGCAAGGGCATGCCCGGGGCGAAGGGCGAGGAGGGCTTCCGGCGCGGCGGGGGCAGGGGCGTGGTCTATGGCGACCAGTGGATGCGCCGCACCAGCCTCTACACTCTGCTGCGCCGCCACCCGCTTGCCGTGCTGGCGGGGGCGGTGGTCGCGACAGGCGCTCTCGGCCTCGCGGTCGGGCGGCGCTGACGGCGGGCGGGGCGGCGGGCGGGGCGCGGACCTTGCGGCCTCACGCAGCGCCCGCCCGGACCTCCTCCCTCGGGGGTCTCCCCCGCGATGCCGCCGCCCGCCTGAGAGCCGCTGCCAGCATCGCCGTGTCGGAGGGCTTGGCGATCACCTCGGCCTCCAGCCCCGGCTCGATCTGGCCGGCCGGCTCGGCATAGCCGGTGCAATAGATGAAGGGCACATCGAGCGCCCGCAGCGCGCGGGCGATGAGGGCGCTGCTGGTGCCGGCCAGATTGATGTCGAGCACCGCGAGATCCGGCGCCCCCTGCCGGATCAGCGCCAGCGCCGTCGCGGCGGCATGGGCCGGGCCGATGACGGTGCAGCCGAGTTCTTCCGCCGCATCGCGCAGGGCGAGGGCAATCAGCGCCTCGTCATCGACGATCAGCACGCGCTGGCCGTGAAGGTCGAAGTCGGGCGCGCCGGGCAGCGCGGGTCCCGGGGACTTGCCGGCAAGGACGCCGCCGGTCCGGTCCTCGACAAGGTTGCGCTCGACCGGGAAGGCGATGCGGCAGGTCACCCCGGTCGCCCCCCACTCGAAGCCGATATCGCCGGAAAGCTGGTGTTCGATCGCCCCGAGCATGGCGGTGAAGCCGAAGCCGTGCTCGGCAGGGGCGGCCACCTGCGGGCCGCCCACCTCGGTCCAGTCGAGTTCGAGCCGCGAGCCGCCGATGCCCTCGGCAATGTCCCAGGTGACGGTCAGTTGCCCGCCCTCGACCGACAGCGCCCCGTAGCGCGCGGCGTTGATCGCCAGTTCGTGGAGCACCATCGCCAGCGCCTGCGAGGCATTGGGCCGGAGCATCAGCGAGGGGCCGCAGACGCGGATCGGATCGGCCCCGCTCCGGCCGAAGGGGGCAAGCTCCTCGCGCACCAGCGTGGCCAGATCGACCCCGTCCCACCGGCTCGCGGCGAGCAGGCTGTGAGCGCGGGCAAGGGCACGGATACGGCCGGTCAGCACCGCCTTGAACCCTGCCACATCCTCGACCTTGGTGAGGCGCACGATCGACTGCACCACGCCAAGGAGGTTCTTGGCGCGGTGATCGACCTCGTCGGCCAGCACGCGCAGGCGCTGTTCGGACCTGCGCCTTTCGGTCACGTCGAGGGAAATCGCCATCAGGCCCTGCGGCTGGCCGAGCGGGTCCTTGAACGGCGCCTTCACCGCCAGCCAATAGGACATCTCGCCATCGGGCAGCAGCAGCGCTTCCTCGATCTGACATACCTCGCCGCTGGCAATGATCGCCTGGTCATTGGCCATGATCTCGCGCGCCTGATCCTTGTCGGCGAGCACATCCAGATCGGTCTTGCCGATGAAGAATTCCGGCCCGTGCCCGACCGCGGCGGCGAAGATCGGATTGCCGAGCAGGTAGCGCCCCTGGCAATCCTTGGCGAAGGCCGCACCGGGCAGGCTGTCGAAGAATGTCTGGAGCAGCGCATTGGCCCGGTCGCGCTCGCTTTCGATGGTGCGGCGCGGGGTCGCATCGAAATTAATGCCGAGCAGGCGCGAGGGCCTGCCCTGCTCGTCGCGGAACAGCTCGGCCCGGCCGGCCAGCCAGATCGTGCTGCCATCATCGCGGTTGAAGCGGAATTCGAGATCGAGCCGGTCAAGCCCCCGCCGCGCCGCCTCGAAGGCTGCATCGGCAAGCGGGCGGTCCTCGGGATGGATGCGGTCGAGCACCGCCCGCACGCTCGGCTCCTCGCCGGGGGCTATGCCTGCCAGCGTGTAGAACGAGGGCGACCACCACAGCGCGCCGGTCCTGAGATCGAGGTCCCAGATGCCGATCTGCCCCACATCGTGCGACAGGCTGAGCCGCGCCTCGCTGCGGCGCAGGCGGCGATAGGAGGCGCGCAGCAGATGGGCGACGGTGATCAGCGTCGCATTCGAGATGATGAACAAGCACAGATTGACGAGCCCCGACGGCGAGAGCGAGAGCAGGCCGAGGGGCTCGATCCAGAACAATCTGGCCGCGGTCGAGGTGATGAGGAGCGCCAGCAGGCCCGGGCCGATCCCCCCCAGCAGGGTGCAGGCGAGCACCACCGGGTAGAACAGCGCGAAGGGAACAATGTCCGGCCCGAATATGTCGAGCCACTTGCGTACCCCGACCGCGAGCACCGCGACAAGGGCGGCGACGGCATAGGCGGACAGCCCCCGCCCTGCATCGAGCAGGCCCGATCTCTCGACCATTCCGGGATAATAGGCCGGGCCCGCCGCTGTCCGGCCACCGATATCGGAGCCGTTTGCCATGCTAGTCAAAACATCCCCTTCGGCGACGGCCCGCAGACCGCAGCGACTCGATTATCGTTCCGTTACCCGGTGTCCCGCCGGAAATCCGTCTTTTGTTAAATTGCGCCAGGTGTCATTAATGCAGGTTAGCGTGGGAAAATTGATTTCCTGATCCCCTTTTTTAATCTGGATCAAGTTAGGCTCGATTACTCTTGCGCGTGCAACTTGTCATGCCAATCCGACTTGACGTTTTATTGTGTCTCTGGTCTGCAACCGATGATGGTGAAGCTCCATGCGCTGCACCAGGCAAGGTTATGATTTCAAAACAAGCCTGCCGTCAGAAATGATCGGCAATCGACGGATGCAGGGGACGCATTCCGTCTCACGCAAGGGATTGATGACATGGAGCGTCACATCGTCGCTTTTGGCGAATATATGCCGCATGGCATGTGCCTGCTGTGGAAGCCTTGGCTTGTCCTGCTCTGGGCCGGTTCCGATTTCCTGATCTTCCTGTCCTATATCCTCATTCCGGTCGCGCTCTTTCTGGTGCTGCGGCGGCGCAGCGAGATGCCCCAGCCCGCGCTGGTCATGCTGTTTGCTGCCTTCATCCTGCTGTGCGGCATCACCCATCTCCTCATGATCGTGACCCTGTGGGTGCCGATCTATCCCTTCGTCGCATGGGTGAAGCTGTTGACTGCCATTGCCTCGCTGGCGACCGCCGCGGTCTTGTTCCGGCTGGTTCCCGACATTGTCCGCCTGCCGTCTCCGGCGGCGCTCGAAGGCGTGAACCGCGGCCTTCAGGCAGAGATCGCCGCGCACAAGCAGACGCTCTCCTCGCTCGACCGGCTGGTCGAGGAGCGCACCACCGAGCTGGAAAGCGCCACCACCGCGCTCGCGGTCCAGGCGCGCGAGGCCGTGCATCGCAGCAGCAATCTGCTGACCGTGGTCCACACGCTCGCGCTGCAATCGGCCAAGGGCAGCAGCACTCTGGGGGATTTCCTCGACCCCTTTCTCGGCCGCCTGCGCGCCCTTGCCGACGCGACCCGCTCGATTGCGCGCGACGGGGACGACGGGGCGCAGGTCGCCAATGTGGTCGAAACGGCGCTGGCGGTCGTGCGCGAGACCTATGGCGCGCGCATCAGCGTTGCAGGGCCGCCCCTCGCGATCAGCCCGACCGCTGCGCAGCATCTCAGCCTCGCGCTCCACGAACTGGCGACCAACACGCACAAATACGGGCTCGGCGCAGACGAGGACTTGCGGGTCAGCCTTTCCTGGGCGGTCGACAACGGCATCTTCTCGCTGGTGTGGCGCGAACATGGCGGGCGCGGGGCGGGCGAGGCGTCAGGGCAGACCAACGGCTTCGGCACCACGCTCCTCGTCAGCATCGTCCCTGCGACCCTCGGCGGCGAGGCCGGGCGGGTCTACGAGGCGGGCGGGATGGTCTACCGGCTGGTGGTGCCGCTCGGCGCGATAACCGGGACGGCGGGGCCGGGTGCGGGCGAGGACGATGCGCTTGCTGCAAGGATCATCGAGGCGAGCTTCGGGCACTAGGGCCGGCGCGGGCCGCTAGAAGCCTTGCACCGGCAGGCCGATCGTCACCAGCGCATCGCCCGCCTCTACCGCCGGACCGGAAATGCCGTAGAGCGCATAGCCACTGACCGGCGCGTACAGCCGCTCGGTCTCGGCGCCGGTGTAATCGCGGATCACGCCGACAAGCTCGCCCTTGGCCACCGGGCGCGGGCGCGGGTCGGCGGGATGGTAGACCCCGGTCGTCCGCGCCGTTACCGCGGTGGTCCCCTCGAACAGGCGCAGCGGCGCGGGAACAGATTGGTGAGGCGCGTCGCTCATGCCGAGGATCGCGAGCGCGTTCTCCACGCCTGCCACGATGGCCGCGACATGGGCTTCATCGCGGCTGCCGTTCTGGCCGATCTCGACAAGGATCGTCGGCTTGCCCGCCGCCACGCCCTGACGGTTAAGCGAACGGGCGCGGTCGATCTGTTCCTGCGTGTCCATGCTGTAGCGCACCATATTGGGAAAGCCGAAGCCCCGGGCGACCGCGAGCGCGAGCGGAAAGCCGGTCGCCAGCGACCCGCCATAGACGCCGACGAAAGCCTCGAGGAATTCGGCCCCGTCGCCGCTGTGAACATCGATCAGGAAATCGCTGCGTGCCACCACCTCGCGGGAAAGCAGATCGGCGATGCGCTCGGTCCGGGTCCCGGCGGAGTCGCCGGGAAAGACGCGGTTGCGGTTCTTGCGGTCGACCGGATTGACGTTGGGCGAGCGGCTTTCGAAGCTGTCGACGTTGGCGACGCGCACGATTACCAGAGTGCCGGACAGGCGGGCAGGATCGACCTGCCCGGCAAGCCTTTCGGCGGCGAGGATCGGGGCGAACTCGAAGCCGTGCACGCCCGCGACCACCGCCAGCACCTGTCCGGGCCGCGCGCCGTGGATCACTGTGACCGGGATGAAGGTCGCCCCGTCGCCGCCCGCAGGGACAGGAATCCGGAAATCGGCTCGGGTGGCGGGGGCGATGGTCTGGCCGGCGATGGCGAAGGGCTGCGCAGGGGCGGGCGCTGCCTGCGCCGCACAGGGCAGCAGCGCGGCCCGCAGGGCGGGGAGCAGCAGGCGGAGCAGGGTCATTCAGGAGCCTCGTAGCGCGGGAGCCTCGCGAACACCGCCGGGTCATAGGCGGGTTCGCGGAACAAGAGCGGGTAATGGAAGGCGCGCAGCCGAGCGTGGAAGGCGCGCACCCGGTCCTCGTAGGCGATCATGGCCGGGGTGTCGGTCCCGGCGAGCCGCTCCAACCCGCGCTCGACCAGCGCGGCGGGCGAAAGCAGGGCGGCGAGCCCCGCCGCCCGGTCCCGCGCCAGCCGCCCTTGGCGATAGGAGCGGGACAGCGGCCCGGCCTTCATGTCGCCGACCTGCTGGAAGGCGAAATACCACTTCCACGCGAACGGCTTTTCCACCTCGCCAAGTGCGGCCCACTCGGGGTGGCGGGCGAGGAAGGGCTGCATCGTCGCCGGCTTGGGCAGGTCCCAGGCATCGTTCACCGCCTCGCGCTGGAGCATCACGATCGCGGACCCTTCGGGCACCGGCGTGGCAGCCTCGATGGCAGCCCGGGCGAGCGCGGGGACCAGCAGGGCGAGGGCGAGCCAGAGGCCGATGAGCGCGGCGAGCAGCCCGCCCGCATTGGCCACGAGGCGCGCGGCGACCTCGACGACCAGCCACCATACCAGCAGCGAGGCCGTCACCAGCGCGCTCGCGGTGAGCACTGTGGCGAGGCTCGCACTCTGCAGCGCCGCGCCGCTCCAGAACGGCACCAGCAGGGCGAGCGCCAGTCCGCCAAAGCGCACTGCCGCGCGCGGGCGCCACAGGCGCGCCGGGCTACCGGCGGTCGCCACCAGCAGGTCGTGCCGCCCGGCGACGCGCTCGGCCCCGCGCAGGTCGTGGAGCAGCAGGATCAGCAGGAGCGGCGCGATGGTGGCGGCGAGGAAAGCGAAGTCGAACCGCCCGATGAGCCCGAAATCGGCGTTCTTCGTGTCCGCCTCGTGGATCTGCCCCTCGAGCGCCAGCATCCGCACGCGGTGCAGCCAAGGCGCGGTGTCGCGCTGGCCGAGCGCGGCGAAGGCGAAGTCCGAGGGCGGCGCATAGGTCAGGTGGAAGGCTGCATAGGCCGCGCCGCCCCAGTCCTCATGCTGCGCCAGCGTGTCGGCGCGGTCTTTCGCGTCCTCGGCCAGCAGCCGGGCAATGGTGGCGCGCTGTTCGCGCACCTCGGCGATGCCGAAGCCGGTCGCCGCGAGCGACAGCACGAAGGCGAGCGCGATCCACAGCATTGCGCCACGGTCGCGGGCGAGGAAGCGCAACTCGCGCAACATCGCGTTCACGGCGCCAGCCTCCGCGCCCGCGCGGCGATTACGCCTGACAGCACCAAGAGCCAGCCGAGCATCAGCGCCAGCGGCAGGGCGGCGCGGGCGGCCCGCTCCACCGCCGGCGCGGGGACAAAGCGGAAGGCATCGAGCAGCCGCCACGATGCCGCACTGATGCGGGTGCGCTGCTCGGCTGCGGGATCGGAACTGCGCGCCGCGTCATCGGCATAGGCGAGAGCCGAGGCGTGGAGGCGGTTGAGACCCTGCACGAAGTCGAAGCGCAGCGCCTCGCTCTCGCGCAGGAAGCGGTGGTGCGTGGCGAGATCAGTCCCCGCCAGCGCCCGCGAGGCGGCGCCCACGGCAAGGGTCGGCGAGGCAAGGCCGAACCATGTAACGATGCGCGACTGCGCTGCCTCGCGCGCCATGCGGGCCTCGGCATGAGCGTTCATCAGCGCGGTGAGCCTCGCCTCGGAATGGCTGGCGACCACGCCGCGCCAATTGACCGGCAGCGCCGCGATGTCCTGCGCGCCATATTGGCTTAGCACCTGCTTCCGGAGGGCTTCAAAAGCGGGGTCGGCGGTGTTGTGGCCATCGCCGCCGATCCGGCGCTGCTCGGCCAGCATCACCAGATCGCTCTCGATCTTGCTCGGCGCGTCGACCGCGGCGCTGGCGGCGTTGATGCCGAGGCGCGGGACGATCAGCGCGATTGCCAGCCAGATCAAGACCAGCACCCCGAGCGCAACGCTGCGCTGGCGCACCAGCAGCGAGACAGCCAGCACCAGCGCCGCCCAGACGGCAAGGTAGAGCGTATAGCCTGCCACCATCAGCCCCGCGGTCAGCACCGCCTCGCCCCCGCTCACGGCGTAGGCGGCGAGCAGCACCAGCGGCAGCAGGAAGAGGCCCGCCACGCCGCCGAGCGCGAGCGCCTTGCCGCCTGCGATCGTCAGGCCCGATTGCCCCTGCGCCAGCATCACCGCCAGCGTCCCGCTCTCGCGCTCGCGCAGCACCATGGCGTGGCCGATGATGATCAGCAGCAGCGGGAGGAGTAGTTGGTAGAGACTGGCCGGGGTCAGCGCGGCAAAGCCGCCCAGATCGGCGGCGGCGCGGGTGTCGGCGAACATGGCGGTGTTCTGGCGGTGGCCTTCGAGGAAGATCGACTGGCCGGTGACCGCATCCACCCCGGGATCGAAACCCGCCAGCGGCGGCGGCGTGCGGAAGGCGTAGTGGCCATAGTGGACCATCCGGTGCGGGTGGCGATCGGGCTGGGAGGTGAAGGCCGCCTCGGCGCTGGTCTGCCGGACGGAGCGGCGCTCGGCCTCCGCGCCAAGGCGCAGCGCCGTCAGCACAGTGGTAATGGCGAGCAGCACGGCGACGATCAGACCGGCGCTCAGCACGACCCGCGAGCGCGCCCACAGCCGCCATTCCTCGCGGGCGATACGGGCAAGGGCGCTCATGCCGTCTCGCGCCCCGCAAAGGCGGCGTGGACTGTCTGCGTGTCGATCCGCCCGCCCGCGGCTGCCTCGAAGCTCCCCACCATCCGCCCGCCGCGCAGCAGGCCGACCCGGTCCGCCACCTGGCAGGCGCCATAGACATCGTGGGTCACCATCAGCACCGTGCGGCCCGCCGCCGCCAGCGCTGTCACCATCGCGTGAAACTCGTCGATGGCGACGGGATCGAGGCCCGAGGTCGGCTCGTCGAGCAGCAGGATCGGGGTGTCGCGCAGCAGGGCCAGCGCAATCGCGGTCTTTTGCCGCATCCCCTTGGAATAGGACTGCATCCGCCGCCGCCGTGCCTCGGGCGGGAGCGCCACCTGATCGAGCGCTGCATCCAGTGCGGCCCGCTCCACACGTCGCCCGGCAAGCTCGAGGAAATAGGCGAGGTTCTCGTAAGCATCGAGGTGGCCATAGAGCGCGGCGGCCTCGGGCAGGTAGGCGATCCGCGCTCGCGCCGCCGCGACATCGGCGGCGACCGGCTGTCCGCCAACCAGCACCTCCCCGCCCGAGGGAGCAAGGAAGCCGAGGAAAGTCAGCAGGGTCGTCGACTTGCCCGCGCCATTGCCGCCGAGCAGGGCATAGACCTCGCCCGGCGCGACCGCGAAGGACACGTCGCGGAGCACTTCAGTGCCATCGCGCCGCAGCGAGAGCGAACGGGCTTCGAGCGCAGGGGCCATGCGGGTCTCTCTTGGTCCGTTCAGAAGGCGAAGCTCGCGGTCACGCGGGCGCTGCGCGGCGTGCCGGGCTGGATCCAGAGCTGCGAGAAGGAATTGCTGTACCAGGTCGTATCGAACAGGTTGTCGATATCCAGCCGCAGCCTCACGCCTTCGTTCAGCTCGGTTTCGGCAAAGAGGCGGGCGAGGGTGTAGTCCGGCAGTTCGAAATCCGTGCCCACCTCGCCCAGCCGCGCGCCGACGTGCTGCACGCCGCCGCCCAGCCGCATGTCACGGCCAGCGATACGGGTCGCATAGGCCAGCTGCACGTTGAGCGTGTGCTCGGGAATGTTGAGCAGGCGGTCGCCCGCGTCGATCAGCTTGCCGAAATCGGGATCGGCCACGCTATTGCGAGTCTCGGCATCGACATAGGCATAGGACACCCACAGATCGAGGCCGTCGGCGATCTCGCCCGTGAGGTCGAATTCAAAGCCGCGGCTGCGGGCCTCACCAGCGGCAAGGGTGGAGCCGGCATTGGCCGGGTCGGCGACGAGGATATTGCCCTGCTCGATCGCGAAGACGCTGGCGGTCGCGCTGATGCGGCCATTGGCGGAGGCGAATTTGACGCCGCCCTCGAATGATTCCGAGATATTGGGCGCAAAGGCATTGCCTGCGAAATCCGCGCCCGAGAGCGGGCGGAAGTTCTCGCCATAGGTCGCATAGAGCGAGAGCTCGCCGCTCGCACGCCACACCGCGCCGACCTGCGGGCTGAAGCGGGTCTCGCCGCTGCGGGTCACGCGGCCAGTGGCGCGGTCCTCGAGCCGCTGGCCGAAATCGTCGTATCGCCCGCCCACGCGCAGCTCGAAGCGGTCGGACAGGCCGATCTGGTATTGGGCATAGACCCCGGTCGCCTCCTGCACCTCGAGCCGGTTGGTGAGCGGGGTGGGGGTGGGCAGCGGGAAGCGGCCATAGACCGGCGCGAAGATGTCGATCGCCTGCAACTGCTGCTCGGTCGGATTGCTCCCGAGCGAGGGCGCGCGGACCCGCAGGAACACCTGGTCGTTTTGGAAGCAGTCGGTGTCGGCGCCGACCAGCACCCGGTGGGTGACGGCGCCGGTGGTGAAGTCGCCCGCCAGTTCGGCGCGGGCGACGAGGTAGGTCGCGTCGTAATCGCGCAAGCGGCGCTGCCGGGTGAGCGTGCGACCGTCGCGCAAGAGGCGCTGGCGGCTGGCGGTCAGCTCGGCCTCGGTCGAGGTGCCTTGCAGCGAGGTGTCGCGGTAGTTCACCCCGATGAGCGCGCTCCAGTTGTCGCTGAAATCATGCTGCACCTCGAGCTGGTGGCCGAGCACTTCGGCAATATTCGGCCCTTCGCCCGGCTCGCCGAGGAAGCGGCTGCGCGGGATCGCGCCAAGCTGGCCGTTCACCGCCACCACGCCGCGGTCGAAGGGGATTTCCTGGCGGGCATATTCGAGCTCGTAGACCAGCCGGGTGGCTGCACCGAGCTTGACCGCGACCGAGGGCATGACGCCGAGCCTTTCGGTCTCGATGGTGTCGCGGAAGCTGCCTGCGTCCTCGTAGAAGCCGACGAACCGCACGCCGAGGCTGTCGCCGAGCGTGGTCTGGAGGTCGGCATCGGCGCGATAGGTCTCGAAGGAGCCCGCCAGCAGGCGGATTTCGCCCGCGCTTTCGAACTTGGGGCGCTTGGTGACGAGATTGACCGTCCCGCCCGGCTCGCCGCGACCGAATAGCGCCGCGCGCGGCCCCTTGAGGACTTCGACTGCCTCGATCCCCGACAGGTCGCGTGGGCCTGCAAAGCCGCGTCCGGCGTTGAAGCCGTTGACGAGGTAGTTGCTCGGCAGGTTCTCGTCGCCGACGAAGCCGCGCACCGCAAAGGCGTTCCACAGCCCGCCGAAATTGTTCTGCCGGGCGATCGAGGCCGAAAGATCAAGCGCGGCGGCGAGATCGAGCGCGTTGGCGTCGCGCAGCTGCTGCGGGCCGATGACCTGCTCGGCCTGGGGGATTTCGAGCGGCTCGAAGGCGCCGCGATAGGCCGGGCGGATGGTGGTGACGACGATGCCGTTGTCGGCCTCGGCCTCGGCAGCGGACGTCTCGGCGGCGGTCTCTCCGGCGGCGAGCGGGGCGTGAAGGAGGCAAAGCGAGGCGCTCGACAGAGCGGCCGAGAGCAGGGCGCGGTGGTTGGTCATCGGTGATCCGGGCAAGAAAGGTGGATGGCGTTTCACGGCATCCCGCCCGGCGCGACCCGATGGGAAATGAAACGTTATTACATGACTTACGGCCCGCGCCTGTTCCTGTCAACGGCTTACCTGCACAGCTTCAGTGCAAGGGCTTCGCGCGATTGCGGCCGCCCGGCAAAAAAGCCGTTGACCGCCCGCCGCCCCCGATGCAAACAGCGCGCGCCTTGCAGGCGGTCCCGACCGCCCTTGCAAGCTGCGTGTCGAGGGCGCCAAGCCTTTGAAATGCGGGTGTAGCTCAATGGTAGAGCAGAAGCTTCCCAAGCTTACGACGAGGGTTCGATTCCCTTCACCCGCTCCAGCCCTCCTCCTATAGCCCCCACTATGGTGCGTGCCAGACCAGCGCCGAGGCTGCGAGCCAGGTCGTGAACATCACCGCGTAGGGCCAGCGGCGCGGCCACAGGTGCCTCACCAGCAGGGTGGCCGCTGCTGTGGACCCGAGCGCAAGGATTGCGGCGATCACGGCCGCGGCTCGCGTTCCGCTGAATGCAGCGGCAAGGGCAAGGCTGGCCCATTGCGCGGGCAGCAGTGCCAGCAGCCAGCCGGGCAGGGCACCCGGCATCGCGGTGGCGGTGAGCAGCATCGTGGCCTCGCCGGCGACCACGCCCGCGGCGATCAGCCAGCCCTTGCGGCCTGCACTGCGAGCAAACAGCGCGCCCCGCGCGGCGAAGCTGACGCCTGCAAGGATGATCGCAAGGACGGCCCAGAGCGGGCGCGCGGGCAGCGGCATTCCCGCTGCGACGCCGAGCACGATCAGCCCGGACCCGCCCGCTCCCGCCAGCAGCACTCCGGTCCGCAGCCGGCCCGACACCGCCGCCGCGATCATCCCTGCGCCCATCATTGCGAGCGCGATCACGGGGGCGGCCAATGCGAAGGCTTCCGGAGCCAGTCTCCCGGCCAGCATCAGGAGATCAGGCACCGCGCGCTCCCGCTAGAACCTGTAGGCCAGGCCGAACTGGAACTGCCGCGGCGGGCCGGCATTGCGCTGCACGAAAGGTGCGCCGCCGCCAAACTGGATCTGGTTCGATGTGGTCGCGGCATTGGCAAAGCCGCTCTGGTTGTTGGCGTTGAACAGGTTGAACACATCCGCGCTCGCCTCGATCCGTCCGCCGGCGACCGGCAGGGCATAGCGCACCCCGAGATCGACGCTCGCCGACCATGGCAGGCGGGCCGAGTTGCGGCGCTCACCCGGGTAGCGGTCGGAATTGCCGAGGTAGTTCTCGCCGAAGCTCGCGCCGTCGCCGTTCAGGTCCTGCGTGCCGAAGATGGCTGCATCGGGGACAAGGTTGACCGGCTGGCCCGACTGGAACAGCCCGGCTGCGGTCAGAGTCAGCCCCTCGGCCGGGTAGAGGTAGCCGACCGCCGAGATCACGTGCCGCCGGTCATTCGCGGACGGCCCCCATTCGGCGGCGAAGTCATTGCTGTTGGCGGCGCGGAAATTGATGTCGTCGGTATCGTTCCGCAGCCGCGAGAGGGTGTAGCTCAGGCGGAAGGCGTAATTGTCCTCGCCCCGCAGCTTGATCGCTTGCAGGATCAGCGCGGCATATTCCGCCTCGCCTGCGGTTTCGGAGACAGTGATCTGCCGCGCGCCGCCGGCCACCAGCGGGATCGGGCGCGAGGCGTCGGCGGCGGCCTGAGAGCGCACCAGCCCGAGGCTCTGCGCGAGGGTGAAGCGGGCGGCGTTGTCGGGCAGGGCGCGCAGGGTGGCGATGTTGCCGGGCGTCAGGTTGGCAAGGTTGGGCGTGAAGGGCGCAGGCGCATTGAGATCGCGCAGCCGCACGAGGTTGTGCGAGCGGCTGTAAAGCGCGTCGATCGACAGGGTGAGCGTGCTGCTCGCGGCGAACTGGTAGCCGCCGCTGACTTGCACGCTCCACGGATTGTCGTAGCCGGTGGGGCTGAGAATGCGCCCCTCGCCCAGCGTCGCCGTGTCGCGCAGCGCCTGGACCTGCGCCGGGCTTGGGCAGGCGGTGACAGTCGTGCAAGGCGGGGCGACGGTGAGATTGCCATCAAAGGTGAGGTCGCGCAGATCCACGCCCGCAGGGATGCTCCCGCGCGCCTGCAACTGCGCCAGCTGGCCCGCGAACCCGGCCGAGGTGGTGTTCCTCTGGAGCGCGTCGGAGATGACCGAATAGGACAGCTTGCCGGTGAAGATCCCCGCCCCGAAGCGCACCGAGGAGCGCGCATCGGGCTGCCAGTTGAGAGCGAAGCGCGGAGCGATGTTGTCGGTATCGCCGTCACCTGCACCGCGCTCGGTCAGCGTGTCATAGTCCCACCGCAGCCCCAGTGTGGCGGTGAGGCTTGGCGACAATTCCCAAGCGTCCTCCAGATAGAGCGCGATCAGTGTCTGGCCGGTGCCGAAACTCTGCGGGCGCAGTTCGACGGCGTAATTCGCGACTGCCGGGTTCAGGGCGAGAACGTCCTGCGCCGAAAGGGCAAGGCCGCGCCCGGACAGGCTCGCGAGCTGGGCCGCGGTCAGATCGACCGTGAAGTTGCCCGCAGGATTGCCCCCGCCCAGCAGCGCGAAATCGGAGGCGATCACGTCGACCCCGGCGCTCAGCCAGTGCGCGCCTATGTCGCGGTTGACGCGGTGGGTGGTCTGCCATGTTTCCTCGAGGCTGTCGAAGACGAAGCCCGGGTCGCCGACCACCGCCGCGACCAGCCCGGAAGGCCCGCGCACCGTCACCTGTGGTCCCGCCGCGCCCGCCGCTTCGCCATAGTCCCAGCGGAAGCGGCTATATTGCAGCGCGCCGTCATAGCTCCACTCGCTCCCCGCATAGCTGGCGGTGGCCGCGAGCAGCGTGGAGAAGCGGTCCTGCCGCGATCCGGCCGAGGGGAAGGTCGCATTCCCGCCGCCGAGGCCGCCGCCCGGGCGGTCGATGGTGACGCGGCCGATATTGGCGCGCGCGCCGATGGTCCAGTCGCTGGTCAGCCGGTGGTCGAGCCGGAGCGAGCCGAGCTGGAACTGGTTGTTGCCGGTGACCGTGTCGACGATCCCGAGCTGCGGTGCATCCACGATCTGCGTGTTGCGGTCCCGGGTGTATTCGTAATTGGCGTAAAGGAAGGTCCGGTCGCGCTGCAGGGCGCCGCCTGCCGCGAAGCCGGCCTGCCAGCGTTCGAAGCTTTCGCCGACCGGGTTGCCCGACAGGTCGCGGCGAGGGAAGGGTGAGGGAGAGTCGAGCGGCCTGCCGGGCCGTGCCAGCAGATAAGCCTCGCCCGTGAAGTCATTGCTGCCCGAGGGGGTGGTATAATTCACGATCCCGTTGGCCGTGCGCCCGTAGGCGGCGGAATAGGAATTCGCCAGCACCGTCACCTCGCGGGTGAAGCCGAGCGGCACCGGGAATTTGATCCCGCCGAGGAAGTTCTCGTTATTGTCGAGCCCGTCGATCAGGTAGTTCGTGTCGAGGCCATTGCTGCCGTTGATCGAGATCGCGGGCGCCTCGGGGAAGAACCCGGTCGAGGGCACGACATTGGGCAGGCGGACCAGCGCGCCCAGCACATCGCGGCCCTCGATCGGGAGGGCGGCGAGCTGCTCGCGGCCGAGCGAGGCGGAGATTTCCGCGTTCGCGGTGTTGAGCCCGGTGATCGCCCGCGCGGCGGTGACGGTGATGCCCGCGGAGGAGGCAGGGCGCAGCTGGAGCACGATGGTGCGGGCGAAATTGGCGCGCAGCTCCACGCCCTGTGCCGCGAGCGGCTCGTAACCGGCTGCGGCGGGGACCGAGACCCGATACTCGCCCGCTGTGCTCACCCCGTCGAGCCGCACTGCGCCGCGTGCATCGGTGGTGAGGTTGCGGGAAAAGCCGATGGCGGGGTTGGCGATCACCACCTCGGCATTGGCGACCGGCGCGCCGGTCTCGTCGACTACCGTGATCGCGATCCCCGCCTGCTGCGCGAGCGCGGCGGGTGCGAGCAGGACACTCGCAGCCGCCAGAGCCGCGCCGCCCGCACTGGTGCGAAGCAGGCTGGTCAACATCGTTTACTCCCTTGTCCCTGTTGCCGCCCGCCCGCCATCCGGTTCTGGCGGCCGTGCCGCCTATTCCGCGATGCGCTTGGGCTTGCCGATGGCCTCTGCCGCAATCGCCTTGGCGGAGAACGGCAGGCGATGCCACTTCTTTGCCGCATAGGCGCGCGTCTGGTCGGCGGCATGGGGCGAGGCGGGATTGGTCGACTGCGAATAGCTCAGGATCGCGTCGGCCACCGGCCCGGTCTCGTCGAAGCCGACGATCTGGATGTAGCTCGTCCCGTGGCGCGGGGTGAGGCCATGCGGGGCGGCGACGGATTCCTGCATGTTGAGGATGCCGAGCGTGCCCGGGCCGCCGTGGATCGGGATCGCCTCGTTGCCGTCCATCACCTGCTGGACGCTGCCCCAGGGCGCATCGAGCGCGATGCCGGCCTTGTCGAGCTCCGCCACAGCCTCGCCGAGCGCGAGCAGCAGCTTGTCGCCCAGCTTGTCGGTCGCGAGCCCGCGCGGGGTGTTGACCGGATCGGCAGGGGCGAAGGGCACCGCCCACAGGTCCGGCAGGCGCGCAGCCTTGGGCCAGAAGGCCCGGAACAGCGCGGCGCCGCGGCTATCCGCCTCGAAGCGCCGGTCCCAGCCCGTCAGCGCGGTGCAGCCGCGGGTGATGGCATCGGTCTTGGCTTCCCCCGTCGTGCACAACTGGAGCAGGGGTGCCACGCTCATGTCGGCCGCAAGGCTCTTGTTGGCGAAGGCATGGGCCTCGGCGCGGGCGTGATCGACCTTCCCGCCCGCCAGCAAGGCGGCGGTCTCGGTAAAGTTCGAGCGCGTCCGCAGGCTCCGCGCTGTCGCATATTTGCCGAGGATCGGCGAAAGCTCGCGGTGGGGGATCGCCGGGTTGCTGACCCAGTAACTGTCGTTGGAATTGGTGAGCCATGTCTTGACGGTGGTCGCCGCCTGATCGCTGGCGGGCATCAGGCCGGGCACGGGCGTGCCGGGGGCCACATCCCAGTCGCAGGCGGACTTGCTGCCGTCGAGCAGGATCGCCAGCTCCGCGAATAGCGGCGCGATCGGCGTCGAGCAGGCTTTGGCCTTCTCCGCCGACACGTTCGGAACCGCAGTGATGTCGGCATGGAGCGCATCGCCGTTGCGGTCGGCGGCGATGGTGTTGACCCAGGGAATGCCGAGCGTCTCGCTCACCGCGGCCCTGATCTCGCCGACGTTCCTTGCCTCGCCGATCCGCAGCCAGGTCTCGATCCCGCGCTGGTTGTTACGGTTGGCATCCTTGAGCGCGAAGGCGCTCTGCGGGCTCCAAGTGATGCCGCGCGCGGGCACGACGAAGACCGGACCCCAGCGGGTCGAATAGAGCGTGCGGGTCACAGCACTCTGCCCGGCGGGCATCGGCACGGTGACGGTCTGCGCCGTCATCGCCTCGCTCTTGCCGTCGACCATGTAGCGCGTCGGATCGGCGGGATCGAGCGCGAGCTGGTAAAGCGTGAAGTGCCGCGCCTCGGTGACGGTGTGGGTCCAGGCGATGTCCTTGTTGAAGCCCAGTGTCGGCATCGGCGTGCCGGCAAGGCCGACGCCCATCACCTCGTATCCCTTCGGACCCTTGACGTGCATCTGCCAGAAGCGGCTCGGCCCCTTCCACGGGAAGTGCGGGTTGCCGATCACCATGCCGCGGCCATTGGCGGTGGTATCGCCGCCGAAGGCCCAGCCATTGCTGCCGATGCCCAGTTCCCTGGGGTCGGGCAGGTGGATCGCGACCTTGGGCGCGGACGTGCCCGGGGGCGCGGCATTGGCGATCGCCGGGGCGAGATTGAGCGAGCTGGCGAGCAGCATCTGCTTCTCGTTGAGGCGCAGCATGTCGTCGGTGGTGATCGGGCGCACCCAGGCCTTGCCGCGGCACTCGGCCGGAATGCCGTCCGCGCCAGCATCGCGCAGGAAGCGGTTATAGCCCGCGACATAACCCGCCATCAGATCGCGCGCCCGCGGCGTGAGGCTCTTGGCCCCCTCGCGCAGCGCGGGCAGATCGATGATCCCGCGGAAGAACACGTCGGAGGAGAGGTTGTCGACCTCCTCGAAGCCGAGCACCGCCTTGGTCTCCGGACCGAAGTGGAGCGAGCGTTCGCCCGCCACCGTCGCGAATTCCTCGGCGAGCATGCACAGGTTGTCCTCGGCATAGGCATAGGCGACGCCGTAGCCGACGCCGCGCCAGTCTTTCGCCTCGATATGCGGGATGCCAAAGGTCGTGCGGGTGATCGTGGCCGAGGTGCGCTTGGCTGCCACCGCCTCGCCTGCCGGAGCCATGGCCAGCACGGCCGCGCTCGCCGCCCAAAGCGCAAATCCCTTCATCGTCTCTCTCCCGTCACCCTGTTTCAGGTTGCTCCGAGAGACCTATCGGGCGAGCGGCAAAAAGGGAAGGGGCGCCCCGCCGCAATGGCGGAGCGCCCCTCCTGCGACCATTTCCGGTTCAGAACGAGGCGGTGACCGAGAAAACCACCGTCGCATCCGAGATCGACTTGCCGTCGAGCGTCGCAAAGTTGGGACGGATCAGCGCGGCATCGGCCTCCGAGATGTCGGTATCGACATAGGCGACCGAGAGCGTCAGGCCCGAGGTCGGCACGACATCGACGCCGAGCAGCCAGTCAAGATAGGTGCCGGTCGGCGCGACGCTCGTGCCGTTGGGGCCGAGGCCGGGATTGCCGTCCGAATAGCCGAGGTGTGCCTTGAGGCTGATCGGCGTGTCGGCGATGCCATAGACCGCATCGGCGGCGAGGTAGAGGTTGTCCTCCTTGTCGCCCGGATCGGCCGGCGCGCCGACGGGGAAGGCATTGCCGAGGGCTTCCTGCTGCGGCGCATAGGCGACAGTGCCGGTCAACGAGAGCGGGCCGACCGCGCCCGAGAGCCTGGCGTAGAATTCGACGAAGTCGGTCTCGTCCGCGCCGCTGGGATACATGAACCAGGTGCCGCCGAGATCCAGCGTGCCTTCCCCGACGGGAAGCTTGTAGCCCGCATAAAGGTCGAGCTCCATGTTGGCGCCGCCGAAGGTGCCCCAGCCGGCCAGGTTCGAGCCCCAGGCCCCGGCATAGAGCCCGCTTTCGTGCGAGACGGTGAAGCCGCCCTGCACGGCCATGCCCTCATCCGACTGCGACACGCCGCGGAAGCGGTAGTCGGAGGTGAGGGTTGCCGAACCGGAGATGGTGATCGCGGGTGTATCTTCCTCCTGCCCCGTGACCTGCGCCAGATCGACCGGCGCGACAGCGGGAAGGCCTGCCGGAGGAGCCTTGACGGAGATGTTTGCGGTTTCAGTGGTGGCAGCCGGACCGACCAGGGCGGCGTCCGCTTCCCCGGCAAGGGCAGGGGTGGCGAGGCTGGCTGCAAGAGCGACAGCCGGTACGGCTGCTGCAAGACGGATGGACATAAGGAACGCTCCATTGAGAGTTTGGATCGTTCCACCTGCGCGGCCTGCAGGAGATGTTATCCGAAGACTCGGGTTCCCGTCAGGCCACGGTCATCATTCGTCATGATGCTGCGGCGCACAAAGCTTATGTGCGCGGGCAGTTTCGTATTATCTTTTTGCGTGGCATTGCTGCCACAGTCTGCAGATTCGTATATTGGATCATTTGCGGCTGGCCCTGACCTGTGCGCGGAGCCCCCGCCCGGCAACCACCTGATGGGCATGGGGCGCCGGTGCCCTGTCGGCAACGGCGCCCCGCCGGTCAGTCGGGTCGGGCGATCAGAACGACATGCCGACCGCGAGCTTGTAGAAATCGCCGTCGCCGCCTTCCTCAATGTCGGCGCCGGCGGTGAAGCGGGCGAAGAAGCCCTTCTTCAGCGAGAACTGCACATAGGGGCCGACCCATTGATAGGCCACCGCGGTGCTGCCGCCCGGGTAGGTGTTGCGGGTGTTGCTCAGCAGCTCGTAATGGGCGCCGGCCGAGAAGTTGCTGGTGAACTTGTATCCGGCGTTGATCCAGGTGTGCAGGAAGTCGAGCGCGGCGTTCTCGTTGCGGTTGCGCAGCGCGGCGTAATAGCCGCCGTAATATTCCGCCTCGAAGGTGTCGTCCGAATAGTTGACAGTGAGGCTCGGCACGATGCCGTCGGCGAAATTGCCGCCGGTGCCGGTCGGATCGCCATCCTCGTCGACCACCCCGCCCGAGAGCAGCGCGCCATTGGTCAGGCCGACCTGCGGCTTGATCTGGAGCTTGCCGTCATTGAGTATGATGTTCGCGCCCACGCCGAACTCGGTCCACAGGTCCGAGCCGATGCCGGTGCCGAAGGCGTCGGTGGTCCACATGATGCCGTAGAAGCTGAGATCGACATTGTCGCTGACCGGAATGAGGCCGTTGAAGGTCGGGTAGAAGCCGAAGAAGGCGTCCTGGTTGAGGACCACGCTGAACCGCTCGTCGCGCGGAGCAGGTGCGCCCGACTGGGCGGCGGCGGCCAGAGCGGCGCTGGAGACGGCGATCTCGGTGCTGCCGGCCAAGAGCGGGACGGCGGGCGCCGGGGCAGGGGCCGCCGCGGCGGTCAGATTGAAGGCGTTGGTCTCGTCCTTGTCCTCGGAAGCAAGGAGCGGAACGGCGGCGATCGTGGTCGCGGCGGCGGCGTCAGCGGCAGTCGGGGCGCCTTGCGCCATTGCGGGCGCCGAGAGCGCACAGCCGATGGTCAGTGCCGAGGCGGCACAAGCAAAACGAAGATTCATAGGGAACGCTCCTGTTCGAGAGGTGGGATCGTTCCGCCTGCGTGCTGCGCCGGCCTTCTTTTGTTAGGTCGGGTCCGCGTTCACAGCAAGAAAGCCACATAGCCGCGAAGAAGTGCCGCACAATTCTTGTCATGCGTTAGGAAAGCATATTGTCTCTCCGGTGTTGCTCCGAAGAAACAAGTGCAAATACATATATTTATCGATCTTGGAAGATATGCGGACCGGGATGCCGGCCGGTCAGCCGTTCCGCAGGCTCTCCATGTCGATCACGAAGCGATACTTGATGTCGCTCGCCTCCATCCGGTCATAGGCGGTCTGTATGTCCTGCATCGCGATCACCTCGATATCGGGGAGGATGCCTTTCTCGGCGCAGAAATCGAGCATCTCCTGCGTCTCCGCCAGCCCGCCGATGCCGCTGCCGGTGAGCACCTTGCGACCGAGCAGGACGCCGGTGTGGATTTCCGGCATCGGCCCGATCAGCCCGACCAGCACCTGCACCCCGTCGATCCGCAGCAGGTGGAGATAGGGCACGACATCGTGGCGCACGGGGATGGTGTTGAGCACCAGGTCGAAATAGCCGCGCCTCGCCTTCATCGCCTCGCGGTCCGAGGTGTTGAGGAAGGCGTGGGCGCCGAGCTTCTCGGCATCGGCGCGCTTGCTTTCCGAGCGCGAGAGCACGGTCACTTCGGCCCCCATCGCAGCCGCCAGCTTGACGCCCATGTGACCAAGCCCGCCGAGCCCTGCGACCGCGACCTTGCTGCCGGGGCCGACCTTCCATGTCCGCAAGGGGCTGTAGGACGTGATCCCGGCGCACAGCAGCGGCGCGGCCTCGGCCATCGGCATCCCCTCGGGCACCTTGAGCACGAACTCCTCACGCGCGACGATGCGTTCGGAATAGCCGCCATAGGTGGGCGCTCCGTCGCGCCGGTCGGTGCCGTTATAGGTGCCGGTCATCCCGCCATCGAGGCAATATTGCTGGTAATCCGCGTCGCAATGCGCGCATTCCATGCAGGAATCGACCATGCAGCCGATCGCCACGCGGTCACCGACCTTGTGGCGGGTGACGCTCTCGCCGACGGCAGCGACCGTGCCGACGATCTCGTGGCCCGGGACGATCGGATAGACCGTCCCGCCCCAGTCGTTGCGCGCCGAGTGGAGGTCGGAATGGCAGATGCCGCAATGGCTGATCTCGATCAGCACGTCATCGTGCCGCAGCCCCCGGCGGGTGATCTGCATCGGCCCTACGCCGCTGTCGGGCGCCGTCGCACCGTAGGCCTTTGTCGGATATTCGTTGGTTGCGGTGGTCATTTCTTTTCCCTCGCGGCTTGTTCGCTTCGCGAACGCCTCCGGGCGGGCGGCCTACCGGCCGGCGCGCGGTCGCGCTTGCGAAGCCTGACGGCTTCGGTGGTCTTGCACTCTTACTTCGGCGGCATCCGGATCGCCCCGTCGAGCCGGAACTGGTGGCCGTTGATGTAGCTGTTGCGCGCGATCTCCAGCACCAGCGAGGCAAATTCCTCCGGCTCGCCGAGGCGCTTGGGGAAGGGCACGGAGGCGTTCAATTGCGCCCACATCGGCGGGTTGCGATCTTTCATGCCGAGCATCAGCGGGGTCGCGAAAATGCCCGGCATGACCGAGTTGACGCGGATGCCCATGTCCATCAGGTCGCGCGCCATCGGCAGGACAAGGCCGTTCACCCCGGCCTTGCAGCTGCCATAGATCACCTGCCCGATCTGCCCGTCCTGCGCCGCGACGCTGGCGGTGAGGATGATGCAGCCGCGCTCGCCGTCGGCATTGACCGGATCGGCATTGGCCATGCCCAGCGCCGAGATGCTGGCGACGCGGTAGCTGGCAACGAGAATGCCCTCGGCCCCGAAGGCGTAGTCCTCGGTGGGCAGGCGCTTGTAGCGGCCGCTTTCCTTGTCCCAGCCGAGCGTCTTGCCGCGCCGGCTTGCCATGGCGCAGTGGAGCGTCACGCGTTCCTGCCCGTGGGCGGCGCGGGCGGCCGCGAAACCGGCCTCGACCGAAGCCTCGTCCATGATGTCGACATGGTGGAAGGTCCCGCCGATCGCCTTGGCATGGGCCTCGCCCGCCTCGTCGTTGATGTCGAAAATCGCGACCTTGAGCCCTGCATCGGCGAAGGCCTGCGCGCTCGCCTTGCCGAGCCCGCTCGCGCCGCCGGTGACCACCACGGCCATGCCGCTCTCGAGTTTCATGCCAGTGTCTCTCCCTTGGTGTCTTTTGCCTCTGGCTAGGGCTTTCGGAGGCGCCGCGCTAGCTCTCCAATTTCAGGGCGAAGGGCTTGCTGCACGGGGGGAGCGGCAGTAACCCTCCGGCCATGACCCAGAGTTTCTCCGCCCCCGACCGCCGCCGCTTCCTCGGCGCCACCGCCACCGCTTTTGCCGCGCTTGCCGCGAGCGGCTGCATGAGCCGCGGGGCCGAGACCGCCACCACCCGCGCCGCGGCGAGGCCTGCGGGCGGCTTTGCCGGCTACGGCCCGCTCAAACCCGACGCTGCCGGCCTGCTCGATCTGCCCGAGGGCTTCACCTACCGCGTCCTCTCCCGCCTTGGCGATGCGATGGACGACGGCGGCACGGTGCCTGACAGGGCGGACGGCATGGGCTGCTTCGACATCGGCAATGGCGAGATCGCGCTGGTGCGTAACCACGAGCTCCAGCCGCGCCACAAGGCGGGCGGTCCGATCGCGCGGGGCTATGGCAAGCGCAACGGCGAATTCGTTCCCGGGGGGACGACCACGATCGTGCTCGATGCCGCCACCCTGCAAGTGAAGCGCCAGTTCCGCAGTCTTGGCGGCACGATCCGCAATTGCTCGGGCGGCGTGACGCCGTGGGGGAGCTGGCTCACCTGCGAGGAAGCCCCGACCGGCCCGGGCCAGCCCTATGGCGACGGGCTCGAGCAGGATCACGGCTGGGTGTTCGAGGTCCCCGCCGCCGCGCGCGGGCTGGTCGATCCGGTGCCGCTGAAGGCGATGGGCCGCTTCAACCACGAGGCCGCCGCGGTCGATCCCGCGACCGGCATCGTCTACCTCACCGAGGACCGCGACGACGGGGTGCTCTACCGCTTCCTCCCCAGGGTGCCGGGCAAGCTGGCCGAGGGCGGGCGCTTGCAGGCGATGGTGGTCGAAGGGCTCGCCGATACCCGCAACTGGAACAGCCCGGCGATGGCGCTCCGCAAGCCCTACCGCGTCTCCTGGGTCGATCTCGACGGGGTCGAGGCCCCGAAGGACGACCTGCGCCAGCGCGCGGCGGCCAAGGGCGCGGCGCTGGTCGCCCGCGGCGAGGGGCTGCACATGGGCGTGGAGCGCGGCGTTTCGGAAGTCTTTGCCTGCTGCACCAGCGGCGGGGCCAAGCAGCTCGGCCAGATCCTCAGGCTGACCGTGGGACAGGGCGGGGCGCCTGACACCGTGGAGCTGTTCTTCGAGAGCGAGAGCACCGATCAGTTCAATTTCGGCGACAATCTCACCGTGGCCCCGAGCGGTCACCTGATTGTGTGCGAGGACCAGTATACCGATGTCGTCGACAACCACATCCGCGGGATCACGCCCGAGGGCGGCGCCTATAAGCTCGCCAAGCTGCACGCCCAGACCGAACTGGCGGGCGCGTGCTTCTCGCCCGATGGCAAGGTGCTGTTCGTCAACGTCTATGGCCCGACCGCGACGCTGGCGATCACGGGGCCGTGGACGGCCTGACCGGCAGGCACCGCGGTGGACGGCTTTCTCCTCGCGTTGTTGCTGGTCGCAGCCCTCGCCTGCGGCGGGCGTGACCAACGGATGGTGGCGCGCTGGGCCGACAGCCTCGGCCGCAGCAACCGGCTGCTCGCGCTGGCGGTGCTCTGCGCGGGCCTCAGCGCAGGGGTAATGGCGTGGGCGGGCGCACAGTTCGCCGCGCTCCTTCCCCCGCGCGCGGCGCAGATGCTGGTCGCCTTTGCCTTCGGCCTTGCCGCTGCGGAACTCGCCATGCCGGTGCGCCTCAAGGAGCCGAAGGAGCCGACCCGCTCGCTCGCGGCGCTGGCGATCGTGCTCCTCGCCCGCCAGCTCGGCGACGGCGCGCGCTTTGCGGTCTTCGCCCTTGCGGCATGGACGCTCTGGCCGGTGACGGCGGGTCTTGGCGGGGCCATTGGCGGAGCGGCTGCGGCAGGGCTCGGCTGGGCGGTGGGCGCGCAAGCCCTCGCCCGCTGGCCGCTGCGCCCGCTTCGGATAGCTCTGGCCGTGTGCCTCGCGGTCGCCGCACTGTTCATCGGCATCGACGCCCGCTTCGGCACCGGCTGACCGGCCCCCAGGTTGCTATCACGGTTTAAGGGCGCTCCGCTTCAGCCGCGACAAAGTCCGGCAGCACAATGACGGAGACACGCATGGCCGACGCCCGCGACAATTCGAAAACCGCCCTGATCGACGAGTTGAACGGACTGCTGGCCGATCACTTCGCGCTCTATATCAAGACCAAGAACTTCCACTGGCACGTCGTCGGCCGCCACTTCCGCGACCTGCACCTGCTGTTCGACGAGCAGGCGACCCAGATCCGCAAGCAGATCGACATCATCGGCGAGCGCGTCCGCAAGCAGGGCGGCACGACGCTCACCTCGGCCGGCTCGGTCTCGCGGCAGACGCAGATCGCCGACCAGGACAGCACCACCCTCGCCGCCGAAGCGATGATCGCCGAACTGCGCGACGACAATGCGAAGCTGGTCGAGCGGCTGAAGCGCATGAAGGACGCTGCCGACGAGGCGGACGACAACGCCACCGACAGCCTGATCGACGACTGGACCGACCAGGCCGAGGAACGCGTCTGGATGCTGACCTCCTTCCTCACCGAGAACCGTGCCGGCGCATAGCTATCCATGAAAGGCGGCCCCCCATTGCGGGGGGGCGCCCTTTTGCTATCAACGGAGTATGGACGGGATCACGATCATCGAGGCTGCCGACAAGGCTGCGATTGCCGACTGGCTGGCCGCGCGGCTGGGCGGGGCGGGGGCTGTGACCATGCCGGGCGGCTCGACCCCCTTTCCGGTCATTGCCGCGCTGGTCGGGCGGAGCGACATGGACTGGGCCGGCTGGCAGGTATGGCCGAACGATGACCGCATCGTGCCCGAGGATCACGAAGCCTCCAACACCGGCAAGCTGCGCGCTCTGCTCAGGGCGGCAGGCGCGCAGGTCGTGGCGCTCGGCGAAGACGCGCAGCCGCCGCATTTCGCGCTGACCTGGCTCGGCATGGGGCCGGACGGGCATATCGCCTCGCTCTTCCCCAATACCGACCCGCAGGTGGATGATGCGCGCAAGATACGCCGTCTCACCCCCGATCCGCTTCCCGCCCATGCCCCCTTCGACCGGATCACCCTGACGATCCCGGCGCTGCTCGATTGCGACGCGATCCTGTTCACGCTCGGCGGTGCAGGCGACAAGCGCGCCGTGTTCGATGCCGCCGCAAGGGGAGAAAACGATCTGCCGGTTGCCCGCCTGCTGCGCACGGCGCGCGCGCGCGGCATCCCCGTCACGGTCTTTGCCTGAGCCCGATGCTGCAACTCCTGCCCGCCCCGCTCCACCGCGCGCTGCTTCCGCTCGCCAATCTCGTGCGCCACCGCTGGCGGCGCTGGCGCAAGACCCCGATCGCGGGCGTGAGCGTGATCCTCACCAATCTCGGCGGGGATGTGCTGCTGCTGAAGCATTCCTATGGCCCTGCGGTCTGGGGCCTGCCGGGCGGCGGGCTTGGCCGGGACGAGGACCCGTTGCAAGCGGCGCGGCGCGAGCTGCGGGAAGAACTGGGGGTGGAGCTTGCCCGGATCGAGCCTGTCGGCACGCTCGAGGAGGTGCTGTCGGGCTGCCCCCATACCGCGCATATCTTCACCGCGATCTGCGACCGCCAGCCCCGGCCCGACGGCCGCGAGGTGACAGAGGCGCGCTTCTTTCCCTCGCACTCGCTCCCCGAACCGCTCGGCCGCCATACCCGCGCCCGGATCGCGGTCTGGCGGGCGAGAGGCACGGGCTGACAGCGCGGCCGGTCACAGGAGCCGTAGCTGCGCCTCGTCGCGCGCCGGTTTCTCGTCTTCCGCACCTTCCAGCCCCGACAGCGTGAGGCCCATCAGCCGGATCGGTCCGCGCAGGGGAAGCTCGGCCTCGAGCAGCGCGCGCGCGACTTTCGCGAATTCCTCCTTGCCGCTGACAAAGCCGGGCAGCGAGGTGGCGCGGGTCATGATCTGGAAATCGGTGAACTTCAGCTTGAGCGTTACCGTGCGGCCCCTGGCCTCGGCCGCCTCGATCCGGTCCCAGACGATGTCGATGATATTGCCGAGCGTCTCGCGCAGGGCCGCGCCGCTGCCGATATCCTCGGAAAAGGTGCGCTCCCCGCCCACCGATTTGCGGATGCGGTGCGCCCTTACGGGGCGCAGGTCGATGCCCCTTGCGGCGCGGAACAGATAGTCGCCCATGCTGCCGAAGTGCTGGCGCAGGAAGGCGATGTCCTTGCCCGCAAGGTCCGCGCCGGTGGCGATGCCGAGCCGCTGCATCTTCTCCTCCGCTCTCGGCCCGACCCCGTGGAAGCGGCGGATCGGCAGACCTGCGACGAAGCGCACCCCTTCACCGGGGCGGATCACGCACAGCCCGTCGGGCTTGTTCTGGTCGCTGGCGAGCTTGGCGAGGAACTTGTTGTAGCTCACCCCGGCACTTGCGGTCAGCTTCGTCTTGGCGCGGATTTCCTGCCGGATCAGCTCGGCAATGCGGGTGGCGCTGCCGATGCCGAGCCGGTCGTCGGTGACATCGAGATAGGCTTCATCAAGGCTGAGAGGCTCGATCACCGGCGTGTAATGCTCGAACACCCGGCGGATCTGGCGGCTGGCTTCCTTGTAGGCATCGAAGCGCGGACGCACGAAGACGAGATCGGGGCAGAGGCGCTGCGCGGTGACCGAGGGCATGGCGCTCCGCACCCCGAACACCCGCGCCTCGTAGCTGGCGGCGGCCACCACCCCGCGCCCGCCCGCGCCGCCGACCGCCACCGGCTTGCCCTTCAGCTCCGGATTGTCGCGCTGTTCGACGCTCGCGAAAAAGGCGTCCATGTCGACATGGATGATCTTGCGCAGGCCGTGCGCGTCGCCGTGCGCATCATTGCTGTCGTCTGGCAGGGCCGTCGCGGTCATGTCCTGCAAATAGAACCTTCCCCCGCACGAAGGAACTGTTGCTGGAACCATTCACCCCGGGTGCCATTTTGTGCAGATGCGAAAAGAACAGTGGTCATCCGGAGAACCTGTCGGCAAGGGCCGCGCCATGGCCACCTCGCTTGCTCCGTCTCCCGTGTCCTCCGCGCCCGCCCGCAAGGCGCTGGGCGAGACCGAGCTGATGTGGATGATGGCGATGCTGATGGCGCTGAACGCCTTCGGGATCGATGCGATCCTGCCGGCGCTCGATGCGCTGGCGAGCGATCTCGCCGTGGCCGGGAACGACCGGCAATTCGTGATCGGCGTCTACCTTCTGACCGGCGGCATGGGCTCGCTGGTGCCGGGCGCGCTTGCGGACCGCTTCGGGCGGCGGCCGATCCTGCTCGGCGCGGTGGCGGTCTATATCGTGCTCTCGGTCCTCTCCGCGCTCGCCCCGAGCTACGAGGCGCTGATTGCGGTGCGCGCGGCGCAGGGCTTCTTTGCCGCCGGGATCGTCGCGCTTCCGCCCGCGATCATCCGCGACCGGGTGGGCGGCGACCGCATGGCGCGGATGATGAGCCTGATCTTCGTGATCTTCCTTATGGTCCCGGCGGTCGCGCCAACTGCGGGTGAGGCGATCCTCCAGTTCGGCAGCTGGCGCGCGATCTTCGGCGCGATGGCGGTGCTGGGCGTGGTGATGGGCCTGTGGGTCCATTTCCGCCTGCCCGAGAGCCTGACCGAGGACAACCGCCAGCCGATCGAGCCGCGCATCATCGCCGCCAATATGGGCCGCGCGCTGGTGATGCCGGGTGTCGCGGGCTATGTGATCGGCTCGGCGCTGGTGTTCGGCGCGCTGTTCGGCTTCATCAATTCCTCGCAGCAGCTCATCACCAACACCTTCGGTGCGGGCGAGATCTTCCCGATGGTCTTCGCGATCTGCGCCGGCTCGATGGCGCTGGCGAGCTGGTCGAACTCGCGCATCGTCGAGCGTTTCGGCGCGCGCCGGGTGAGCCACACTGCGCTGTTCGCCTTCATCGCGGTGAGCGCGGTGCAGGTGATGTTCGCTTTCCAGCCGACCGAGGAACTGTGGCACTTCGTCCCGCTGATGGCGATCAACATGGCTCTGCTGGGCTTTATCGGCAGCAATTTCGGCGCGATCGCGATGAACCCCTTCTTCACCATCGCCGGCGCGGCAAGCTCGGCGCATGGCTTCGTGCGGATGACCACGGCGGCGCTGCTCGGCGGAGCGATCGGCTATGCCTATGACGGGACCGCCCGCCCCCTTGCCCTCGCGCTGCTGGCGAGCGGGCTTGCCTGCCTTGCGCTGGTGCTGTGGAGCGAGAAGGGCAGGCTGTTCGGGCCGAGCGACGCGGAGCTGGGGCGCCCTTGATTGCCGCACGCCACTCCGGGCGCGCGGCCCGGCGGGCCGGATCAGCGCTCGCTTTCGAGCTTTCTCCATGCCAGCCCGGCGAATTCGCATAGCAGGGGCCGCGTGTCGCGCGGGTCGATAATGTCCTCGACATTGAAGCGTTCGGCCGAGCGGAACGGCGAGGTGACTTTCGCCAGCCTTTCGCGGATCTCCTCGAGCAGCGCCGCCGGATCGTCCGAGGCTTCGAGCTCCGATTTATAAGCGACCTCCAGCCCGCCCGCGATGGGGAGGCTCCCCCAGTCGCCCGAGGGCCAGCAATAGCGGTATTGATACCGTTCGGCATTGCTCATGGCGCTGCCGGCGATGCCATAGGCGCGCCTCAGGACAATGGAGGCCAGCGGCACCGTCGCCCGGTAGATCGCATTCATCGCGTTGACGCCGTAGCGGATCGTCCCTGCAACTTCCGCCTCGCGCCCGATCATGAAGCCGGGGTTGTCGACGAGATGCACGATAGGCAGCCGGAACTGGTCGGCAAGGCGCACGAAGCGTTCGACCTTCTCCGAAGTCTTGGCCTCCCACGATCCACCGAGGTAGCTCGGATCGCTGGCGATGACGAACACTGGCCAGCCATCGAGCCGGGCCAGCGCGGTGATCGCGGCGCGGCCCCAGTGCTTGCCGATCTCGAACACGGTGCCGTGATCGAAGACATGATCGAGGCAGCGGCGCATGGAATAGACCTGCTTCTCCTCGCGCGGGACGAGGGAGAGTAGCGCCTCCTCGCGGCGGTCCGCCGGGTCGCCGGTTTCGATGCGGCGCGCGGGCTGGCCGACATATTCGGGCATGAAGGAGAGGAAATGCCGCGCGCGGGCGAAGGCTTCGGCCTCGCTTGCCACCTCGTCATCGACCACGCCATTTCTGGTGTGGATCGCCGAGCCGCCGAGCGCCTCCTTGGCCTCCTCGTGACTGGCCGCGCCGCCCTTGTAAGCCTCGCCCAAGCCGTCGACCACGGCGGGGCCGGCGGCGAAGATCTGCGAGAGGCCCTTGACCATGATCGAATAGTGGCTGGCGACCGTCCGCGCCGCGCCGAGGCCCGCGGTCGGCCCCAATGCCAGCGCCACCACCGGCACGGTGTCGAGGTTCGTCACCACGTCGCCCCAGCCGGGCACGGCGGGGATATAGGTCGCGCCGATCTGTTCCAGCGTCTTCACCGATCCGCCGCCGCCGGTGCCGTCGATCATGCGGATAATGGGCATCTTCAACTGGTGCGCCATCATCTCGGCCTGCACCATCTTGCGGCTGATGCCTGCATCGGCAGCGCCGCCGCGGATGGTGAAATCGTCGGCAGTGGCGACCACGGGGCGGCCATTGATCGTCGCCTTGCCGAACAGGAACGGGGCGGGGGTGACGCTGGCGAGGTCGCCATTCGTGTCATACTTCGCCGAGCCAGCAATCTTGCCGATCTCCCGGAAGGAGCCTTCATCGACGAGCGCCGCGAGCCGCGCGCGGGCGTCCATCTTCCCGCGCCCATGCTGCCGCGCCACCTTGTCGGCGCCGCCCATCTGCTCCGCGAGAGCCTCGCGGCGGCGCAGTTCTTCGAGTTCCTTCTGCCACGACATCCCAATCTCCCACCTCGTCATTGCGAGGAGCCTCGCAAGGGGCGACGCGGCAATCCATGGCCGGACGGCGCGCCCTGTTGTGAGGTCAGGTGATGGATTGCTTCGCTGACGCTCGCAATGACGAAAAGGTGAGGCGCTGTTTCCCCCCTCCCCTTGGGGAGGGGCCGGGGGTGGGGCACGACATTCGCGGGCGTGGCACACCCATCCCCCAACCCCTTCCCTCAAGGGAAGGGGTGCTTAGGCCTCGTCCCCCGCCGCAGGCACCACCCGGCAGAGCACCGCCTCGACCTGCACCTGCCCGCCCGCGCTGACGGTCAGCCCCTCGACCACCCCGTCGAAGGGCGCAGGTAGGGCGTGTTCCATCTTCATCGCCTCGAGCACCATGAGACGCTGCCCGGCTGTGACGGTCTGGCCTTCCGCGACATCGACCGCGATGACCTTGCCCGGCATCGGCGCAATGATCGCGCCGTCTGCGGCGGAGGCCTGGCCGGTGCCTTCAGGACGCTCAAGCCTAATGCGGTGAGCATAGCCCTTCTCGAAATAGATCCGGCTCTGACCGTCGATCACGCTGCGGCGTATGGTGTCGAATGCCAGTGCGTGTTCCCCTACGGCCACTTGGACGGATTCACCATCGGACTCCAACCGTACGGTTCGGCGTTCAGGTCCATTGAGCCGAAACCCGAAGCGCGATTGGTGCAGCTGATACAGCGGGTTGTTCAAGCCGCCCGGAACAAGGTCGGTGGCGAAGTCATCGGCAGCATATTGGAGGAGCGCGTCATCTGCCTTCGGCGGGGCGATCAACCGTTCTAGGTTGTCCCCGATGAAGCTGGTTGTCATTGCGCCATCGCGGACAACAGGCTCGTCACACAGGCGCGCGAGGAACCATGCGTTGGTTCTCACAGGCTCGACTTCAACGGCCTCGCAAGCCTCTACAACGCTGTCGAGAGCCTCGCTGCGGTCGCTCCCCCAGCAGACAAGCTTGGCGATCATCGGATCGTAGAACGGGCTGATCGTGTCGCGTTCTTCCACACCAGTTTCGATGCGGTCGCCCGCTCCGATGTAAAGGTAATCCAATCGCCCCGTGCTCGGCAGAAACCCCTTCGCCGGGTCCTCGGCATAGAGCCGCGCCTCGATGGCGTGGCCGTTGATCGACAGCTCGTCCTGTCGCTTGGGCAGCGGCTCGCCGCCTGCGACGCGCAGCTGCCATTCGACCAGATCGACCCCGGTGATCTCCTCTGTGACGGGATGTTCGACTTGCAGGCGCGTGTTCATCTCCATGAAGAAGATGCGATCCGCCCGCAGGCCTTCACTTGCATCGGCGATGAACTCGATGGTGCCCGCGCCCTCGTAATCGACCGCCTTGGCGGCGCGCACGGCGGCGGCGCAGATCGCTTCGCGGGTGGCGGCGTCCATGCCGGGGGCGGGGGCTTCCTCGATCACCTTCTGGTGGCGGCGCTGCAAGGAGCAGTCGCGTTCGAACAGGTGGACGACGTTGCCATGGGCGTCGCCGAACACCTGCACCTCGATATGGCGGGGCGAGGTGATCCACTTTTCGAGCAGCACCTCGTCATTGCCGAAG